>Ga0307508_10004357_pt1 | contig 13848 bp, 10 predicted proteins | sample 9_EM_MG_FD_203089 | JGI IMG/M metagenome (GOLD analysis project Ga0307508, IMG submission 203089) | Populus trichocarpa ectomycorrhiza microbial communities from riparian zone in the Pacific Northwest, United States - 9_EM | ecosystem: Host-associated > Plants > Roots > Unclassified | place... | reverse complement strand
TCCGGCACCGCCCATACCCGGGACAGGGTCGCCCGCAGCCCCGGCCGCAGCAGCCCGAGCCTGGCGTCGAGCGCGGCGCTCGTGGTGGTCGTGGGTGTCGTGGCGGTCATGGCGCACCGTCCGTTACGTGCCCGAGGGGGGCTACGTGCCCGAGGGCGGCGAGTTCGCGATACCCCTCGGTCCCGTAGTGCCGCAGAAACGTCTCCGCCCCGCCCTCGCGGGTGAGCCGGGTGAGCTGCCGCTCCACCGCGCGCACGCCCGGCCGCTCCAGCACCGCCTCGGCCCGCGCGGCTGCCCCCGGCTCCCCGAGGACGTTCACGCACGCCGCGCAGTAGCCGTCGCACCCGGCGCCCGCGAGCGAGGCCAGATGCCGAGGCCCGAAGGCCCGGATGCCGCGCAGCAGGGCGCGTTCCAGCAGCCGTTCGCGGATGGCCGCCCAGCCGTCGTGGGCGATGTGCCCGAGCCGCAGATGGCCGGGCAGGCGCCCGAGCGCGGCGGCGTCGACCACGTCCTGGTTGCAACAGCCCACAACGGTGCCGTCGAAGCACACCACCGGCCAGGCGGCGAGCGAACACGGCACAGGCACGGTGCTCCGGTGCCCGGCGGCGGGCACGGACAGGTGGCCGGTGTCCGCCCCGGACCGAGCCGCGGGCCCCGGCTCCGGAAGCCACGTCCGCGCACGCCCGGCACGCCGTACGACGGTGACCAGGACCGGGACACGGTCGTCCAGTTCGCGGCGGATGTCCTCGGTGGCCTCGCGCAGGTAGGGGTCGTCAGGTGTGCGGCCGGTGAGCTGGACGCTGAGGTCCTTGCCCTCGTCCAGGAGCTGCCGCAGGACGCGCAGCACCGCCGCGCGCGGCACCTCGCGTTCGTGGAAGGCGTCGACGCTGGCCGCGAAGTGGTCCACCGCGTCGATGGCTCGCCGCACCGGTACGGGTATCCGGCCCCCGGCGGCGAAGTACATCCCGGACAGCAGCTGGGTCCGGCCGCCCACCTCCCGTACGCGCTCCGCCAGCTCCCGGACCAGCCGGGGCCGCAGCAGGGGTTCACCGCCCGTCAGCAGGACGTACTCGGGGCGGTCGGCCGGGGTGAAGGTCCCGACGAAACGCTTCAGCACGGCGGCGTCGATCTGTTCGCTCGCCATCGAGGAGGCGGTCGAGCAGTGCGCGCAGGCGAGCGGGCAGCGCCGGGTGACGGTCATCAGGACCGCGGCCGCCGGTTCGGCACGGGCCGCGAGCAGGTCGAGCAGGTGCACGGGACCACTCCCCCCGGTTCCGGCCTGTGGTGTTTCCCCCGAGGGCAGCTTGGGCCCGCCCGCTTGGGCGCCGGTTTGCGGGCGGTTGCGCACCACTTGTGCCCACCGGCACGGGCCAAGTCCTCAGACGTCTGAGGACTTCTGTTAGAGTCCGCCAGGCCATCGGACATGATCAACAGCCCATCGGGAGAGACGAGATGGCGGAAGCCTCACAGCCGCGCCGCGGGCGCGTGGTGCCGCAGGTCGAGGACGCTCTGCGCGCGATGTTCGGCGAGGGGCGCTGGCGCCCCGGCGAACGCCTCCCCAGCGAGGTGGCCCTCGCCGCCGAACTGCGCGTCGGCCGCTCATCGGTGCGCGAGGCCGTCCGGCTGCTGGCCCACGACGGCCTGCTGGACGTACGTCACGGCTCCGGCACCTACGCCGCCGAGGAGCCACGGGACGCGCGGGAGGCACGCGACGTACGGCAACTGCTGCGCCGCGCCCGGCTGCTGGAGGTCTACGAGGTCCGCCGGGCGCTCGAAGTGGAGGCCGCCCGGCTGGCCGCGCGACGGGTGCGCCCCGAGGACCTCACCCGGCTCACCGGCGACCTGAAGCGCCGCCAGAAGGCGGCCGGAGCCGGTCCCGCCGCCTTCGTCGACGCCGATCTGGCCTTCCACCGCACGGTCGTGGAGCTGTCCGGCAACGCCGTGCTGCTCGGCCTGTTCACCGCCGCCCTGCCGGTGCTGCGCGAGGAGCTGGTCGAGATGGTCGTCCACGAGACCGGGCTGCCCGATCTGACCTGCGCCCATACGGCGCTGCTGGACGCCCTGGCGGACGGCGACCCCGACGCCGCGATCGCCGCCACCGTGAAAAACCTGGAATCCGTGATCACCCTCATCGCCGAGGAGGAACAGTGACGCACGCCCCCGCCCAGAACGCCCCCGTCCTGAAGGCCGACGACGTCGACGTGGTCCGCGACGGCGCCCAGCTGCTGCGCTCGATCTCGCTGACCGTCCGCCAGGGCGAGCACTGGGCCCTGCTCGGCCCCAACGGCGCGGGCAAGTCAACCCTGCTCAGCCTGCTGGGCGCGCACGCCCACCCCACCCGGGGCGCGGTGGAGGTGCTCGGGCGCACCCTGGGCCGGGTCGACCTGCGGGAGCTGCGCGCGTACGTGGGCCACGTCGACCCCCGGCATCCGCTGCGCTCCCCGCTGCGGGCGCGGGACGTCGTCCTGACCGGGCTGACCAACACCGTCGAGCCGGTCCCCCGCCGCCGCCCCGACCCCGCCCAGCGCGAGCGGGCCGAGCGGCTGCTCACCACCCTGGGCATCGGCGACAAGCTCGACGCGCGCTGGCCGACGCTCTCCCAGGGGCAGCGCGGCCGGGTGCTGATCGCCCGGGCGCTGATGCCCGAGCCCCGGCTGCTGCTGCTCGACGAACCGGCCACCGGCCTGGACCTGGCCGCCCGCGAACAGCTGCTGGACAGCCTGGACGCGCTGCGCCTCGCCCACCCGGAGCTGGCCACGGTCCTGGTGACCCACCATCTGGAGGAGCTGCCCGCGTCCACCACCCACGCGATGCTGCTGCGCGACGGGCAGTGCCTGGCGTCGGGCGGTGTGGACGAGGTCGTGACCACCGACCACCTCACCAAGTGCTTCGACCACCCGGTCCACATCACCCGCACCGACGGCCGCTGGACGGCCCGTACCGTACGGTCCCCTCAACCGGCCGCCACCACGCTCACCGCCCCAGAATCCGGTCGACTTCGGCCATCTGCTGGGGGCTGAGCGGCCCCTTGGCGATCGCGCCCGCGTTCTCCTCGGCCTGGGCGACCGTACGGAAGCCGGGGATGGGGATCGTCCGCGTGCTCCGAGCCCAGATCCAGGCGAGGGCGCCCTGCGCGAGGGTGCGGCCGTCGCCGGTGAGGACGGACCGCAGGGCGTCGACCCGCTGGAGCCAGACCGGGTCGGCGCCCTCGTTCGCGGTGAACCCCGGCAGCCAGGCGGGGGGCGCGTTGCGGATGTCCCCGCTCTCCAGGGCGCGCCCGGGGGCGTGCTTGCCGGTGAGCAGTCCCATGGCGAGAGGGCTGCGGTCGATGCTCGCGAGGTCCGACTCCGCGCACAGGGCGAGGAGTTCGGGCGCGTCCTGGAGAATGTTCAGCCGGTGCTGGACGGCCGCGCACCCCGGGCCCTCGGCGAAGACGGCGGCCCGGGCGGGGTCGTCGGTGCTCCACGCGTACGCGCGGACGCTCCCCTCGCGCACCAGCTCCTCGCAGACCTCGCGCAGCCGGGCGGCGCGTTCGGGGTCGGCGTCGGAGATATGGAGCTGGTACAGGTCGATGTAGTCCGTGTCCAGCCGCCGCAGGGAGGCGGTCAGGGCGCGGCGTACATGCTCCGGGGAGTCGTCCTGGCCCTCGCGGGTCCGGGTGCGCTCGTCGAAGACGTTGCCCCACTTCGTCGCGACGACGACATCGCCGCGGCGCTTCCCGAGAGCGCGGCCGAGCACGCGTTCGCTGTGGCCGGTGCCGTACGCGTCGGCGGTGTCGAAGAACGTGACACCGAGGTCGAGGGCGCGCCGGACCGCCCGTACGGACTCGTCGTCGTCGACCCTGCCCCAGCCCAGCGGCTGCCCGTCGACGGACCACCACTCACCGCCGATGGCCCAGCAGCCGAAGCCCAGAGCGCTCACCTCGATGCCACTACGGCCCAGCGTCCTGTTGTGCGCCATGGTCTCCATGCCGGTGAACGGTAGGAGTTGAAGCGCGCTCGAAGGCAAGTGGTACGGGGAAACCGGTGCGGGGAAACCGGTCGTCACGCGAGCTGGGAGAGCTGTTCGCGCACCCAGGCGGGATCGGGGTTGACGTGCGCCTGGCCTCCCACGACGACGGTCGGCACGGTCTCATCGCCGTCGTTGACCGCCCTCACCGCCGCCGCTCCGGCCGGGTCGCGCCAGATGTTGACCCAGTGCGCCTTCCGGGCGCGACGGCCCAACCGGGTACGCAGCCGCACGCAGTACGCGCAGCCCGGCCGCCAGTAGACCACCGGACGGCCGTCGACCGCGCTGCGGCGCCGCGCCTCGGGCTCGCTCACCGACTTCGGGAAGATCAGCGGCGAGTTCACGCCCGCGAGCACCGCGAACACCAGCCAGAGCGCCACGGCCGCGACGGTGTCCCCCTTGAGGAACAGCGCAGCCGCGACGGCCGAGCCGCAGAGCACTAACAACACCGGCAGAATCCACAGACGCCTCATGGAGACGCAGGCTATCGATCCGTCGGGGCGGGGTTCACCCCGGCGAGGAGTTCCGCGAAGGTGCGGGCGGCGCTGCGGGAGGTGAAGAGGCGGTCGAGCCTGGCGCGGGCCAGTCCTCGCCGGAAGGAGCCGGACTCGGCGTCGTCACCGGCGTCGTCACCGGCGTCGTGGAGGGTCCGGGTCAGCCAGTGGGAAAACTCCTGGTCGTTCCAGACCCGGCGGAGGCAGCGCCGCGAGTAGGCGTCCAGGCCGGTGTCGTCGTGGTCGCGGACGGAGTCCCGGACGGCGCGGACGAAAAGGTCCGCGTCGTAGAGGGCGAGGTTCATGCCCTTGCCTCCCAGCGGGGAGACGATGTGGGCGGCGTCGCCGACGAGGAAGAGGCGGCCGTACCGCATGGGGTCGTGGACGTGGCCGCGCAGCCGGAAGATCTCGCGGTCGGTGATCGGCCCGGCGACGAGGGCGGGGTCGGCGAACCGGGTGCGCAGGGCGTCCCAGACGCGGCTGTCGGGCCACGCGTCGAGATGGTCGTCGGGCGGGCACTGAAGGTAGTAGCGGCTGGCGTGCGGGCCACGGGCGAAGTGGGCGGCGAAGCCGTGGGAACTGACGGCGAGGAGCGGGCGGGCCGGGGGCGGGGCGTCGGCGAGGACGGTGAGCCAGCCGATGCCGTGATCGAAGGTGTGGGTGGTGAGAACGCCGTCGGGGACGGCGGTCCGGCTGACGCCACGGTCACCGTCGCAACCAGCGACGAAGGCACACGTGAGGGCGCGGCGCGTGCCGTCGGCGGCGCGGTAGCGGACGGTCGGGCGGTCACCGGCCACCTCGTGCAGGGAGATGTCGGCGGCGTCGAAGCGCAGGTCGCCGCCGTCGGCGAGGTACGCGGCGGTGAGCTTCTGGACCAGCATCTGCTGGGTGCAGAGGCGGGCCCGGGGGCCTTCGGAGCCGTCGTCGTCGGACACGAGGTGGCTCTCGCCGTCCACCCGGAACTCCATGAAGCCGTCGGACGGGGGGCCGCCGAGGACTTGGTCGGCCAGCCCCCACGAGGTGAACATCCGCACGGCGCGGGTTTCGACGATGCCCGCCCGCTGGCGCTGTGCCACGCGCTCACCGGACCGGCGTTCCAGGACCACGCAGTCGATGCCGCTGCGCCGCAGCAGGTTGGCGACGGTCAGCCCGGCCGGGCCCGCGCCGATCACCACAACGGTGGTGGATTCGGGCGATTCCCGCTCGGTCGTGGATTCGGGCGACACCCGCGATTCCTGCGCTTCCCCCGGCTCCCCCGATTCCCCCGGCTCCCCCGATTCCTCCGGCTCCCGCGACTCCCCCGGCTCCGTGCGCTCTTCCCCCACTTGGCCACCTCCCGTGTCGGCCCAGGCCGGGCATCCACGCTCTGATCGTCTCCAGTCCGGCCGGTACGGACAAGACCACCGCGACCCGCCCTCCAGAGTTCAGGAGACCGGCCGGGAGTCCGACCAGACGCTCTCGAACTCCTCGCGGTAGGTGCCGAAGAGCCCGCCGTCGCCCTCGTTCGGGTCGCGGCCCTCGCGCACCACCTCGTGGCCACGGCCACGGCCGCCGCCGCGCAGCACCAGGACCGGGGCCTCCATGCCACGGGCCTTGCGCAGATAGGACTGGACGACCGCGAGACCGTCCGAGCCGTCGCCGTTGACCAGGTAGGCGGTGAAGCGGGGGGTCTCGTCGAAGACGTGGATCTCGAAGGCGCCCGGATCGCGCAGGGCCGCGCGCACCCGGCGCATATGGAGGATGTTCATCTCCACCGAGCGGCTCAGCTCGCCCTTCTTGAGCCCCAGTTCGCGCTCGCGCCTGCGCACCGCGCTGCTCGCCGGGTTGAGGAAGAGCAGCCGGGCCCGGCACCCGGCCTCGGCCAGCCGGACCAGGCGGCGGCCGGAGTAGTTCTGGACCAGGAGGTTGAGCCCGATGCCGACCGCGTCCAGCCGCCGGGCACCCGCGAACAGGTCCTCGACGGGCAGCTGCCGCTGGAGCCGCACCCGGTCGGAGTGGACGCCCACCACGTCCGCGTAGCGGTCGCCGACCAGGTCCTCGACCGCGTCGATGGGCAGCCGGTCGGTGGCGGGGTTCCCGGTGCCGCTGCCGAGGATCTCCAGCAGCCGGGCGGAGGCGCGCTCGGCCTGGGCGAGCACGGTCCCGGACAGGGCGCGGTTGCGGGAGACGACGTTACGGGCGACCTCCAGCTCGTCGAGGGCCAGCTCCACCTCGCGCCGGTCGTCCAGGTAGGGCTCGAAGCACGGCCAGTGCTGGACGAGGAGCTCGCGCAGCTGGGGCAGGGTGAGAAAGCTGAGCACGTTGTCGTCGGCCGGGTCGAGCAGATAGCCCTTGCGGCGGCTCACCTCCCGTACCGCCACGGCCCGCTGCACCCACTCCTGACCGGCCGGTCCGGCGGCGGCGATGACCCAGTCGGCGCCGTGGACGGGTTCGTAGATCGGCCGGAGCACCGCGCCGACCACCGCACGCAGCCGCTGTTCGACCAGATTCAGCCAGATGTAGGCCCGCCCGGCCCGCCGTGCCCGCGTCCGCACCTCGGCCCAGGCGTCGGCACCCCAGTCCAGTTCCGCTCCGATCTCCATCGGCCGCACCAGGGACACCGCGCCGGGGGGTGCCTCGGTGGAGCCGTCGCCCCCGGGACCTCCGTCACCAGGGGGCAGCTCCAGCCCGCCCGAGCTCACCTGTGCACCGCCTTCCGCCCCCGCTCCAACGATCACCGCAGACTACTGCTCGGCAGGGGGCGGTGCGACACTCCGGTCGGGCTGAAGGTCAACCTTATTCTTGTGTATGGCCGTTGTGACCGGAGAGTGCAGGCGGCGTCAGCGGGTTCATCGCGGTCACATCGCGGGGCGCGAGCTGGAAGCCCTGCCAGTGCAGCGGCATCGGTTCCTGGTCCTCATCACGGGCGATGTGGTGGAACCCGATGTTGACCCACACCACCGGGTGGGTCAGGGTCTGGCCATTGACCCATTTGTCGACGCTCTTACCGGCCCCGGCACCGCAGTTCGCCAGATTATTGCTCGCAAACTGTTCACATTTGTTGTACTGCGTGAAGTAGACGTCATGCTTGGTGAAGCTGCGTCCCTGGTACTTGCTGGTGTGGCCGGGCACGATCTCGTAGCTGCGCGGATGGCCGTCCTTGTTCTTGCCCGCCGTGCTCACCACCCGCCACCAGCGCGACCCGGCCGCGTCGCCCGCCAGCTCCTTGCCGACCGGGGTTCGGGTGGTCTTGGTCGTGGGGGTCCGGCCGGCGGTGACCGTGGTCTTGGAGTCGTACTGCTCGACCTTGCTCTTCGGCGAGCCGTCGAGGCCGAAATTCAGCCGCCAGAAGACGTTGTGGGCATGGCTGGTGGCGTAGTCCTTGGCGCCCTTGCCGATCGGCCAGCCCCGGCCGTCGCCCGCGTCGTAGTCCACCGGGGAGAGCGTGCCGGTGGCGCCGACCTGCATCGACATGGTGCCGTCCCCGGCGAACCGCCACTCGGTGATGTACTCGTACCAGCCGACCTGGTTGACGGTGTAGACCAGCAGGTCCTTGCCCTGGGCCTGGTAGAGCTTCTGGCCGTCGTTCATGCGGTAGGCGTGGCCGCGGGCCCGGGTGGTGGCGCACAGGCCCTTGATGTTCGGGTGGGCGGGGTCCCAGGCGTCCGGCACCCGTACGGTCTTGATGGTGCCGCCGGGGCATTCGGCCGGGGCCAGCTGCTGCAGCCCCTGGGCGAAGCCCTGCCCGGTGAGGTCGTCGTACTCGGCCTTGCCGTCGTCGTACGGGACGTGGATCTGGCCGAGCTTCGCCGACGTCAGCACCTTGATCGGGCGGGCTTCGCCCTTGGGCTGGTACGAGACGTCGTCGAGCACCAGCCCGGCCTTGCTCTCGTAGTGCCAGCACATCCGCCAGACGGTGCCGCCGTCCAGGGTCTCCTGGATCTGGTAGGCGGCGCTGCAGTCCGCGGCGGCCGCCGGGGCCTTGGCCGGTGTCCGCGGCGCGGCCTGCGCCGGTCCGGCGGCGACGGCCACCGAGCCGATCAGCGCCGAGGCGCCGAGGGCCGCCGCGAACCGGGTGCGGGTCCTGCTCAGCCTTCTTTCACGCATGGCACGCATGGCACGCATGGGGTTGGCTCCTGTCACAGAGGGGTGAGGGCGCGGGGCGTACGAAGGTGTCCTACGAGCCCGGCGGTGAGGATGCGGGGCGTACGGAGATGTCCTCCGAGCCCGGCGGTGAGGATGCGGGACGTACGGAGGTGTCCTACGAGCTCAGCCGGGCGACGGACCGGGCGCTGAGGTCGATCACCAGCTGCCGGGTGTCGATCCAGGGGCCGCCCGCGATCCTGGTGAACAGCCGTACGCAGCGGTGCTTGCCGCAGTCCCGGATGGCGGCGGGGCCCGGGCCGTCCACGCCCGTGCGGTACACGAAGCCGGTGACGAGCAGCTGGTCGGGGCTGGTCAGCGCCTTGCCGGTGGCGTCCTTGAAGTCGTTCTTCAGCCCCTGGCCGAGCTTGTCGGCGATCAGCAGCCGGGCCGCCTCGCGCGCCTCGTCCCGGTCGGGCGGCGGCTGGACGCCGCGCTGGGTGTCGGTGTGCTCGACCTTGCCCGAGCCCAGGTCGACGGTCTTCGTCACATAGGTGTCGTCGCTGTAGTCGTAGAACGTGACGTCGGCGCGGCGGGGCGGATCGGCCGCGCCGACCTCGTCCGGAGTCAGTTCGGCGAGGTCGGTGGAGAGCTGCTCCGGGCCCCGGCCGCCCGTGACGTCCTTGCCGCTGCTCCGGAAGGCATGGCCGAGCGCGAGCGACCGGGCGCGCTTCAGCTCGGTGTCGGTGAGCGGGTCCCGGCCCGTGCCGGTCTTCCCCTGGACGGGCGCGGACTCGACCACGCCGGGGAGCTGCCGGGCCGCCTGCCCCTGCTCCGCCGCGGAACTCTGCGGTCCGCCGCCCTTCCCCTCGTCGCCGGACGCGCTGTCCGGCAGCGTCACCCCGATCATGACCGCCGACGCCGTGGCGGCCACGGCCGCGCCCGCCATCAGTCTCCCCAGATGGCGATGGTTCAACTTGCGCACGTTCTTCCCCAATCCCCCCAGTGATCCCATCTATCTGTATGCCCCGGGATAGCCGGATATCGCACACCTCAAGGTCACTCGGTAGGACGAACCGATATGGCCGTAGGTTGCCTCCGTTGCGCGGAAGTTCCGCGGAAACCGCCGTTCTCGCGCGGAAGTTGGGAAAGGATGCGTCGTCGGTCGGTCCGGTCCGGGGTCAGCGGTGCGCGCGGCCCCGGGAGAAGAAGTGGAAGAGTCGCCGTATGCAGGTCTGGCCGGGACACGCTTATCCCCTGGGCGCCACGTACGACGGCGCCGGAACCAACTTCGCGGTGTTCTCCGAGGCCGCCACGCGGATCGAACTGTGTCTGCTGCACGACGACGGCTCGGAGACGGCGGTCGAGCTGCGCGAGACCGACGGGTTCGTCCGCCATGCCTATCTGCCGGGCATCATGCCCGGCCAGCGCTACGGCTTCCGGGTCCACGGCCCGTACGAACCGGAGCACGGAGACCGCTGCAATTCCGCCAAGCTGCTGCTGGACCCGTACGCCAAGGCCATCAGCGGAAAGATCGACTGGGGCGAGGAGGTCTACGGCTACCACTTCTACCGGCCGGACAAGCGCAATGACCTGGACTCGGCCCCCCACGCGATGGCCTCGGTCGTGGTCAATCCGTACTTCGACTGGGGCGACGACCGGCCGCCGCGCACCGACTACCACCGCACGGTCATCTACGAGGCCCATGTGAAGGGCCTGACCATGCGCCATCCGCGGCTTCCGGACGAACTGCGCGGGACCTACGCGGCGCTGGCCCATCCGGCGATCATCGAACATCTGACGGAACTGGGCGTCACCACGCTGGAGCTGATGCCCGTACACCAGTTCGTCCACGACCACCGGCTGGTCGACGCGGAGCTCGCCAACTACTGGGGCTACAACACCATCGGTTTCTTCGCCCCGCACAACGCCTACGCGTCCTGGGGCGACCGGGGGCAGCAGGTGCTGGAGTTCAAATCGGCGGTGCGGGCGCTGCACCAGGCGGGCATCGAGGTCATCCTCGACGTCGTCTACAACCACACCGCCGAGGGCAGCCACCTGGGCCCGACGCTCTCGTTCCGGGGGCTGGACAACGCCTCGTACTACCGGCTGACCGAGGACCGTCGGTACTACATGGACACCACCGGCACCGGGAACTCCCTGCTGATGCGCAGTCCGCAGGTACTCCAGCTGATCATGGACTCGTTGCGGTACTGGGTGACCGAGATGCGGGTGGACGGCTTCCGCTTCGATCTGGCGGCAACGCTGGCCCGTCAGTTCCACGAGGTGGACCGGCTGTCGTCGTTCTTCGACCTGGTGCAGCAGGACCCGGTGGTCAGCCAGGTGAAGCTGATCGCCGAGCCGTGGGACGTCGGGGAGGGCGGCTACCAGGTGGGAAACTTCCCACCGCTGTGGACCGAGTGGAACGGAAAGTTCCGGGACACGGTGCGCGATCTGTGGCGCGGTGAGCCGCGCACGCTGGCCGAATTCGCCTCCCGGCTCACCGGCTCCTCCGACCTCTACCAGAACGACGGCCGCCGCCCGCTCGCCTCCGTCAACTTCGTCACCTGCCACGACGGCTTCACCCTCCGCGACCTGGTGAGCTACGACGAGAAGCACAACGAGGCGAACGGGGAGTCCAACCAGGACGGCGAGAGCTACAACCGCTCCTGGAACTGCGGCACCGAGGGCGAGACCGACGACCCCGGGGTCCGGGCACTGCGCCGCCGCCAGATGCGCAACTTCATCGCCACCCTGATGCTCTCCCAGGGCGTGCCCATGCTCAGCCACGGCGACGAGTTCGCCCGCACGCAGGGCGGCAACAACAACGCGTACTGCCAGGACAACGAGGTCTCCTGGGTGCGGTGGCCGCTCCCCGGCAAGGACGCCTGGGAGTCCGGGAGGTCCGAGGACGCCGGGGAATCCGGGAAGTCCGGGAAGTCCGAGGAGGAGGACCGGGAGGCCCTGGAGCTGCTCCGCTTCACCCGCTCCCTGATCTGGCTCCGCCGCGACCACCCGGTCTTCCGCCGCCGCCGCTTCTTCCACGGCCGCCCGGTGGAGGGCACCCACGACGAGCTGTCCGACATCGCGTGGTTCACCCACGAGGGCGAGGAGATGCGCCCGCGCGACTGGCAGGCCGCCCACGCCAAGTCCCTCGCGGTCTTCCTCAACGGCAACGCGATCTCCGAGCCGGGGGTGCGGGGCGAGCGCATCACCGACGACTCCTTCCTGCTGCTCTTCAACGCCCACCACGAGCCCCTGGACTTCGTCGTCCCCGTCGACCACGGCAAGCAGTGGCAGGTCATCGTGGACACGGCGATCCCGGAGGGCGTGGAGCCGGGCAGCGGCCAGAAGGTCGCCGCGGGCGACCGGCTGACCCTGGTGGACCGCAGCCTGACGGTCCTCCAGCGCCCGGCCTGAGGCGCCCCGGCCTGAGGCGCCCCGGCGCGGGACGCCCGTGCGTCGGGACGCCCATGCGTCCGGATGGGGGGCGCGCTATCTGGCGGGGCAGCGCGTGTGGGTACGTACGTTCATATGACGGCTGACCCCACCGCGCCTCCCGCACCCACCGCGCCTCCGGCACCCACCGCCACCTACCGGCTTCAGCTCCAGCCCGGCTTCCCCTTCGCGGCCGCCGAGCGCGCGGTCCCCTACCTGGCCTCCCTCGGCGTGTCGCATCTGCACCTCTCCCCCGTCCTGGAGGCCTGCCCCGGGTCGACGCACGGCTACGACGTCGTGGACCCCACCGCCGTACGGGCGGAGCTGGGCGGCGAGGAGGGGCTGCGCGCCCTCGCCCGCACGGCCCGCGCGCACGGCCTCGGGCTGATCGCCGACATCGTCCCGAACCATATGGCGGTGCCGGTTCCGGAACGGCTCAATGGGCCGCTGTGGGAGGTGCTGCGGGACGGCCCCGAGTCGCCCTGCGCCCGGTGGTTCGACATCGACTGGGCCGAGCACGGCCGCAAGGTGCTGCTGCCCGTGCTCGGCGGGCCGCTCGGCGACGAGCGGGAGCGGCTGCGGCCCGGGGGCGACGGGGTGCTGCGCTACTACGACCACGAGTTCCCGCTGCGGCCCGGCACCGAGCGGCTGCCGCTCGCCGAGCTGCTGGACGCCCAGTGGTACCGGCTCGGCTGGTGGCGGCTGGCCCGCACCGAGCTGAACTACCGCCGCTTCTTCACCATCTCCGAGCTGATCGCGGTGCGCGTCGAGGACGCGGAGGTCTTCGACGCGACCCACGGCAAGCTGCTGGAGCTGCTGCGCGACGGAGTGATCGACGGACTGCGAGTGGACCACCCGGACGGCCTCGCCGACCCCGAGGGCTATCTGCGGCGGCTGGACGAGGCGGTACGGGCGGCCACGGGCGGCGAGGGCCGCTGGACCGTCGTCGAGAAGATCCTCGCCCGCGACGAACCACTGCCCGCCTCCTGGCCGGTCGCCGGGACCACCGGCTACGACGCGCTGCACCACATCGACGGCCTCTTCGTCGACCCGGACGGCCTGGAGAAGCTGACCGCGGTCTACCGGAGTTTCACCGCCGCCCCGCCGGACCGTGGCGGCGACTGGTCGGCCACGGTCCGCCGTGCCGCCGAGCACGTCGTGACCCACGAACTGGCCACCGAGGTGGAACGCCTGACCCGCACTGCCGCCCGGATCTGCGCGGCCGCGATGCCCCTGCGCGACCACGCGCCCTGGGCCCTGCGCACGGCGATCCGCGCACTGCTGGTACGGCTGCCGGTGTACCGCCCGTACGCCACCGTCGACGCCCCGGCGGCCGAGTCGGACGAGGCGCGCCCGGTGGCCGAGGCAGAGGCCGCGCACGCGGTGGCCGGAACGGACACGGCGGCCCGGACGCATACGGCGGCCCGGACCGACGCGACGCACGCGGCAGATGCGACGGCAAGAGCAGCGGCGGCGGACGCGGCGGCCGGAACGGACACGGCGAACGCGGCCAGGGCGGACGCGGCGGCCGGAACGGACGCCTCCGCCGTGGCGCACACGACGGACGCAGCGCATGCGGCAGCGGAGGCAGCCTCGGCAGACACCGCGATGCTGCGCCGGGCCGAGGAGGACGCCCGTACGGCCTTCCCCGCCTTCGCGGTCGAGGCGGAGCGCCGGGCGGTGGAAACCATCCGAGACGCGGCGCTCGGCAGGCTCGGTGACGGCCCGGACCACCGCGACTTCTGCGCCCGCTTCGCCCAGACCGCCGCCGCGCTGCGCGCCAAGTCCGTCGAGGACACCGCCTTCTACCGCTACACCCCGCTGCTCTCGGCGGCGGAGGTGGGCG
>Ga0307508_10004356_pt1 | contig 13848 bp, 13 predicted proteins | sample 9_EM_MG_FD_203089 | JGI IMG/M metagenome (GOLD analysis project Ga0307508, IMG submission 203089) | Populus trichocarpa ectomycorrhiza microbial communities from riparian zone in the Pacific Northwest, United States - 9_EM | ecosystem: Host-associated > Plants > Roots > Unclassified | place... | reverse complement strand
ACATCATGTTATGTGTGAGGAGACACGCTCGACGTCCATAACCGAGAGATATGAAGGTGCCATGGGAGCCGAAGGTTGCTAATACCCCGTGATCACGGGAGACTATGTGATTACACTTGGCGGCTGGGTATGAAGGTGCAAGAAAGCGAATAAGCTGCATTACGCAATGGCATCATGCACCTTCCTCCATGGTCGTGTCAGAAGTGGACGTGGAAGTGATAGCTTGCTGCCTTGAGAACTCAGCTAGCCGTCGTCTGAATGAAGACACGACATTAGTGGAATAATACATAAACAGCAGAAAGTCATGAACAAACCGCTTTTGGTCACGAAGTGCTTTCAGCATCGCAATGACCTCATCCTGGTCGCTGAGCGACATTTCGCCACCGGGGAGGCTATCAACGATTTCCTTAGCTGCAACCATGCGTTGTTTGAATACATTCGTCTGCGAAACGAAGAGCACACTGAGGGACACCCTCATGAGACGACAGAGTTTCACAGAACTCGCACCGCCTGGGCGACAGATTGCTTGTGCACATTTAGAGGTTCATCTTCGTGATGAATAGCAGCAACCAAGTCAACGAGTGCGGGCAGCAGACCTTCAAACGCGTCGGTTGGGAGACTTGATGGTTTGTTTGTGGACATCGAGGCTCAAGCCCTTCAAAATTTGGCGCTTGCCTGCAACGTATAACGCGTCGCGCGTTTCTTCTGCTCACAAAGTTGTCGAAAGTTCTCTCCAGGTGCGCACCTGGTTGAGGCCACACTATGGACGTGTTTGGCTCTGCCAACTCGTCTACTGCGCAGACTGTCGCGTTTATCACATGTGAGTCTGGGTGTTCGACGACGCCACGTATGCCCTCATTCTAAATCGTACGTTTTGCTCTCGATAAATTGGAATGTAGATGTACAAGACTTAAAGCGTAAACTCAAGAGCTGGGCGCCACTGATCGAACTATGCGGGAGCGGGGAGAAGACCCTGGAGCGCATGCGTTTCCAGTTCCCCGAGGATTGGCTTTACTATGACCAATTAAACGGAGAATGGAACGCCTTCCAAGAAATACTTAGAAGAAAGAACGATTCAATCCAAGAACAACTCGGTGCGTCTGCGCTCAACTTCCTTGAATTCCATTCACTCACCCAGGGGCTTCCACATAGCTGGCCTTCAGCTCAAGATCACCGCAGAGGATAAGGTCGTCGACAATAAGATTGGTGAAATTATAACAGAATGGGAGCAGACTCGCCCCGTCCAAGGAAACATCCGTGCGGAAATGGCGATGGCTACGATTGCCTCATTCGAGGCTAAACTCAACAAGGTGCAAGATGAATACGAACTCGTCTGCCGGGCGAAAGAAGCCCTCGACCTTGACCTCGTGCGTCATACGCGCCTCGAGCCCGTATTCGAGGAACTTCGTGATCTTAAAGCCGTGTGGACTGCTTTGAGTGGCGTATGGAGCCAGATTGGCGCTCTCAAAGAAACTCCCTGGGCGACGGTCGTTCCTCGGAAGCTCCGTCAGCAGCTTGATGCACTGCTGAAGTCTACCCAGGAAATGCCGAATCGCATGCGACAGTACAACGCATTTGAATATGTCCAGGACGTACTGAAGTCGTACCAGAAATCCAACCTGATCGTGTCGGAACTCAAATCGGACGCGCTAAAAGAGCGCCATTGGAGGCAGCTTTTCAAGACCATGAAGATTTCTGGCAAAGTCAATCCCTTGCAGTGAGTGTGACATCACAGTGAATTCGACTGTCGTGCTGACTTTGCCCCGAGGATGACACTCGGTCAAGTATATGACCTTGACCTGAAGAAGAACGAAACTGTTATCCGTGATGTGATAATACAAGCGCAAGGCGAGATGGCGCTCGAGGAGTACCTTAAGCAAGTCCGCGAAACCTGGACCAGCTTCACCTTAGACCTTGTCAATTATCAAAACAAATGCAGGCTTATTAGGTAAGTATGGCGATCATTGGCACACACTTATGCTGACAATCCGTTGGCAGAGGATGGGACGACCTATTCAACAAGTGTTCGGAGAACCTCAACTCATTAGTAGCCATGAAGGTCTCCCCATATTACAAAGGCTTGTCCCAATTCCAACAGTGTTCTTTTGTTGGGATCGCTGAAACTATGCTATGTAGTCTTCGCGGAGGATGCGGCTTCCTGGGAAGAAAGACTCAATAGAATCCATGTTTTGTTTGGTATGCAATTGAACACTCCTTCGTTCAACTAGTTGATAACGCTGCCGACCTGTAGATGTCTGGATTGACGTTCAGCGACAATGGGTATACCTAGAAGGCATATTTTCGGGAAGCGCCGATATAAAGCACTTGCTCCCAGTAGAATCGAATCGATTCCAGAACATCAACAACGAGTTCATGGCCGTTATGAAGAAAGTCTACAAATCGCCATTCATCCTCGACGTCCTCGCTATACAAGGCATTCAAAAAAGCCTTGAGCGCCTTGCCGATTCCCTGACCAAAATTCAGAAAGCTCTGGGAGAGTATCTTGAACGGGAGCGAGCCAGTTTCCCCCGTTTCTACTTCGTGGGAGACGAGGACCTGTTGGAAATCATCGGCAACAGCAAGGATATCCTACGCATCATGAAGCACCTCAAGAAGATGTTTGCGGGCATCTCTACTATCAGCCTCGATGAGGATTTGACACGCATCGAGGGCATGTCGTCACGGGAAGGCGAGACAGTGCCTTTCAAAAGCCCTATCCTGCTCAAAGATTACCCGAAGATCAACGATTGGCTGGCGAAGATCGAGTCCGAAATGCGAGTGTCCCTTGCAAACCTTTTATGCGATGCCGTTGCCGAGTTGCAGCAGTTCTACGGTACTGGCACACCACTTCAGGCGTCGACACTGCTGACGTGGATCGAGAAATATCCTGCGCAGTTGGTATCCCTCGCTGTTCAAGTTGCCTGGACGAGCAGCGTTGAGACTGCATTGCTTGCCGCAATCCCGCCTGAGGCTCCGCTTGCCACTATTCTCGAAGGACTCGATCTCCTTGCCGACGTCGTACTCACTGATCTAGCTGTTACAACGCGGCGCAAGTGCGAGCATCTTATCACGGAACTAGTGCATCAGCGAGATGTTACACGCGCCCTCGTATTACAGCGTGTCCGGGATGACAAATCCTTCGCGTGGTTGAGCCAGATGCGCTTTTACTTAGATCTCATGGCCAGTGTTCCATCGCCAATGGATAGGCTTACTATCAAGATGGCAGACGCGATATTCCCCTACGGTTGGGAGTACCTGGGTGTACCGGACAAATTGGTGCAGACTCCTCTGACTGACCGGGTCTACCTCACGCTCACGCAAGCTCTCGATAATCAACTCGGCGGCGCTCCTTTCGGGCCAGCTGGAACAGGTAAGACGGTTACGGAACGATATCACTAGCTGATTTCAACTTTCTCATGAACTGCATCTCGTTCTCAGGCAAAACCGAATCCGTCAAGGCTCTCGGTGTGCAGCTCGGCAGATTTGTGCTCGTATTTTGTTGCGACGAGACGTTTGATTTCCAAGCTATGGGTCGCATTTTCATTGGCCTTTGCCAAGTTGGTGCATGGGGATGCTTCGATGAATTCAATCGACTGGAAGAACGCATTCTCAGTGCTGTATCACAGCAGGTGCAGACAATCCAACAAGGGCTTGTTTCGCTGGCCAAAAACCCCAACACGGAGATTGAACTCGTCGGAAAGAGCCTCAAGCTAAACAAGAACATAGGTATGCCATGCTCAATTTGCCTCTCTAAACTATCTAAACACAGTATGGTCAGGAATATTCATTACGACCAATCCAAACTATGCCGGCCGCTCGCAACTGCCTCCTAATTTAACGAAGCTTTTCCGACCGTATGCCTTTCATTGTCATGAACTAGGTCAGAACTCGCTAATTGCCTCCCCCCAGAATGGCGATGTCACGACCGGACCGAGAACTGATCGCCCAGGTTCTCCTGTTTTCACAAGGCTTCCGGACTGCCGAAGTCTTGGCATCGAAGATTGTGCCTTTCTTCAATCTGTGCTCGGAACAACTCTCACCGCAAGCGCATTACGATTTCGGTCTTCGAGCTCTCAAGGCCGTCTTGTCTAGCGCAGGTATTCTCAAACGCGAACGTATGCAGACCGTACGGAACAACGACGCGGACAATATGCAAGGGGTTTCCGACACTTACACTGAGCAAATTATACTCATCCAGAGTGTAACGGAAACAATTGTGCCCAAACTTGTCGCTGATGACGTACCGCTCTTAACTAGGTATGCTAACTAGTCATGCACCGAACGTTCGTCCATGCTTACTTCAAGACTCTAGTCTGCTGTCGGACGTGTTCCCCGGGGTTGACTACGTTCCCGTGGACCTCGAAGCGTTGCGCAAGCACATCGTCGATGTCTGTAACGAGAGGCAGCTCGTGGCGGGTGACGTATGGGTCAACAAGATTTTGCAGCTGTATCAGATTCAGAAGATTCAACATGGTCTTATGATGGTTGGTCCCTCAGGGACCGGCAAGACAAATGCTTGGCGGGTGTTGCTGGCGGCTCTCGAACGGCTAGATGGCACGGAAGGTGTTGCGTATGTCATCGACCCGAAGGCCATACAGAAGGAAGCTCTCTACGGTACACTGGACCCCACTACACGCGAATGGAATGATGGTCTCTTCACGCATATCTTGCGCAAAATCGTCGACGATGTCCGTGGCGAGAGTTCAAAGCGGCATTGGGTGGTTTTTGATGGCGATGTTGACCCAGAGTGGGTTGAAAATCTGAATAGGTTTGTCTATTTGCGTGTCTGTGTTGCGTTTTCTTATCGCAGTTGATTAGTGTCCTTGATGACAACAAGCTGCTTACTCTTCCGAACGGAGAACGTCTAAATCTACCCCCAAATGTCCGTATCATGTTCGAGGTTGAGCATCTGAAGTATGCCACGTTGGCTACAGTCAGTCGATGCGGCATGATCTGGTTCAGCGACGATGTGGTCGTTCCTGATATGGTGTATGAACACTATCTGAAGACGCTTTGTGCAATTCCGCTCGACGAGGATGACGAGAGTTCCGACACCCGTGGCCCATCAGCGACAACTGATGCATCGCCACTACTTCCTATTCAACGCAATATTGCGACCGTCCTCGAACCGTTCTTCCAACCCAATGGACTGGTGAGCTTGGCGCTCGAGCACGCAAGCTCTATTGAACATATCATGGATTTCACCACCACCCGAGCCCTCAATACACTTTTCTCCTTGCTCAACAAGACCGTTCGAAATGTGATCGACTACAATAACACCCATTCGGACTTCCCCATGAGCGCCGAGGTGCTGGAGCAGTATGTCTCCAAACGAACGCTCGTCAGCCTTATATGGGCGTTTTCGGGTGATGCGCGCCTCGATCTGCGTGCGGAGATGGGCGAATTCCTGAGAGGGCAGACGGGGGTTGACCTTCCCCCGCTCGCTCCAGGTAGCTCACTTATCGATTATGATGTGCAAGTTACTTCTGGGGACTGGGTCGCATGGCAAGGAAAAGTACCTACCATCGAGATCGACTCGCATGCTGTTACTCAGTCCGATGTTGTCGTGCCTACGATGGATACTGTCAGGCACGAAGAGGTTCTCTATTCGTGGCTGTCAGAACACAAGCCCCTAATGCTTTGTGGACCACCTGGGTCAGGCAAAACCATGACACTTTTCAGCGCCCTGCGTAAGTTGCCCGACATGGAGGTTGTGGGTCTGAACTTCTCGAGTGCTACTACCCCGGAACTTATCCTGAAGACCTTCGAGCAACACTGCGAGTATCGGCGGACCCCGAACGGCGTAGTTCTTGCTCCAGCGCAAATTGGTCGTTGGCTGGTAGTATTTTGCGACGAAATCAACCTCCCTGCACCTGACAAGTACGGGACCCAGCGCGTCATCTCGTTCATCAGACAATTGGTCGAATCAAATGGCTATTTCCGCACCACCGATATGTCGTGGGTCAAGCTGGAAAGGATTCAATTCGTCGGCGCGTGCAACCCCCCTACGGATCCCGGTCGTGTCCCCCTGACGCACCGCTTCCTACGTCACGCTCCCTTGATCATGGTCGACTACCCCGGAGAGGTCTCACTTTTGCAGATTTATGGCACTTACACGCGTGGTTTGCTCAAAGTGATTCCAAATTTGAAGGCTTTCTCGGGCCCCCTCACAGAAGCTATGGTGATGTTCTATTTGGAATCACAGAAACGGTTCACAACAGACCAGCAAGCGCATTACGTTTACAGTCCCCGTGAGCTGACACGATGGTGTCGTGGTATATACGAGGCAATCAAGCCTCTGGAGTCTCTCTCGGTAGAAGGGCTTGTGCGGGTGTGGGCCCATGAAGCTCTCCGGTTGTTCCAGGATCGCCTGGTATCAGAAGAAGAACGTCTTTGGACCGACCAGAACATCGATGCAGTCGCTCAGCAACACTTCCCGACAATTAATTTCGACGAAGCTTTGGCCCGCCCCATCTTGTTCTCGAATTGGACGTCGCGGCACTATGTCCCGGTCGATCGCGAACAATTGCGCGAATTCACCAAGGCACGTCTGCGAGTATTCCACGAGGAAGAATTGGATGTCCCCCTTGTGCTCTTCAATGACGTCTTGGATCACGTACTCCGCATCGATCGTGTGTTCCGTCAAATTCAAGGCCACCTGCTCCTCATCGGAGTCAGCGGTAGCGGGAAGGTACGCTAACTAATGCCCCCACATGCGTGTGCTCTTGCTGACAGGTTCCTTTAGACCACTTTGTCTCGCTTTGTGGCTTGGATGAATGGTCTAAGCGTGTTCCAGATCAAGGTGTCCAACAAGTATACTGGTGATGATTTCGACGAGGATCTTCGCACGATACTACGCCGAGCAGGGTGCAAGGGCGAAAAGATCTGTTTCATCATGGACGAGTCGAACGTCCTCGATTCTGGCTTTTTGGAGCGGATGAATACACTTCTCGCAAACGCTGAGGTTCCCGGCCTTTTCGAAGGAGACGAGTATGCCTCGTTAATGACGGCTTGCAAAGAAGGTTCCCAACGAGATGGTCTCATGCTTGACTCGCCTGAGGAGCTTTACAAGTGGTTCACCAGCCAAGTTGCCAAGAATTTGCACGTTGTGTTTACGATGAATCCCCCAGAAAATGGGCTGGCATCGCGCGCCGCGACTTCGCCGGCTCTTTTCAACAGATGTGTCCTGGATTGGTTTGGGGATTGGCCCGATCAAGCATTCTACCAAGTCGGCACGGAGTTCACGAAATCGCTTGATCTCGATCTACCATCGTACAACCCGCCGGCAGAATTCCCCGTCGCATACCGCGGCTTATCACTGCCCCCAATCCACAGAACCGCCGTCGTAAACGCATTCGTTCACATCCATATGTCGCTTCATGACTACAACCTCCGTCTCAGCCGTCGTCAAGGACGATACAACTATGTTACGCCTAGGCATTACCTTGACTTGTGAGCATCTAACCGCCTCTGGGACTGTATGGGCATTATTTTATTAATGTCTGTCCGCATAGCATCCACCACTACGTACGACTGTTCAACGAGAAACGCGATGAGCTGGAGGAACAGCAAAGGCACTTGCATGTCGGTCTCGACAAATTGCGCGATACCGTTACTCAAGTAGAACAGCTTCGCCAAAGCCTTGCCCTCAAAAGAGCACAACTTGAGGCGAAAAACGCCGAGGCGAACGAGAAACTGAAACGCATGGTGGCAGAACAACAAGAGGCCGAGCGTCGAAAAGCCGCTTCAATCGAGATCCAGGAGGCTCTTCGTGAACAAGATAAATACATTGCCATTCGTAGAAAGACCGTAATGGCAGAACTGGCCGAAGCAGAGCCGGCTGTCATCGATGCACAAGCAGCGGTGAAAGGTATCAAGAAAACCCAACTGTCCGAGGTGCGCACTATGGCAAATCCTCCAGAAGCCGTCAAAATGGCAATGGAGTCAGTCTGCACCGTCATCGGATTCCGCATCGATAGCTGGAAGGCAGTCCAGCAAATATTACGGCGTGATGACTTCATCCCAAGCATCGTCAACTTCGACACCACCCGACAAATGACGAAGGGCATACGTGATCTCCTTCTCCGAGAGTACCTCAACAAACCCACGTACAACTTTGAAACTGTGGACCGAGCTAGCAAGGCCTGTGGTCCTCTAGTGAAATGGGTTATTGCTCAAACTCGCTTCTCGGAGATTTTGGACAAAGTTGAGCCTCTTCGCAACGAGGTGAAGTCCCTTGAAGACCAAGCTGAAGACACGAAGAAGCAAGCAGCCACTATGCTAGGCATCGTCCGTGACCTCGAAGCCAGCATCGCAAAGTACAAAGAGGAGTACGCTCTCCTCATCCGCGAGACCGAAGCTATCAAAATCGAAATGGAGCGGGTCGAATCCAAAGTCGAGCGAAGCATGAGGCTATTGGACAGCCTGTCGTCGGAGCGTACGCGATGGGAGGCCAGCAGCCGGACGTTCGAGACGGAGATGAGTACAATCGTTGGTGATGTGCTACTCTCAGCCGCTTTCATGGCATACTCCGGCTTCTTCGATCAACATTATCGTGAACTCATGACCCGAGATTGGTCAGATCATCTGTTAGCCGCTGGGATCAAGTCCAAACCCGAACTGTCGTTGCCGGAGTACCTTTCGACGGCGGACGAACGCCTCAATTGGCAGTCTAAATCTCTTCCCGTGGACAATCTCTACACGGAGAATGCGATCATGCTGAAAACATTCAACCGCTATCCCCTCATCATCGATCCCACTGGCCAAGCCACGGCCTTCTTGCTTAACGAGTACAAGGACAAGAAGATCGCGGTGACGAGCTTCTTGGACGAAGGCTTCCTGAAAGTTTTGGAGAGTGCGCTCCGCTTCGGCAACCCCATCTTAATACAAGACGTCGAACGCCTGGACCCAATTCTTAATGCTGTTCTGAACAAGGAGATTCGTCGTACTGGAGGCAGAGTATTGATTCGCCTCGGTAATCAGGATATCGATTTCTCTCCGGCCTTCACAATGTTCCTTTCTACCCGCGATCCTTCTGTGGAATTTTCTCCCGACATCTGTAGCCGTGTCACATTCGTGAATTTCACCATGACTCGCAGCAGCCTGCAGAGCCAGTCCCTCGATCAAGTCCTCAAAGTCGAGCGGCCTGATACGGATAAAAGGCGCTCAGACCTCACAAGAGTCCAGGGAGAATTCCGTCTTCGTCTTCGTTTCCTCGAGCGTTCGCTCTTGCAGGCCTTGAACGAGTCAACGGGCAACATCCTAGACGACGATAAAGTCATTGATACTCTTGAAACTCTCAAGCGAGAAGCCGCGGATATCACTAAGAAGGTCGAAGAAACGGACGTTATCATGCAGGAAGTCGACCAGGTGACTACCCAATATCTGCCGCTGGCGCAAGCGTGCAGCGCGACATTCTTCATTCTCGAACACCTCAGCACAATCAACCACTTCTATCAGTTTTCCCTGCGCTTCTTCCTCGACATCTTCGACCACGTCCTTCATCACAATCCCCACCTAAAAGGTGTCACGGATTATCAGAAACGTCTAGATATTCTGGTAAACGATCTGTTCCTCACCATATTCAAGCGGACTTCTCGCGCCCTCCTACACCGCGATCACGTTTTACTGGCGGTCCTCCTCGCGCAGATAAAAACTCGTGGTGTGGATGGTGGAACAATAACAGGCGAGTTGGAGTTCCTCCTGGAAAGCGGCGACGTACCAATCACTGCCACCACGACTGCTTCGGGCGATGGCGCCGGATCCTCATTCCTCAATGCGGATCAACAACAACGGCTGTCACAATACAGCAAACAATCGCTCTTTCGCGTTGTCAGCACTGACATTGAACAGCGCGAAGCAGAATGGCGAGCGTTCGTCGAAAGTGAAGAACCTGAACGCGTTGCACCCTGGCCGTGGGAAGAGGATCTCTCTGGTATGCAATCATAGTTAGGTCAAACAATACTCCGCTCACCTCTTTTGTTTAGCCGCCGGGCGTGCCCTCCGCAACGTGCTCCTCATGAAATGTCTAAGACCCGATCGCCTGGTCCAAAGTATATCCACTTTTGCCAGCCTCGCGTTTGAAACCGATCTCGCGGTGGAATCAGAGTACGAGCTGGGGCAAATTGTTGCGGAAGAGATCCAATCCAGCACCCCCATATGCTTGGTTTCCGTGCCGGGATATGACGCCAGCTATCGGGTTGAGAGCCTGATCAAGACCACAGGAACTCGATGTACACAGGTGGCCATGGGCTCGCAGGAAGGCTACTCGCAAGCAGATGCTGCCATTGCCCTTGCTGCTCGTCAGGGATCCTGGGTGTTGCTGAAGAACGCTCACCTGGCACCATCGTGGCTGAGTCAGTTGGAGAAACGCCTGCAGAGCTTGAACCCCAACCGATCATTCCGGCTTTTCCTGACAATGGAGGCAAATCCCGTCATTCCTGTTAATATCCTGCGTCAATCCCGAATCTTGATGAACGAGCCACCGCCAGGGATCAAGGCGAATCTCTTGGACTCGCTGAAGGCTATTCCGACCACGCGACTTGGACAAGGACCAGCAGAGAAAGCCCGCTTGTACTTCTTGCTCGCTTGGTTCCACGCCGTCGTCCAAGAACGTTTGCGTTACGTGCCTCTCGGCTGGAGCAGCGCCTATGACTTCAATGATTCTGACATGGCTGCTGCATTCAACACAATAGATGCTTGGTTGCTCTCGATCTCGAAAGGTCGCGCCAATGTCAATCCCGCGACCATTCCATGGGATGCTATCCGGACTCTCGTCAAGCAATCAGTATACGGCGGTCGTGTAGACAGTGACTTTGACCAGCGCATCCTCGACTCCTTCGTCGACGCACTGTTTAGTCCTAACGCCTACAACATCGGCTTTGACTTGGTACCTGGTGTGCAAGGCGATGAATGTTTAGTTGTCATCCCTGATGGCACCAAGATGGATGATTTTATGCGCTGGGTTCACAAGCTACCCGACATCCAACCTCCTTCATGGTTGAGTCTGCCTCCAAGTGCTGAGCGGGTGATTGCAATCTCACAAGGTACGTTTTCACGGCCATAATGTTGCTCCAACTCTTGACCTACCGAACATGTAGGTAATGCACTCCTGGGCAAGCTGCGCAAGATGCGCGCGGATGGCGACGATGACGAGGATATAGCACCCCGCGCATCCAAGCAGGGAGGCACCACACAACAGCCACTCTGGATGAAATCTCTCCTGCAACATTGCAAAACTTGGCTAACATCTTTGCCAGAGGTAGGTAAAGATTACTGCGCGCCTGACACGGATCTAATTGCGCCGCATATAGCGTTTAGCGCCGCCGCAGGCGCGTTCCGCCGAGGGCCACGATCCAATGTTCAGATTGTTCGCTCGAGAAACAAGTGTCGGTCAAAAGCTCTTGGCGCAAGTTCGCAAGGACCTGGCAGATGTTATCAAGGTCTGCGATGGTGTTCTGAAGCAGACTAATCATCTCAGGAGCTTAATGAGCCACCTCAACAAGGGCAAGTCCCATTCCTTCCCCGCGGCTAACACAAAGGCCTCACCATGTTGTTCTCTGCATTCTCTGTGTAGGCACAATTCCAACACACTGGATTCGCTATAAAGTCCCGAAGAGCATGGGCGTCGCTCAATGGATCCCTGACTTCGCGACCCGTCTTACGCAGCTCGAGAAGCTGGCTCAGTTAGGCTCGTTCGTCGGTGTCGAGGTCTGGCTCGGGGGACTGTTCTTCCCCGAAGCCTACGTCACGGCCACTCGACAGGCAGTTGCTCAGCGTAACGGATGGTCTCTGGAAACCCTCTATTTATACCTTGACATAGACCAGCCTGACGATACCTCGGCGTTCGTTGTTGAAGGTACGTCGTCCCTCATGCGATTTTGGGAAACCGATTTCTCACTTCCATTCGAAATAGGCCTCACCATTGAAGGCGCTACATATAGTGGCGGCAAATTATGCCTGAACAGTGGAGAGTCCGTACGCATAGGCCGAGCTCAAGTGCGCTGGGTACAGAAAGTTGGTACCGAGAAAGATGTGCCGAACGGGGACATCGTGCAAACATCCCCATCATCGAGCCTCCCCGTATATCTGAACAGCGAACGCAACGATGTTCTCTTCACTGTAGATCTTCCATTTGAGCAGGGTGTTGAACACCTAGTTGCTATTCGTGCAGTTTGCTTGACCGCTGGCGGCTAGACTGGTTTGCGGTATATTTATTAGTTTCCCTCCTCGCTCATTCATCATGACACCACTCAGTAATTCTGTTTCCTGCATGTTCATGCTATAATAGTTCATTATGATGCCCCTATACCCACACACGGTTCAATACATGCTCTTTTTCGCTGGCCCTGCTGTGTTTGCGTGCTAATTTAGCTGGACTCCCGAGTTGTTTAGGTTGGATTTGGTAGTCTAAACTTTACCAATTGTGTCGTGTAGGTTTGAAACTAACCTGAATGTTGTGTTGGAGATGCAGCTGCAACTTGGCATTTATCAAATTCGAGCTTAAGGGGTCCAACGCCTCATAGCATATTCCGCCGACATGAATGCACCTCGCCGTGCAGTACCAAGTCAACATATACGTATCAATCGCCCGCATGTCCAGTCAGAGAAAACCCTGTGGTGACGAGTTCAGAGATTAAGACTGACTTGGGAACTGAGCATGGCGGAATTCTTGGAACTGCAACTCTTGGGTCTTGCGCATTTCCTTGACTTTCCAAACGCGCCTCTGACCTCGGTCCACACAACAATATCACATTACAAATTATCTTATTCTTATTTTGCACATTGTGCGGGAGTGCGACGGCAGAAGTGACAAGGATTAGCAGGATCGATAACAGGAGAGCTCGCCTATACAGGATTTATGCGCCAGCGTCGCATATGATACCTTTTACATAGGGACCCATTACTCAAAGGCTTACCTGATTTTACATCGAGACGCTATCGCACATCATCTCCGCGTCGATTATAATCCTCCGGAACCTGTCCGCGCCTTCTTGCTCTAATATATCATACACCCACCACACTTCAGGGGCCGCATCCATTAGTACGCGAGGGTCAGGAGCAACCACGCTCGCCAGGTTTAAGTATTCACTGTCCTGATACTTGTAAAGCGCAATCTTTCATATCAGGGCTAATATCCAAGAACCACCGCAGCAGGTGGAGGTCAGCTTCTTGACGTTTCAAAAAGAGCTGGAAATCGTCAGGTGGCTTAACGTTGACGACGAAGACGGGCGTTGTGTCTAAGCAAATGAAGAGAAGGAGGACGGAATCGCCGGCCTCTCGCCTCGCGCTGTGGTGGGGCGGAATCGAGGAACGACCTCAAACGAGAGGTCGGGAGTGAATATGGTGCTGAGAAGCCGGTTCTAAGATCCGGAGAAAGAATCCTTAGGCATGGCGGTAGATGCTGCGGCGGTAGAAAAGGAGCGTATGATAGGGTCGGGCCAGGGCTGGGAGCCTTCCGCGGCTCTCCCATGATTGCGATGTTGCCCGGCGCTTGCCGCCGCTACCGGGACCTGAGGGCGCTTGAAGCTTCGAACACTCCAATACTTTGTCCTGTCCCTCGATCAATCGAGCAAACATGTCGGGACGTCAGCAGCGTGTGATGGTACAGCCCATCGTAAGCTTGTATAACTTCAAAGTATCAAAAGCCACCACCTCATTATCGTCTTCTCAGAATGTGATCTTCAAAAATCTACAAACAGTACGTTTTCTCCTTATTCGCGCGTTTGGTCGCGAGAAAACTGGCTAAAAGAATGCATTTTAATGATCGTAGAAAACGAAGATTCTCGTATGGCTTTACGATAATGCTGAGATGAGGATAGAAGGTCGGATAATAGTACGGCGCTGAAC
>Ga0307508_10004355_pt1 | contig 13850 bp, 11 predicted proteins | sample 9_EM_MG_FD_203089 | JGI IMG/M metagenome (GOLD analysis project Ga0307508, IMG submission 203089) | Populus trichocarpa ectomycorrhiza microbial communities from riparian zone in the Pacific Northwest, United States - 9_EM | ecosystem: Host-associated > Plants > Roots > Unclassified | place... | reverse complement strand
CGAGTTTTAACGAGGCATCCGAGGATTCTGTTTTTCTCATTCTCTCCTGTGTTCCTTTTCATCTTCCGTACGAGGGGAAGTGTCAGAATAAGGTGGCGTCCGGAGATGAGGAGGCGTCCGGACATGAGAGATGAGGAGGCGTCCGGAGATGAGGAGGCGTCCGGACATGACTGAGTCCCCAAGCACTGGCTCGGGGGGGGCAGTCTTCCGTCCTTTGTCCTGACGGCCTTCCTGTATATAGAGAAATCTTGTGCCCGCATAATACTGTAATACAATCAATTCACTATCTTCATCTCTATCGATCCCTATATTCCAACAGAAGGTCCGGGACCTACTGGCGGATGAGGCATGTAGCAGGGCGGTACTGGACTTCCTATCCACCACGGACATAGGAAGGCTGGTCCCGACCCCGGTTGAGGAGGACGTGCAGAGCGAGGCGTCAGAGTGGGAACTCCGGGAGCGGAGAGAACAAGAGGAGGAGAGGAGAGCAGAGGCTGAGGGGCTGGACGCCGAGGTCGAGGAACCACTGTTCCTCCCCACGCCCGCCTTTATGGCATCCGCGGAAGAGGAGTGAGAACTTTTGTGTTTCATTTGCTATTTCTTTGGTGCGTCTTATATCTTCTTGGGACAGGCCTGGGCGGATGGCAAAGGAAAGCTTGCAACGCACCGCCATCGCGCGGACAGCGGCGGGGAAACGGTCAAAAATGTACGCCGCCATAGTCTAGATAGGCTTCATGCGAGTATGAATAAATAAATAAAAAAAAAATGACCCGGTGGTCATCGGCGTGAGTGATCCGAGATCACGGGGTAGGTCACTTCTTTGTTCGCCGCTTAGAGATGTGTGAAGGTAGGTCCAGGTATGTAGATAATATATTGCGTGGAGAAGAATCTCCAGACTAGCTACCGCGCCCTTCCTTTATACCCGTTTTCCTTCCTTCTGTGGATCACAGCTCGCCCGCGAGTCTGAGGCAGTCCTTCCATCCTAATGACTCAATCGCTAGTTCCCCTGGAACACACATGATGGTACTCGCGGGTCGAGTCATACACTCTAACCAAAACAATGGCGCATAAGCACAATATAAGAGAAACAGATAAAGCAGAGGAAACACATGATAGCACTCGTGGGTTGAGTCATACACTAACCAAAGCAACGACGCGTCATCGCAATAAAGCAGAAACAGGTACACGTAATGACAAGGAGAAAGGACGCGCAATCGCAACATAAGGGAAACATGGACAGGGGCGGCAGTTGGGTCGAGGCCCTTCCAGATGTCGGCTACCAGAGTGGCATCGTGGCGAGGGCGCAAGCGCGCGACGGCGCTAGCCGCGCAGGGCGACGGAGCCGGCGGCAGTGGTGGCGGGGATGACCCATAGGCCCGGTATGGTTGCAGTGGCGTCGGCAGCGGTGCCGAGAAGCCTGTCACGCCAGGTTCGTGACATCCGGGGCGGGAAGACGATGTTCATCGGCATTTTCCTGGTAGCGCAGTTGGGCGCGTTGCATTTCCGTTCTAAGATGGTCGTGGATTTCGGATAATGATTCTGCTGCCGAACGTGCGCGTTGATCTTCTGGTTCGCGGGGTGCTACGGCGCAAAGATCAAATTGCCAGCGAGGGTCGTATCCGAGATTCGCAAAAAACGGTGATACGGCAGTCGTTTCCAAAATATGGTTATTCGATGCGAACTCGGCAATCGGTAACCAGTCAGCGAATCATCCTGGAGGTAGTTCACATACGACCGCAAGTATTGCTCCATTACGGCATTCATTTGTTCGGTCTGACCATCCGTTTGGGGATGAAAAGCGGTAGACAGACGCGGTTCAACTCCCAATCGCGCACAGAGACGGTGCCAAAATGCAGAGGCGAACTGTGGCGCCCGATCCGAAGTAATCGTCAGCGTAAGTCCATGTAGTCGAAAGACATGCTGTAGGAACAGATCTGCCAGATCTCGGGCATCGACGGAGGTGCGACAGGGAACCAGATGCCGTTGTTTCGTGAGTCGATCCACCACCACCCAGATAGCATCGTAATCATTCGACCGGGGTAGGCCAGTGGCGAAATCCATTGAAATGTCCTGCCAAGGCTGTTGGGGGATTGCTAGCTATCGGAGGACTCCGTAGGGTGCGTGTCGACTGGCTTTGGACCGCCGGCTAGTATGGCAGTTTCTTACAAACCTTTCCACATCTTGCCGAATTTCGGCCAGTAGTAGCTCTTTGCGAGCAGTTCCAGTGTCTTTGATCGTCCCGGGTAACCCGCTGCCGGTACTTCGTGGTGCGTTTGAATTAGATAAAGTCTCAGAGGGCCGTGACTGGGGACATAAAACTTTCCTCGATACAATAGCCTGCCCGTTGGACTGCGGGAACACTCCGACAGTGTAATGTCCTTACAGTAGCGGAGTCGCTTTTGTAGCATGTCCAGGACCTCGGTGGGAAAGGGATCCCAGTTGTAGGCTTCGGCAAATAGTTCGGTGATCTTCTTGTTGACGAGTCCGAGTCCACGCATGTATAGAAGGAGGCCTTTCTTCTTCGTGTTGTCTCTTCTTCTTCTTTCGCTCTCATGCAACCTCTTGTATCCTATCCGATCAATGAAACCTCCTCGCCGTTTCTTCCATTTCTTTCGATTCTTCCGTTTCGGCGACGCTCTTCCCGCGTCGCTCACTCCCGTCCGGCGCCCGTCAAGTTGACGTTGCCCGTTCCACCGCGCTACTGCCGCTCCTCGAGCCCATCAGAGTACTTTGGACTTTTTCCTCTGCCGCGGCCGCCGTTACACAATGGAAGTGGGTAAGTAGGGCGATATAGTGGATAGCGTCAAAAAAGCATGACATTCAAAGGTCTACAATAAAACGTAAAATTCAATCAATACACCCATCCGGAGGTACAGATCTCCCGCCCCCCCTGCCCGCCGCCCGCAGCCCCTAATACGCCATCCGATTCCTAGGCACAACCACCCTCTTCTTCAACGTCTTCGCCTCAAATTTTGCAACCACCAGCGCATCATCAAAAGCCTTGATGACGTCGTCGTACAACCTATCCCTGACATCCTCTCTCTCTAAATCCTCTCTCTCGAAATCCTTCCTCTCATAAACCGAAAACAGCGCCCTCCTCAAATCCCTCGCCGCCTTGCTCACCGCGATCCCTAGATCCTTATCGAACCATCCAGAAAACTGAAACTCAAAATCCTCTTCGCGACTAATCTGCATCAGTTTGAAGGCTGCAATCGCTTCAGGATCGATGCTGTTGCTCCAACGCCGAAGCGCAGGACACCTGGCACTGTCTTTGATGATGAGCCACAAAAAGACCCACATGAAGCTCTGTAAATCATCGTAGTAGATATGCCGGAAGCCCGGGCGGCACTTGAGGGCATCAATGCTCATGAACTCGAATGTCCCGGTGCGCTCGGGGACAGAGCTGTGGCGACCGATAGCATCCGCCCCAATGGCATGGTCGAGGTCAATAAGGAAGCCGTGAAAGCGGTCAATACGCGGACAGGCGGCGATGGTGATCATAATATTGTTGACGCTGATGTCGCGGTGGAGGATGTGGCCGTCGATTAGCAGGGAACGGTGGCCGCGGACAGCATCGCGCATGGCAAGGAGAAGCTCAATGGGGTTGGCGAACTCGTCGATGGGCTTTCCGCGGCTCATCAGCACCTGCGTGCTGATACGGTCCGGAACTGGTATTTCAGCCGCTCCCACAACGGCCTCAGAAACCACCTCGTCCACCGGCTCGTACAGTGCAGCCATTTGCTGCTCCTCTGTGCTGTTTCTGAAGGACAGCAAGGGCCGAGGACTAGAATCGGATAGTTTGGCCTTCTTGCGGGCAAAGCCAGGCAGTTCGTTGGGCGCGTCGTCGGGCAGCTGTCTCTTAGTGGGTGTTATGGCCAACTGGTTCCGAAGATTCTCACCAGCAGTGGAGGCCTTTCTCACTGCAGTGTCGGGAGTGTGGGATTCGGTGACGCTGTTTTGGAGCGAGTGCAGCGACGGTCCTTTATTGCTCTTCCACTGGAGATGAAGAGCAACTGTTGATTGGATGTACTGATCACCAAGGATCTCGCGGATGCTCAAACCCTGGTCATGGGCGATATATTCGGTGACTCCCTTGACCTTGTGTTTGCGACAAGACTGGAGCATGATACCCTCATGCTCGCGACCGGAGTAGCGCCAGGAAGCCTTCAAGACCCATGGAAGCTCTGCAGTCTTACTGTCTGTTGGTTGTGCAGTCCAGCAGGTTGTCCCACGAGTCACTATGGCGTGCGTGGTGAAGAATGGCTCACCCCGGATGACTTTGCGGTCTCCGATTGTGATGGTATCGGGGGCGGCGGAGGTGGTACTGGTGGTGGAGGTGGCGGTGCTGGCGGGGTCGGGGTCGACAGCGAATCCCATCCTCGTAAAGCTCATGCCTAGATAGCCATTGTAGACCCGAGAAAAAACACTCAGGCCTTCGGTGGTGCTGAGGTCAACCAAGCTGGAAGCGAATGCGCCGGAGCGAGCGTACACCCAACAGCGCAGGGTGGAGTTGATGACAGTGAAGCCGTGGACGAACTGACGATCTGGCTGGCGATGAAAGACGTGTCGCGCATATCCGGCCAATTGCAAGACCACCGTCTTACTGAGGTCCGTAAGACCCTTAACGCACTTCAACGCGGCGATAACATGGACATACTTCCAATCATACTCCTTCCCCCCCTCGCCCTTCGTCTTTTTCTCCCTTCCCTCACCCTTCTTCTCCTTCTCCTTTCCCTTCCCCTTCTCCACGTCCTCCTTTCCCATCTTCTTGCTTCCAGCTGACTGTTTGGTATCTATGGCATCCTGACCGACCACATTCGCCTTGACGTTGGATCCTTTAGGTGGTGCGTAGAGGAAGAGGTCGAGTTTTCTATTAACGGTGGGGTGGCTGAGGGGGTGGTTTGCCGATGTCTCCAAAGTCCGCGTGTCGCTACCTGGCTGTAGAAGCTCACGGCACTCCTCGTCGTACTCCTCAAACCACTCGATGACTTTTTTCTGCTGTGGATTGACGGGAAAGCGTTTCGGGGCCGGCAGGTCATCGATTTCCGGGAAGAACTGATCGAAAAAGCTCATATTTCCCAACTTGGAGAACCATATATGGCGTTTCAGCTCGTTCTCCAACCGCGGGGTGACGTCGTCGAGAGTAGAAAGGGGTCTATAGGGGCTCGCGGACGTAGCTTTCACTGTAGTAGCGAGGATATCTGCTCCGGCAACGCTCGTTCGGCGGCCGACTGGTGTGACCGGCCGTTCAATTCCTATCAACTGCTGTAGACACTCAATAGTGTTTTTCAGGGGAAAGTCATTGTAGGAGCAAAAGTGGTAGACCGATGACAAGAAGGGCACCAGTGTATCAACTCGCGCAGTGGGAAATGTGGGAACGTCGGAGACGACTGCGAAAATGCGTTCTTTCATCAGAACAGAGTCAGGATCATCAGCCCACCGAGCGACCCCGGCAAGCGCCGTCTGAAGCAGAGTTCTGAGAGAACTGGTGAAGTCGCTGAGAGAAAGGAGTGTTGTCAAACGCGTCTGTAGAGCCGGCTCGTCCACTTCTTCGACGTGCTCCGCGATAAGTTGGAAGAGACCTGACAACTGGTGGCACCATTTGTCGGAACGCGTCTTGTCAGTGTGGTATTGCGACGCCATCGAGAGGGTTTCCGTTGTTTCGTTATACGTGGGCTGTGGTTTGGGTAGGTTGCGGTGCGTGGGTGAGAGTGCAACAGGGGCGTGGAGAGTTTGAAGAGATGACATGTGTTGGGTCCTGTTGTCTCCCAGCAGCGAGTTAATTCGCTTTTTGTACGAGCTAGCGTCTTGGCATTCTTTGCAAAAATTCGAATTTGCTATAGCGCCAAGAAGCCGAGTGCTCTGTTGTGACTACGCTTTAAATCTTAGTGCGCCGCAAGAATTTTCATCCGCACTGAATGGAGAGCCCCACATCTATCCGCAGCGCCATTTCGCTGCATCAAGTCGAGCTTTATCCGGCACTTATGTACCACTCTCCTTCGCGATGCCACACTCCAGCAAAAGAAAAGTTGCCGGCCAAGCTGCAGCAGCTTATGCTAGAGATAGCAAGAAGAGACACGTCGGGTAACGGCACCACCAGCACTGCGGGGTGGCCCGGTTGAGATACTGTCCGGTTTGACAGTGCCCTGACTTGATCTGGTAGAACCGCGAGGCAATCGTCTTGGTGCTACCGGCCACTGCGCCATCGGGCTTCTGGCTCTTTGGCATGCGGTGCTTCGTTTGATGGTCAGGCCTACCGCCCATTTCTTCTCGGAGATCTCACGCTTAATGTTGGCAAGAGACCTGGGGAGAGGCATTACACGCGCCAACCCGACTTGTTTGATTTTACCGCGAGTCCGACATTGCCTGGACGTCCTAGCCTCACATGTAGTGTAACGGCGCAAGTATCGGCGTTTGGAAGGATTGGGCTTGGTTGCTTGATCCCGGCGTTTGGCAGGTTCGCCGACTGGGACGGCGCATCGCTCTGGAACGCATTGGTGTTAGAAGGTTCGCCGGTATTGGGTTCTGTTGCATGAAAGAAGTGAGCACGAGTACGTATGTGACTTGCGTGAGTATGAGTATGGGTACGCATGTATATACGGAGGCCTTTCTTCTTCGTGTTGTCTCTTCTTCTTCTTTCTCTCTCATGCAACCTCTTGTATCCTATCCGATCAATGAAACCTCCTCGACGTTTCTTCCATTTCTTCCTATTCTTCCGTTTCGGCGGCGCTCTTCCCGCGTCGCTCACTCCCGTCCGGCACCCGTCAAGTCGACGTTGCCCGTTCCTCCGCGCTACTGCCGCTCCTCGAGCCCATCAGAGTACTTTGGACTTTTTCCGATCCCGCTGCCGCCGTTACACAATGGAAGCGAGTAAGTAGGGCGATCTACTGGATAGCTGTCAAAATAATCGAGTGATAGGGTGTGTAGGAACTCCGTTGCTTGATCATTTCACCATAGCGAGGACCGCTCTCTATATATACATGCAGAAGAAAGCCCATTACCCATCATCGACTCGCCCAGATGCCCTGGGTAGCAACTTGTCACCTCCGGTCTAGATGTCGCCGGTGGCGGCTTGCCGCGTCACCAGTGGCGAATTGCCACCTCCGCCACCTGATGACTTCCGGACGCAACTGAGCGCCGCGGCCTCGGCGGGCCTAGGCTGGCCCTCGACCCATACATCTGACACTTCCCTTCGTACGGAAGAGCAGCAGAGAATAACAGTGAAAGAAGAGAAATGACAGTGAAACCCCATGTCCTCGGATGCCTCGTTAAAACTCGTAACCGTGTAAAAACCCGCGCAGGGAAAACCACGGACATAGGAGAAAGAGTGCATCCTCCAAGGAAAGTAAGGAGAGGGAAAGAAAAACTGTTAACCAACTGCCACCTGATTCACCAGGAGCTTCCCCTGGATACCAGGCTGATTCCCAGGCCGGTGCTTCGGATGGTCTGTCAATCGTCAACAATGGGCGCGCACAGCAGCTCCACCGAGCGCGTACGACGGCCACAACAATAGGCGCGCACAACAGCTCCACCGAGCGCGTACGACGGCCATAACAATAGGCGCGCACAACAGCTCCACCGAGCGCGTACGACGGCCATAACAATAGGCGCGCACAGCAGCTCTAGCGAGCGCGTACAAAGGCACAACAATAGGTGCGCACAGCAGCTCTACCGAGCGCGTACAACGGCCATAACAACAATAGGCGCGTGCGGCTGCTCCGGGATCGCCGAGTGCGCACCACAGCCCCATCCTCGAGCGCGTGCGACAGCTCCGGTATCACCGAGCGCGCACCACAACTCCGAGTAACCATTAGGCGCGTGCAACTGCTCCGGCATCGCCGAGTGCGCACCACAGCCTCAACCTCAAGCGCGTGCGACAGCTCCGGTATCACCGAGAGCGCACCACAACTCCGAGTAACCATTAGGCGCGTGCGACTGCTCCGGCATCGCCGAGTGCGCACCACAGCCTCAACCTCAAGCGCGTGCGACAGCTCCGGTATCACCGAGAGCGCACCACAACTCCGAGTAACCATTGGGGTTCAGAGAAAACGTACCAGTAGTCGGCTTATAAGCCGTGAAGCACGACCTCATCCGGGCAGTCCCCAAAGTTCACCCGGGCAGTCTGTGCGGAGGCTTTTTGAGACCATCGTTCCTTCCTGAGACCTTCCACATCCCTCTTCAACTGGCAGTCCACTTCCTTGTGTCCTTCTCGAGTGCAGTAGAAACACCGTAGCTCTGAGTTGCTAGGCCTTTCGTAAGGCTTTCGCCCTCTATAACCATCACCTCCCCGTCGCTTGCCATGGCAACGAGTCACTGCTGTAAGCGCTTGACTGGTGGTGCTGGCGATGTTCAGGTTCGTACCAACTTGATCATTATGGAGCGCCATCGAGGCTTCGGCGTCAATTAACATTGTGGTGACGGCATCCAGAGTAAGTTCGGCGGCAGGCTTGTTCTCAATGATGCCGGCGATGGTGGCGAACGTCTCTGGGAGCATAGATAGGAAGTGACCGATCAGGACATTATCGGAGATACGTTCTTGGGAACCAGTGAGCGGTTGACTAATATCTTTTAGAGTGGAGATATACGCTGAAACTGAGGTTCCTGGCTTCATTGTAGTCTTGTGGAAACGGCGAACGGTCGTAAGTCATCCGGACAGGGAGGCTGAAGTATCGAATGCCAGACGCAGGGCAGTCCACACATGGTCGGGTTCTTCGTTGGGGAGGTTGTCGATGAGAGACTGTGTGGTTTCGTCCGATGACGCGTATATCAGCGAGTAGGCCCGTCCAGAGTGGCGGCGAAAGTCACGTAGCTGAGCGGTTGTGCCCACGTTCGGGGGTGCTTCCATTCCGGTTACGATTCCGAATGCGTCTTCGGCGATAAGGAAGGCCTTCAGTGAGCGCTTCCAGGAGTGGTAGTTGCGATCGTTGATGTTGAAAGTGATGAACGTATGTATTGTCTAAGTAAGGCTGAAGCCTCGAGAGAAAGGAGAATATAGGGGTAGGCCCATGCCTGCCGTGACTAAGCAACGAGTGAGATATTGCAACACTTCCTCCCTTGCTGCGTCCCGTATTTCCGTGAAAAACAAAGCAGCAAGCGCATATAAGAAACGAGAGAACATATGCCCAATACTCCCCATTGGCCTGATTAAAACCTACGCAGTAAACCCAGTGGGAGAAACCTGGTAGGAAAGAGTGCCAACTCCAATCGTCCGTACAGGAATAAACAGTAAAACCAATAAAACCAATAAACCAATAAAACCAATAAAACCAATAAAACCAATAAAACCTTCAATTTGTCGAGCGTAGGCCGATACCGGTAGCAAAGCGTTGGTGTTTTTCGGGACCGAGAGCCTTGGTCATAATGTCGGCCAGGTTGTCATTGGTGGAAATATCGGTGAAGTAGACTATTCCGCGCTCTTGCCGGTCGCGACTGATGTGGTACCGGATGACGATATGCTTGGTCTCAGGGCTTGAGACTCCGGAGTAGATCGTTTTCAACACGCCGTTGGAATCACAGTAGATTGCTGGAACTATAGTCTCACCGGTAACGTCCTTGTGCAGTCGTACCAGCCACTCTGCTTCTCTGGTTGCGTCGGAGCCAGTAATGTACTCGGCTCCTGAGGTAGAGAATGCAACTAGTCCTTGCTTGCGCGAGAGCCAGGAAATGGAGGCTCTGTACACCTTGATGATGTGGCCACCCTGTGACTTCCGATCTGCTCTGTCGCCAGTGAAGTCTGAATCTGTATATCCGACTAGAGGTGGTGCCTCTTTCGAAGTCGTGCTGGGGAATACGAGCTTGACATCGGCTGTTGCTTTGAGATATTGGAGGACTCGCTTTCCCACTGTCAGGTGGACACGGTAGGGTTTCATGTTATATCAGCTTAGTGCTGTGACCGCGAACGCAATTTTAGGGCGAGTACCAATAGCGACATACATAAGACTCCCGACAAGCGATTAGTAAAGGGCTTGATCCACTTCTTCCTCCGCATCCGAAGTGTCGATATCGAGTCGGTTCTTTGGGTGCAGTGGAGTCAGGGCCTGATTCGCATCTTGCATATTGAATCGGGCAAGGATTGTCGATATATATCCAGGTTGACTTAGGGTAATGGTTCCATCTGCGAGTCGATCAATTTCCAAGCCTAGGAACTGCTTGGCCGGTCTGAGGTTCGACATCTTGTACTGGAGCATAAGCCATTGCTTAACTTCGAGGGCTTTTTCCGATGCTTCTTTGGTGTAGAACACGAGTATGTCGTCAACGTATAGGAGTATCAACACTCCATTGTTCCGAATGTAAGGACTTATGTCTGCGTGGGAGCGGTGGAATCTGATCGATTGTAGGAAGCCGTTGATTTCCTGATGCCAGAGTCTCGGTGCTTGCCGTAAGCCATATAGTGCTTTGTTGACGCGTAGGAAGCAATCGCGATTACCACTGGGCATGGCTGTGGACTCGAGCCACTCGATATCTTCCGGTAGTTGCATGTAGACCTCGGTGTCTATCTCAGAATTGAGGAAAGCGGTAACGACGTCCAGATGATCGATCTTATAGCTGTTCTGTGCTGCGAAGCTCAGTAGATACTGAAGGGTAATCAACTTACCGACTGGTGGGTAGGTTTCATCGAAGTCGAAACCACGGATCTGCTCATATCCCTTGATCACAAGATGTGCCTTGTATCTGATTGTACCATTCGGATTCCGCTTTGTCTTGTATACCCATCTGCAGCCTATAGGCTTCATACCATTGGTATTGGTAACGGGAGTGAAGGTACTATTCTCAATCAATGAGGCATACTCTTGACGCATAGCTTCTTTCCATTGCTTGTTCAGTGGGCTGTTCAATGCATCCCTGTAGGATCTGAGGTCGTCCTCTGTTGAGCCTGTTGTGAGCGCATTTTGACTGGCACGATCGATCGGTACAGTCTCGTGAGTGGCGCTTCGGCCAGGGTCAGTGGCCGGCGCCATCTCCTGAGCACCGTTTTGTCCGCGGTGAGCAACCAGTGCCATCTCCTGAGCACCACTTTGCCCACGGTGAGCAACCGGCACCATCTTCTGAGTGCCGTTTTGCCTGCGGTGAGCAACTGGTGCCATCTTCTGAGCGCCGTTTTGCTCTCGGTGAGCGACCGGCGCTATCTCCTGAGCGCCGTTTTGCCCACGGTGAGCTGCCATAAGAGCGTTTCGCTGGTATTTCTGAGTCTTCATCCTCATAGATCTACGCAGTGGTGCTAGGCCACTCGCAGTGCTCAGTCGGCGTCAGCCTTCCGGTTCCGATTTCTTCGGGTCCAATCGTTCTGAGCTCTTCGGTTCCAGTCTCTATGGTTCCAACCGTTCTGATGCAGATACAACCTCATCTGGTGCGTATTCTGTGGCAGCAATGGCCTCGTCAGGCGTGTGTTCAACTCCTGGTGCGTGTCCTTGCAACGCTGGTGGCGCGTGTCCTTTCAATGCTGGTGCGTATCTTTTCAACGCTGGTGGTGCGTGTCCTTGCAATGCTGGTGCGTGTCCTTGCAACACTGGTGTGTGTCCTAGCAACGCTGGTGGTGTGTGTCCTTGCAACGCTGGTATGTATCCTTGTAACGCTGGTGCATGTCCTTGCAACGCTGGTGCGTGTCCTTGCAACGCTGGTACTTGTCCTTGCAACGCTGGTGGTAGTGTGATTCGGTCTTCAGCATAAATGGGTTCTTCCTCCGGAAGACCGAGCACATCATTTTTATTTGCTGGGCGCTCCAGTGTGTGGAAATTCGTCGCCTTGTCGAACTTGACGTCCGAGCATTGTGTGACTTTCATCTGTTCCGGATCCCACAGCTTCCAGAAATTGGTAGTATTATGTACGTATCCAAGCATCATACACTTCTTGGAGTGAGCTCCCATCTTCACGTCCACCCTTTGTTGTTTTTGTATGAGCTTGTAAGCTACACACCCGAAACAGCGAAGGTGGTGGAGTGGTGGCTTGTAGCTTGATGGCTCGTCGGCGACGTCGTCGCTGCCAGTGGCGAGCCGCATGTGCTTATGAAGTGCCTCGTATGGTGTTTTGCCGTCTATGGCACGGTTCGGTGTTCTTGCATGCAGGTAGGTAGCTGTACAGATAGCTTCCGCCCAGAATTCAGTTGCTACTCGTGAGTCCAATAGTAAGGACCTTGCCTTCCTCGTGAGTACACCGATAGTTCGTTCTGTGACACCGTTCTTGTGCTACATGTAGGGAGGTACTGGCTCAAAACTTATTCCACCTGCCGCTAGGATACCGCGGAACAGTCTGTTGTCGTATTCGCCTCGACTATTGTCGCAGCTTAATCTCTTGATGGTGTATCCCCAGTTCTCGACCTTCTTCTGGAAGAGCTGGAAGATTCCGGTGTACATGCCGGCCAGCTTGTTGAGCAGAGGGTAGACATAGGCATATCGGCAGAAGTTATCGATAAAGACGATGAAGTGGGTTGCGCCTCCAATAGATTTGGTAGCAAACGGTCCACAGGTATCGGAATGTACAAGTTCAAACGGAGTAGTAGTATGCTGTACCGGTATCCGAATGATCTTCCGTTCGTGCTTGGCTAGGACCCAGGTTTCGCATGTCTGATCATCATAGGTATAGCCATCAACTAGCGATTCCATAGCTGTGTGGTTGGAGTGGGCTAGGCGTCTGTGCCAAAGCTGGGAATCTTGGAGTGATAACTTTTTCTAAGAGCTGCTTTGACCGGGTTGAGCGGCCGGCGCCAAATCGTGAGCACCGCTTTGGCTGGGTTGAGCGGTCAATTCAACAAGCGCCTCCGACGGCGGTAATTCCGAAGGGCTGATCTAGTGGCGAAGGATGATTAGAGGTTCGCAGACTCAGATCAAGAAGGTACGTCTCCGGAACAGCGGTGAGGATTTGCGAATGCGTTCGAGGAGCTGGGAGGACGACTCTCGGAGTTGGCAGCTCGGCTAGCAATGGAAACGCAACCTGGTCATTTGAACAAACGCCCCCCCGACGGTGGCAATCCTGTAGGCGCGATCTAATGGCGAAGGATGATTAGAGGTTTGCGGACACGGATCAAGAACGTGCGTCGCTGTGACAGCGGTAAGGATTTGCGAATGTCCTCGAGGAGCTGGGAGGATAACTCTCAGAGTCGGCAGCACTACTGGCAATTGCAACGCAGCCTGGTCATTTCAACAGACTACCCTGACCACGGCAATCCTGAAGGCGCGATCTAATGACATGCGTTGCTGGGAGCTCATCCGAGAGACACCTCAGTCAACGGGCGCATAATCTACGCTGTGTGTGTGATTGCCGTCACCATTTTCAAAAATATTCGAAGCGCTGGGAGGGCACTGAGCGGAGGAGTTGACGAACCGATTAGCATACGAGTAATACAAATATTAAATAATTTTTTTTCGATATCTTTGGCACTTCAGTAAAGAGGACCGGTACCCTTCATTTCGTGAGTTTCAAGCGTGACCATAGGCGATGAAATGACGGGAGAAAAAATAATTTGAACATCATGAATTTGTGAATGTATGCGTCCGGAAAACAAAACCATCGGATTGTGACAATTGCACTGACGATTCATGGGAGTCGCGATACCAACTGCCCCAGTTGCCGATACTTAGAAAACCTTACGGGGGTATGACCAGTCTTACCGGAGCTTGGGAAGCTTACGGGAGCTAGGGAAGCTTACCGGAGTTAGGGAAGCTACCGGCACGTCGGACGCAGACAGGGGTTACCGACGTGCAGGGGTAAATTTCAATTTTTTCCTGATGTCATCTTCGACTTCTTCGCCTGTGACAATCTTGAAGGCGAGCATTGCTGAGAGAACTACCGAAATACACAGTTTCCAGGTGTCATAATTGTCTGAGGTGAGCTTCTCAATGGATCCGTACTTCGAG
>Ga0307508_10004354_pt1 | contig 13851 bp, 16 predicted proteins | sample 9_EM_MG_FD_203089 | JGI IMG/M metagenome (GOLD analysis project Ga0307508, IMG submission 203089) | Populus trichocarpa ectomycorrhiza microbial communities from riparian zone in the Pacific Northwest, United States - 9_EM | ecosystem: Host-associated > Plants > Roots > Unclassified | place... | reverse complement strand
CCTTCGGGGTGGGAGCAACCAAGTTCCGCTACGCCCGCTTGCTTGGGGTGCAGGCCTACCTCACCATGAACTGGTCGCTTGCAGACCGCTTGGTCGCCATGGCGAGCCATGTATTCTGTGTCAGGAGCAGCCTTAACGATCCCAAAGGGCTTCCGCACCTCATGTCATTTTTCATTGGCGAGCACACGAAGAGCAAGACGGCGGCGCTTGTGTACTACTCGCTTCGTGAGACCTTCGGTTGGCCAAGCGCGATGTCTTACGCTTTGCGCAATCATTTCGCGCACGATGGCGGTCAGCTGAATGGCGTCGATTTCTTCGAAGGAACTGCGGCGGCTTCTGCTTTCAAGATTTCGGACGACGGCTGGGATAGAGTCGTCAAGAACGCGACCGACAAGGGCGTTCAAATGTCTCACCAGCGGTCGGTCGCTGCCTGGCCGGGCGTCCCCAAGGACGATTTGCGCCTCGTGCTCGACGCCTGCGAGCGCGAAATGGACGACGCGCTCGGCATCCTAGTCGGCTCCTCGTGCCGTGCGCTTTCCGCGCACGTCGCGTTCCTGGTTGGCGAGCTCTGAGTCCGCGTTCAGAGCACATCGGGACAATCGAACAGCTACCTATGCGCTGGCGCCGTTGAGGCCACGAGGCTAAGCTCTAGGAATGCGATTCGACGGGAAAGCCCGAGAGAACCTGGAAGCGGCCGAGCGCCTCCTGCCCTCCGATGAGGCCGATGAGGTCGACGCGCTATGTAACGCTGCCGCTTCCCGGGCCTACTATTCCGCTTACCTGTCTGTCGCCGATCGGGCACAACGCGATAGCCGACCAGTCAACGACCGGGGCTACTACACTCACGACCAGCTCCCCAATCAGGCGGTCGCGTGGGAGATCCTATCGGCTGACGAGGCCGACGATCTGCGCCTCCTCTGGGGTTGGCGGGTGAAAGCTGACTACCACGAGGACCATGTGAGCATCGAGGAGGCCTCGGAGGCCGCCAATGTCGCCAGAGCCTTCCTGGCGCTTATCGAGGAGGCGGTGTCGTGACAGCTCCTCGCGACACCTGGGTCAAGAAGCTGCGTGCGTTGATGAACGGGCGCCCGGTGCGCTGGGCAGAGCCGAACTCTTCGATTGGCGACTACGACGGTCGGGGCCGCGCGATCGAAGTGTTCAACGCAGACTTCAAGGATCAACGCAGGCTGCTGCACCAACTTCGTCCAGATCGCGAGGATTTGGAACGCGCCGTTGGGGGTCCCGTCACCATTATTTTTCATACAACGCGCGAGTCGGCCCGGCTCTATTCAGAGTTCATCCAAGCCGCGCTGCACGATGAAGCCGCGGAAGACGTGTCCATCGCTGAGTACGAGCTGTTTGACATCGAGGCTCTCGCTCAGGCTTTCGACGTGCCGCTTCAAGAGCGGCAGGACGAGAAACCGGGAAGCGGGAGCACCACGCTCCCCCGTGTACCCCGCGTGGCGGCCTGATGCTCCTGACAGCGCAGCGCGTAGTGTCACCGGTGACACATCGTCAAGGGGTCAACGTGTACCACTACCTCCACGGTGGTTACGCTTGGAATGACATCCCCGAGGAGTTCATCACCGGTGCAACGAGCGGCGAGCTAGTCGCGCAGTGGCTCAAGCTAGAGCCGCCAGGTGGCAATCGCGTCATCTCGTTCCTGGACATCGTGGCGGCGGACGATGTCCCGGCAATTGATTTGCAGCAACGCCTGGCGTCGTTGAAGCATTGGCTGCAACCCCAAGGGAACCCTACCCTCGCCAGGTGGGACGGCTACTGGGTACGCTTCAGTTGTGCCGAACGGATCCCGTGGACGACCGAGCTGGGGGCGCTTGCTGGCCATATCTTGCTCAGCCTCATCGAACATACGATCTAGCATTGGCCGTCAGGGACTTCGAGCTCGTCCCGAGTCCGCGTGTCACAGCTGCGAACGCGATCAGCCTGCCTCCGCAGAGAAGCCCGTCCAAAGTTTCTCGCCGAAGACGACGGTGCCCAGCTGCTCGGGGAGCAATGATGCCGTGCCATTGAGCCCACTGCTGGGTAGCGATACTGACGCGGGCACGGGATCGCGGTAGCTTTGGCAGCCAAAGCGATGGGTTGGGAAACGTACCTCGAGATTGATCGCGCGTTGCTCGAAATTTCCTACAGCCATGCTCCGAGCGCTCCTACTCTCCTATTTCGCCGGTCCGACGTGGACCTCTCCGACGATGCCGTCGTTTGGGTCACTTCAGCTCGTGCAGCGTTGCAGAACTTGAGGGCGGCAGGATTCACCTGGGAGCTCGTGCTCGAGGAGTACACGTCGTCCAGAGATTTCAGCATCGAAGCAGCGATGTTTCGTGGCTACTTCGAGGGCGGGCACTCACGCGAGGAACGGGCCGACTTCCTGGCAAGTGTAGATCAAAGCTCCCCCGAGGCTGACCTCAAACTCGTTGCCAAGACGGCACTGGATGAGGCAAACGCGCAGCGCGATGGGTTGGTGGCCGATCCCCTCGGAGACCTGCCAAACCGCGAAGTACTCGATCGCCTACTCGTCACGGAAGGCACGTCTGGCCTCACGGAGTGGTGCCCGGAGAAGCCCGTCGTCATCCGATATCTTCTGGTGCGCGCGGCGGACTATTTCGTACGCAGCCGCTCCGCAGCGCCGCTCGTCGGATGGGCCTTCGCCATGGTGGCGCTACTCCACCACGCGCCCCCCGACGCAGAGGTAATCTTTAATATCTCACAAGCGGCCGAAGCCTCCGGCGATGACGCTCAAGCCTATGCGGAGCAGTTCTGGAACGACGCCCAATCATCCCTCTGCCAGAACGCCGAGTTTTACGGCCGAATCTTCGAGGGGATAGCATCTGCAACAGGCGACCTCGCCAGGTCGATTCAGTTCGGGCGCCTAGAGACGATGCTTTCTGGCGCCCGCGACCGCGAAGTCGACAAGCAAGAGCGCGGCAGGCGCCTCGAAGCGCTGGTGGCCGCGCTGCTCGATATCCCCGGTACGGGCCTAGCCCTGCTCGAGAAGCGCCTCAAGCACGCCGATGAGGAGCTAGATCTCGTGCTTCGGAACGATCTCCAAGAACCCTTCTGGAGAAACTTCAACAGCCCTCTCGTGCTGGTTGAGTGCAAGAACTGGACGTCGCGCGTTGACATAAACGAACTGCGCGTGCTCGAGACAAAGATGCGAGACCGCGGCAGGTTGTGCAACGTCGGAATTTTCGTGTCTCTGAGCGGATTTTCGAAGCCCTTCGTTCAGCGCGTTCGTGAGCTACAACAACAGGGTCTGACAATTTTTCTGGTCGAGCGGTGCGACATCGAAGAGCTTCTTCGACAGCGCATGACGCTCGCGCTGTGGCTTTGCCAGAATGGTCTGCGTAGGATCCTCTAGAGGCAACCCCATGGCGCGCAATTGCTGAGCGTTCCGCAGGGCGCGCACGCACGCGGCGTCGGCGCACACCGCAAGCCGGAGCGAGACCACGGACGATGACACCCGTGTTTCGACTTGGCTAACGCCGGCAACGCGATGCCGTCAGCGCAACTGACTCTGAATGCCAACTAGAGGCAGATGGCTCGCCCGACCAAACCAATTCCCAGCTTGGGGTGCTCATTCACCTCTAACTGCCTAACGCCGGCCACGCCGACCAAAAGCGAGCACACCGGTGAGCCCGGAATCGGCGTCACCGTCGTCACCTTCTGCATCGAGAATCTGGGCCTCGTCCTTCCACCACAAAAGCGTCAGCACCGTGCCTGCTCCAGCACGGACCGTGTCTTCTACAAGCGAGTAACGCGCAGCGTCGGCCTTGTCGATCCACTCGTCGGCATCAACCAGGGTTGGGCCAGCCTCAACCACCAACGCGTCTGCGAGAAGTCGCGCCGCGACCGAACCGGCGCCGGGTTGAGCCAACGGCCAGAAGTCATTCGGGACTGTTGGTGACCTGATGAACCAAAGGCGTTTGCCCTGGTCATAGCAGGCGATCATCACCGGCTTGTCGCCCAGCTCGACCAACCGGATCGCGGTGGCGGTGCGACTCGTGCCAAAAAGGCCTGCTAATTCTTGGACGCCAGCGAAGGTCGGAACTGTCGACCGCGCGGCTGCCTGGAACATCTTTGGCGGGAGGAGCAGTCCGGCCGCGTATCGGTTGGCATTCCGCTCGGGGTTCTCTTCACCCCACTCCCGCACAAAATTGCGGTCCGTGCACGCAAAGGCGACCTTGCCGCGGTCGCGCATCCAGTGCCCCAGCTCGTGCGCGGCCGAGAAGCGCCGCCTTTCCGGTTGCGAACGCGAATTGACGGTGATGATAGCTCGATCACCGACCCCAAGAATTCGTGCTTGGCAGCCGTCGAGCGGCTCGTAGACGATCGTGGCCCCGCAGTGTTGAGCGATTGCCTCGATGACCAGTTCTGACGGCTCGGTTATCCCCAGCTCCTCTAACAACACCGCGGGAGCTTTGAAGGGGTGGCTCACGACCCTGGCTCGTGTCCCTCATCATCGAGGGCGCCCAGCAAGTCTAACTGATGCAGCACACTCTCTACGTCAGCATCAGAAAAGGATTCGAATTCTCGGTGCTGCAACGTGACCATCGCCGGCCGCATTTCGGGGCGACGCTGCAGCACGCCGAACAGCATGGCCCTTCTTGCTGCCGGGTCTGCCGGCACCTTGGAAGTTCGGCTTCCCAGGCTGGCAACGGACTCGCCGTGGTCACGCTGTGCCTTGTGCAAGCGTTCCTTCTTCCCGGCAAGAAGTCCGCCGAGCAGCAGCGTTCGTACGCGATTTGCTTCAGCGCTCACATCCACTCCGGCGACTCCAGCTTCGTTCAGAAGCTCGGCATCTGATGCTTCCTCAGCGATGTCGGCCAAGGCGGACATCACCCGCTGGAGACGCAAACTGTCGTCGTCCGAGTTCGTCACGGCGCCCACCCCTCCGAACGATCAATTCCGCGCCTGAGGCGCAGCACGATCGTTTCGTACTGTTGAGGCGTCAGGTTGAGATCAAGTTGGATATCGATTCCCTTCATGCCCGCGGCCATGCCCTCGAGCACGAGTCCGACTTCGTCATCGTCATCAAAGTGCTTTCGGATGTGCTGAAGGCGCTCCCTCACGGCCGCCAAACGTTCCGGATCGGAAACTTTAGGAGCGCCGGGAATTTGCTGTAAGTCTTCTGCTGCGGTCGAAACCAAGACCGCGCCCTGCGGTGGCTCGAGAGCGTGATTCGCAATGCTTCGCATAGTAGCGACGAGGTGCGTCACGAAAGGGATAGCCTTGCGCCAATGTCGCTGGCCGGCAAGTGTTCGCTTGATTGCCTCCTGAAGTAGATCCGCTCCACTCTGACCCAAGCCGGCGGCCGCGAGTGCCCTCGCACGAAACGAGGCGACCTTGCCAAGTCGCACAAGGTCGGCGGGCCGTAGCGCCCCAATCGCTTTCTCGATCTCCGCGTCGGTAGCTCGTTCGTCCGGGTTCCCGCCCTTGCTAGCCATCGCGTCCAGTTCACTCCCTGCAATGCCGAGTTCTGCTGACTTTCCGACATTAGGACAAAAAAGCGGGCTGGGGTGTCGGAAACGGGGCCACGCCCGGCAAACGTCTCCAGAAAACCCATCACACGCATCGCGACCAAAGAAAGTACTAGATGTCGACGCCCGAACGCCGGAGTGGATGGTGGAGAGCTTGAGCTCAGCGTGCATGACCAGAGCGGTGCCAGTCCCAAGCTCGCTCGGCAGGGTGGCCCTGTGAACGCCCCGCGTCGTCAGCACACCGTTCCACGTTTTCTGCTCGAGCGCTTTGCACGTCGAGAGCGAATCGTGATGGTACGCCGGGAGGATCTCACTCGTTGTCACGAGGCCAGCGTTCGCGACGCCACTGTCCACAAGGATTTCTACACGCTCGACGGCGATGGCCTCCCCCCGGACTACGCCGTTGAGCACCATCTGAGCGAGATCGAAGGCAAGGCGGCATCAGCAATCCGAGACCTAACCTCCACGGGCGGTTTCCCACCCAACGATCGCTGCCGCGTCCACCTACTTCATTTCCTGGCCTGGCAGCTCGTCCGCGGCGAGGCGCAGCGCGCTTCGGCACCCGCAATCATACAACACCTCGCCGACGAGATTGTGCGGCGAAACTTCCCCGATGCCAGCTCGAGCGAATATCCCCGCGTCGTCGTCTCCAAGAACTGGTCGCTGCTCCAGCTGCCGGCGCTCGTACAACGACTCCTTCCTGCGTTACTGGCCCGTCCTTGGCATCTCCTGCGCTTTCAGCATCCCTCCCTCATAACCGGCGATATGCCGGTTTCGCTATGGCAGTCGACCGCGACGCCGGACCGCGGCGTTTCACCGATCTCTGCCGATGAGATTCGGTTTCCAATCGATCCGCAGACCGCCCTCGTCCTGGGGACAGAAAAGGCCGAATCCGAGCTGGATGGCGACCCTGAAGCGGCAGCGGCGATCAACGTCTGCCTGGCGACTTATTGCCGTCGTTGGATTTTGCACCGTCCCACGCATCGGCCGGTCGACGGCCTGCACGTGCCGCCGCCTCCGCTGACTAGCGCTCTCGTCAACTCGCACACCGACGGGTCGTACGTGATGCCGGGGGGAACTTCTGTTGCTGCGCGTGAAGGTTTCACTGGCTCGGACCCGCCATCCAGCCTGCTCGCGAGCTATGGCCTCGGCCTCCAGCCCAGCGAGCTGCTCGAGCATGGGCCCGTCATAGTGTAGGCGGCGCCGCAGTTGAGTTCGGGCAGGCGGCCCTTGCCCCCCGGCGCGCCTTTTCGGTGCGAGCCTGAAGCTCGGTGAAATCGATCGGCGGCGCGGGCGTCCTCAGCTGCAGCGTCCACGGCGAGCCAAAATCTTGCCACCCGTGTCGGAGTTCTCGATGGGAGCGGCAATAGTCACTAGAGCGACCAGCAGCGCTTCAGGATCTCTAACGTGCAACCCAATCAACGCCGTCGATCCCGGTGGAAACACTCGGTTTTCGCGCCACCGATGAACCGCCAATTGCTGGCGGTTGCCACTCCACTGCTCGTCACCTGGAACAATGAGCCAACCCGCGGATCGAAGCTCGAGCTCTGTGTGACAAGCCCATGTCGCGGCGGCCCGCTGCGCACCCGTCATTGCCTGTCATGCCGATCCTTGCCTGCGCTTGACTCCATACGCCATGGAGCTACTCGTCCATCACCGGACGCAAAATACCGCCCGTCACTTTCGACGCAGGGAACCAGTCTCCGGCAGGGATCGCATGCTCACGAAATTTCAGAGCGGGTAGCAGTCAACACTGCAGCAACGAGCGGGCGCTCCGTATCGTTGGACCTACTTAGTTGGCAGCTCCTCGCGAGCCGGACGACTCGGCGTACATGCGCCAGGGTCATGGGCCCCGCATCGACGACGACCGCATTGGAGGGCGCTCGGCGTGCCGCGGGCTTGGCCCGCCCGCCGCGTTACTCCTCTCTATTTCTCCGCCGCGCGCGAAACGCGCTGCGGCGGCCAAGGGCTTGAATCTATGAAAATCACCGAAGAATTGCCGAAAGGCATCCACCGCTCGTACATTTTACCCGACACCGGCCTGAGTTCGCTTTGGGACTCGATCGTATTGGATGAGGCCATCAAGTCGCGGCTGCTGTCGCAGGCCATCGTCAATTTCACAGTGCGGCCGAAGGTGCCGCGAGACGTCCTGCCGCTCCACGGCGCGGTGCTGCTGGTGGGGCCGCCCGGCACCGGGAAGACGTCGCTGGCGCGTGGGCTTGCGAGCAAGACCGCGGAGTGCTTCGACAGCGGGAAATTCCGGCTGCTCGAAGTCGATCCGCATGCGCTGGCCAGTGCCATGATGGGGAAAACGCAAAAGGCCGTGACCGAGCTCTTCTCGCAGTCAGTAGCTGAATCCGCGAGCCTCGGCCCGACCATTGTCCTGCTCGACGAGGTCGAGACTCTTGCGGCTGATCGCTCGAAGCTCAGTTTGGAGGCGAATCCGATCGATGTGCACCGAGCCACGGACGCGGTGCTCGTGCAGATGGATCTCCTGGCCGAGACACACACCAATCTCTTGTTCGTGGCGACGAGCAATTTCTCCCAAGCTGTCGATCAAGCATTTACTTCACGATGCGATCTAGTTCTCGAGGTCCCGCTGCCGGACAAGGACGCTTGCTCTCGGATTCTGGTGGAGTGCCTTCGTGGGCTTGGGGCGATCTTCAAGCCGATTGGCGCCTTGCCCGACGCGAAGGATTTTTCCAAGGTGGTCGACGCAGTCGTCGGCTTAGACGGCAGAGCGATCCGAAAGGCAGTCGCCGGCGCCCTAACCATTCGGAAAGAGGTGGCAGCGTCGCCAGCCAAGTTGACGTTAACCGATCTGCTCGAGGCAGCTCGGCACGCCAGAGCGACCAAGATGAAGAAAGAGGTCATGTCGTGACGACGGTTGCTCGAACGGTCCGCAGCTCGCCCTATCGAGATACCGTCCAGACGTGGGAAGTGATCGTCAACCTTCTGACCAAGGGCGGTAGCAGCACAGTCCGCGCGGAGCTCCTGTCGGTCGCGGGCATCGCAGCCGCGGTGCTTGCCGAGCAGAGCGCAAAGGACGCAGCCATCGTGGCCACCGGCGAAGGTCCACGCACCCGCATCTACTGCGTCTACGACGACGACGCGCTGGACGAATCGGAGGCGAAGGAAGACCCACTCGGGTTCGACGCTTTGGTCGGTGATTGGGCCGTCTCCTTGCCCTGTCCTAAGGATGACCTTGCTTGGGTTCAGGCTGCTCTGCGTGAGAAGAGCAGCCGCATAACTGCGAGAGAGCTTTCCGAGAGCCTGGGCACCAGCAAGGCATCGAACAGCGCGGCCACGGAAGGCCTCGTCTTGAAGTCGGAGGTTTTCTTAAAGCCATGACAACCGTCGCCGTCTACTCGTACACGCACTCGGTGACGTACGTCGCCGACAACATCCTCAAGAGCCTGAAGGACGTCATCACGCTCAGCGGCCTCAGCCCCCAGAAGCTAGCCGGAGACTGGCCCGTCCTGCTTCGAGGCATCACCAAATGGATTGAGACGCGCCACCTTGAGTTTGTAACGCTTGAAATCTACCATCCCAAAACGGACGAACTCCTAAAGCGGTGGGACGTCGACATATCGTACACATGGGATAGCAATGCCGGCAGCTTCTGGACCGATACAGAGCAGCTGCGCTACGCGATCAAGAAAGCTGGTGTCGCTCCATCGGAGGCGCTCTACCGGGTCATCGCCAAGAACAAGGATGGTCGCCCTGACGTCGAGGGCTGGAGCAAAACCAATTTCCGTTCCACCGACGGCATGATCAAGCAGAGCTTGGGCACCACAGTCGAGCACAACGGCCTCGGAGCGAGCGCCGGTTACTGGAGGAAGGCCTGATGCTGACCGTTGATGACGCATTCCGCAAGTTCAAGAGTCGCCTCGAGCTCAAACCTAAGGAGCAGAAAAACGCGAGCGACCGGCACACCGAGGTCCGTGAGTTCATCCGCACCAAATTTGCTATCGAGCGCGACTTCCTCACGGGCTCGTACGCGAGGCATACGAAGACGAAACCGCTGAAGGACATCGACATCTTCTTCGTCATGAAGGCAACGGAGGCCCACTACAAGGACGAGGCAGCAGGTGTCGTCCTCGACGACTATCGGAAAGCCCTCGAAGAAAAGTACGGCAAGAAAGCCGTCCGCCAACAGAGCAGATCCATCAACGTTGACTTCGGCGTGGTGGTCGACGCCGAGGACAAGACGGACTACAGAATCGTGAGTGTCGATGTAGTGCCGGCCTTCGAGAGCGGCAGCGACTACGAGATTCCGGACGGCGACACGGGAAAGTGGATCAAGACCAATCCCGAAGTCCACGCCCAGAAGGCAGTCGATGCCCACCAGGCCTACTCGAGCGAGTGGAAAGGCCTGGTCAGGATGGTGAAGTATTGGAACAACAACGCCAAGCACGGGGAGAAGCCCGTGAAGCCGTCGTTTCTGATCGAGGTGATGGCGCTGCAATGCCTGCACGGGGGATGGGGAGGCCAATTCGACCGTGAGGTCCAAGCATTCCTTGCCACTCTTGCGGACCGCATTGGTGAAACCTGGGCAGATCCGGCGAGGCTTGGGCCGCCGATCAGCGGCGCCATGGACGCTGCGCGCGTCCAGCGCGCGCGTCAGCTCCTTGCTGCTGCGGCCAGTGAAGCGAGCGCTGCCATCAATCACGCCCGACAAGGCCGGAACGGCGACGCGCTCAAGGCCTGGCGTCAGCTCTTCGGCCCGATGTTTCCGCTGTCCTGACAAATCGACCGGAATTGGAGAGGCTATATGGCACAAGCGATTGCTGCACGCCGCGACGGAGACGCCTTCCAAGCGCGTATGTTTTGGCTCAAGGCTTGCCATTTGCTCGACGAGCACGGCGCGATCGCACGTGTCGGCTTTGAGCACGGTCCTAAGGGTTTCGATGATCTTTGGGTCGAGTATGAGCCCGGGAAGCTCAAGCCTGATCCGAGCGGACAACTGCTCGGCACCGAGCGGCTTCAATGCAAGTGGCACGTCGGTCTTGGTAGCTACACCCATGTTGATCTTACGAAACCGGAGTTCATCAACGCGACCGCGACCTCCTTTCTGCAGCGTGCCCACAATGCGTTCCAAGCAAGTCAGGCCGTAGGCGTGCGCTCCACGTTCAAGCTCATCACCAACTGGCGCGTCGACCCGGCCGATGCGCTGCACGGACTGATTCGGACGCGCTCTCATACGCTCAAAGTCGACGACCTCTTCGCAGGCAAGACGCCTCGCAGCGCAACGGGGCTAGTGCGCCAGACGTGGTGCGACCATCTCCAAATTGGCGATGCGGAACTGCGAGCTCTCGCGACCACGCTGGGTTTTGGCCAGGTGTCGGAGTCCCTCGAGCATCTCCGGGAGCAGCTAGACCAGGCGTGCAGGACCTCCGGGCTCCGTCGAATTCCCTCGTCAGGTAGCTCCGTGCCCTATGACGATATCGTTTTCCAATGGGCAAGTCAGGGCCGGCAGGTCTTCGACAGGAAGACGTTTCGTGATGCCTGCGCTCAGGAGGGGTTGCTAGAGGGCACACGCTCTTCAGTCTCCGTATTTGGCGTAAAATCGTTTGAGCACGCGTTTGACCGGTTAGAGGATCGCTGCGTCAGCGTGCTTGACCTAACCCCTGAGTTCGACGAGCGTTTCATCCGCGACGCTACAGCTTGGCGAACCGCGCTCGCGCCTCGGCTCACGCAGTTTCTTGCCGATGCTGCGAAAACTGGGCCGCGCTTGCGGCTGGCCGTTGACGCTCACACTACGCTCGCGTTCGCGGCTGGCTTCGTGCTCGATGCGAAGTCAGGGCGCACCGTAGAAATCGAGCAGCGCACACCGGGCCCGACGCTCTGGGCGCCGGACGACAGTCAGGCCCTACCCAACTGGGCCACGTGGAACATGGGCAACGTTGCCACCGGCGAAGGCAATGGTGAGATCGCTATCGCCGTGGGCATCACGCACGACGTGGAGGCGAAGGTGCGGCAATTTGTGGCCACCAGGCTGCCTGCCGTACGCTCAATCCTAGTATTCAAACCCACCAGCGGCCCGTCGCACTCGGCCATCGCGGGAGGATCTCATGCAACTGCCCTCGCTCAAGACCTAGTAGCCAGAGCGAAAACTATTCGAGATCTGGTCGAAGGCACGCCGGCGAGAACGCACCTCTTCATCGCCGGACCGAACGGCTTCAGCTTTTATCTCGGCAGGCATGCCCACTCCCTCCAGCCGTTGACGCTCTACGAGTTCGACTTCCAGGGCCAGCGCGATGGCTCGTACATGGCGTCTCTCTCGATCCCGTAGCCTTTTGCCTGAGTGAACAGGCAGGCCCGATTGGCAGATCCGCGTCGACCTCGAAATCGTCAAACCAGGTGAAGCTTTGCGCTCCCGTCGCACGCCAAGGAACAGGACAAGGCACACTGGTCGTCGCCCCCGGGCATGTCAGAATCGGGCGGTAGGCCTTTGCGAGCGTCGCGCATACTGTACATTCACGGAGTCCGATGCTGTCGAGCCCAGCAAGCAACATTGAGCGTCGGCCATTCCCCAATGGCGTTGGCGATCTTTACAACGACGCGTGGTGGGGCGTCCTGCCTGCCGCGCTGCGCTCGACTCCGTGGGCGTGGCGTTCGCGAAAGGCGCTGGCTAAGACTTTCAGCAACGACTTCCTCATCGAACAGACGTTCGTTTCCCATCCTATCGGATACCAGTCCGTCTTCCGCTATGGCCGCTGGGCGATGTTTCGGCTGGGATTGGCGCTGTCCATCGTCAACGCTGCCAAGGGAACTCAGAGCCGCCTGCTCGCTCAGAACCTATACGAAGCGTGCGCGAACGAGCTCGACTTTGGCTTGTTTCTGGGCGTGTCATGCGTCGAGATCGTTCACGAACCCAAAGCGTTGACATCGGGGCCGGACTACTTTGCGAAACCACGAGCGACCAACCTTGCCTGGGAGGTCAAACACCCAACGCAGAGCAAGCATTTCCAATTGCGGGAGCAGCTCGCGAGCCGAATCTCGACCGGCGTCAGCACGTTCGTCAATGCGGCCATCAAGGCGCCAGCCTGGTCGCTTGAGCTCTTGGTCCAAGATCGGCGCCTAGCGGAAGCCACCGAGGACATGGCCAGCGAACGTGACTTGCTCGCTGCTTTCCAGCGAAGCATCTTGCGATGGGCAAAGCGCCCAACGCCGGGACGGTTCGCGGTCGCGCCGGGATTGGCTTTCGTTGCTCGGCGCACGCCGACGGCCTCGCTTGCGGTCGGTGGCCCCGCCTTCGTCGGCGACACCCAGGTTGAAGTCGACCGCCTTGTAAACGTCCAGCTTTCGAAGGCAGCGTCTCAGCTCGACGAAGGTGGCATACCCGGTTTCATCGTCCTCGCCCGGGAAGGGAGCGGCCTCGCCGGCAACTACGCCACCACGTTGGTCGGCTCTCTGCGCAACCAGCCGAAGAAGTTCGAATCCGTGTTAGGCGTGATGCTGTACGAGACCGAGGTCGATGAACGGCACATGCTCGTGTCCCGGGCACGCCTGTATATGCGCTCCGAGGCGCGTTCTCTTGCCCGCGAATTGTTGGTGCTCCAAAGAGGCGGGAAGTTGGGCATCAGCTTCTTCTAGCGGAGCCACCTCTTGGCAAATTCCAGAAATGAATCGCCTGCTGCCGTGTCGCTGCTCGCACGCATCGAGCAGCTGTACGTCCAGGCAAAGGGTGGACGGTGGGAACAGGTCTGGCGAGCACTAGTTGGCGAGAGCGAGCTCGCGGCAGCATGTAGCCGCTATGTGCACCTCGCCTCCGGGTGGACCTTTCTGCATCAAGCAGCCTACTCAGGTGACGAAGCCGCCGTTCGGGTGCTTCTACGCCTAGGCGCATTGCTGTCGGTGAAGTCGAACGACGGCGAGACCGCCCGAGACGTTGCTGGCAGGCGCGGTCATCCTACGCTCGAGGTGACCTTGCGCGACGCGGAAGTGGGCGCAGCGGACCTCTGGGAGCCGTCGCCAGAGCCAGACCTCCTTCCGAGTAGCAGCGCGTGGTCGAAGCCCGCGGAGCGGTGCGCGTGGCGCGAGTTGCAGATCGCCTACGGTGGCGGACGCGTCGTTATCCCCGCGGGGGCGCGGTACTACGTCGACGCCTTCGAGCGCGTGCTAGTCGGTTGGCACGGAACGTACGACCCGCCCGGCGGGATGGATGGCGAATCCATGCTCTGAGGCGGGCGGTAACCCGCGGAACCGCTGCAAACGTCAACCAACTTGGGTGCAGATCCCAGATTCCGTCACGCAGCCTCACGTAGCTGCTGAGGTTTTGCGTCATGAGTGCGCGCAGGCGTGGGCTGGGCAGCGAGCTTGAGCTGCTTGGTCGCCAGATAGTCGCAGAAGG
>Ga0307508_10004353_pt1 | contig 13851 bp, 21 predicted proteins | sample 9_EM_MG_FD_203089 | JGI IMG/M metagenome (GOLD analysis project Ga0307508, IMG submission 203089) | Populus trichocarpa ectomycorrhiza microbial communities from riparian zone in the Pacific Northwest, United States - 9_EM | ecosystem: Host-associated > Plants > Roots > Unclassified | place... | reverse complement strand
CGATTGAGGTCGTAAGCAACGAGGTAGTCTCTCTTTAGTTTTTCTGCGCTTTCGATTTCGGATAACTTTGTATCTAATGCGCCTAGAACTGATGCTGTTCGGTTTGACCTAACGAGTGTGCAGTGTTTCAGGTGCAGCAGTAGCGAGTGAGTGCCAGTGCGCAGGCAATAAGGTTTTGATCAAAATGGGGCATTTCAGATTTCACTTACTAATCTCGCAAGGCACCGAGCAGATCCTCCAGTTGCCCGGGGCGTAGATCACGTCCGAGAGTATATTGAACTTCAAATTGCTGGCCCTTCTGATCGAGCTTCCCGCGGATGAGCTTTGCGTAGATGGCATCAATGATAAGATCCTCGAGCGCTCTAATAGACGGTATTTGCAGTAATGCCATTAATTGGTTATAGGGGAGAATCTGGTAACGGAATAAACCTAGTCAGGACTGAATTTGGATAATGATACACAGAATGGATATGAAAAAGAAAAAAATCACTCCTCGATCGGCTGAGAGGGTGATGATGGAAAGTTGCTTGAGTTTTGTGACTTGGGCGTTATTCAGCGGCGGGAGAGAGGTTTGGTTTTCTATGTAATATTTCGGTAAGTAGGAGGTAGACGATAAATTGTTAGGTCCACGTACGTTGGTAATCGGAATAGGTACCATAAGAGAATATCTTGAGGAGATTCAAGTATGGTAGCTGCTGAGAACTTGTCGACAGCTTGATTTGTTCTGTCAGAAGCGGCGTTGCGTTGCATGCAGTAAGTACGAATGGGAATATACGGACCTGTTGTATATTAGGGGAGTCGAGCAACTCAGCAAATACAAACACGCCCGGAGCGCTCGTGGCGTTCTCAATCAGTTTAGCAGCAGCCGCACCCTGTTTCACAACATCCCATCATTATGAGACCCCCATGGGCTCAAGTAGCCTCCCCAATTTACCTTGGCTGATTTAGCCATGAGCAAGAATGGCTCCAACTTTGTAACAGCAGACGCAGATGCCATAGATCGCGAAGTCAAAAGTCACGTGAGCAAACCCACTGCAATATTAATGCCGATTCAGTGTCATGTTCCATCTCTTGCTCAGGCTCGGTATATACTCAACCAGCAAGGAATATCATCCCCGCTGGACTGAATATGTCTTTGATCTCCTGATCTTTCTCACTGTATCCCTCTTACCTTGTCACAATCTCTTGTCGACAAGCAAGCCACAAATGGTGTCCAAGTACAATTAGTGTAGATCAGTGTATTGAAGGAACTCCCATTTACTCTGAAGTTTGTGTCAAATTTGCCCTCTTCACCAAATGGTGCCGTCTCATGCACGTTGCTGCATCGTCCATCTCAGAGAGGACACAGTTGATGAAGGTTGTGAGTATCCATCTCCCATTCAGCTGTCCACGCATGGTCCAGTTGTCTCTGGCACCCAGCGACGGATAACCGGAGAAGCATAGCGCGTGAACGGCTGCTTCAGCATGTGAAGCCGCCAGTCATTCGTCCGGCTAACATTCGGGCAGTTCTGCTGAACCTGATTGAAATCAATCCGCTGTACAGCGACATAGTGATCAACAAAGGTGTTCTCCAGCGTGAAAGTGTGACTCTTGTGCAACTGGGTATTCACGCGCCTTCAACCACCGAGGGCGCTCAAGGTCCTCTCGGAGCTCGTTCTTCAGTACAAAAGAACAACTGCGGCCGAGACTTGGCATTTTCGATGGTACAAATGTATGACATCTCGGCAGGTTGAAGTTGGCACAGCTTGTCCCAACGATTCGGTACGCTGCAGCAACCTTCAAACATCGATGCCAAAGACGCTCCGGTAGTCGATAAACAAAGCTGGGTTGTCTTGTTGGTGATGTAGCACAAGTTAATCAGTTTTGTTCTTGAAATTTGTGCCACGTCAACGCCTCTCTGTCCAGCAAACTTTGCGATGAAGGATTTGAGCTGACGATCTTGCTTATCACAAACCAGTGCCTTTCGTCATAACTCGTGAAACGAAGGGCGAGACGAATGGCATGAAGACTGATTCACGGCAGCACACCTTGTCGGCAGAGTCAGTCATGTCACTAGGCGTCGCTCCTTATCAGAGATACAATTCCGTTCCAGCGTGATCGAGTTACGCAGACATCAACTTCGCGTGGCACAGCACGTAGGAAGATCAACGGCCTCCAGCTATCAGCCTGCCAGGTTGCTCAACCCACGCGCGCCAACATTCGACGAACGCCGCCATTTCCGCACCTACTCACCGTGTATCACGGCCGATAAAGCCAGTCAGCTAATACATCACCCCAGTAAGGTAAAAGACAGCGACGCACCTTCAATGATGCGATGGTCAGCGCTCCAGCTGACACCTACCTCCAACCGTCGTTGCTGAACACCCGGTTCGGATTCCAACTCACGCGTCACCCATTTCGCCCGCCCTATTGCAACGATAGCGACCCCGCCCCCAGGGACGAGAAGTGGATGTGCCCATTCTAGCGTCGTGGCATGAAACATAGAAGTAAGCGAGTTAGAATGGCATTAAGAAATGATGCCAAATGCATCGATCGAAGGGCTAAATCATGACTTACCGCCCTTCCCAATAGCGCCTACATTGCTAACAGTGACCGTCCCGCCAGCCTTGGGCATCTCCTTGACCGTCAAGCCACTTGGGACTTGTCTTCCGAGATGCTGCAGCCTCTTGAGTTCACCTATGATCTCGTATGCATTCATCCTATCAACCCCCTGGATTGTCGGCGTGTACAGGCCTGTCGGTGTCGACAATGCTACCGAGATATCGGCATTCGGACGCAAGCTCAGGGTTGGTTTGTTACTCTGCTCTGTGCCTGTCGTGATCGTCGTGCGGAAAATGGGCCACTCAATCATCGCGCATGACAGTGTCTTTATGAGGAGCGGGAGGAAGGTGAGTCGGGTATATTGTCGAGATGCATCGGGTCGCTCTGGCACTGGTGGTTCGGGAAAGATGGCATTTGGTGACACGGCAGGCGGATACTTCGAGGGGGGCAGGGGATTAAATGCTGGCGGTATATGTGCGTTCATCGCGGGAAGGAGCGAGTCTAGTGCTGTGAGATCTAGGGTTGCCGAATATCTAGGCAAACCATTTCCAGCTATCCAGTGATCCGTTCCGGTGCTGTGCAGGCAGGCTTACCCAAAATGAGGAATCTCCAGGCTCTGCACGATACACCATGATATTAGCATGCAATATCAGCGAATGGCCAGGAAGAGCTGACCTTTGTCATAGCTCGATACATTGCCAACCTAGTCCGGCCTAATTCTATTTCTTGCGGTGTGGTGGCTCCACGCGCCGCATGGTTATATGGTTGAGGTTGGTTCCTCCTGCTCAAGTACGATTCAACATCTTTCATTTCGATCCTGCCATCTTTCCCACTGCCAGGAAGAAGAATAGAAAGGTCATCAATTGAGATCTTACGAGCGAAGTGTCGAACGGAGGGGGCTGCCAGTGTATTCTTAGCGGGAGCGAAATGCGTTGATGAAGAAGACGGTTCAGCAGAAGAATGCTGTGACTTCGTCGGGGTGGAATGTGAGGGATCCAAAGGATGAGGACGGCGCTGCATTAGAGGGGCTTCGGGTACTGGTGTGGACGGAGATGGCGAATCTTGAACAGGAGACGTATGTTGAGGGACTGGACTTTCTTTTGCATCATGACCCGAATCAGGACCTAACGGTGTACCAACATTAGGGCTCCCTGATGCTTCCGAGGTGTCTTCTACTTCTATAATACAAAGTCCTTGCCCGACTTTAGCGATATCGCCTTCCTTGACCAGAAGTTCCTTCACTGTCCCTTCGAAAGGACTTGTGATCTCCACGCTGGCTTTGTCACTTTGCACTTCACACAGGGGATCGAATATGCTGACAGTCGAATTTGGCTGAACCGACCTAGAAAGATAGATGGGCAAGAATGGGGTAAACTTGCGACCAAGGAGAACGTGAGTTGAACACTGACCATTTCAGAACCTCACACTCTACGGCGCGCGCGAAAGTGATCAGTGGAGGATGCACGGCGCAGCCCTGCTCAGGGGAAGGCTTACCGGTGATTCCTTCTCCGATGTCAGCTAGTAAGAAAGGTCGCAATGACTTTGCTCCCCAGAAGATCGAGCTGTGAAAGGGGCGTGACGACGCCGGTACAAGTTTGCGGACCGCAATGGATCGTGCAAGTCCCAACATCAGAGAACCCACAGAAACAAACGAGAAACGTTGAATGACAGACGGAATTAGGGAGGAGTGATGACTGGAGGTATTCTCATTCGGCAAATGCAGGGTGACCAAGGTCACGCGCACTGGCGTCTGGTCTGAAGAGGAAAAGAAGGTAACCTTCTCGCAATATCAGGGGATACTTGGAATTTGCGAAACAAAGTCGCGGCCAATGTTCAGATAGGCCTGCGTCGTTCAAAGTCTTCTCGTTGCTGCCGGGGGTTCTAACCCTCCTTGGTCGTCATCGCAGTTTCAATGCCCCAAGGAAGGCACTTTATGCAAGATTGTTGAATTCGATAACATCAAAGTCTTTTACCATCCTACGTGTCCCAACGTTTCGCTTGCGAAGGGCCCCTACAGCTTTTATATTGCGCGCCCAGGCGCTTCCGCAAACGAGTGCATTGATTGGGCTGCAGATTGTTATCAAAGTATGGATGGCAGATGGGGCGAGTGCAGAATGCCGTTGGCCCCGCCAGGCACCGGAGTTTGCATATTCTACACTTTCGAGGGTGAGCGCCTTAAGTGAGATTGTTTTCCCCACAGCTGGGCCATCGATCCCCATCTTGAACGACATGTGTACACTGCAAAGGCAGGAGATGTCATTACCAGACCGTCTTATTTTGTGAATAAAGCACTTGTCTACCCTCATTGACGGATAGGAACTGTACTATTGAAACTCGCGGGACCGTCATTAGATGTGGTAGGTACAAACATAACACAATCGCCTTCCTGGGCCATCGATAGTCCCATTCGCTGGTAATCAATCAAACGATATTAGCATAGCCTCCTTCTGCGGTTGCTGCTCTATGTGTTGTGGTACTAAGGGCATGGGCAAAGGTTCATTCGGCACGGACGGGAAAGAAGGTAAGGAGAGGGGTTGTTGAGGAGGCTGCACTGCTGCAACGGTGCCCGACCGCTGAGGTGACTGCAGTATCGGAGGCGCGGGAGGTGGCGAAGCGACTGTCTGCACAGGCGGGGGTGGCGGGACCGGTTGCATGGCTGGAACCTCCAACGGGACAGCTGTAGGCGGGGATGTAGGGTGCGATTCAGCCAGCACGGGTGGGGGGTAGTACTGAGGCTGGATAGTGATGGGGTGAGAGTACGTCGATGGACCGGACATTGGTCGCTCATATGATTGGGTTGCAGGGGTGGGCGTTGGAGCCGATGGGGCACTCTCTAACACATGTGTTGAGGAGTTATATGTAGGCACTGCAGATGGGCCGTAAGTATTATATTGCGCGTATTGCTGTGGTTGAGGCGGAACATATTGTTGTGCAGGAGCGGTGTAATACTGTTGGACAGGCGGTGATTGCACGCTCACTGGACTGACGTGTGCCGTAAGTAATTGATCATATAACCGCGCGGCCTGCGAGAGTTTCTGATTCATCTCAGAGAGCATTTCTGCATGGCGAGTAATCAGCACCCGGGTTTTCGAACTGTTAACATTGTTGAAACGAACGTTCTCTTCTTCCAGCGTCGTCTAAACTCCTTGCCAGTTTCGGTCGCATGCCGTTGGTGCGCTCATACAGATCCCCGACTTCGCGATGTCGTACAAAATCTGTCATGCCCCGCGAGTGTGCCGCTTCCACAGCTTGACTAAATGTCATGATTGCGTCGGATTCTTGATCATCAAGATCATAATTTGGTAAAAGCTGCCTCGCAATGGTCACTAGGTGAAAAAATCACCGAAGTGAAGTTTAAATTTATACGTACCTCTAGGTGGGGCACGGAAGACTCGTATTCCGCTGGTGAATGCGTGTACGGTTGGTCATCCTCCACAACTGGTGCGCTGGGCTTGGGCGCATTCGCCTCCCTCAGGCTTGCCTCAATAGCAGCTCGGAGATCGGGGTCACCTTCGTCCGCTCTAACAGCCCCCGCGCCGCCATCTATTAGCGGCGGCTCCGATATTTCGTACGAAGGCGTCTGAGGTACATAATCTGCTCTCTTGGGTCCATGCACCATACCTGCTTCCTCAAGAGACAGCTGGATTGCCCGTTGCAAATCCTCGTCTGCTTGCTCATGTGCAGATTTGTGTCGTTGGTGGGAGCTAGTGGTTGCCTTGGATATCGATGAAGAACGAGGGTGGGGATGCACTGCCCCCGCCTTCTTGGCGTCCCCGTTTCTTTATCCAACGTTAGTATAACTGTGGAGTTGGGCGAGCAGTGCGATGCTCACACTATCCTTGGTTTGTTCGCTGTAACAAAGCATCCATCGCACACTCTCACAGGCTGATCAATACCTAAGTGTGGCAGCGGCAGCACTTTGCTCGAACACTGCTGATCGAACACGCGACCGCAATTGCGGCAGTGGTGCTTTCGATTAGTGAACGTGAAGGGTGTCCGACATCGCAGGCAAACATCGGAGTCGATCCACTCAGGGGGCTAGCATATAGGGCAGCCAGTTAGCGCATTGAAGAGCATGCATACTGAATACATACAGCCATCGAGTCAATCATGGCTGCACTTGTGGCAGTGATATCCTTGGGAGGGAAGTTGAAACCTGCGAAGGCGAACTGGTTTGTATGATTTCTGCAGAGAAATCATAATGAGCCTGGCCGTACCTTCTTTCTGAAGAAGTCTGTAAACTTCCCCTGCATATCCAAGGGCAGGTTTACTCTCAAACGCGACTGCCCAATTCTGGATCAATCTTAAAATCTTCTGTCTGACATCTTGGTTTATGGCCTTGACATTCGTTGCTGAGTAGTGCAGTGAAGTATGCATGGCGGCAGACATTACCCACTGGTGTCTTGATTATTGATACTAGGTTGTCCAAAAACTCTCGTGAAGCAACCTCATTAAGAAAGTGATCACCACCATTCTTGACCGCCGCGTCAATTAGCTGCATTCGCCACAGAAGAAAGGCTTCAGTTGCGCGTCATCGAAGACAAGATTTGAAAGACGCACAGTGAGGGCTAGGAGTTGAACATTAGGGTTCCGGTGGTTAACTCGCCGCTTAATGCTGCGCATGGCGTCTTTAGCAGGAACTCCTTTCGACCGTATCGTGTCGCATATTTCCAAGTTGAGTTCGATCACCTCGCCGCCAGACGGAAGGGTTTCCGCAGTGGCCTTATCTGCCGAAGGGGTAAGACAATGTCCCTGAGCAGACCATCATTCCATCAATAATAGATGTACGTACCGACATCCTCGTCGAATTTTGTAGTTGACGATCCCCAGAAGAGACTCATTGTCAGTGATGTGGTGTTGTTTAGTAGGGGCGTCAGTCACGTGCACATCGCGCGAACACACCTCGCGATCCCAGAGATGTCAAAACAAGACAAGGCAACTACAGAGCGAAACGCAAAAACACTACGTGAACTTGTCAAGCGACCGGAAAATAAAGTATGCGCTGATTGCAAACGAAATGGTGCGGTTCTTTCATCGAGTCCGGACTTTGACTCGTGGCTGATGCCTTTTCTGTACAATCGCCAGACCCACGATGGGCATCGTGGAACATGTGAGCGAGCAATAGATCAAAGCTGCATGGAGCGTGGTCGCTGATGTACCCTCGACGTAATTAGCGGTGTTTTCGTTTGCATTCGTTGTTCTGGCATTCACCGGAGCATGGGCACCCATATATCTAAAGTCAAGTCTGTAGACCTGGACATGTGGACTCCGGAACAAATGAAGGTGATTATATTTGCCAAGAACGAGTGTCCTTTCAAAGTGCGCTAATCCTTGTGGCGCGTTTCGATCAGAACATTCAGATGTGGGGGAATGAGCGGGCAAACCGATACTGGGAGGCGCATCTTAAGCCAGGACATATTCCTCCTGATCATAAAGTTGAATCTTTTATTCGGTCAAAATATGAATCTCGTCGATGGGCGATGGATGGACCTCCTCCGGCCGACCCGTCTGTTCTCGACAGCGATGCAGCTGAAGCCCCTGTAAGCAACAATCACGCCTCCTTTTCTCCTTCAATTGCTTGCGTTTTATAGACATACGCTGATCATCTCTGCAGGAAGCTGCGGTACCGGCTCCACCTGCAGTGCAAGCTCCAACCCCTGCAAAACCAGCGGCTCCGGTGGTTAGTGCCCCGCCAACGAACACTGCAGCCCATGCACGACGGACACAGCGCACACTCCTGTCAGCCGATACATTTACTCCCCCCGCTACTTCAAAACCCGTCAAATCCGTGCCATCATCTGCTGCTCCGCCCCCGCCAACCGCTCAGAACGACCTTTTCACCCTTGATTTCACGCCCCCGACCACCACACAAACACCGTCTACGACCACCAACGCGCCGAACAAAGCCGCGAAGAATGACATCCTTTCCCTCTATAACTCTGCAGCAGCTGCCGTTCCTGCTGTCGCACCTCATGCGGCTGGCAGTGCTGTCCCACCAAATTCATTCATGGGCACAAATGGCACAGGGCTGTGGGGCGTATCTTCTGGGTGGGCGCCCTCCGCACCTGCAGCGGGTGCTGATCCGTGGGCATCGCTAGACGCGGCCGCGGCCGCAGCCCCCACGACATCCATGGCGTCTCCACCGGCCTACGGCTCAGGGTTTGGAGCTGCAGCCCAGCAACCGTTTGCTGCGGCCCCATCTGCGAATGTGTGGGGTGCTCCAGCAACACCAAATGCTCACCAGAATGCAACTACGTTCGATGCGACGGGCGTTTGGGGCGCTGGCGCCGGGGCAGCAAAGCCGATGACTCCAACAACAACTCCCACGGCGTTCGATCTATTCGCTACAACTGGGTCTGCGGCTAACGGCAATGCAGGTGCTGGTAACGCTCCGAAGAAGGATGATGCATTCGGCGATCTTTGGGCTGGCTTCAAATAGTTTTCGTAGACGCATATCCATTTTCTAGGTTGGCAACAGGTTTTCCATATTTATAGAAAGACCCTTCTCGTGATGGACAGCGCAGTAAGTTGGGGCGTATTGGTCGGCCGATGTTTCAATAGAGTTTGTTGATACCTCGTTGATTGTACATACATATGGGCCCATTGCCATTGCTGGGCATGGACCAAAGGAGATATCAATGCATTGCATGGTTTTCACTTCTGGCGGCGTGCGGGCGGCACTGCTCCCTTGTGTGACTCATAATGACATAAACGTTCCCTAAATTTGCTCGGCCAATATGATCGGACAAAGGCCAATACAGTACTGTGTACGAAGAAAACGAAAGTTGTATTCACAGAAGGGATTCAAAAGTCGTAACGGTCGTAAAACTATTCGATACAGTTCTAATGCTTACAATGAAGTAACAAAGAGATCGAGAGAAAGATAAAGGCGATACATGCATAAAGGTAATGTGGAAAAACGAAACAGTGAGTGTGATATCAAGCTGGAATACACAGAGGTATTTTTACAAATGCTTCGGATTATGAGAGAATGTGTGTGGGTATGAGGATCAAAAAGAGGCGCGGACGAAAATCAGAAAGGAGAAACAAAACTGCAAAATTGGTGTCTGAAGACGCGAGAGAACAAAACAACCCATTCACCACGCAGCTTGTGCGGGGTGTAAACGCGATCACATCACATGACACGACTATATCCGCGCGGTCGTGCCGTCGGTGCCCGCCCGAGTCGTCACGCTGCGGCTTCGTGGACGCGTTGCAAGTTGTGGGACGCGTTTCGGGATATCAGGCAGAACACCCAGTTCGCTCTCTGCGTCTGTTGGAAAGTCAAGGTTCGAGTCAACGCTGCGTGGGAAACGGGAGTGACCGCCCTGAGGATAAGGATGTGAAGAGGCGGAGGAAGAAGGGGAGTGATGTGTTGGACGCGGCGGCACAGGATTCGACGAGCGCAAGATAGATGCGCGCCCAGAACACGCGGATACAGTTGTATTAGCTGTTGGCGTAGGCGTTCTTCGCTGGGCGGCGACTGTGGAAATGTTGACGAAAACGTCGGATTCGGCACTGCTAGATGGCCGGCTGGCACCACTTTCCTCGACGGCAGTCTCGTGACCTGAAGAGATGCTGCCATTGTCATCGACTTTTGTCTCCTTGTGAACTTTAAGGGTTAATTTTTTGGCTCGCTCTGTTCGGCGCCGGGCAATCTCCTCATCGCATATGCGGATCAGGGCATCCATGCCCAAGAAAGCGGCCTCTTCGCGGACTTCCAGGAGTGCGTCCATGCGAACGGCACTACTGGCAGGCATATGCGTGAGAGAGCGAGGAAGGCCGGGCTGGGCATACACGGTGGCGCTGGCGAGACTGCGCAGATACGCGAGAACATGAGTGTAAGGTGCCGAGGGTCGGTCGAGAAAAATGTGCATGCGACGAGAGGGAGTTCTCAACGGCGCAATCGGTGTGGGAGTCTTTGAGGCCGAAGGCGATTCCTCGGTTATTTCTACGGGGGGCTCTGTTTCCTCATTTGGATACACGGACGCTGAATCCTCGGATGAAGCAGGGCTCGGAGGCATTTTCGCATCGACTAAACCAAGAGCCTCTTGGTGCGCTTTAAAAGCGGCGGTGAAGGGGCTGTTTGGACTCGGGGGAGCACTCGACGCGTGCGGCACAAGAGCGGTCAAGTATGATGACAGGTGAGACGGAGTCGCTATCAGGGTAGCCAATGTTGTGGTCAGAGTGAATGACGCGGTCTCGAGCGCGACAAGCTGTTGGTCCGGTGCTACGGCGGGCAAAGTACACGGGGAGATAAGCACGGGGAGGAAGGGAGGGGGTGGTAAAGCAACAATCGGCCGCGCGGACGGAATGGGAGGAGGCAAGTTCTTTGGCGGAGGCATTGGAGGTGGTCCTACAAATGCCGAGATTGGGCGGAATGAGGGGAGAGGGGGAAGCTCCACAGTTTTCTCGGGAGATGTATTGGTAGACTTGAGCGCTGGACGTGGCGGTGATGTTGGCGGGGACGAAGGCAGCTCGGGTAGGGAATGATTGCTGCTGTTGGAAGGCCGTTTCAAGTGAGGAGAGCTGCGGGATGTTTTAGGGCTTCTCGTGAGACTCGTAGTTCGCTCGGGGATAGGGGGGAGCCCGGAACACGGCAAGCTTTCGATTGACTCCTTCGAGGAACGGCAGATGGCGGTTGGCGGCTCCAAAGTTGGGGAACTCAGACCGTCCAGAGCCTCCATAGGGGTTCGAACGACTTCAGCACCCATCCCTAACATGCGTGAAGGTGAGTTTGACTTTGTTTGCCCTGCAACAGAGCGTGGAACATCGGGGTTGGATAGCGAGACAGGCATGGGCTCCGAGATGCGGAGGAAACCTGCATTCGTGCTGTTGGTGGTGTAGTAGCCCGGCCTGTTGTTCGCGTTGTCGTCTCGCTTTAACCACGAAGCCATGGAGGCTGGGATAAGTGCAGGCCGCTTCTTAGGCGGATCGTGTTCGAAGAAAGAGTCTGGAGTGTAAGCGCGGACTGGAGGCGACGTTGGCTGGCGCGGGGTGGCCATGGGATAGTAGCAAGTGGAGGGATCGAGAAGAGAGGTCCCTGTACATTTCTCAGAGATTTATAGTGCGCACAAAAACCGGGCGGGAGACAACCAGAAGAGTCAATTCAATAGAAAACTGAATTGACAGTGACAAAAGAGAAAGGCGGAACAACGGTCGGCTACGACGACAACCACAGAGAACAACAACTTGAAGTCATGGCGACACGGTCAGCACCTCAACAATGGCTGTGGGTCAGAAGAGCTCCTGAACTCGTTCAGACAACGTGGCCACCATCCCTCGTGCGAGTCAAGGGCAATAAGGGAGTTAGAGACACTCCTCTCCTGAACCGGATACCATATTGCGCCTATGGGGCTAGAAGTGACGCGCAGGCAGTCACGCATGCATGTATGCGATGGAGGCTCTGAGGCTGCCCGCTCATAGCTACACAGCATTCAGGGTCCTTTTGTGCACCAGACAAGGAGTTCAAGCGCGATCACTGACATCCATCTCCCTAATGTAAGCATACTAGACCGTCTCATGTCTCCTAGTAGGGAATCGTGCGAGCTTGAGTAGTAGAAAGATCATCGCAGCACCTCGCAATCGTTTGGTCACGTGACGTGATCTGCCTCCCAGAAAGCGCTCGAACTTTCGAATTCAACTTGTCTCCAACTATCATCTCGACTTAGACGAATACCCCGAAGCATGTCTACGCTACATCCAGAAGTTCTTTGGGCACAGAGGAGTTCAGAGACTGACTCAGAGAAGGTTAATACTCTTAAACAGCCCAGCAATCCACGAAACTGACGCGCGCTGTTTGGCTTCTCTCTGGGTACCTATTTTTGATTGGTGTATCCTTTGCGAACTGCGTTTGCTATCACACTGACGACGACGCGCCATTGGGATCCACCGATCGATCAACTAGTGTGTTGTATATGTGACAATCAATCTTCCAGACATCGTGGAGAGCAGTCTCAAGTAAGTGGGATCAGCAGTTATTCAGGCATCATGAAGTTGATGTCGTTATTCTTGAATAATAGGTTCGATTTGACCTCGACTGGCTTCACTTTTGCCGCAACGACTGGAAAGTGCGCACCCTTCGAAAACCTTGTTCACAGTTTGAATCAGGATGCTTATTTATCAAATCACGCTACCTTGCATAGCCCACCCAAGGGTATTCCGGAGAAACACTACGCGATTGAGGTTCCTTTCTACGATGAGGTTGATGTTGAGGTGTGTCCATGTCTCTACATCTTGAGCTAACGTTGACTTGCCTCCCAGAAATCGCAAAAGAGTCTCACTTCGCGCTCCTTCGCGTTGAAGCTTCGCAAAAAGAATGTGACTCTCGAATACTGGCCTCGTCTCACGAAAGAAAAGCTACCACGCGGCGCGACAATCAAGACGGACTTCGACAAGTGGGGTGTGTGCATATTATTATTATTTCGCTTTTTCAGTGCTTGTTCATGCTGCCCTCTCTCGCTTCAAGTTGATGAAGATGACCAGACCGCCTCCGTGGAAGGTTTGTCAAGTTAGCGTTACGTTGTATTGTCTGTTGTTCAAGTGATTTTGCATTGTTTAGTTCCGGACGATGACTTTGGTAATTTCGACCCTTCAATGCTCTCTGGCCTCGGCGGCGGTGCTGGCGGCAACCCAGACTTCTCTTCTGTACGTATCCGAGTCTCTCCGTCACACGCCTACTGTCCTGCTCACAATACTTGTCTCGACCTTCGCGCTTCCGTTTCTTTGTTCACCTTCCGTGCCCCATTGCTGACCGTAACAGATGATGTCCAAGATGGGCGCCGGTGGTCTGGACGGCCTGGGAGGCCCTGGCGCTGGCCCCACCGATGATGAACCGGAGGAAGATTCGGATGATGACGACGGGCCACCACCATTGGAGGAGACCGACAAGTAATAAACCGCGGCGGTGACCATACAATAATACAAACGGACAGATGCGGAGGTGCATATGCTTGCTGGCCGTGCACGAGATATGACACGGCCTCCATGCAGCTGCTCCGAAGCGCCGTGATATTTCTTGATTTCAACGTTTGCCGCTGATCAATACACAAAATGACCCATTGGAGCCACATATTGTGATTTGTTTTGCCAGCCGCTAGTATTAGCAAAACTTGAGCGCGCCTGATCCCGTGACACAACTGAGAGAGTAAAGACAAATGTACACGCGCGTTCAACTCACACACTAGTGATGTTCAATTATAACCTCAGCCGCCAGCCTCAGTGCACAAATTTTTGTGCACATTAGTTTCAGGGTCTTATTCCCACGAAAAGTGAAAGTTGATGGTTTCCGTGTCGAGCCCGGTCTCGGGC
>Ga0307508_10004350_pt1 | contig 13854 bp, 8 predicted proteins | sample 9_EM_MG_FD_203089 | JGI IMG/M metagenome (GOLD analysis project Ga0307508, IMG submission 203089) | Populus trichocarpa ectomycorrhiza microbial communities from riparian zone in the Pacific Northwest, United States - 9_EM | ecosystem: Host-associated > Plants > Roots > Unclassified | place... | reverse complement strand
GCCGGCCACCACCACCCGCAGTTGCGGATGCCGGTCGAGCAGCCGGGGCACGGCCGCGATCAGGTGCTGCACGCCCTTCTCGTAGACGAGCCGGCCGGCGAAGCTGACCAGCGGGGCGTCGTCGGCCGCGAACCGGCGCCGGGCCGCCGCGACCGCCCGCGGCCGGGCGTGCCAGCTCAGCACGTCGACGCCGTTGTAGACCACCTCGGTGCGTTCGGCGCCCACCGCGAAGAGCCGGCCCACCTCGGCCCGCATGTAGTCGGAGCAGACGATCACCCGGTCCGCCTCGCGGGCCAGCCAGCGCTCGACGTCGTCGATGGTCCGGTTGTGCGCGGCCGGCAGCCAGCCCTGGTGCCGGCCCGACTCGGTGGCGTGGATCGTGGCCACCAGCGGTACGTCCAGGTGGTCACGGACCGTCACGGCGGCGTGCGCGACCAGCCAGTCGTGCGCGTGCACCACGTCGTACGAGCCGGTGCGGGCGGCGCGCAGGGCGGCCCGGGTCAGCGTGTGGTTGAACGCCAGCGCCCAGGCCAGCAGGTTGCCGTCCTCGACTGGGAAGGCCGGCGGGTCGTCGGGGACGCGGATGATCCGGACCCCCTCGGCGTACTCCTCACGCAGTGCACCCGGCGCGTGCCGCGTCACCACCGTGACCTCGTGCCCGGCCGCGACCAGCGTGGTGGCGAGCGCGTGCACGTGCCGCCCGAGCCCGCCCACCAGCAGCGGCGGGTATTCCCAGCTCAGCATCAGCACCCGGGTCACGAGGCGAGCCGCCGGGCGCGCAGCAACTCGGCCACCGAGCGGGCCGAGAACGGGCACCCGGTCGCCGGATGCGGCGCGTCGCCCTCCGCCGTCTCGCTCACCGAACCGACCCCCCATTCCCGCACGTGCGCCTCCAAACCCGTCAGCAGTCCCTCGGTAGGCAGTCCCGTCGCCGCGCAGGCGTCCACGTACGGGCCGATCAGCCACGGCCGCACGGCGCCGTCCCGGCCGCCCGAGTAGCCGTATTCGGACGGCGCCAGCGTGCGCAGCCCCACGGGCGTGAGCAGCGCGCCGCCGACGGTTCGCACGGCGGCCCGGTCGGCAGGCTGCTCGTTCGGGTCGGCGCCGAGCAGTGGCGCGTGCGGCAACGACCAGGCGAACAGCTGGTTGGGCCGCAGCGTCGGGTCGTCCTGGAAGGCGCCGGCGCCCAGCGGGTACGTCGCCGCCGGCCCCTCGATCACGTCGTAGAGCCAGCCGTCCGGGGCCCGGAACCGGGCCGCGAACGCGGCCCGCGCCCGAGTGTGCCGGGCCCGCAGCCGGGCGCTGTCCCGGCCGGCCTCCGCGAGCAGGTCGACCAGCGCGGCCAGCGCGTTCACCCAGAGCGCGTTGATCTCGACGGGCTTGCCGATCCGGGGCGGCGTGGGCCCGCTCCCGTTGCCCGGCCCGTCGTGCCGGACCAGTTCGTCGGCCGGGTCCACCCGCAGCGGCCCGCGCCCGTCCAGGTGCGCGCGCAGCAGCCGGGTCAGCGGCCCGACCAGCGCGGCGGCCAGATCGCTGTCGCCGGTCCGGGTCACGTGCCGGTCGACGGCGTGCACCAGCCACAGTGGCGCGTCCAGTTCGGCGGGCGGTGCGCCGACGCGGGCCGCGAGGGCGGCCGCCGTCGTGCGTACCGTCAGCAACTCGCGGCCCTCCTCGGCCCGGCCGGTCTCCAGGAACAAGCCCTCGTAGCTCGTCATGGTGTCGCCGAGAGAGCCACCGAACCACGGGTAGCCGGCGACCACGTCGGGGCCGTCGGCGGCGCGAACCACGAATTTGTCGGCGGCCAGCACGAGCGGTCCGGCGCTCTCCTCCGCCTTCGCGGCCGTGACCAGCAGATGCGCCCGTTCGTGGGCGGCCGCGATCACCGTGGACGCGGCCGGCGGCCGGTCGGCGAGCGCGCCGGCCCACGCCGTGATCTCCATGATCCCGCCGGAATTCACCCGTTCGAAGAAGGTGCCGGCCAGCCAGAGGTCCTCGATCGTGGCGTCCGCGCGGGCCCGGGCGCCCAGGTGCCACTCGCCGCCGGGCTGCCAGCCGGGCCCGGCGATCCGGTACGCGTCCTCGATGAGCACGCCGTCCGCGACGTGCTCGGCGCGCAGGCCGGGACCGGTGGCGCGGCGCTCGCCGTGGGCGTCGCGCCAGGTGCACATGGCGGCCACGGCGAGCCCGACCGGGCCCGGCGCGGCCAGCACCCGGTGCACGACGCCGAGCGCGCTGCGGCCGTGCAGCATGGCCAGTTCCCGCTCGACGACCACGTCGCCGACCCGCCAGCGCCACCGCGGCAGGCCGTTGACCAGCGCGAACGTCTCGAGGTGCCGATGGCCGTCCGGCGCCAGGACGCCGGATTCCCACTCATGGGTGAACAACCTCACCTTCGCGCCCGAGGGCAGCGTGAGGGTCAGATCAAGAGCGACAAGCGCGGTTCGGCGTACGGATGAACCGGGGTCCGCCACCGCCAGCAGCGCGTGCTGGCGGCGGGTGCGCAGGCCGGCGACCGTGCCCGTGGCGAAGCCGCCCAGACCGTCGGTGACCAGCCATTCGTGCTCGCCGCCGCGGCCCGGCGTCAGCGAGCCGCAGGTCTGGGGTCCAAACACGATCGAAGATCGCTCAGGCAGCGGCACGGTCGCCTCTATGCTCAATTTGGATCCGCGCAGACTTTTCCCCTACCGGGAAGTATCTGCGGGTAACCGGACAGTCGCGCAGACGTTATCAGGCGCATCGGTGAGAATGGCCGCTGACGTGGCCGAAGAGGATTGGGCCGGGGCGCGAGTGGGCAGACCATGCCCGCCACGGGCGACCGGCCGCGGCCCGGGACCACGACGGTCGAGGAGCAGGAGCAGGAACATGCAGGTGTGGCCTGGCCACCGCTATCCACTGGGCGCGACGTACGACGGGACGGGCACCAACTTCGCGATCTTCTCCGAGGTCGCCGAGGCGGTCGAGCTGTGCCTGTTCGACCCGTCCGGCAACGAGCGCAAGGTGCAGTTGCACGAGCAGGACGCCTTCGTCTGGCATGCGTACCTGCCCGGCGTCGAGCCCGGCCAGCGCTACGGATACCGCGTGTACGGCCCCTATGACCCGTCCCGGGGGCTGCGCTGCAATCCGCACAAACTGCTGCTGGATCCGTACGCGCGGGCCATCGACGCCGACATCGAGTGGCACCCGGCGCTGTACGCGTACGACTTCGACAATCCGGACCAGATGTCGGATCTCGACTCGGCGCCGTACATGGCCAAGGGCGTCGTGGTGAACCCGTACTTCGACTGGGGCAACGACCGCCGGCCGGACATTCCGTACCACCACTCGGTGATCTACGAGACGCACGTCAAGGGGCTGACCGAGCGGCACCCCGAGGTGCCCCGTGACCTGCGGGGGACGTACGCGGCGATCGGTCATCCGGCGATCATCGAGCACCTCAAGGGCCTCGGCGTGACCGCCGTCGAGCTGATGCCGGTGCACCAGTTCGTGCACGACAACCGGCTGGTCGACCTGGGCCTGCGCAACTACTGGGGCTACAACACGCTGGGCTTCTTCGCGCCCTATCACGGCTATTCGGCGATGGGCTCGCTCGGCCAGCAGACCCAGGAGTTCCGCGGCATGGTCCGGGCCCTGCACGCCGCGGGCATGGAGGTCATCCTCGACGTCGTCTACAACCACACGGCGGAGGGCAACCACCTCGGCCCGACGATGAGCCTCAAGGGCATCGACAACCGGACCTATTACCGGTTGGTGGACGATCAGCCCAATTTCTACATGGATTACACCGGCACGGGTAACAGCCTGAACGTGCGCAGCCCGCAGAGCCTCCAGCTGATCATGGACTCGTTGCGCTACTGGGTGACCGAGATGCACGTCGACGGCTTCCGCTTCGACCTGGCGTCCACCCTGGCCCGCGAGTTCTACGACGTGGACCGGCTGTCCACCTTCTTCGAGGTGGTCCAGCAGGACCCGGTCGTCGGCCAGGTCAAGCTGATCGCCGAGCCGTGGGACGTCGGCCCGGGCGGCTACCAGGTCGGCAACTTCCCGCCGAACTGGACGGAATGGAACGGCAAGTACCGCGACACGGTCCGCGACTTCTGGCGCGGCGAGCCGGCCACCCTGGCCGAGTTCGCCAGCCGGATCACCGGCTCGGCGGACCTGTATCAGGACGACGGCCGCAAGCCGTTCCACTCGATCAACTTCGTCACCGCGCACGACGGTTTCACGATGTCCGACCTGGTCGCCTACAACGACAAGCACAACGACGCGAACGGCGAGGAGAACCGGGACGGCGAGAGCCACAACCGGTCCTGGAACTGCGGGGTCGAGGGCCCGACCGACGACAAGGCGATCCTCGCGTTGCGGGCCCGCCAGCGGCGCAACTTCCTGGCCACGCTGATGCTCAGCCAGGGCGTGCCGATGATCTCGCACGGCGACGAGCTGGGCCGCACCCAGCAGGGCAACAACAACGCGTACTGCCAGGACAACGAGCTGAGCTGGATCGACTGGGCGAACGCCGACGAGACCCTGCTCGAGTTCACCCGCCGGCTGACCGCGTTCCGGCATCGCCATCAGGTGTTCCGGCGCCGGCGGTTCTTCACCGGCCTGCCGGTGACCGCGCGCGGCGGCGGCGACCCGCTGCAGGACCTGGCCTGGTTCACCCCGGACGGGCGGGAGATGACCGGCGACGACTGGGGCAACGACTTCGGCCGGGCGGTCGCGCTGTTCGTCAACGGCGAGGGCATCCGCGAACGAGGCCAGTACGGCCAGCGGCACGTCGACTCGTCGTTCCTGCTCTGCTTCAACGCGCACGACGCGCCGATCGAGTTCGCCACCCCGCCGGTCGACTACGGCGAGAAGTGGGAGAAGGTCATCGAGACCGCCGAGCCGTCCCCGAACAGCCCGTCGATCGTCGAGGCGGGCAGCAAGATCCTGGTACCGGACCGTTCGCTGATCGTCTTGGACAGGACCGTCTAAATGCCCGTCACGCCCCCCGCTGCCACCTACCGGGTCCAGGTCCGGCCCGACTTCCCGCTGAAAGCCACCGCCGAGCTAGCCGACTACCTGGCCGACCTGGGCGTGAGCCACCTCTACTCGGCCCCGCTGCTGACCGCCACGCCCGGCTCGCAGCACGGCTACGACGTGGTGGACCACAGCCGGGTCAATCCCGAGCTGGGCGGCGAGGACGGCCGGCGCGAGCTGGTCGCGGCGCTGCGGGCGGCCGGCCTGGGCCTGATCGTCGACATCGTCCCCAACCACGCCGGGGTCGGCGTGCCGGCCGCCAACCCGACCTGGTGGGACGTCCTCAAAAACGGCCGATCCTCCGAGTACGCGAGCTGGTACGACATCGACTGGTCGCGAGGGCGGCTGCTCCTCCCGGTGCTGGCCGACGACCCGGACGCGCTGTCCTCGCTGCGAATAGCCGGCGACGAGCTGCACTACTTCGACAAGCGTTACCCGATCGCCGACGGCACCGGCGACGGCACCCCGCTGGAGGTGCACGACCGGCAGCACTACGAGCTGGTCAACTGGACCCGCGGCGACGCCGAGCTGAACTACCGCCGGTTCTTCACGATCACCGAGCTGGCCGGGCTGCGGGTCGAGGACCCGGCCGTGTTCGCCGGCACCCACGCCGAGATCCTCCGCTGGTACGCCGACGGCGACGTGCAGGGCATCCGGGTCGACCACCCGGACGGCCTGCGCGACCCGGGCGACTACCTGCGCCGGCTGAGCGAGGCCGCCCCGGACGCCTGGCTCGTGGTGGAGAAGATCCTCGAACCGGGCGAGGAACTGCCCAGCTGGCCGGTCGCGGGCACCACCGGCTACGACGCGCTCGCCGAGGTCTGCGGGGTCTTCGTCGACGTCGGCACCGAGGCGTTCTTCGACACCCTGGACCACCACCTGACCGGCGGCGAGACCTCCTGGCAGGACCTCGTGCACCAGACCAAGTACGCGATGGCGAGCACGGCGCTCGCCGCCGAACTGGCCCGGATGGGCCGGCTCGTGCCCGACCTCGAGGCGGCGCCCCGCGCGCTCGCCGAGCTGGCCGCCTGCTTCCCCGTCTACCGCAGCTACCTGCCGTTCGGCTCGCGGTATCTGGCCAAGGCCCGGTCCGAGGCCGGCCGGCGGCGCCCGGGCCTGGTGCCGACCCTGGAACGGCTCACCGGGCGGCTGCGCGTGCCCGGCGACGAGCTGGCCGTGCGGTTCCAGCAGTTCACCGGCGCGGTGATGGCCAAGGGCGTGGAGGACACCGCGTTCTACCGGTGGACCCGGTTCACCGCCCGCAACGAGGTCGGCAACGACCCGGACCGGTTCGCTGTCGGGCCCGATGAGTTCCACGACGCCGCCGTCGCCCGGCAGCGCGACTGGCCGGCGGGGATGACCACGCTCTCCACCCACGACACCAAGCGCAGCGAGGACGTACGGGCCCGGCTCGCCGTCCTCGCCGAGCTGCCCGGGGACTGGACCGAGGTGGTCCGCCGCTGGGTGCGCGCCGCGCCGCTGGCCGACCCGTCGCTGGCCCACCTGGTGTGGCAGGCGGCGGTCGGCGCGTGGCCGATCGAACGGGAGCGGCTGCAGGCGTACGCGCTCAAAGCGGCCCGCGAGGCCGGCGCCTCGACCAGCTGGCAGCGGCCCGACGAGCGGTTCGAGTCCGCGCTCAGCGCGATGGTCGACCGGATCTACGACGACCCGGCCCTGCACGCCGAGGTCGCCGACTTCGCCGCGGCGATCACGCCGCCGGGCTGGTCCAACTCGCTGGGCCAGAAGCTGATCCAGCTGACCATGCCGGGGGTGCCGGACACCTACCAGGGCACCGAGCTGTGGGACTACTCGCTGGTCGACCCGGACAACCGGCGGCCGGTCGACTTCGGGCTGCGCCGCGAGCTGCTCGGCCGCATCGACGCCGGCTGGCAGCCGCCGGTCGATTCGAGCGGCGCCGCCAAGTTGCTGGTCACCGCCCGGACCCTGCGGCTGCGCCGGTCGCGCCCGGGGCTGTTCACCGGTTACCGGCCGGTCTTCGCCGAGGGCCGGGTCGGCGAGCACGTGCTGGCCTTCGACCGGGGCGGCGTGATCGCGGTGGCCACCCGGCTGCCGGTCGGATTGTTACGGCATGGCGGCTGGCAGGACACCACGTTGTCACTCGACGGCCACAGCTTCACGGAAGTCTTCACCGGCACGAGTTTTCGCGGCAGTTGGCTGCACGTGGCCGACCTGCTGGAGACGTACCCCGTCGCGCTGTTGGTGAGCGAATGACCGGCTTCGCGGTGTGGGCGCCCGAGACGACCGTCAAGCTGCGGATCGATGGGGTGGACCGGGAGATGGAACGCGGCGAGGACGGCTGGTGGCGGCTTTCGGTGCCCGCGGCCGATCCGGGTACCGACTATTCCTACGTTCTGCCGGAACACGACAGTCCGCTTCCCGACCCTCGCTCGAAGTGGCAGCCTGAGGGGGTGCACGGCCCCAGTCGGGTGTACGACCATTCGGCCTTCCCATGGTCGGACGGGGCCTGGACCGGCCGTCAACTGCCGGGCTCCGTCCTCTACGAGATGCACGTCGGTACCTTCACCTCCGAGGGCACCTTCGACGCCGCCATCGAGCGTCTGGACCACCTCGTCGACCTCGGCGTCGACCTGGTCGAACTGCTCCCGGTCAACTCCTTCAACGGCGAATACAACTGGGGGTACGACGGGGTCTGCTGGTTCGCGCCGCATGAGGCGTACGGCGGCCCGGACGGCCTGAAACGCTTCGTCGACGCCGCCCACGGTCGCGGGCTCGGGGTCGTGCTGGACGTGGTCTACAACCACTTCGGCCCGAGCGGTGCGTACGCGCCGATGTTCGCGCCTTATCTGAGCGCGGCGGGCAGCAACCCGTGGGGCGCGTCGATCAACCTGGACGGGCCGCTCTCCGGCGAGGTGCGGCGCTACATCATCGACAGCGCGCTGGCCTGGCTCGCCGACTACCACGTCGACGGGCTGCGCTTGGACGCCGTACACGCGCTGGTCGACCACACCGCGATCAACCTGCTCGAGCAGTTGGCGGTGGAGGTGGAGAGCCTCTCGGCGCACCTGGGCCGGCCGCTGTCGCTGATCGCCGAGTCCGACCTCAACGACCCCAAGCTGATCACCGCGCGCGAGGCCGGCGGCTACGGCCTGCAGGCCCAGTGGGACGACGACGTGCACCACGCCCTGCACACGCTGCTCACCGGCGAGCGGCAGGGCTACTACGGCGACTTCGGCTCGCTCGAATGCCTGGAGACGGTGCTGGAGAGCGCGTTCTTCCACGCCGGCACGTGGTCGAGCTTCCGCGGCCGGGTGCACGGCCGGCCGGTCAACCGGCGCACCATGCCGGGGCACCGGTTCGTCGCGTACCTGCAGGACCACGACCAGATCGGCAACCGCGCGCTGGGCGACCGGCTCTCCGCCACGCTCTCCAGCGGACTGCTCAAGGTCGGCGCGACGCTGCTGTTCACCTCGCCGTTCACGCCGATGCTGTTCATGGGCGAGGAGTGGGCGGCGGGCAACCCGTGGCAGTTCTTCACCAGCCACCCGGAGCCGGAACTGGCGGCCGCGGTACGCACCGGCCGGCGCCGCGAGTTCGCCTCGCACGGCTGGGCCGAGACCGAGGTGCCCGACCCGCAGGATCCGGCCACCTTCGAACGGTCCAAACTGGACTGGTCCGAGCTGAAGCAGCCCCGGCACGCCGAGATGCTGGGCATGTACAAGCGGCTCATCGCGCTGCGCCGCAGCCACGCGGAGCTGTCCGACCCCCGGCTGGACCAGGTCGAGACGTGGCACGGCGATCAGTACGTGGTGGTCAAACGCGGGCACTGCGTGGTCGCGGCAAACCTAGCGCCGTTCCCGCAGACGGTCAGCCTGCGCGCGGTGCCGAGCAAGGTGCTGCTGGCCACCGAGCAGGGCGTCGTGCTGCAGCGGGACCGGGTCGAGTTGCCGGGCGAGTCGGCGGTCGTGGTCGCCTTCCGCTGACTTGTCGCACCGGTACGGCACCATGTCCGCATGTGGCGCAGACGCATCCGCGGCGGCCTGATTCCGCGTACGGAAAAAGGGTCTGATCGGGTCGTGCTCGGTGCGATCCGGGCATATCGGCGGGTCTCGGCCTGGCTGCCGACCCGCTGCCGGTTCACGCCCAGCTGCAGCGCCTACGGTCTCGAGGCCGTGCGGCGCCACGGCACGCGCAAGGGGCTGCGGCTGACCGCGGGCCGGCTGCTGCGTTGCCGGCCCGGCGTTCCTTACGGGACCCCGGACCCCGTTCCGTGACATTCGTCGGGCAGCATGTGGGCGCGCCGCGACCGGGACGAGAGTGGAGTGTCGACGATGGCCGATGAGACTGTGCCCGATGCGAGCGTGGAGCCGGCCCCGGTTGCCGAGGAGCCGGCCGCCGACCGGATCATTCCGCGCCGCAGTGCGATGGCGTTGCGGCTGGTCGCGGTCGCGGTGGCGCTCGTGCTGGCGATCGGGATCGCGTTCGTCGTGGTGGTGCTGACCGGGCCGCCGTCGGTCGACGACCTGCGCGTGCAGGCGGGTCTGGACGGCAAGCGGGAGCTGCTGATCGGCGTCAAGGACGACCAGCCCGGCGTCGCCGAGTTCGCCGACGGGACGTGGCGCGGCTTCGACATCGAGATCGCCTACCTGATCGCCGAGGACCTGGGCTTCCGGCGCAGCGAGATCCGGTTCCTGTCGATCGAGAGCGAGGACCGGGCCCGGATGCAGGCCACCGACTCCGAGAAGAAACGGGTCGCCGTCGACATGGTGATCGCCAGCTACAGCATCACGCCGGCCCGCGAGGCGATGGCCGGCGTGACGTTCTCGGCGCCGTATCTCTACACCGAACAGTCCGTGGTCACCCGCACCGACCACGCCGACGTGTCCACATTGCAGGATCTGCGCGGCAAGAAGGTGTGCAGCCTGGCCGCCTCGACCAGCGAGTCGGCGGCGACGAGCGCCGGCATGCTGGTGAGCAGCCGGAAAAAGATCAGCGAGTGCTTCGCGGCGCTGGATCGCGGCGAGTTCGACGCGGTCACCACCGACGCGGCGATCCTGGCCGGGTACAAGGCGCGATACCCGGCGAAGTACAAGCACTGGGACATCGGCCTCGATACGACCGAGGCGTGGGGGGTCAACGTCGGCGAGAATCCGGCGCTGCTGAAACTGGTCAACCTGGCGCTCTACCGGTCCCGCGAGGATCCCGAGGACGACCGCTGGGAGGAGGCGTTCGACCGGAACTTCACGGTCGAGGAGCAGATCAACCGGCCCGCGCCGATCGCCGTCGACCAGCAGCCCGCGGTCGAGGAGCCGGACGTGCGGCAGTGGCCGTGGGAGCGGGTCTGAGTGACCGAGCCGGTCCCGGCGCCGCCCCGGCGCATCCAGCAGAACTGGCTGTTCGCCGTGCTGCCCGCGTTCCCGCTGGTGCTGCTCGTGCTGCGGCTCTGGTATCTGAGCCGGCAGGACCTGCCGACCATGCTGCTGCTGGTGCAGTACGTGAGCCCGCTCGGCATGATCAGCGCGCTGTTCATCACGTTGCTCTGGACCATGCCGGCGGTGGTGCTGGTGCTGCGTTCGCTGGGCGGGCTCCTGCTGGTCAGCCAGCGTGACCAGGCCCAGGCGGCCCGCTCGCTGCTGGCCGTGACCGCGCTGCGGATGCCCGACTGGGTGGTGGTGCTGGCCGCGGTGCTCGGCGGCATCACCTGGCAGCTGCGCTTCCTGCCGGTGCTGGTCATGCTGCTCGTCTCGATCATGGGACTGACCGGCTGGCAGCGGCATCCCGACGACCGGCTGGTGCTGCGCATCGTCGCGGTCGGGGTGCCCGTCGCGACGGCGGTCGTGGTCCTGCTCTGGATGCTGCCGGGCATCGTCGAGGCGATCCGCCGCGGCGAGGTCGGCACCGCGCTGCTGTTGACCGCGCCGCCGTTGCTTGCCATCGGGCTGACCGGGCCGGTGCCGGTGCGCTTCGCCCGGCTGGCGACGCACTGGCCGGCCGCGATCGCCGCCCTGATCGCCCCCTTTGTCGTGGGAGTGGTTTTCTTGCGCGCACCGATCCTGCCGACGTCGGCCCTGGAGATCACCGGCGGCCCGGCCGTCGATGTGCTGCGCGGCCAGGTGATCACGGTCGACGACCTGGACACCACCCTCCTCGATCGCGACGGGCAGGTCCACTTCGTACCGAATGGTGACGTGCATACCCGGACCATCTGCCCGGAAACGGCGCAGGCGCCATCGAGTGCCGTCGAGGTGCGCGGCTGGCCGGTCGAGGACTCGGTGCTGGAGTGGGTGGCGCCCACCCGGCGGGTCACCACGGTCGACCCGCGCTGCCTCGGACGGCCGCTCGACCCTGGCTGACCGGGCAGCGCGGCGGTGCCGTCCGCCCCTTTGTGCGACGCGCCGCCGACCACGTGCAGACAGGCTGGACGGGACCTGGCAGGCTGCACGCCATGACCTTGCACCTGCGGTGGGCGGCCGTCACCGACCAAGGACGCGTACGAAGCAGCAATCAGGACTGCTACTACGCCGGTGGGAATCTGCTGGTCGTCGCCGACGGCATGGGCGGCATGGCCGCGGGCGACGTCGCGAGCCGCCTCGCCATCGACGCGATGACGTCGCTCGACGTGGCGATCGACAACGAGCACCAGATGGACGCGCTGCATAAGGCGCTCGAGGTCGCCAACGGCAAGATCGCCGAGACCGTCGCCGAGGACGCGGCGCTGCAGGGCATGGGCACCACGTTGACCGCCGTGATCTTCTCCGGCGACCGGGCCGCGCTGGCGCACGTCGGCGACTCCCGGGCGTATCTGCTGCGCGACGGCCGGCTGAACCAGCTCACCAAGGACGACACCTACGTGCAGATGCTGGTCGACCAGGGGCTGATCCGGCCCGAGGAGGCGGGCAGCCACCCGCGCCGGGCCGTGGTCACCCAGGCGCTGCAGGGCGAGCCGGTCAGCCCGTCGTACGTGATCGTCGAGCCCGTCGTGGCCGATCGCTGGCTGCTCTGCAGCGACGGCCTCACCACGGTGGTCTCACCCGAGCAGATCGAGGCCGAGCTGCTCGCCCAGAGCGACCCGCAGGAGGCCGCCGAGGCGCTGGTGCGGCTCGCGCTCGAGGGCGGCGGGCCGGACAACGTCACGGTGATTGTCGCCGATCTGACATCCGACGACTGAGCGTCACGGACACGTCAGTCCACTGGCTTTTCTGCAGGTGGCTTGCGCTGCGGTACCTTACTGCGAGTCGCGGGAGGGCGAGCTGCGGCACGGCTGCGGGTGGTGATGACGACGGCACGGCTCAAGGTGTGGCTGCCAGTGACGCTGGTGCTCGTCGTGCTGGTCACGGCGGCCGGCGCCTTCCTCGTCCCCGAGGGCTCCCAGCAGCGGCTTTACAACGATCTGGGGCAAGCGATCGCGGGCGCCCTCACGGTCTGGGCGTGCCTGCACACCGCGCGTAGCCGGGCCGGAGTTCCCCGCGTGTGGCGGCTGCTGATCGGCGTCGGCGCGATCGGCTGGACCCTCGCCCGGTTCTGGTGGGTGGTCCAAGACATCGGGTCTCCGGAACGCCCCCCGGCGGTGTCACTGGCCGATGTCGGTTTTCTGACCCTGCCGGCCGGCGTCTTCCTGGCGCTGCTCGCCGCGGCCACCCGGGTGTCCCGGCCCGCGCCGACCTCGTCGCGCCGGGACCGGATCGTGCTGGTTCTGGACAGCGTGCTGATCACCGGGTCGGTGCTCGCGCTGACCTGGTCGGCGGTGCCGCCCCGGGTGTTCCGCACGGCGGGGGAGACGCCGTGGGTGGTGGGCGCGGCGACCACGTATCCGATCCTCGACATCATCCTGGCCACGATGGCCCTGCTGCTGCTCACCACCCGGCCGGCGGCGCCGCGGACCCGGGTGGCGTTGCGGCTGGTCGGATTGGCCATGCTGGCGTTCGGGGTCTCCGACGCGCTGCGCCTGATCAACCTCACCGCCGGTCCGCTCACCCCGATCGAGTCGGCCGGCTACCTGCTCGGGCCGGTGCTGCTCACGCTGGCGGCGCTGAGCCGGCCGGACGACGACGCGCGGCCCTCGGTGGCCCGGGCGGAGGCCGACTGGCTGCACCTGCTGCTGCCGTACGTGCCGGTGATCGCGACCGGCATCGTCATCGCGGTCCGCACCGGGGCGGGCGAGCAGCTCAAGCCGTTCGAGGCGTATCTGGGCTGGCTCGGGCTGGGCCTGGTGGTGGCCCGGCAGATGTTCACGATCGTCGACAACACCGTGCTGCTGGCCCGGGTCTCCGAGGGCCAGCAACGGCTGCACCATCAGGCGTACCACGATCCGCTCACCGGCCTGGCAAACCGCGCGCTGTTCCGCGAACGGCTGGTGCTGGCGCTGGACGGGCACCGGCACGAGGGCCGGCCGATCGCGTTGCTCTTCGCCGACCTGGACGACTTCAAACTGATCAACGACAGCTTCGGGCACGCGATGGGCGACCGCGTGCTGCGCGCGATCGGCGTACGCCTGCACGGTGCCGTGCGCCCCGAGGACCTGGTGTCCCGGCTCGGCGGCGACGAGTTCGCGGTGCTGGTCGAGCACCGCCCCGAGGAAGCCGAACAGATCGGCAACCAGATCCTGGCGGCATTGCGCGACCCGTTCCAGATCGACGGGCACACGGTCGGCGTGGGCGCCAGCATCGGCCTGGTGGTGCCGGAGCCGGCCGACCCGGCACTCACCGCGGACGCCCTGCTGCGCCGGGCCGACGCGGCGATGTACGCCAGCAAGCGGCGCGGCAAGGGGGCGCTGGCCCGGTACGCGGGCGGTTCCGACGGCGGCCCCGACGCCGACCTGCCACACCTGCTGGCCCGGGCGCTCGCGGGCGCGCCGGA
>Ga0307508_10004349_pt1 | contig 13856 bp, 10 predicted proteins | sample 9_EM_MG_FD_203089 | JGI IMG/M metagenome (GOLD analysis project Ga0307508, IMG submission 203089) | Populus trichocarpa ectomycorrhiza microbial communities from riparian zone in the Pacific Northwest, United States - 9_EM | ecosystem: Host-associated > Plants > Roots > Unclassified | place... | reverse complement strand
TGGCGATGGCCACGTTGACCTGCTCGACGGCGCTCGCCTGCTGCTTGGTGCTGAGCTCGATCTCCTTGGCGGCGTCGGCCGTCGTCGACACCAGCCCGGCGATGCGCTTGAGCGCGCTCGCGACCTCACCGAACTGGCGCGCGCCGGCGTCGGCGGCCTTGGTGCCGCCCTCGGTGGCCATGACCGTGGCGTTCACCGCGGCGCGGATCTCGTCGATGAGCGCGCGGATATCCTTGGTCGATCCGCCCACGCGATCGGCGAGCCTGCGGATCTCCTCGGCGACCACGGCGAAGCGCTTGCCCGAATCGCCGGCGCCGGCGGCCTCGATGCTCGCGTTGATGGCGAGGATGTTGGTCTGCTCGGCGAGCTCACTCACGACCTCGAGGATGCCGCCGATCTGCTGCGACTTCTTCCCCAGGTCGAGCATGTGGGCCACGATGACGTCGACCTGCCGCTTGATTCCGCCCACCGATTCGTGGGCATTGGCGACCAGCTGATCGCCGGCGCGCGCCGCCGCCTGGGTGTCGTCGGCCACGGACGCCACGCGGCGGGAGCTCTCGGCGATCTGGCGCGAGGTCGCGAGGAGCTCGCTGATCGTCGTCGAGATCTCGTTCATCGCCGTCGACGACTCGCGGCTCCCCGAGGCCTGCTGGCTGGCCGCCGCCTGGAGCTCCGACGACGAGCTCTGCACGTGCTGGACGGCGACGCCGATCTGCCCGCCCAGAGAGCGGGTGATGAGATAGCCGGCCGCCGCCACGACCAGGAGGCAGACGAGCGTGCCGTAGACGATGGTCGAGCGCCCGGTCGTCGACGCCGAATCGACGTCCTCGGCGCGCTGCTTGAGGAGCGTCCGCTCCTCGTCCTCCATCTGCCCGGTGATCCGGCGGAGCTCGTCCATGGTCCGCTTGCCCACGCCCGCCGAGATCACCTTGGCCGCGGCCTCGATGCCGGTGCTACGGCGGGTCTCGATGGTGCTCTTCAGCGAGGCGAGCCGCTGGTCGACGAGCGCCTGGGCCTCGTTGACCCGCCTCTGCTGGTTCGGGTTGTCGGCGATGAGCCCGGCGAGCTCGCGCATGTTCTGGCCGAGCGCGGCGACGGCGCGCTGGTAGGGCTCGAGGTAGCTCTCGTCGCCGGTGATGATGAAGCCGCGCTCGCCGGTCTCGGCGTCGGTGAGGAGCTCGAGCACGCCGGCGATGTGCTCGAGGACGACGTGGGTATGGTTGACCCGCTCGTGGGTCGACGCCAGCGTCTGGATGCTCCGGTAGGCGGCCCCGCCGATGGCCACGACGAGAACGAAGGCCAGCGCGAATCCGGCTGCAATCCTCCGGCCAAAGGTCCACATGGGCTCACCGCTCCTTCGACGCCCGCGCGTCGCCACATCGTCGTCTGATGGCCTCGAGGATCGACCCTACATGGAGGACCGCCCGCGTGACATCGCCGGTTCGCAGCCAGCCGCGCACGTGCTCGACGCCGCTCGCCTGCAGGATCTGCTCCGGCAGCGCCTGGAGCTGTCCTTCGATGTCGCCGAAGGCGAGCCCGACGCGATCGGCCTCGCCGCAGAGCGCGAGCCATCGCGGGTTGGTCTCGCGGCCGCGGCCGAGCCAGGCGGCCAGGCTGTGGACCGCGATGGGCTCGCCGCGCAACCCCGCCACGCCGATGAGCTCGGCGACCGGGCTCGGCACGCGGACCACCTTTCGATCGCGTGCCAGGCCGGCGAGCTCGCCCATCGGCAAGGCATAGCGATCGCCGGCGATCCGGATCGCGATGAAGATCGCGTGAGCCTCTCCGGCGGCGATCCGCGGCGCCGCGAAGGAGCGGTCGAAGAGCTCGCGCATCTGCTCGGCGGTGTCGCCGGTCACGCGTCACCGCAGGCGCGGAGCTCGGTCCGGCAGAACTCGAGGAGCGCCTCGCGGGCGAAGCCGCCGCCGAAGAGGAGGATCCGGGCGGCGTCCTCGCGGTGGAGGAGGGTCAATGCGTGGCCGATGGCCCGGCGCGTCGTCCGGACATCGCCGCGCTGCTTGGCGAGGAGGCCGATGTGGAGGTGGGGCATCGCGAAGGTCGGATCGAGGTAGATCGCGCTCTCGTTGTGCTCCGCCGCCGCCGCCCGGTCGCCCTCGTGCTCGCGGGTGAGCGCCATGAGGTAATGGGCGCCGGCGCTGAGATCATCGAGCTCGAGGAGATGGCGGCAGACCTCCTCGGCCTCGCGGAACCTCCCGGCGTTCGTGAGGACGACGCCGAGGAGGAGCTGGGCATCGGGATCCTCGGCCGACTGGGCGGGCAGCGCCTGAACGAACGCCTGCGCGTCGGCGAATCGCTCGTGCTCGAGGAGCTCGAGCCCCGAGGTCAGATCGAGCGGCCCCGGCGGCGCTGGCGCGACGTGCGGCTCGTCCTCGGGGCGTCGCTGGTAATAGAAGGTGTCGTGCGTGTGGTGAAGGTGGACGTGCTTCGCGACGCCGCGCAGGTTCTCGGCGTAACCGAGGAAGAGATATCCCGCCGGCACGATCGATCCCAGGATGCGCGCGGCGATCGTGTCCACGGCCTCGGGCGTGAAGTACATGAGCACGTTGCGACAGAAGACCACGTCGAAGCGCTCGGGCTGCCAGAAGCCGGGATCCTCGTCGACGAGGTTCCGCTCCTCGAAGACCACCATGCGCTTGACGGCGTCGGTGAGGAGGTGATCGCGGCCGGCGCCGCGGAAGTACCTCGCGCGGATCTCGGGCGGCGTGTCGCGCAGCGACCAATCGGAGTAGCGCGCGGCCCGGGCCTTCTCGATCGCGGCGGGATTGACGTCGAACGCGGTGATGCGGACGTCCAGCCCGACGAGCTCGGCGGTCTCGAGGAGCGTGATGGCCAGCGAGTAGGGCTCCTCGCCCGACGAGCAGCCGGCCGAGAGGATGCGCACGGTGCGCTCCCGGGCGCCGGCGAGGGCGACCTCGGTGAGCGCGCGAAACTGCTCCCGGTTCCGGAGGAAGCTCGTCTCTCCGGTGGTGTACAGGGTCGCGACGGCCTGGATCTCTTTCGGTGCCGTCGCCGGTGAGCTCCAGCGCAGCGCGTACGACGAGAAATGGCTCGACCGCGAGTCGTGCATTCGCTGGCGCAGGACCCCCGCGAGCCGATCGAGATCGGCGTCGTCGCACCGGAGCCCCAGCCGCTCGGCGACGAGGCCACGGAAGAGCTCCAGATCCTCTGGACCGATGCTGAGGGTCATGGGCTCGCCCGCGCCTCGAGCTCCTGCCAGACCTCGTCAGGGACGAGGCGCCCCGCGCGGAGGACCATGACCAGCTCCGCGTCGAGGAGCCCGATGGAATCGACGGCGCCCTGCGCGGCATCTCCGAGGAGCGGGGGCAGGGCCTCGATGGTCGAGGGCGGGAGCGTGCGGAGACCGACCACCGCGTCGACGGCGAGGGCGACCTGCCGTGGACCGAGCCGCAGCGTGACGAAGCGGCCTTCGCCGCTCGGCGTCCCATCCGGATTCAATCCGAGGAGGTTGGCCACGTCGACGACCGGCGTCGGAAGGCCGCGGATGATGGCCAGACCGCGAATCGCCGTCGGACAGCTGGCGAGCGCCTGGATCGCGAGCGGCCGCATCGTCTCCACGATATACCTGATGGGCACCGCGAGACTCCGCCCCGCTGCGCGGAGGAGGAGCATGGGCGTTGCAGCTTCGGCAGTCATCCTCAGACTGTACGGTACGCACTCCTCGGCGATCTCTGGAGCAAAAATCGCAGAGCGGCGGCTCGGGTCGAGCTACAGTTACGGGCCGCGGCCCCGATCGCCGACGAATCCCGACGGAATGCTGGTGTCGCCCTCGCTCGAATCGTCGTTCTCGGCGACCGTGAAGGACCAGTCCTTTCCAGCGCGCGTGCAGTTGCCGGCGGCATCGCAGATCCCCGGTGCCAGGTGGACGCTGTACTTGGCGCCGGGGGTGAGGAGCACCGGATCCGGGAACAGCCCGAAGACGCCGTCGCCGATGGGATCCACCCACGCCGGGACGCGCGCGCCCTTGGCGTCGGTCAGGAAGAACGAACGCTGGTCGACGCCCTCGACGGGCGCGGAGAAGGCGACCTTGACCACGGTGTCGCGGTGCGCCTGCCGGGCCCCGGGCCTCGGATAGAGCCCCACGCGCGGCTCGGCCTTGGGTGGGGTCGCGCCGGCGATCGCCAGGGTGATGCTGTGCGCGACCATCGGCACCGGCGGGGCGCCCTCGACGACGGCGGGCTCGACGGCCGGCTTGCGGCCGTCGCACAGGCCGCCGAGCACGCAGGGCTCGAGGACCAGATCGCCGTCGGTGTCGACGAGGTTGCCGAGGAACTTGTTGGCGACGATCGCCTCGACCGACTGGTAGTAGACCGACGCGGTCACCGCCACCGGGCCGCTGGTCCCGGGTGGAACCATCACGGAGTAGCGGTCGATGGTCTTCGTGGCCTCGGCGTGCGGAAGCGGCCGGAGGCGCGTGTCGCGCAGGTACGAATCATTGAACCGATCGCCATTGCCGTCGACATCGCGGAACTGCGGCAGGCCCGTGGGATTGGCGGCGTCGATAAGCGTACCCGCGGCGTCGATGGGGAGGCCCTCGGAGTTGGTGACGAGGTTGAGCGGGGTGGCGTAGGGGAGGTCCAGGGTCGGGCAGCCGTTCCCGAGGGACGCCACCGCCTTGAACTGGACGGCGTACGGATCGACCGAGGCCGGCGGCAGACGCCAGTCGCAGCCGGGGAAGGCGGGATCGACCTCCTCCTCGGTGGTGAGGCCTCCGACGCCGATCGACGTGCGGTGCCACACGGCGTCGTGAATGGGCAGCTCGGCGCCCGTCGCGAGGTCGTAGGCGTGGATGGCGAGCCAGCCGATGCGCCCCTCGGGGAAGCCGGTGGGGAAGTCGTGGCCGCTGCCGGTGTTGGCGATGGTCACCGAGATCGGCGTCTGCGCGCCCGCCTGCGCCACCTTGGGACCCTGAACCTCGACGGTGAGCACGTGTCGCAGCCGGTCCCAGGCGAGGCGGGCCTGCTGCGTGTAGGCGCCCTTCCGCTCGAGGTGCGTCCAGAGCGCCCGGGAGTAGGGGCTCCCGTGATCGGCCGACGAGAAGCTGAAGACCGAGAGCTCCGGATACGGCGCGACATTGCCGCCGGAGTCGACGTCCTTGCCGATGAGCCGAGGTACCAGCGCGTTGCCGCCGACGAAGTGGTGGGTGAAGAAGGGCCGCGGCTTTCCACCTTGGGCGACCGGCTCCTCGGGAATCGGGCGTGGGCGGCCGCCGCTGTCGTAGAGCGTCTGCGCCGTGCCCGGCTGTCCGTAATCCTGCTGCATATGGCACGACTGGCAATCGCGCTTGTAACGCGGGTCGAAGTTCGTGTTTCCGGGGCGATCGGCGTAGCGGCTGCTCGCCCATTCGGTGTAGGTGCGCTCGATGGGGAAGCCGCCGACCCACTTGCCGAGCGTGTTCTTGATGGGCAGGGCATTGGTGACGTCGTGACAGGCGGCGCACATCTCCGAGCGGACGAACATGGCCTGGTGATAGCCGCGGTGCTTCGAGGCATCGAGGACCTGGTAGGCGACGGGCCCCCCGAAGACCATGCTGGTGTTCGTATCCAGGAACTGCGGCGGGCCATTGGCCGCGAGCGGCCCGAACCGCTCGGGAAAGACGATGGCGTGCGGTGACAGCCGGAAGGCGCCGGCGCCGACGCTGTAGCCGAGGCTCGGGCTCGTCGCATCGGCGACGGAGAAGCGATCTTGCTCGCTCGGCGCGACCAGCTCGGTGCGCGGCCCCAGGCCAATGGCGGGGACGTACTCGGTCCCGCCGCGCGGATAGTTGTGATACGGCGTATCGCGGGTGGCCGCATAGCTGTGGCAGACGGCGCAGAAGATGCCCGTCTTTCCGGAATCGGTGTTGCGGATCTGCGAATCGAGCGTGGCGAATGCGAGGCCGGTCCCATTGTCCGAGGTTGGATTGAACTTCGGATCGACGGGCGCCGATTCGACGCCGGTCTTCGGGTCGACGCTCACCGTGCGCATGGGCACATTGTCGAGGTAGTTCGTCGGCATGTGGCAGCGCGAGCAGAAGCCGTCGAGGAGCGAGCCGGGTCGGGACACCGTGACCTTGTGCGTCCCCAGGTCGAACTCGGAGGCGCATTCGCCCGGGCGCGCGAATGGATTGTGCGAAGCCTTCGCCGTGCCGTCGGGCGGCGTGGGCGTGGCGCACTCGCCGTCGGTCGAGACGCTCCGGGCGAGGAGGAGGAAGGCGGCGCGCCAGACCGGATCGCGCCACGCATTGGACATCATCGAGCCGTTCCATTGATCGAAGATCTTCTGGTGGCAGCTCTGGCATTGGCCGGGGTGATTCTGGGTCTGCCAGAACTCCTCGTACGGCGGGGGAAAGACCTTCGCCTCGCTGGTGACGTACGGCGCCGCCTCGGGGATGCGATTGGGAAGATCGGCGCGATCGGCGTCGGGGCGATGGACGATCGCGCCGGCGGCGACGCCGGTGCCGACGAAGATCGCCAGTTTGATCAGGCGCACGGTGCCCTCCTTTGGCGCGCGAGCAGCGGCACGAGCGGTGCCCGGAAGAGCCATCCGACGACCGAGAGATAGACCAGCGCGAAGCAGCCGATGGCCATGACGATCTCGATCGGCCCGAGCTCCGGCGCGGCCGACTTCGCCGGCATGACGAGGAGGTACAGATCGAGCCAGCGCCCGCAGAGGAGGAGCACGCTGACGCCGGCGAGGATACCCGGCGTGCGCTTGGCACGCGCGGAGAGGAGGATGGTGAACGGCAGGATCCAGTTCACGGCGAGGTTGGCGAGAAAGACCGGCAGCCACGCCTCCGAGGTGCGCACGGCGTAGAAGCCGACCTCGTCGGGGATGTTGCCGTACCAGATGAGGAGGTACTGGCAGACCCAGAGATAGGCCCAGAAGGTCGAGAAGGCGAAGAGCAGCTTGCCGAGGTCGTGGAGCGAAGCGCCGATCGCCTCGTCATCGAGGAGACCCTTGGCCTGCAGCGCCACCGTGGCCAGGGTCAAGGCCGCGATGCCCTGCACGAACATGCCGGCGAAGACGTAGACGGCGAAGAGGGTGCTCGACCAGTGCGGCTCGAGCGACAGGAGCCAGTCGCTCGCGGCCACGGTGAAGGTGAGCGCGAAGACGGGGACGAAGATGCCCGCCCAGCGATCGAGCCGCCTCGCGTACCGCGCGCCCGCGCCGGGATCGCGGTCCTCGGCGAGCGAGATGCGGCGGTAGCTCCACGCGAAGGCGATCCAGATGGCGAAGATGACCACCATGCGCGCGAGGAAGAACGGCGCCTGCAGGACCCCGTGCTTGCCGGCGAAGGCCGGCTCTCCGTCGAGACCTCCGGGAGCCGCCCACGGGTAGAGCGCGTGCCGGCCGAGGAAGACCGCGCCGAGGAGCACGGCGCCGATCGGCAGGGTCAACATGAGGGCCTCGGGGATGCGCCGGAGGCCCGCCGACCAGCGCGCGCCCGAGAGCCGCTGCGTCGCGGCGAAGAAGGCGGCCGAGATGCCGAGCGACGCGACGAAGAAGCCGTCGACGAGGAGGTTCGACCAGGCGCGCTCGGGCGCGGTGAAATAGGCGTAGCCGTTCATGACCACGCCGGCGGCGAAGAGCGCGAGCGGCAAGCGCTGGGCGTACTTCATGGTGCGCCTCCTTGCAGGCTGCCCTTGACGTAGGTCACGACGAGCCAGCGCTCGTCGGGCGTGAGCTGGGCCGCGTACGACGGCATGCGCTCACCGCCCATCGTGACGATGTGGAAGATGCGACCGGGCGGAAAGGCCATGACCCGGTCGGAGCGGTACGACGGCGGCGTCGGGATCTTGCCGGCGATCGGCCCGTCGCCTTTGCCTTCCGCGCCGTGGCAGACCATGCAGTAGATGCGATAGAGCCCTTTCCCCTTGTCGAGGATCTCGGGAGTCGGGGCGTAGGGATTGGCGAGCTCGCGGCCGGCGCGCGCCGCCTCGTCCTGGCCGCGCGCGTAGTGAAAGGGCAGATGGCCGCGCGCGATGGTCTTGGCGACCGGGGCCTGCAGGGTCCGGCCGTCGCGGGTCGCGCTGTTGGGCGCGAAGGCCTTGTATGCGGGCGAGCGGGCCATGTCGGGCATGTACTCGGAGCCCGGCTTGCTGCCCGGTTCGCAGCCTAGGGCCAGGAAGAGAAGCAAGTAGCCCCCTTTCATAGGTCTAACCCCTTCTCGGCGATCTCGACGGCGCCGCATTCGGCGAAGATCTCGATGGCGCGATATCGGGCTGCCGGGTTCGTCGGGGAGCGGACGACCAGGGCGAAGACGTCGTCGGTCACCCCGGGGGCGGCGAGCTCCTCGCGCTTGCCCGGATAGAGCCGTGTCCGCACGAAGAAGGCCAGGACCGTGGCGAGGCCGGCGAAGAGGACGGTCAGCTCGAACGAGATCGGGATGAAGGCCAGCGTCGAGTTGTCGGGCTTGCCGCCGACGTCGAGCGGCCAGTCGAGGACGTTGGCATAGAACTGCAGCGCCAGCGCCGTGGCCAGGCCGGTGAGCCCTGCGAAGAGCGTGACGTAGGGCAATCGCGTTCGCTTGATCGCCATGAGCTCGTCCAGCTCTTCGATCGGATACGGTGCGTAGACGTCGTAGAGCCGGAGACCCTGGCGCCGCACCAGCGGGACCGCGCGCAAGAGGTCCTCGGCGTCGGAGAAGGTCGCGACGAGGAAGGTCTTAAGCATGAGGCACCTCCTCGCCGTGGCCGCGCTTGATCTCCCACATGGCGATCATGGGCAAGAAGCGGATGAAGAGGAGAAACAGGGTGAAGAAGAGACCGAAGCTCCCGGCGAGGATGCCGAGATCGACGATCGTCGGGTAGAACATGCCCCAGCTCGATGGCAGGAAGGTCCGGTGGAGCGAGACGACGATGATGACGAAGCGCTCGAACCACATGCCGACGTTGACCAGGATCGACGCGACGAGGAGGATCGGGACGCTCGCCCGCGCCCGCCGCGACCAGAAGACCTGCGGGACGAGCACATTGCAGACGATCATGAGGTAGAAGCACCAGGCGTACGGTCCGGTGGCGCGATTGATGAAATGGAAGCGCTCGTAGAGGTTGCCGCCGTACCAGGCATTCCAGAACTCGCTCGCGTAGGCGTAGCCGACGATCGACCCGGTGAGGAGAAGGATCTTGGCCATGGCGTCGAAGTGGCGCGCGGTGATGTAGCGCTGGAGGTTCATCGTCTGGCGCGTGATGATGAGCAGCATGAGGACCATGCCGAAGCCCGAATAGATCGCGCCGGCGACGAAGTAGGGCGGAAAGATCGTCGTGTGCCAGCCGGGCAGGAGCGAGGTCGCGAAGTCCATGCTGACGATGCTGTGGACCGACAGGACGAGCGGCGTCGCCAGGCCGGCCAGGACCATGCACACGATCTCGTAGCGGGCCCAGGTGCGGTGCGAGCCGTTCCAGCCGAGGCTGAAGACGCGAAAGACGGTCTTCTTGACGATGCCGGAGGCGCGGTCGCGCAGCGTCGCCAGGTCCGGAATCATCCCGAGGTACCAGAAGACCAGCGAGACGATGAGGTAGGTGTTGATGGCGAAGACGTCCCAGACGAGCGGCGACCGGAAGTTCACCCACAGAGGGCCACGCTGATTGGGCGCATAGGGAAAGATGAAGAAGGCGTCCCATGGCCGTCCCATGTGCAGGAGCGGGAACATCGCCGCGCACATGACGGCGAAGATGGTCATCGCCTCCGCGGACCGGTTGATCGAGTTCCGCCAGCGCTGGCGGAAGAGGAGCAAGATGGCCGAGATCAGGGTGCCGGCGTGGCCGATGCCGATCCAGAAGACGAAGTTCGTGATGTCGAAGGCCCAGCCGACGCTGTTGTTCAACCCCCAGACGCCGATGCCATTGGCGACGAGATAGGTCGCCATTCCCAGGAAATCGAGCAGGAACAGCGAGGCGACGCCGAAGCAGATCCACCAGGCCTTGCCCGGCCGCGCCTCCATGGGACGGGCGATGTCGTCCGTGATCCGGTGGAGCGTGATTTGGCCGTCAGCTGGATGTGCCATGGCGGATCTTCTTTAGGTAAAAGACGTTGGGCCGCGTCCCCAGCTCCTCGAGGACGTGGTAGGCGCGCCGGCTCTTCGCCAGCGTGGCCGCGCGGCTCGCGGGATCCTTGAGATCGCCGAAGACGATGGCCTGCGTCGGACAGACCTGCTCGCAGGCGGTGCGGATGTCACCGTCGGCGAGCGGCTTGCCGGATCGGAGGGCGAGGTTCTTGCCGCCCTGGATCCGCTGCACGCACATGCTGCACTTCTCCATGACGCCGCGCGAGCGCACGGTCACATCGGGGTTGAGGACCATGCGGCCGAGCGGGCTCGTCATGTTGAAGTCGAACCGCGAATCCTCGGTGTAGTGATACCAGTTGAATCGACGTACCTTGTACGGGCAATTGTTGGCGCAATAGCGTGTGCCGATGCAGCGGTTGTAGACCTGTTGATTCAATCCCTCCGAGCTCCGCGTGGTCGCCAGGACCGGGCAGACGGTCTCGCAGGGCGCGTGGCCGCAGTGCTGGCACATCATCGGCTGGTGGAGGCTGCGCGTCCCGGTGTAATAGCGGTCGATCCGGATCCAGTGCATGATGCGGTTCCGCTGCACCTGGTCCTTGCCGACCACCGGCACGTTGTTCTCGGCCTGACAGGCGACGACGCACGCCGAGCAGCCGGTGCAGGAATCGAGATCGATCGCCATGCCCCACGAGTGCTCGCCGAGCGGCTGCTCGGACCAGAGGCTCGGCAAGAGCTCCGACTCCGACGGACTGGCGAGCTCCTCGGCGGTGGTCTCGAGGACGATGGGACGTTCTTCCATGGAGAAGTGGGTCTGGCTGCCGGCCAGGGATTCACGGCGGCCGGTGCGGGCGAGCGTGAGGTCGGCGCTGAAGGAGGACCGCTGTCCACGCACGAAGGTCGTGAGCGGAAAGACGTTGACGCCTACGCCCTTGCCCGCCTTGCCGACGCGGCTGCGGCCGTGGCCGAGCGCGACCGACACGGTGCGGGGCTCCTGGCCGGGCTGGACGAAGACCGGCAGCTCGACCCGGCCGCGCCCCGTGGTGAGCGCGACGACGTCCCCCTCGCTCACGCCGAGCGTGGTGGCGAGCTCGGGCGCGATGACGGCGGCGTTTCCCCAGGTGACCTTGGTGATCGGATCGGGCAGCTCCTGGAGCCACGGGTTGTTGGCGTGGCTGCCGTCGCGCATCGCCACGCTCTCGAAGCAGGCGAGCTCGAGCCGGTTGGGCTGCCTGGACGCGCGGGCGCGGCGGTTCTCTTCGACGAGCGTCGCGGCGGCGGCGCGCCAATCGGCGGCGGAGCGGTCGAGGCTCACCATGCTGCCGGCGCCGACGTCCACGGTGCCCTGCTCGAGCGCGCGATCCCAGAAGCTGTCGAAGTCGGCGATCCCGTGCTGGCGCCGAAAGACGGTGTCGCGCCACGTCGAGCGGATGAAGCTGTAGGGATCGGAGTCCTCGCCGAGCCAGTGGAGCAGGCTCTCGCCCGCGGCGCGCGTGTCGAAGAGCGGCGCGATGAGGGGCTGGCTCAGGCCGAAGTGGCCGGCGACCGGCTCGGCGTCTCCCCACGATTCGAGGTAATGGTGATCCGGGCAGACCGCGTGCGCGTGAACGCTGGTCTCGTCGAGCCGATCGGCGAACGAGATCGACAGGGCGACCTTCTCGAGGCCCGCGAGGAATCGCGCGGCGTCGGGATAGTCGTACGCGGGGTTGACGCCGAGGAGGAAGAGCGTGTGGATCTCGCCCGCGACCATCTCGTCGATGAGGCGCGCGACCGCCGCGTCGTCGCCCTGGCGCTGCAAGGACGGGCGCGCGTAGTCGATGGTTCGCCCGATGTTGTCGAGGAGCTCATTCAGGGCATTGACGGCGACCTGTATGGCGGTGTCGTTTGCCCCGCTCACCACCAGCGAATGGCCGCGGCTCCGCCAGAGCTCATTGGCGACGCGGTCGAGGACGTCCGACGGAACCGGATCGGGGCCGGCGGCGAGCTCGGGCAGCCTGGCGTGTCGCGCGACGCGCGCCAGGAGCGCGACCGCGACCGCGCCCAGATCGGAGGGTGCCACGGGGACGCGGAGGTCGGCGTTGGTCCCGGTGACCGACACGCCGGCCTCGAACTGAACGTGGAATGGCCGCGCCCCCTCGGAGCGACGCCCGCGGGCGAACTGGCGGGCGAACTCGACCGGCGAGAGCCAGGTTCCGAGGAAATCGGCGTCGAGCCCGACGATGACGCGCGCCTGGTCGAAGGCGTAGTGCGGGACGACCGCCTGACCGAAGGAGATCGCGCCGGCGGCGCGCAGCGCGCTCGCCGAGACCGCGTCGTAGACGACGTGCTGGAAGTCGCCCGACCGTTCGCGCCAGCGCCCGAGGATGGCGCGCATCGACGGGCTGGTGAGCGTCGACGACAGGACGGCCACCTTGTTCTTGCCGGGCGGAGCGGCGCCGAGCGCCTCGGACACCTGGCGATCGATCGCCTTCCAGGTCGCCGGCCGCCCGAGCCACAGGGGGCCGCGCAGCCTCTCGTCGTCATAGAGCGACAGGACTGTCGCCTGGCCGGTGGCGCAGGTCGCGCCCCCGAAGAGCGGCGAAGCCTGATTGCCCTCGATCTTGATGGGGCGGCCGTCGCGCTGCTTGACGAGGAGACTGCAGGACGCCGGGCAGCCCGCGCAGGTCGTGGCGTACCAGTTGGCGATCCCCGGAATGAGCTCGCCTTCGGCGCGCGCCATCGGGATGGCCTTCTGCACCGGCGCGCGGCAGGCGGCGAGGGTGGCGGCGCTGAAGGAGTAACCAACGAGGGCAAGGAAATCGCGGCGCGTCGTCTCGCCGGCGCCCTCGTCGTGACGCGCGCCGAGCTGCACCAGCTTTTCCTTGCCGCCCTTGCACGGGCCGATTTCGCTCATGCTGCCTCTCTTCTGGTTCAGTAGTGGCAACTCACACAGTTGAGCCCTGACGCCGCCGCGATTGCTGGGCCGCTGAGATGCATGGCGGCGCGGCGGAGCGGGTGATTCGGAACGCCGGCGTGCTCGCGGTGGCACTCGAGGCACCAGCCCATGGTCAAGGGCGCGAACTGCTCGACCCGCTCCATGGTCTCGACGGGACCGTGACAGCGCTGGCAGGCGACCCCAGAGACCACGTGCTGGCTGTGATTGAACTGCACGAAGTCGGGCAGGTTGTGCACCTTGATCCACTCGAACAGCGGCCGCTCCACCTGGACCGCCTCCTTGATTCGCTCGATCTCGACCGTCTGCTTGTCCATCATGGCGTGGCAGTTCATGCACACGCTGGGCGATGGAATGCCCGCATGGCGGCTGCTGCGGGCGCCGTAATGGCAATAGAGACAGGCGATCTGGTTGTCTCCTGCGTGAAGCTTGTGGGAAAAGTGAATCGGCTGGTCGGGTGCGTAGCCCTGCTGTACGCCGAGGTGCGCGACTCGCATGGCGGCGTTCGCTCCCGCGAAGAACACGGCGGCCACCCCTACGAGGAGAATCGGAGGTCGCATGATTGTTCTACGTCGATGTCCGCGAGGTTTCCGATTCGTGACCGGCAACGCCGGCCAGACCTTCGGCCAGGTCGTCCTCCGGCGCGGCGAGATCCTCCTCGGGCCAGATCCAGCGCCCAGGACGGATGCGCTCGGCGGTCCGCCGGGCCGCGCGCACCCCGGCGGCGAACGGCCGCGCCGCGAGCGCGAGCAGACCGTCAATGGCGACGACGGGGATGAGCGCGAGCTGCGTGAACGGCAGGAACGCGACCAGGGCGAAGAGCGAGACCAAGTGGAGCTGGACGACGAACGGCATCCGCTCGATCAGCATCGTCGCGGGCGCCCCGGCGAGGAGCGTGCC
>Ga0307508_10004347_pt1 | contig 13859 bp, 6 predicted proteins | sample 9_EM_MG_FD_203089 | JGI IMG/M metagenome (GOLD analysis project Ga0307508, IMG submission 203089) | Populus trichocarpa ectomycorrhiza microbial communities from riparian zone in the Pacific Northwest, United States - 9_EM | ecosystem: Host-associated > Plants > Roots > Unclassified | place... | reverse complement strand
TATACATCTAGATTTTTGCAAGTTAGATTAACAATTTAGAAGGTTGTTATCAACTTTAAACTTAAGTTAAAGTTTAACTGCTATTCCAGTTTGTTATGTACATTCATTTTGTTTTTATATATATTTTTAAAAATAATATTGAATCGATGCTTATTAAATATATATTATATTTTTGTTTTGTTTTTACCTGGGTACCTCACATCCTTTTAAAGAATGAGACTAGTCTCGTTTGAGGTTCGTGGCTGCCCCTCCCAATAAGTATGTTTTTTTGAGATCGAACTTGTGTTCTCATTGTTCTCTCAATACTTCATTGGTTAAATATATACCTTATGAAACTAATACTTCATTGGTTAAATATATACTTATGAAACTAAACAATAAAAACATGATTAAACCGACTATATTAGCTATAAAAATTTTATCTATTAAATTGTTTAGTCTTTTTTTTTGGTTCTTCTACAAATTTAAATAAGTTGTTTTATACTTGCATTTGAGAAGCTAAAAATTTAATTATAAGTATCTGACTAATGCTTATATGGAGAATTTGTTTTTTTTTTTAAGAAAAAAAATTGATGAAAAAATCATCGTTCTCTCAAAACAAAATAAAAATCATAAATGATGAAAATGCATTTTTATAGGACAAAATTTTTTTTTGCCTGATAATTTAGATGGTTATAGTTCTTACAGATATTTATTTTAATCATCACAGAAATATATATTTTTTAAATTTTAAATAAATAAATTATATTTTTATGATATATTTATAAAATCACCTGTACCTAGCAAGCAGGATCTGCTTCCAAGATAAATAAGAGTGCCTTCTTCCGCCTTTGATGGGCCAATTACCAGGCTCAACAAATTACAGCCCATAGAGGGAGCTTTACCTTCTCCAGGAGGAGGATGGTCCCCGGAGAAGACCGACGAGGATGAACTCAATCGGCACCTACATTGTCGAACCCGACTCAAGACTCAAGAGGCCATAGAGAAAGCGAACATGACACGAGGGCTGGCTCAAAGAGGACCAGAATATAGATCTCAATACTGAGCCTGCACAGCCTGGTCCTCCTATCCTTTCTCACCTGAAAAAGATTTTGACCTGAACAAGCCCCTCGAGGAACGGTGACAAAGAGGATCATGCGCCAATTGACATGCAAAATTCAGGGCAAGAAAAGAAGTATATTATTGACGAGCCAAGAGCTATACGAGGGAAAATTATCTAATTGACGCTTCTAATGCAAAATTAAGGGTGAGCGAGTCCATTGGATGAACTCTTTTCCTGCCTTTGTTCTTGGAATATTTCACTGCCCTCATCCAAGGAGGCAGATATTGTGTGTAAATTGTGAGAAATCGGCACCAAAAAGGACTGAAATGAACATTATAAAAAAGCTGATGCACTTAAAGTTAAAGAGACCATGTGGATACCATATCACCATGTCATCACTCACCATAAGATGCCACATCATTGCTAACGATAAACTGATAATGGGATAAGAGGGAGATGGCCTGACGTTTAGTCTTTCCATTTTTAGGAGAGAGCAGAACATCAAATGTAATGGCATTTGTAATGATAGCCAGACAAGCTCTGTTTCAGTTGAAGAGCAGCACGAGTGTAAAGGCTTGCGTTAAAGAGTGTAAACATGATAATTCTAACAGCAACGTTGTTCAACTTCCTGAGAAGACTCGCAACTCAAGCGTTCTTGTACTGGGTGGAACGGGTCGGGTCGGTGGGTCCACTGCCACTGCTCTCTCCAAGTTCTGCCCTGACCTTAGAATTGTGATTGGTGGTCGAAACAGGTAAATTTAACAAAAGCCCTTGTTTGTTTTCTGTTTGGTTTCCAAGAAAGTGACTAAAAAAGAAAAATAAGAAGTGAGGAAATTAATGGTAGGGAAAAAGGTGCTGCGATGGTGGGTCAATTGGGGAGGAACTCCGAGTTCACTGAAGTCAACATTGAGAATGTAGACTCATTGGGAGCAGCTCTGAAAGGTACAGTAATCTTTTAATTATCAGAATTGCAAAGCCATTATTTTTTACTTCTGTGTTTTCTAGTATTTGCTCATGTTTTGAACATACATATCCTGGGTCATTTTACGGCTCCATTCGGACTTAATTGGGGACAAGAAAAAAAATATTCAGAAGGTTAAGAAGGCTTCAGCAAGGATAAATTTTGCTACTATTTTCTTTTCACTGTGCTTTTTGAGTTTTAAAGAGATCTTGCTGTTCATGATTGTGCTTGATTTATGTTATTTTAGCCCTCCATATATGTTGAGAAGACAAGTTCCTGTATCTCATTGGAGTTCTAAGCATGGGGGTTGACTTCCATTTGCTTCCTCCCTTATGTAGAATTTGTCTCATAAATCATGGGGTTCTGCATTTTTCATGGAGCCCAACCAGGTTTAGTCCAGACAAGATTTAGATTCACTATCTATAAGTTCCTAAAAAATGCCATGACTTGGCCAAGCTTTAGGAAACAAGCACACTTCAGCTGTAATAATTAATACCTACCAAATGAAAATCTCGGCTGTAATCCTACTCAAATGAAAATGTAATGAACTGAACAGCTTTGTTCTGGCTTCTCAGAACTTCCAAGTCTCAAGCTGTATTAATCCCTCTGCAGATGTAGATCTTGTCGTTCATGCTGCAGGGCCTTTTCAACAGGCAGCGAAATGCACTGTACTTGAAGCTGCCATAGAGACCAAGGTGAGGAAAGGTAAACATTATGTTTCTGAATATCAACATTCAGGTTAGATTTCTTTGTACAAGTGAATGCTTATTAGGCCTGTTTATAATTGTTACAAAGATATTATCTTAGGAGCTGTCTTTTTGCCTTTTCCTAACAGACAGCATATGTTGATGTTTGTGATGATACAAGCTATGCATTGCGTGCAAAGTCCTTCAAGGATAAAGCCCTAGCTGCAAATATTCCTGCCATAACAACTGGTGGAATCTATCCAGGAGTGAGCAATGGTATGATTACCAGCATTCTTGCTAGGTCATCATTTTTATTTGCATACTTTGTCCCCTGTATAAAATGCATTTCTGTATTTCCAGTCAAAACACACTCATCACTTATCATTTTGTGAATTTAAGGAGCATATCTTATCATATAAACCATGTGCCTCTGGATAGAGTCAAATTCAAAAAGATTAATTCCGGCAGCCCCAAGTACATTGCTTCATTGCTTTGAGATGACTTTTTTATGAAAAAAGGAAGAAAAGTTATAACTCAACGAAGCTTTGCAGTTTGAGTTTCTGAACATTCTTATGACTCATGCTATCAGCTGCCTTAAGGTCATGCCACTGCCAGTCTCGTGCAAACCCACCATATGGGCCTTAAAGCTAGCAAATGCCTGAAGAAAAACATAATTACACTAGCATAGAGTAGCATCTTATAAGTTACATTGATATAGAAGTGGCGGATAGATCATACATTACATCATGTGGAAAACCACCTCACATTCAGCTACTGTACTTTTATTCAACCCTACTTGCTAATTTCTACCACTATCATGACAGTCATGGCAGCAGAGCTAGTACGTGCTGCGAAAACTGAAAGCAAGGGAAAGCCAGAGAGGCTGAGGTAATTGTTTTCTCATCTTAGAACTTAAACCAAAGAAAGTTTTGACTAGTCAATAACTCCTTATTCATCACCAAACGCCACTATGGGTTCTCTTACAATTTTAGCCTAATGTATCATCCCTTGAATGTTAACTATCCATCTAGAGATTCTTGGCTTTCCGCCACTTTAGTTTACCAGTATCCGCAGTACCACCTCAGTTCTCTAATATAAGTTCTGATGAAGAGTGGTGCTCATCACCATCCATAATTTCTGGTACCTCATAAATTATTCCTTGAAGTGGAAAATGTGCGTTTCATTCTGAAAGCACTTCTTCTCCTTAGCCATGCCATCAACCTCATAATTTTCCTTTCTGATTTTGGTTGAAAGAAATTCGGTCCTTGGTGGTATCTTTAATGCTTATTTTTGAGTTAAGGCATATCATTATGAAACTCTTTTCATTCCAGTAGAAACTAATCAATTGAATTAACATGGAAGTGGCGCATCTTTGCTGCTTGGTAAATGGTGATCCATTGCACGATGCAATAAAGCAGCTATTCAATGGTTTGTTTTAAAGTTTATACTGTTTACGCTCGAATTCTCTTCTTCTCAGGTTCTACTACTACACAGCAGGTAGTGGTGGTGCTGGTCCAACCATACTAGCTACTAGTTTCTTACTTCTTGGTGAGGAGGTTGTTGCATATAATAAGGGTCAGTCTCAACAGCATTTTACGAACCAGCACAATCCTCTTCAGTTTCTACTGTAGTACTCCTCCTCTAATCAATACTTAAACAATGGTAATGTTTATTTAATCAGGAGAAAAGATCAAACTAAAGCCATATAGTGGAATGCTTAACATCGACTTTGGAAAGGGGATCGGAAAGCGAGATGTATACCTGTTGTAAGTGCCTGAAAGAAATTTCTCTCAAATCAGAAAAACAATCAACGTGCCAGTTTCTAGATGCCAATTCATCTATTTAACAGGTCTACAATCGAGTTTTGAATGAGCATCATAGATTGGGATGGACCAATTTTGATCATAGTTATATCAGTATTCATGCACCAGTTCTCACATCCTTATTTTAAGTATTTACAAATTTCCGTGTATCTATCTGGCTTTGGTGAAAACTTTTGTTTTCCACACCCTTAACTATTGCAATTAATCAAACTTGGAGAAATTATAGCCTTGCCAATGCCACACTTAGAAAGTTTAGTCACTATTTGTGTCTTTCAATGGCTCAAGACCATCGGTGGATGAACTGCAAAACACTTCATAATCAACATTTCATTTCCTCCCTGAATCAACTATGAACAGTCTTCTTCTGTACATCAGCCTACGAGAATTTCCTCTCTTCTCATCTGGAGCTTCTTCCTCTCCTTCCTAGAATGGTTTGCATCCTTTTGTTCCTCGTCCTTTTTCTTCTTTCTTCAATTCCATGATCACATACTTCTGTTTGTCAGGTTCTTCTTAGTTTGTAGTAGTGTAACCCTTCTATCCCCCGGGGTTCCCTTGGGGTAAATTGACCACAACTACATTGTAGTTAGTACTCGATCTTTTTTCTTTTCTATGGTTTGTGCTTTGCTCGTTCTTTAGCATTTTATAGTTTGTAAACCAAAACTTATGACAAGAATGTTCTTCAATGAAGCTCATCCATGAATGAAGCAGTTTTCTGTTTTCCTAAAAATACCAAGTCCTTCTAGGGTTATATTATTGGAAATTAATTCATGTTTACTGGATCCAAAATAACATGTTGCACGTATCACATGCATTTAGTTTTTTTATTCTTCTTTATTTTATCAGATGCATGTTGTAGTATATTACAACTTTGAAAAACTGTACACTATATGGTAACTGTCTTCTGTTGAAAAGAGCCATTTGGTTTCTGTCTTGATTTTTTTGTAAATATTGTAAAGATCCTTTGCTTTCAAGAACTTTCAACTCAATATATATCCTTATGTCCAGGAATTTACCTGAAGTTCGAAGTGCTCATGATGTCCTAGGAATACCAACAGTCAGTGCTCGATTTGGAACTGCACCATTCTTTTGGAATTGGGGAATGTCAGCCATGACAAATCTTCTGTCTCCAGTATGCTCTCACCTAATTTCCATAATCGAAATTACCAATACCACTAATAGTTAAAAGTGTAGTTTGATGATTTCATAACAAGTTCATTGTATTGCTTCTGAAAATGTTATCAATAGATATTAATCTATACAAAGAGTTAATGATAAACTCTGTTTTTCCTTTTTTTTTAACCAAAAATTGGCAGCTTGCCATATAATTTGTTGTGTTTTTTGCAAGTGAAGGATCATTTGATAACAACTAAAGAAATAGGGGCATGCCGAGATACGATGTGCTATGCTCTTAAATCTTAACATTGTAGTTATAAACCTTGATTAATTCTTTGCAGGAATTTCTGAAGGACAGGACCAAAGTCCAACAGTTGGTTCAGTTGTTTGACCCTCTAGTCCGAGCAGTTGATGGGATTGCTGGAGAGCGTGTTTCAATGAGGGTGAGATGATGATTCTGATGATGATAAAGAAAGCAATTCATAGCTGATTATATTTACTTAGTTGTATTAGGAAAAGAGGATGGTGGAATGCACTGAATGTTAAGCAAATTATTCAACAATATGTTCCACTTCATTGTTAATTTTTCTACTCATTGGACAGGTTGATTTGGAGTGCACAGATGGGCGCAATACACTTGGTTTATTTAGTCACCGGAAACTCTCCGTGTAAGTCCCGGGTTTCAAGATAATTTTAGCCCATTCAATTAAAACCAGCATTTAAATGCTTCTGAAAAAATATGTTAATAACAAAATGCTAAGCTCATGAAAATCCTGGCTTTCAGTTCTGTGGGAAATGCAACAGCTGCTTTTGCTCTTGCAGTTCTTGAAGGTAGCACGCAACCAGGGGTCTGGTTTCCCGAAGAGGTATGTACAAGAGCTAAATGATTTTATCAATACAAGTTCTATATTCAAATGTTAAAAACTCATTTTCAAATTCTCTATATAGCCTGAAGGAATTGCAATTGAGGCAAGAGAACTTCTTCTGAATCGTGCAACAGAAGGAACGATTAATTTTATAATGAACAAGTAATTATACTAATCCAAAAACGCAATTCCCTTCAATTGTTTCTCTTTTTTTTCCCCTTAGCCTTGCGTTAATGTTTCTTTATTCAACAGGCCACCTTGGATGGTGGAAACAGACCCAAAAGAGCTTGGATTAGGAATATACGTGTGAGAATTCTCGGAGAGCTATCCAAGCATACTGCATTTTTCTTCCTCGGTTTTGCTACTATACACTTAAAAAGGTAAAATGTTCCAGTGTCAATCCAGCATTTCATAATATGTCAGTGTCTGAATTCACAAGTCCAGGTTCAAGTGACTTACACTAATCTGACGTTTACTTTCCAGGTATTACAATTCAGGACTCAGGTGGTGGAGATTACAGATTTATCCGGAGGTTTTCATTTAGCACTAAAGGTTGCAGACTGTTCAGAGGTTTACTCTTTTGAGGATATTCATGAAAATAGTAAACCACCTTAATGAACTAAGGAAACAATTCTAATTTTTCACTCAAGTATAAGTTGTAAAGTACGTACACTTTTGAACACGTTTAATCCTCTGATTACATGATCGAACTACTTCTTCGAATATGAAGAGAACAAGGGTTTGAAGAGGTAGCACTAGGGCAAATTCTATTTTTAAAATAAAGCTCGAGTTTGATGGAAAAATTCTCCGGGAATCCAAAGATTAACCAGACTTGAAAAGAGAGGGAAAAAAAAAGCAAATGAGAGAAAAAAAATCGGTTGCTATGACAAAGCTGACAATCAGGAAAGTATCCTATAATTCTCCTAATCTTTACCCTGCAGGAAGACATCACAAACTCGATACAGTAGCAGAGGGGAGAGAAACTTTGCTTAGAGAACGCAATGGAAAGATCCTTTGTAAGCAAAGAAATACATATCAGAAACAAAAAATATTCGTGAAATGGGATGCTTATGAACAAAGAATGCTTCTACAATGCCAAGAATTGATTTTGGACACTGAATTATGTTCATGCTCCTTATTGCCATGGGATGATTATGAACAAAGCATGCTTTTACAATGCCGATAATTGATTTTGGACACTGAATTATGTTCATGCTCATTGCCACATCCTTACCAAACCTGGAAAAGTACATATCCTGTGTAGGAAGAGGATTCTGTAATGGATAATCATTGCATGCATGTAACAACTAAAACCAACAGGATGGATGTGCTTCTACAACTATCTACAAACCCTCATGGTTATCTACTAGCTTCAGAAGAAATTGAGCCATGTCATGCCTGTAACTAAAAGTAACTCCCAGCCCGATAAGAATCCATAGCTTAAGTAACAGTTATCTTAATTAAGGAAATTGTATATCTGATAGCTATTGTTAGCATATCTATTTGAAGTAGAGAAAAGTTAAGCATTGATTCAGACGTGTATATTTGAAAGGATCAGCAAGTTGCTTCAAGCAACCGCTTCTCCTGCTAAACCCGGCCTCTCATCAGTTGTGAGTAATTTGGTATCAAAGCCACAACAACACTGCAAAAACAAGGGTCAAATTTCCTTGAAATAAACTACTAAATTGCTCAATAAGAGTACAGACACAGTACTATTGTTTTATTAAAACACGACTTCCTGCATCTATGGCAAGGGTCACTGGCAAAATGAAGCATATCCTGCTCCATTAATTCTATTATTTTTTTGTTCAATGGTAAGGAAGGATATCCTATAGAACGATTTTAAGAAGGCATTTTCACCCAAGATTTTATATTAATTTAGTTTTATTTTTTCAACAAATTAACTCATTTTCACTTCTTTCTTTTTTCCAATCCCAATCTGCCCTTTTGCCACTTGACATGAGACAGCAGCCATATCATCCCTTACCCCTCTTTTAAACCTTGTCATGAAAATGACCACATTAAAAAAAAAAAAAATACAAAATAGGATACTCAAATAGATAGAATTGAAGTCAAGGTATTCAAATGGAAATTTAATAAAAGGTTAGGTACGTGGAAATGGTGTGAGTTTGGGCATGCCACTCATAATCAATTTACATACAATCACTAGACGAAATTAAACTAAGACCAGTACATCTAGGATTCACCTAAAGAATTCATCTAACCAAAGTCCCATATAATTTCCAAGATATTGGTATAGTTTCTTGATTGCAATGTCAACTTTTCATCTGTACAAAGCCGATGCATTTACACAACTCGGACAGTTAGCAATCTCCTTTCTCAGTCTCAGATTGCATTTAAACAGCATGCCTTTTCTTTGTTTGTGCTATTTCAAACAAAGCTCTTCCAGAATTCAACCTTCACGCAATCTGACAATTACCTGTCAAACTTTCAATACAAACCAGCTCTCCTGCTAGCATGTGAGAAATCCACGATTTTTGGAAAGGTTTTCAACGGTTAGGCAGTTCTCTGCATTTAGGTTGTCAGTTCTTAAGCATTAGTAGGTATGATTTCCCATCTGCAAGACCTCTGGATCAAAGCTACATACAGATGCCGGCCAACCACCAGACTTGTTGCCTGACTTACAGATGGACTAACTTGAACAAGAATCTCGAGATTCTTCTTGTCATTCATGCCACACAATTGTCATCAAAATCTGTTAAATCAAGTGGATCCTGGCTTTTCATTGGTTGAGTTACCGACCATGTGACCTCCAAACCCCCTTCCAATGTCTCCTACTACTGCTTTCAAATGGATAATTCTGAGCTTCTGTATGTGTTCTGTATGTGCTGCTTCCACTTCGTTTCTTTGGGTCATTCCTCATTGCTTCTTCAAGATCATACTGCGAGCGCTGCAAAACATTGTATATTGACCAAATAAACACCAATTTTTCTCACAGAATGGAAATACGAACCACAACATACCAAGGCATTAATAGGTGTACAGCAAAATAAGCAACTTATCCTCCAAATGAAGGGCACAAGTTATGCTAAGCGGTAAAAGAAATCACAATGATTTGTTCCAGTTTTTACATGTAATAGCTGAATTTATGAGTTTAAACATTTTTATTATATTTATCAAAAAGATTGGGCAAGGCCTAACATGAAAAGGGCAGGCCTGTATGATCTGCAAAGGAGTATTAATGGCATGATGATCTCTGATGTTAATTACTGTGCAGCCAGTTAGGTTGCAGTGTACTTTTCCAGGGAACGCACATAAGAAAAGTAAAAATCATTATTCAGGGCAAAGGGAGCTACCAAATGTCGGACAAACAGCGTATTGTTTAATAGATAACAAGTCATGCAGATTACAAAAAGAACACTTCTAATGACACAGAGCAAGCAGCAAAACAAGTAAACAAGAAGTATAAGCATGCAAGCATCCCAGCAAAGGAAACACCATGAACAAGAAAGAGAGACATGCAGGAAGAGAGTTAAATGTCAAAACAAAACTAAGTGCATTATGATTCTTGATGTTCTTGTTCAGATAAATTAAGCATGATTGTCATCACTAGACCATGAAAATGCAGCAAGTGTCTTAGCTACAAGCACATAAAGCAACATCATATTTTCACATTAAATAACTTCAGAGTCAGCCTTGCAATCCACTAGTCGTTGTGTATGTTAGAACAAGAGACATGCAGCAAGAGAGTTAAATTTGTCAACACAAAATTAATATATTATGGTTCTTCAAGTTCTTGTTCAGAGAAATTAAGCATGATTGTCATCACTAGACCATGAAAATGCAGCAAGTGTCCTAGCAACAAGCAAATAAAACATCATATTTTCACATAAAACAACTTCAGCCTTGCAATCCACTAGTCATTGTATACATTAGAACTTGGTTTTCCACATACCTATATGTTCTCTACTTCACCTCCTTTTCTTCTCTTTTTTTACACAAATAACCACAAAAAGAATTTGCATAATTTTCATTTCTATAACAAACCAACTACTTGAAATCATTGGAGACGGGGGCAGTATTGTAAATTGTAAAAGAAACCAGCGAGCAACACACCGACACCCATATTGAGGCAATGCATCTTCTTAGACTAGCTCAAAGAGTACCTTGTTAGCAAGACAAAATACTTCAGAACAGAAGTTTTTCCCCATTTTGGGAGGGCAAACAAAGGATTATCAGATTCACAGCAATATTAAAAAGCTGAGCCAATAGAAGATGTGGAAGTATAATAGATTGCATAATAGAAACGTGCATGAGACCTTAGCAGGGTCTGAAAGCATGGCATATGCCTCTCCAATCATTTTAAAAAGTCTGTCAGCATCCTTGTGGACTTCTTCTCCTATCTCCTTCCACAGGCCATCATCTACATTATCACTTCTTGCCAAGGACTGACCAGCCTACATCAACAACCAATGTGTCAAAAGGGTGAATCATAATAAGCATATCCATAAAGTAGAACATGTAAGAAACCTTGTCAGGATGGTGTCTAAGTGCAGCTTTGCGATATGCCTTCTTAACTTCCGATGCTGAAGCAGAAGGTTCAATTCCCCTGCCATCATAATTTGATTGGTAAACAATTTTATACCCCACATTTTAAATGAGTCTTAAATTTAAAGCAACAATGTGATAATAATAATAATAAATAAATAAAAAAAGAAGAAAGTAGAGCAACAATAATAATTTAGTCTCTGTGATTTTGAAGCAATTGTAGGTGTCCTAGTTTCAGAAATCATAAGTTAATTACCTAACCAATATTATTGTTGTTGTTGTTGTTACAAAGGAAAGACAAACCCGACCTGAGATCTATTGGGGGAGGGAGACATGGATACCAATTGAGTTACAAACTCATTGGCAGGGGTGGGGCGCGAACCAACTATGAGGGGGCCATGCCCCCCAACATTTTTGAAAATTCAGTAAAGCCCCTTCAGAATAGTATATGTTTCATATAAGCCACTATAATTTTATAATTTGGCCCCTCAAAAAACGTTGTTTTTTGTTTTCTTTAAAGCCCTATCCCCCACAACTTTAGTCACCCTCCACCCCTGCTCATTGGCTCCTTACCCAGCATCGACTGTTAATTTACTGAAAGATTGGTTTGATATTTTTTAAATACCCAAACAACCATTTTAATTTACAGCCTCATTTCTTTCACCCAGCCCTCTATCCCACTCTCTAAAATTCAACAATCAAATTCTGAATCGAAAATCTCAAATCCACTATCAAAATTCATAATTTGGTGTAAGAGTGATTCTTTTTTTCTTGTCTCTTGTGAGCCTGGGATGTCTTGAGTTTTGTTACGCAGTCTAGACCAATCTTCTTCCTTGATCTTCAATTTTGGATAACAACGTATATGGCTTTGTGGAATAGGAAATAGGCAAGGCTTGCAAATAACAGAAGTGAGAAATTAATAGAGAAAGAGAGAGGGTCTTAAGGCTTTCAGTTTTAAAATGCTTCGTAGTAGTTTAATTTAGAGAGAGAGAGAGATGAAGAAAAGAAACTTGGGTTAGGGTGTCACAAATGAGATTGGAAAATCTGGGTGTGAAGGAGGCGTGTTTTGGGAACAAATATTATTAAATTAATGACAACACGGCATCTTGTAAAATCAACAGTCAACTTACAGACGGACAAAATAATAAACAGGTATTAAAAGGCAGGCTAAATATAGGATTTTTTTTAAACCAGATGCAACTTAATCACTAAAAGTACTGGCACTAGATGATGACAACATAGTGACTAGCTTAACCTCAGCTCATTTATTTCAACATGTGCTTAAAAAGAGTGATCATAGATCATATATCTCTCTACCACATGCAATGGAGCCACACAAAAGACTACTCTCTGATATAGCAAACAACTACCCTACATGATCAAAAGATGGAATAGAAACCATTCATATTCCAGCAAATGACAAGACATTATAAAGAGATCAGAACATATGGAACTTCTAGGATCAAAAGTGACTTACAGAATGAGGTACATATTCAGAGGAATCTCCTTTCTGGCTTCTTCTTCTATGGTAGAGAGACGTAGGTGAGCTTGTCTTAGATCATTTGCCAAGTTTGTTGTTCTATCAGAGTGCCCAAAATGTTTAGTTTTCTCCTCTGCTTGCTTAATGAGAATAGCTACCACTCTCTGAAGATCATTAGCTGCTTGTCCATAATCCCTTATCATCTCATATAAAGTGGCTCGTCTAGAGATTGCCTAATAAAGCATGGAGAGTACATCACCAAAAAGGTTGTTCAACTGAAACCAGCATGATTTTGGCCCCGAAAGTAGCTAAATATACCACTACTCTGCCTAAATTCTCAAACATATATTAAGAAAAAAACCAGTGTTTTCCAAGAAATTTATCATTTTTTTCCATGGATACGAAATTGTGCATCCAAGGTAGAGCAAATGTGCAGATATCAATTTAGCAATTCAGTAAATTGCACTATCATAAACCTGAATTCTTGAAGCAATTTAACAAGGCAAGTAATAAAGTCGGAATATAATTAAATTATCTTGAAAACATGTCAATTTCAACAAGTTCCACAACTTAACTCAAAGCCAGCAATCTTCTTCAGATTGACTTTGGCACCAGAAACAAAAACAATAATGTGCTGAATCACCTTCGTAGTACAATTTTAAAGCTTCAGAATATAAACTTTTGATACCCAGACAGATTTATGCTCTCCCAATTTGAGCAAATCAGAACACCGAGTGTTTTCTCTTAAGAGCTAATTTAACCTTTAAGGCTCCGTTTAAATTTTCTAGTGCTCTTACCAACACCATAAATGATCTGGTTCAGCTAGGAACCGATAAATTGCCAACAGGTTCCATACATCATTATGCCAAAAGAAAAAAAAAAAGAAAGTAAAGGATGACATCAGTTTAGAAGAAAACCTTCAAATAATTTCCATCAAGAGCAATTGCCAGGCTGCAGTCTGCTATAGCATCAGTGATTTGGCGCAGTGCTTTGTATGCAGCAGCTCTATTGCAAAAACAAATGGCTGCAAAAGGCCGTGATTCTATGTTACGGGACAGAGCAGCACTGTAATGTTCAATAGCTTCTGAATGCTTTCCTGCTTGAAATGCTTCATTCCCTGCTGCCTGCAGTTAGTTGTATTTATTCCATAAGATAAGAGATTAAGATACGTCAAACACTATTCAGGGAAAAAAATCTAACACAAGAATCCAATACCTTATGGCGTAAGAGTTCTTGTACAGTGGCAGCTAAGGGTACTAGTGATTCCTGTGTTTCAATATCATTCCTGGACAGACTACTGAAGAAACAATACTTTTATCATCATTCAAATAAACAAAATCAGAGATATGTGAGGCATATTACTTACCTCCTTGCAATAG
>Ga0307508_10004346_pt1 | contig 13861 bp, 17 predicted proteins | sample 9_EM_MG_FD_203089 | JGI IMG/M metagenome (GOLD analysis project Ga0307508, IMG submission 203089) | Populus trichocarpa ectomycorrhiza microbial communities from riparian zone in the Pacific Northwest, United States - 9_EM | ecosystem: Host-associated > Plants > Roots > Unclassified | place... | reverse complement strand
GAGGCGCCGAAGCCCGCCGCCCCGCCGCCCGCCACCGCGGACGAGCGCAGCAAGTTCTTCAAAGACTGCTGGGCCATGTTCAACGCCAAAGATTGGGCGAAGTTCTCGACCTGCTACAGCGAGAACGCCACCACCGAACAGGTGGACATGGGCATGCCGCCGATCACTGGCCGCGCCAACATCATCGACAAGAACGCCAAGGTCTTCGCAGCGGCTTTTCCAGATCTGACCGGCGAGAACGAGCTCACGCTGGTGAGCGGCAGCGACGTCTTGACTGTCGTGCTGCTCAAGGGCACCCAGAAGGGTCCGCTACCTGGCGCGCAGGGTGAGGTCGCGCCGACCAACAAGAAGATTGGTTACCTTGCCGTGCAGCACATCCAACTCACGCCGGACGGTCGCAGCATCGAGAAGGAACGCTTCATGTACGACGCCGGCACGTTCATGGCGCAGCTGGGCTTGAACCCGATGCCCGCCAGGAAGGCGCTCGAGCAAGGCTGGGCCGACAAACCGTCATTGATCAGCAGCGGTAGTGACGCCGAGAAGGCGAACATGGCGGCGCTAGGCGCGTACACGGCTGCCTTCAACAAGCACGATGTCAGCGTGCTCGCCGCGACACTGACTGACGACGTTGTCTTCTCCGATCTTGCGGCACCAGCTGATCGGGTCGGCAAGAAGGAAGTGTCCAAGTCGAACGAAGAGATGCTCAAGGGCTTTCCCGACGCGAAGATCGACCAGACCGCCGCCTGGGCAGCCGGCGATTACGTGGTTTCGACGGGCAAGTTCAGTGGCACCAACACCGGCGACGTGCCGAGCATGAAGCTCAAGAAGACGGGCAAAGCCGTGAACGTCGAATACTACATGGTGACCAAGCTCGCCGGCGGCAAAGTGAAGAACAGCTGGCTGTTCTCGAACGGCATGGCGTTCGCGGGACAGCTCGGTCTGCTCCCGGCGCCCAAGGCCGCAAAGCCTGCGCCTGCTGGCAAGGATGCGAAAGAGCCGAAGGCTGCTGCGGCGCCGGCGCCCGGCGCCAAGGACGCAAAGGCTCCTGCCGCTGCTGCCGCCGCGAAAGCGCCGACCGCTGCCGCTCCGGCCGCTGCGGCGCCCAAGGCTCCTGCGGCGCCCAAGGCTCCTGCGGCGCCCGCTCCGGCCGCCGCTCCCAAGATGCCGACAATGAAGTGAAGCGGCTGGCGCGAGCGGGGCGAATGCCCGCGTTCACGCGATGCGCGCTTGACGGCGGCGACTGCGAAAGCGGCGCCGCCGTCGGCGTTTGTGCGCGTGCTACGCTGCTGTCGCTTGGCTTTTCGCGCGGCAGGCTTCCGGGGTGCCTTGGCCCTGCTGCGGGCGAGGCTACGATGCCCGCCGGCGGAGCGAGCGACCTCGCGGGCGTCGGCGCCCCGAGCGGGGGCGCGCCTGCCGCAGCGGATGGTGGCGCGCCCGCCGCCGTGGGCGCGGCAGGCCAACCAGCCGCGGGCGAAGGCGGCGCGCCGCCTGTCGCGCTTCCGACGCTGGTTTTGCGCTCTGTCACGATGCCGCGCAAGTCGTGCACGTCGATCACGCGCCCGGTGGCTATGTCTGGCTGCCAGGCCGCGAGCTTGGTCAGAGCGGCGCAGCGAGCGTGGACTTGCGGCCTCTGGGCGGCTCAGTGCTGCCGCTGTGAGGCGCGCCTTGAAAAGGGCCAGGGCCGGTGTCAGGCTCGGCCCCATGTCGCCGCTCTCGCGTGATGCCATCTTCGCCGTGCTGTCGGGGTTGACCATCCTCGCTTGCGACAAAACCGCGACCGTCACCGCCGAGCCGGCAGCGTCCGTTGCGCCCGCGGGCGCGTCGGCGGCGCCGGCAGCAGCTCGCCCAGCTGCTGCGGTAGTGGCGGCCAGTGCGGGAGTGCTGGCCAAAGAAGTTCCGTCCGCGCAAGGCAAAGCCGCAGAGAAAGAAAAGTCTTGTGCGCCCGGCGGCTGCGCGCCGGGCGAGTGCGGCGCCAACAAGAAGAAGTAGCCGCGTGGCTGACCCGGCCCCGCGCGATCGCGCTCTCGAGCTGGTGCGCCTCCACGGTTGGAACGCCACGGCGTTTCAAACCCTCGAGGAGGGTTACCGCTACTTCTTTCAGGCCGACGGCTATGTCGCCTACGTCGACACGGGCCGCGCGTGGGTGGTCGCCGGCGCGCCCATCGCACCCTTGCCGGAGCTGCGGCCGCTGCTCTCGGCGTTCCTAGCGGCGGCGCGCGCAGCCGGGCGGCGCGTCTGTTTTTTCGCCACCGAGCAGCGCCTGCTCGAGCTCGCCGGGGCGGAGCTGCGTTCGCTGCGCATCGGAGAGCAGCCGGTTTGGGATCCGCGGGACTGGGGCGAGATCTTGAAGCGGCGGCGCAGCCTGCGTGAGCAACTGCGGCGCGCGCGCGCCAAAGGCGTTACGATTCGCGAGGTCGCGGCGGCCGAGCTCGAAGGTGGCCAGACCCGCGACGGCATCGCGCGCGTGGCCGAGCGCTGGCTCAAGACTCGCGGCATGGCACCGATGGAATTTTTGGTGCGGCTCGAGCTGTTCAGTTTTACCGCTGATCGGCGCTGCTTCGTGGCCGAGCGGGCCGGCAAGGTCGTGGGCGTTGCCGGAGTGGTGCCGGTGCCGGCGCGCGCTGGCTGGTTCATCGAGGATTTGGTGCGCGACCCTGCGGCGCCGAACGGCACGGCTGAGCTGTTGATTGACGGGGTCATGCGCTGGGCAAAGGGCCAGAATTGCGACTGGCTGACGTTGGGCTTGTCGCCGCTGGCGGGGGACGTCTCGCCACTGCTGCGGGCCGCGCGCAGCAGCGGTAGCCTGCTCTATGATTTCAAGGGTCTGCGCTCGTACAAGGCCAAGCTCGAGCCCGGGCGTTGGCTAGGTATCTTTCTTTCGTATCCGCCGACGCAGAGCGCTTGGCGTTCGCTGCTCGACGCGCTTTGGGCTTTTACGCAAACCGGGTTTTGGAGCTTTGGCTGGCGCACGCTGACGCGCGGCCCGATCGTGGTCGTGCGCGCCTTGGCGGTGCTGCTCGTGCCGTGGACCCTGGCATTGATGCTACTGCCTGCAGAGCGCTGGTTTGCCCATGTCTGGTTGAAGTGGAGCTGGGTCGCGTTCGACGCCTTGGTCGCGACGGGTTTGTTTCGGTTTCTATACAAGCGCAGCACGGCGTCGCTCACGCCGCTTACGATCGCCGTCAGCCTCGACGCCATGCTCACTCCGCTGCAAGCGGCGCTTTGGAATCTACCGCACGCACGGGGCGTGTTCGACTACCTGGTCATCTCGCTGGCTTGTCTGGCGCCGCTGCTCGCGAGTATCGTGCTCTGGGGCGCGCGCAATTTTCGGTTTAGCGCGACGTGAACGCTCTGCTCAGCCCAGCACCGTGAGCACGATGCCGAACCCGCGGCGAAGGCGATCGGCGTCCGGGAAGCGCGCGGCTGCGCCGGCGCTTACTTGATCGAGGCGAGCAAGCTGCGCACTTTGGCCAATGCCTTGGCGTCGACGCCTGACGTCGCGCTGAGGCTCGGGCTAGCCGCTTTACCGAAAGCCAAGCGCAGCAAGCTGTCGCACGGGCGCTTGCGGAGCTCGCTCGTCGCCGTTTCGGGCGCAGCCTCGTGCTCGCCGCATGCCAGTGATAGTCCGAGGCTCACGCTGGCGACGGCGTACTCGACGGCCTCCAACGCGCGCAAGGGTCGCCCATCAGGCGCACAGCCGACCAGCAGCACGTTGCTCAAATACGCGAGCTCTTCACTGCGCTCGGCAAACAGCTCCGGCGCTTGCACCGCTAGCCGGCGCAGAGCGACGATCAGCAGCGGCTCATCGGCTTGGCCCTGGGCCGAGCCGAGCGACAGCCGAGGCAGGGCTTCGTTCACGATGCCGGAAGCCTCGAGCAGCTGGCTGAGCGAGCGCGGCTTGGTCGACGGCTGGGCACCCGAGCGTGACGCTCCCGTCGCGCGCGAGAGCTCCCGGAAATAGGCGCGCGTCAGCGGATCGCGCTCACTGAGCGAACTGTCGCTCGCTCCAGGTTTGCGCGCGAGACGCAAGAAGGCGAGGGCGGCGCTGGGCGCGATATAGCCGCGTTCGGCGCGCCTCGTCTCGCGTTCGCCCGCCACGTCGGCCTCGAGCGTTTCTTCGGCGCTCAGCACCGCGTACAAGCCGCCGTTGTCGTCGATGTACTCCTGGCTCAGCTGAGCGCAGCGCTCGAGCAAATCGACGAGTTGCGAGTGGTGGTCGCGATCGAGCGCGAGCAGTGCCAAGAGCACGTTGTCCCAACCGTCACCGCCCCGCCAAATCAGCTGGTAGTCGTCGATTTCCTCGGCCAGACAGCTCTCGAAGGCCTTCTCGGCGGCTTCGGCCTCGTCGTCTCCGGCCGAAAGCTCGCGGTGCAGATCGCCGATGGGAATCACGAGTAGGTGGCGGTGCAGAGCTAGCGTGACCAGCTCTTGCGGTAGCTCGGCCAAGCGCTCGGCGACGAAGCGCTCGCCGGCTTCTAGCATGATTTCGAGCCAGAGCAGGAAGCGCTCGGCGTCGAAGCGCTCGTCCTCGCCGGGCGCGCCAGCGCGCCACAGATCTTCGTCGAAGATCTGCGCCAGCTGCTCGGTCGTGGCCAGCGCGACCAGCTCAGCGGCGTCTTCGAGCCCGACGTGGTCGATGAGCTTGCCCAGCACTGGGCCCGGCAGGCTGCGAATCTGCGACGTAAGCTCGGGAGTTTCCAGCACGCGCGCGAGCAGCTGCTGCGACGAAGGGCGACTTTGCAGGGTCTGGCGACTGAGCATCGGGTTCTCCTTGCACTTCGAACAGGCGTTTTAAGCCTCCCTGGTGTTGGGAGGTGAGCTGGTCGATGACCGCGCGTGCGCGCGCTTCGTCGGAGAATTGGCGCAATGCCTCGGCCACGCCGGCGATGAAGCTGGCATAGGCGTGGCGCAGGACGAAGCGCAGCTCGGGCGTGGGCCGGAGCTTGGGGTAGGGGATGCGCGCGTAGTCGAGGGCCCACTCCAGCAATTTTTCGACGAAGTCGTAGCGGAACGAGGCGAACGGCGTGCCTTCGGCCCGCGCCAGCACGACCACCACGGCCGCGCGGTGCTGCAAACAATAGTCGAGCAAGTCTCCGGCCAGCGCGTGGTATTCGGCGTTTGCGCCGAGCTCGCGCACGTCTTTGGCCGTGCCCAGCGCGCGCATGCGGGCGCGGGTACGCTTCTTCAGCTCGTGCACTAGCCGCGCAGGAATCGCGGCGTCGAACAGCTGCTGTTTGCCCGGGAAGTATTTGTAGAGGTTGCCGACGGAAGAACCGGCTCGCGCCGCCACGTCCGCCATGCTGGTGGCTTCGAACCCGAGCTCCGCAAAGGTTTCGGCGGCTGCGGTCGTGAAGGCGTCGCGCACGTGCTGTTTTGGTAGCTGCGCCATCCAAAAGAGAACCATATATTCTCTTTTGCGCCTGCGCAAGCCCACGCTCGACACCGTCAGCCCCTTGAAAGGTACCCGCGGGCGCCGTCCACTTCCCGCTGCTGGGGTAGGCGATAAGGCCGTCCAAAGCAATCAGCCGGCGCGGCCCGGCGGCTGGCGGTCGACCTGGTCGTCGTTGTCGGCTGTTTGCTAGCTGAAGGCGCCTTCGTGATGCCGCTGGCGTAGAACACCAAGCAGCATGCCTCTGGCCGATCGCCGAACCGCCCGGCTTTTGGCAGGTGCCGCCGAACGCGTGAGCAACGCTTCACGCGCACATCGTCAAGCTGCGCTCACGTCACGGATGCAAGCGTCAAGCGCGGGCCTCGAAGAACAGCGCCATCAGCTCGAGCGGCCAGTCCGTGGCGCGATTGGTTTGCTTGTCGACGTGAGCAACCGTCATCACGCAGCGCGACACCTGCTTGCCGGCGGCGTCGAGCATGCTGCAGTCGATGAGCGCGTCTGAGCCGCGGAACTCGCGCACGAACGAGCTGATGGTGATCTCTTGGTCACCGCGCGCCGGCCGCACGAAGTCGATCTCCAACCGGCGCACCCAGGTCATGAACGGCAGCGTGCCGAGGGTCTTCAGATCCCAGCCCACGTTGTCACGCAAACCCTCCATCCGATGATCGGTGAAGTAAGTGGCATAGTTGCCGGTGCTGACATGGTTGTACGGATCGAGCTCGGAGAACTTGATCCGGTGTGCGGTCTTGTAAACGATCGGTGTGTGCGTCATCGCTTCGACGAAACTACAGCGCCCGCAGGGTGAGGCGAAAGCGCGCGCCAGATCGCGTCTAGCGTGCGCGCGTGTCGTAGGCAGACACACCAAAACGATTCGCGGCGTGATAACTCGATTCCACGGCGCGGGCGGGCGTGTACGTTTGTCGGTTATGCGCATCGGACTAGTCAGCGTTGGGCTCTTGGTGTTGGCGTATGCGTGCGGCGGCGAGAACGCGGCGACGCAAGACGCGCCGGGCGCTGGCGGCGCTGGCGGCGCAGACGGCGGAGATGCCCAAACCGGAGGCAGCAGTGCGCACGGCGGCAAGGCGACCCAGGCTGGCACCCAGGCGATGAGCGGCGGCCATCCAAGCGGCGAAAACCCGGGCGGCAACGCAGCGGCGGGCGAGATCTCAAGCGAGCCGCAGGCTGGTATGCCGAGCCAGCCACAAGGCGGAGCCGCCGGCACCGCGCAGGGCGGCATGCCGAGCGGGCCTCGAGCGGGGGCGCCGGCAGCGGGCGAGGGCGGAGCCGGCGGCGCGCCGGTGATCACGATCGTCGACAACCCAATCGTGCTCGCTGAAACCAAGTTTCTCGACTACGGCAGTCTGCGCATCGGCTTCACGCTGCCGGTCGACGCGGCCACGCTACAGGTCACGCTCGCGCCCGTCGTGCCGAGCAAGCTGAAGGTCGCCGAAACCAAGCAAGTCGACGCCACCACGGTCGACGCGCTGCTGCTCGGCTATCACTTGCCGCGCGACTACCAGCTGAACGTCTCCGGCAAGCTCGACGACGGCAGCCCGTTTCAAAGCGCGATCACGCTGCCGGGGCTCGCTAACGGCGCACGCGTCGCGTTCTTGACGAAGCAGTCGGGCACCGGCGATTTGAAGAACTGGCCGGGTGCTCCAGGCGACGTCCAAGCTCCGCGCGACGCGGCAGACGCGATGTGTCAGGCCGAGGCCGATACGGCAGGTCTGCGCGGCGCCTTCGTGGCCTTCTTGTCGCAGCAGGGCAGCTACGACGCCGGTTGCCGGGCGTTCGGGCTCGACGGTTTGTTGGCCAACAAATGCGGCCAGCAAACCGCGCCAGTCGACGACGCGCCGTGGCTGGGCACGACCGGCCTGCCCATCGTCGACGGCGCCACCAACGTCGTGAGCGGTTTCTTTCAAAACGCCTTCGAGTTTAACGCCGACGGCACGCGCAGCCAGCAGGTGGGCATCTGGACCGGCACGCTGCTCGGCGCCAAGGCGCAGACCGGCACGCCCGGACCGACCAGCGCCGACTGCGTCGGTTGGACGATGAAGGTCAACTTCGCCGAGGTCACCGAGTTCGTCGGCGAGTACCTGCTCAAGTACGGCGAGTTCGGCAGCGGCTGCGGCACGGGGCACAGGCTGCTGTGCCTGCAAGTCGGCTCTCAATTCTTCGGCCCGAGCACGCTGCACGAAGTGGGCGGCAAGCGCGCTTTCGTCAGCAAGGGCAAGCTCACGGGCGCCATGAGCTTCGACAACAAGACCGGCGTCGACGCCGCCGATGCGCTCTGCCAGTCGGAAGCCAGCGGCGCCAGTTACGCGAACGCTTCGAGCTTTTACGCCTATCTCAGCACCACGCAAACGGACGCCGTGTGTCACATCCTCGGTCAAACCGGCAAAGTCTCTGGCAAGTGCGGCCTGGCAGCGCTGCCCGACGCCGAGCCGTGGCGAAGGGCCGACAACTACCCGATCGGTACCGCGGCTCAGCTCGCCACATCCAGCCTGACCGCGCCGGTTTCACTGGCCGCCGATGGCAGCGCCGCCTTCGACCAAAGCCCGTTTACGGGCACCAGCTCGAACGGCGCGGCCCACACCACCTGCACGGACTGGAGCACCGCTGATGCCGGCACGACTGGCGCCGCCGGTCAGACGCGCGCGCTCACCAACGGCTGGAGCTTCTTCACCGACAGCAACTGCAGCCTCCCACAGCCAGTCTACTGCTTCGAGCAATGACTCTCATCTGCAGGAGAACTGCACGAGGTGCTGCCGGTGCCCGTGCCGCCTTACGAAGAATCAGCGGAGAGGGAGGGATTCGAACCCTGCAAACGGCGTTGGCGCAAACCCTTTGCGGCACGCGATCTTGCGAGCCAACGCCGTGAAACGGAAAGCGAAATGGGTTCGGATCCTTCTCTCCGCGGGTCGACGTGAGTCGACGTGAGTCGACTGGGTTTGGGCAGCCGGTGGGCAGCGGCCCAGGAGAGCGACGTGCTCCCTCCCGCCCGTTTGGTTTGAGGGTCGGAGCCGTGCCGTGTTGGCTTGCGGCCGGCGAATCGCCCCCGCGCAACCATCCTCGGTACCGCGAACATTTCCGCTGCCCTCGCGATCGAGTGAGAGCAGCGGGAAGTGCGTGGCCTCCGCAACGTAGCAACCCGCCGGATCGGGTCTCAGCGCGACAGACTGACCGCCGAGCAGTCGCCTCAGAGCTTCGCGGCCGGCGACCGGGTCGCGTTTGAACATTTCCTGAAGGTTCAGGGCGCGCTGCACCATCAGCGCGGGGTGGGGGAGCACGAGCGCCTCGGTTGGGACTGCCTTCAGGCGTTCGATCGTGGCCTTGTGAGCGGCTGCCTGAGCCTCCAGGTCTTTCAGTGACTGAGCGACGTAGGAGGAGCTGACCCCTCGGTCAGGGCCTCGATCAGGCGACTGATCTTCGTTTCAGTTGCGGCAAGGCGGGTCTGGGCTTGCTTCAGGTCGTGGTCTCGACTCCGGCTGAGAGCTTTCAGGCGCTCAATGACCAGGCGCCTGAGCTCCACGATGTTCCTCGGCGACCTCGGGGTTTCCCTGACCGCCCCCAGTATCTTCGAGCAAGCCAGGTCTTCCCGCACTGAAGACCGTTCTGGCAGGTGCCCCGCTTCTTGAAGCCGTTGCACTTGTAGTAGCTGGCGCTCGAGCCGCCACTGATGACCATGGGCGCGCCACAGTCGCCGCAGGTCAGGAGGCCGCTTAGGGGATGCTTCGTGCGCGGACTGAGCGACAAGGCTTCGCCTGAAGCCGGTCGGCCTTTCCCTGACTTGCCCGCCCGAGAAGCCAGACGCGCCTGAACGGCTACCCAGAGCGGCCCGTCGATGATCGCCAGCTCTGGATGCTCCTGCCTGATGACGTCGTCTGATGCGCGCTCCCGGTACCTTCTGATGTTGGTTCCAGGGAGCTTCCGCTCTTCCGCCATTCCTTCTTCCCGTAGGTTTGAACGCCCAGGTACGCATCGTTGCTCAGGAACGCCCTGATCGTGCTCGAGACCCAGCCCTTCATCGCCTGTTCGACTTGGCCCGCGGCGGCGGCACCTGAGCTGCGGTCAGTCGCCGGGCGATCGAGTCAAAGGACTGCCCGTCGAGCTAGTCCTGAAAGACCCGTCTGATGGTCACTGCCTGTTCCTGCTCGATCCGGACTTCGTAGCCCACGACCTGGCCGCCCTGCTCAACGGGGCCGGTCGGCTGCGCATGGACTTTCAGGACCGCGAGGTCTGGGTCGATCCAGTCGAGATGATCCTCGTGCCGCACGGGGTGGAGCATCGGCCCCATGCGGACAAGGAAGCCTCGATTCTGTTGTTTGAGCCCGCCTCGACGCTGAATACCGGCAACGTGGTCAGCGACCGGACGTTAACTCACGTCGAACGCAGCTGAGCTCGGGACAGGTCGAGTACCCGAGCAGGTAGTAGATCGAGCAAGCTCGTCGGCAGAGCGGATCATGGGCAGATGCGCTGGACGCTTGGATGCGAGCAAAACAAACGTTTCAGTCCAGCCGCTACATCAGGGTGCGAGGAGCTTTTTTAGTGGTTCCCAATACATGCGGTGCCAGCCGGCGCCCAAGTGCTCATGCATCTCTTCGGGGAAGCCGCTGTGATCGAGCGCGACGCGCGTGGAACCGGCTTCGCCGGAGGACTTGACGCGCGTCGCGATAACGTATAGCCATTTAGCTATGCAACCTGCGCAGGTGCTGAATCGCACGTTTCACGCTCTTTCTGACCAAACGCGCCGGTCGATGATCCACGCGCTGGCCGGGGGCACGGCACGCAGCGCAGGCGAGCTGGGCAGGCAGTTCGGCTCTGCCCAACCGACCATTTCGCGTCATCTCAAGGTGCTGGAGCAGGCGAACCTGATCGAGCGCAGCATCGAAGGTCGGGTGCACCTTTTTCGTCTGCGGCAGAAACCTCTCCAAGAGGCGGGCGCCTGGATTGAGCGCCATCAACGCTTCTGGAACGGGGCGATCGACCAGCTCGAGACCCTGCTTACCAAGGACAACCAATGAAACCGAGCGAACGAGCGGAAGTTCGCCGTCATCTGTCTGCGCCGCCCGCCCGGGTCTTCGCGGCTTTTGCCAATGCCGAGGTCGTCGCGCAATGGCTGACGCCTGCGCCTGAGGTGAAGCTTACGGTGCTCGAGCTCGATTTTCGAGAAGGCGGTCGCTATCGGTTCGCGTATGACACACCAGAAGGTCAGCGCATGCTGGTGGGGGGCGTGTACAGCAAGATCGAAGCGCCCTCGCGCGTTGAGTTCTCGTGGCTCATCGAGCCTCCCGATATTCACGCTGGCGTCGAGTCGCAGGTCACGGTGTCAATCGCGCCGAGCGCCAACGGCACCGATCTACTCATCTTGCACGAGCGCTTCGAACGCGCCGACGCGAACGCACGCCATGCCGAGGGCTGGGCCGGTGCGCTGGAGCAACTGCAGCGGCTACTCCTTTCAGCGAGGCAATGACCATGACCAAACGTATCGCAATTGGCGCTTTTTCCTACTTGATTCCGACCTTTGCGCTCGGCTTCGTTTGGCACCTGGTCGCCTTCAAAGGCTACTACGAAGCGCTTTCCATCTACCGAAAGGACGTCATCATCCCGTTCGGCTTCCTCTCCATGTCCATCCAGGCGGTGCTGTTCGCGTGGATTTACGCGCGAGTGTTCGCTGCATGGTCCGATGCGACCTCGAGGGCCTTCGGGTATGCCGCCTTCGGCGCCGTGCTGTCGTGGAGCTTCACGACTATCGCGGTCGCGGCGAAGAACGTGATGAGCTCGGTGCCGGACTACCTGCTGATCGAAACCTGCTTTACGCTGATTCAGTGGTTGATCGTCGGCCCGCTCACGGTGCTCTTGCTGCGGCGCTCTGAGCCGTTGCAAGCCGTCCACGCCTAAAATGACGAGCATCGACCCATGCCGTACGACGAAGCGTTAGCCGAGAAGGTGCGCCGCGCCCTCGCTGGAACCCCAGGCCTAACCGAGAAGAAGATGTTCGGCGGCATCGCATTCCTAAAAAAGGGAGCCATGTGCGTCGGCGTCGACGGAACCGACCTCATCATTCGCTGTGAGAAGGACGAGACGGACCAGCTGCTGGCGAAGAAGGGCGTTCGGATCTTCGACCTCTCGGGCGGGCGACCCATGAAAGGTTGGCTGCTCGTGGGGCCGGAGGCGACGAAGACCGCGGCTGGCTTCACGTCGTGGATTGACTTCGCGCGGCTTGGACCGCGAAGGCGGACAAGGAACCCAAGCCTGTCAAAAAACGCGCCAAGCCTACGGCGCGCAAAGGACCGCGCCGGGCCTAAGCGACGAGCCGCATAGAAGGCGACTCGCCGCCGAAGACGAAGGCGCGCGCCTCTGACGGGTTCCACATGGTGTGCGGCGAGGTAGGCTCGGGTGGAGCACGGCGAAAGAATGCACAGGCGCGGCTGACTTTTTTTGAGGGCGCCTGTAGAAACGCTCTTCGTCAGCGCGACAATGGAGCAGAACCGACAGGGACCTCTTCATGCGATATGCGATGCTCGTCTACGAAACTGAAGCTGGCGTAAAGGGGCGGGGCGACCCCGAGTACCAGGCAGCCTACAAGGCGTATATCAAGGCGATTTATGACTCCGGCGTGGCCGTCGGTGGTTCCGGTCTTCAGGATGCCGCGACGACTGCGACCACTTTCCGGCTCGTCGGCGGCGAGCGCCAGATTCAAGACGGTCCCTTCGCCGATACGAAGGAGCAATTGGCCGGCTTCTTTCTGATCGACGTTCCTGACCTCGACAAGGCGCTGGAGTGGGCGGCCCGCTGCCCATCCACGGCCCGAGGGGGAATTGTCGAGATCCGCCCCGCGCTCGAACAACCGACGTGACGATGCACCCCGCCGAGCTCGCCGCGCGCGCGTCGTACGGGCGGCTGCTGTCGCTCGTGGCGGTTCGGACAGGCGATCTTGCTGGCGCGGAGGACGCGCTCGCGGAGGCGTTTCTGGCGGCTGTGACCCAGTGGCCGCTCGATGGGGTTCCGCAGAATCCAGAGGCGTGGCTGCTCACGGCCGCGCGCCGAAGGCTGGTGGACGCCACGCGTCGGCGCACGCGACATGAAAGACATGCACAACTGCTGGTGAGCGTCGACGATGCAGCGGAGGGCGACTACTTCGGAGACGAGCGTTTGCGCTTGCTCTTCGTGTGCGCGCACCCGGCGATCGACCCCGCAGTGAGGACGCCGCTCATGCTGCAAACGGTGCTGGGATTGGACGTCGTTCGCATCGCGACCGCTTTGCGTATCGCGCCGAAGACGATGGGCCAACGGTTGTGGCGCGCGAAGACCAAGATCCGCAGTGCTCGGATTTCGTTCGACGTGCCAGTGGAGGAGCTGCCTGAGCGCGCGTCCGCTGTGCTTGAAGCAATTTACGCGGCCTACGGCAGCGGTTGGGACGATGTCGCCGGGCAGGCAGCGGCTTCGCGCGGGCTCGCCGAGGAAGCCATATGGCTTGCACGGCTGACGGTACAGTTGCTGCCGGAAGAACCCGAAGCACGCGGGCTCCTGGCACTGATGCTGTATGCGCAGGCGCGCTCCAGTGCTCGCAGGGGGGAAGACGGCGCGTACATTCCGCTCACGGAGCAAGATCCGTCCTGCTGGGATTCGCATCGCAATGCCGAAGCCGAGGCGCTCCTCACGGAGGCCGTGCGGTTGGGGCGCGTCGGGCCACTGCAGCTCGAGGCCGCCATTCAATCCGCGCACGTCAGCGCGCGGGGCTCGGGAACGCCGGATGATCACGCGGTTTCTTTGCTGTACGAAACACTCGTCCGCATCACGCCTACCCTCGGGATTCGCGTAGCGCACGCGGTCGCGCTGTCGAAGACAGAGGGGCCGGCGCGCGGGCTCGAGCTGCTCGACGCGATCAAGTCAACGGCGCCGGAGGATTACCAGCCCTACTGGTCGGCTCGCGCGTACCTGCTGGAGCGCGTCGGCCGATTGGATGACGCTCGCGACGCCTACGATCGTGCGACCGGTCTGGCCGAAGACGACGGCGTTCGGCGCTGGTTACTGGCCAAACAGCGTGCGCTCGGAAGTGCGACGAACCAGTCGCACACAATCCGCGACGTCGTGTAGAAATCGACCCGCCTGCGGCGACATGGGGACAGGCGCACGTCGCGTCCAGAAAGACCTGTCGAGGCAAGCAATGAAGCTCTACATGAATCCGCTGTCCCCGAACGTCCGCCGCGTCCGAATCACCGCGGCCGTGCTCCAAGCTGACTTACAAGAGATCACGCTCGATTTTGCCAAAGGCGAGCACAAGCGGCCGGAGTACTTGGCGCTCAACCCCAACGGCGCCGTGCCGACGCTGGTGGATGGCGACTGCGCATTCCGGTCCACTTGAGCGCTCGTTCCGCTTGGACTTGAGCGGACGTTCCGAAGCACTTGAGCGTGATCGGAGCGAAGCGACGAGTTGACTGGGATCAGGCGGGTTGGGGTTGAGTCTCC
>Ga0307508_10004345_pt1 | contig 13863 bp, 18 predicted proteins | sample 9_EM_MG_FD_203089 | JGI IMG/M metagenome (GOLD analysis project Ga0307508, IMG submission 203089) | Populus trichocarpa ectomycorrhiza microbial communities from riparian zone in the Pacific Northwest, United States - 9_EM | ecosystem: Host-associated > Plants > Roots > Unclassified | place... | reverse complement strand
AATTCCCCATTAAAACAACCAGGGGCTGAAATTTCTGTTATCGGTTGAAAAGAATTGTGTATCCCACATGAACCTATCAAAAAGAATCATATCACCCACTTTTTGCTCTCAAAATGGAGTCACCAACAGTTAGGAATACATGTTCTTCCAATACCACGTTCACAGAAGGTAGGCCTTCAATGAAATCAACAGTTATCTGTGGAAAAAGATGTGCAAGTTCATTAAACAGGAGCTAACTAAAGTCTTTATGCTTTTTTACCATGATTCGTGGAAATGGGAAATTGTCTTGTTAAAGAGGCAAACCTTTCCATCTCCAAGTTGAAATTCTGATTTCAAATTAGAATGATCCCTTGATAGCAAGTATGTTTCTAGACCATGGGCAGATTTTGAGTTTCCTGAAACCATTGATCAATAGTAAGAAAGGGGGAGTGGATAAGCAGAGAAGAAATGCTTAGCGGAGAGGAAGTGGACGAGAGGATAAAAGATGCCTAGCAGAGAGGGAGGAAGAGACAGACCTCCGTATAATGAAACGGCATCAGATTTGAGCACTAGGGCTGGTCTTGCCAAATATATGGCGAAGGACAACTTCGAAATATCATGGAAACTCTCCTCACCAAGTATAACCTGCAATTTAATTCATCAAATCATGGCTGAGAGAAACTACTCTGAACAAACACCAACATGCAATCTCTTGAAATTCCTTTCTGTTTAAAAGAGAGAAAACTCTTCATTCTTAAAATACAATTAGGTTATTGCTCCTCCACGAGCATACTTAGAGACTTGATGTAACTTGCAAACATGGCTCTTTGAAGAAGCTCCAAGTCCGGCAAGCAAAGGGTTTTGGGTTGTTCAATAAACAAGTCAGGGGCAACAACCCACCATATGTTAAATCCCAAGACTAAACAAAATACTGGAACAAGGCAAGTAACAGCCAAGTCAACAGCCTCGGCTAACCTTGGAAGCCATATGTCCATGCTACGGCAGTTAAAATCCATTTTAATTCGGACTTGTTCATGAAAGAACTTCGAACCTTGGAAGCCATATGTCCATGATGAAATTTCACAATGGAGTAACGCACGTTCAAAGTAATGATGTTTTCCAAAGTTATTTCAAGTTTAAATTAGATGTATGGGCAAAAAAAATCAACTACAAAAAGTAAGAATTTTTGTTATCCATTGAACTTACTGCATGTGGTGGCATCAAGGTAGAAAACAGCAATGGAGAACCAATTGCATCCCTAATATAGAGTTCCTGAGCATAAAATACGCAACTTCAATCATGAAGAACTTGAAATTGGAAACACTTGAGCATCACACAGATGCAACAGAGTGCTCAGTTTGTATATAAACTACCAGGAGGATATAGTTTTTCATCAGTTAACATAAAAAGACCACTAGTAGGATTTAGTTTTTCATATGTTGGATACATAATGAACTTGACACTCACTCAAAGAAAATCAGCATAGCGATTAAAATTCAGTGAGATTCATAATCTGATCACCAATTTATTATCTGGCCATTTGAGAGTAAAAAAAGGACGAGAATATTAAGAAGCTAAAAAATTCTGGGCCCCTAAACAATAAAATTTCAAAACACAATGATAACTATTGAACAATATTCTTCCAGCCATTATGAAAAAGAAAAACAAACTAGGAAGAAAAGTTATATGTAAGCATTACCTGTGAATTCAAGACCTGCTGGGAGATTGATTTATCTTCATCTAAAGATTCAAAATAAACCTCAACAGCATCTGTAGGTTCAAGTCCAACTTTTTTCCTCAATTTCTGAATTCTATTGACAACCTGCAATTGACAGACAATCAAGTCATAAAGCATCACACATCCCTTCACCAATGTCAGTCCATAGAAAAACTTCCTTTAATTTAATAGGTGGATTAATAAAGAGGATAAAGAGGTTTAAGGGTCTCCATTTCAAAATCAGAATATGATGAAAAGGAAAAGAATTCCACTGATACATAATGGTATATGTGATGAAATAACTTAAACAAGCAATTTTGTAGCCTTTCCAAATGAAATAAATTTCATGTGGTAATACAAGAGATGTGGAACTTCTACAATTCTGTTCTTGACAATGGTTAAAATGTGTAATCACATAATTGAACGTCAATCCGAGCAATTTGAAATATACCTCACGAGCAACGCCAGCCTCATACAACGACTCATCCAGGCGCAAATCTAATATTACCAAAACATCACCTGAAACAATGAACACCAAAAACTTCAGCCATACACACCTACTCCATAGAAATTAAAAAGAATGGCATTCCTGATTCCTACCATCTCCAGCAGCATCAACCTCCTTATCTGACAAGCCATCAGGGAGTTTGAATTCCCGAACCACCTAAAAAATCATAATCACAAGAATGTGCAAATCAGTAAATTAGTATAACAATCCTTCTGAAGAAAATAAATCAACCAAGTCAAAACTAAAAACTCCAACCAGCTGGGGACTGAAGCTTAGCTGTGATGAATTTCAAGACCAAACTAAAAACCACTCCATCTCATAAAAATTGTTGGAGTACGTTGAATGACAAACTGTTCCACATCACGAAGGCCTTTCCCAGAAACACACTCAGATTATTTCCATCAAAGAATCACATAGCACAAAAGCAACTACCATTTCATCTGCATGGCAATAACTCCTTTGCCAAATAAAAGGGTGCAAAATAAAATAGAAATACAAATTAATCCAATAAGAAATGAATCACCTTAATATCAGAGAGTTTCAGACAATGTGTAGCAACGGTAACTTCTCCAGCTTTCTCAAATTCCAAAATATCTTTCTGAGACATTGCTTTAACTTCTTTGGCAACAACTCCCATAGATTTTCCAAGTCGCTTACCTAACACGCTGGAAAAGAATAACCAAACATCAATCATATGCACATAATGGTATAAAATACTTTGAAATGAAATAACAATTTGCATACCTAAACTCAGGCTCCGCGCGCAAAGAAGCATATTTCAGAGTATCGTTACACGGAACAAGAGATCTTACATTGAGTTCCTCTAGCACATACTACCATGCAAGCAGAATACACAACTCATAAAGCAGTGGGCATATAAATAACAGCAAATACCACGAGAGTGAACTTGATCAAAGAAATTGAGGATTGCAGGGAGAATACAAGTTTAAAGAAAAACATTTATTTTATCAGCTATATAATGTAATGATAAAGAGATATTAAAAGTTTCACTTCCACGACTAGGAATGGAGTACAAACCTCTTTCAGTTTTCCAGCTATGTCATCAAGAAAGTCCACATCAGGATGAACAACAATCATCTCCCTGCGGTTTGTAAGAAGAGTAAAGCGAAACTAAGAAGGTTAAGAATGAAGAGGCAACCAAAAGTAAATGAAGAAGTATATAATTAAAAGGACCAATGAGTGAGGGATGAGCTTATAGGAGCACCTTAGTGGTGATTTAAGAGGCTTGTTGTGCCGTTCACGGATATTGCGTGCAAGATCAATAATGGTCATCATTCTTGCAACACTCTGTTCAATCCGTTCATCCCTCTACAATGACAGAGATGCAATATAACTTATTTCAAAAGATGATCATTTAGAAGATAAAAGGCAAAAGAAAGATTACAATGAATTAATAAAAAAAAAAAAGGTGAACATTGTCTAAATGTCAATATGTACCAAACTTTCTGCTTAAAAGCTAACCAAAGTTTCGTGGGAATTTTTTTTAAAAAGTCCAGAAATAAATATTTGTGAGATCATATGGCAGAATTTTTTTCTCTAAAAATTCATAAATCTTGGATCGTCCCAATTCATACAAAATTTCACAATTTGGGTAAGATGGTGTCTGGACATTCAAACTGACCAAAGATTGGCAGCCTAGAAACCATAAATAAGTTTAAAAATGTTAATCTATTAAACAAAATGAGCTTCCTACAACAGAGATTAAAAATACCTCTCCCTCTACTTGAGGAAAACTGCAGTAGTGAATACTTTCCTCTGATCCAGTACACACTCTCCGCAAATTTTGATACAGACCTTCTGAAAAGAAAGGTGTGAACGGTGCCATTACCTTACATGATATTAAAAGCACCTGAAAACCAATAGCATTCAATGCAAATGAGACTTTCAGCAAAGGCCTCTTATCAAGACAATCAAGCAGCACAATAACCAGTAAATAGCAATAATAGCTAAAAGATTAGCCAAAGAAATGCTTTTAAAGCAGCACCAGGTGTTGATGTCCATATGTGACGAGTGCACAAGGGTTTCAAATTTTTATGAGGACTATTGCAAGGACAAAAAAGTTAATCCAAAAATAAACGAGAATGAGGGAGATGTTCTTATTTTAGAACAAGCTATGGTTATGACTTGGCATCAGCAAAAACAAAGTAAAAACAAGACAAGCATGCTTAATCACCTCTTCAAAGCAGTAGTAATCCTTGAAAAAAGGGATTATATCCTTGATAGGGAAAGACAGAGCACCTGATAACTTTTTAAAGCAGAAATGATAATACTTATTTGAGTTTTATTCTTGGTATGAATGGTGACAAAGCATGTTTAAAAATTTTAAGCTTATCATAGGGTTCACCATGAAGTATTAGTGAGAGTACTACTTAAGTTTCCAAGATTGAAGAATAGTTAATGGATCAAGTACCCAGGAACAAGGTTGTGGACTTTGAAAAGACAAGTATATGACCTTTGAGGATATTGGTAGAAAAGGAAACTGCAACTTCGAGAAGGGAAGATGGTGTGCACTCGAGAAGAGGAAACCTACTTCAAATCAGATGAACATCTAGATCCAAAGAATTTCAACCAACAATTAGCTTAAATGTAAAATTGTTCTGCACATGCAGAGCATCACTCACAAATCTGGCACTACCACAACCAGGTAATGAAACAACTAAAACCTCTACCACCTATGCTAACCAAGACAAGAATGCAAACAATTTTGGTTTCCATAATCAGAACATGATACTGAAGATACAAGTAATAGCACATAATCTAAGAGCACTATTCTAACACGTTATAGAAATTAGTGTCAAGTGAAATCATACATTATACAAAGTTGAAAGAGCAGTCCGGCAGTCTTCTTCACCAGTACGACCCTTTAATCTTTTGCGGTTGAATCGCACATAAATATTTGTAAGGTTGTCAAGAAACTTCAAAAGATATGGTACCACCTACAAAAGACGTGTTTGGAGAGATATTTATAAATGCTCATGACACGAGTTAATTTTTTTTATCTCCAAGTTCCATATGAGCCTTTTCAATTTTGTAGCATATTCCATATCAATGTACATTCAAGATTTATAGTATATTCCATAAGATGAGTTAATTCTTTATCTTCAAGTTCCATTTCTATATACACTCAGCAAAACTCCATATACTAACAGCAAAGTAATGGTTTAAAAACAGCTAACCGTGTAAAGGCGGTATGCATTCATTTCCTGACGAACAAAATGAACAAGACTCTGAGTAGCTGAGTTGATCCACTGATCAAGCACATTGGATGAATCTTGAAGAGTTGCTGAATCAATAGGAGTAAATGGTGCAAGCCCTTCAACCTCGAGCCTCTTTGCATTCTGTACAAGGAACCGATAAGCATTGTACCAAGGAAGGAACACGTCTTTGACCTGGATTGAATTAAAATGATAGATTAGGAAAAGAGTCAAGTTAGCACAAAAGCAAGACAAAATAAAATATTTGAGCCTGTGTAAGATAAGAGACTGAAGAAATTTCCTAAATCCAAAAACGGTTCATGGAGATACTCACGACATTAAAAACACCTTCCTTTTTGAAACGCAGGGTCTCTGCACGCACAACTGGAGAGTTTATAAGGTATAATCGTAATGCATCCTGTACAGAAGTCATACATAAACCTTGATATGAAAGAAACAAAGTTCTAATAAAAACCACAGAAAACATGAACAAGCAACTTGTTGGTCAAAAAGAAAACACCTAGAACAATAACCAAATGGAGTGCAATTTTATTTTAAGAGAAAGATGATTAACATGTTATAAAAAGAACTTACAGCTCCATAGTCATTAATAACATCCATTGGAGATGGATAATTTTTCAAACTTTTACTCATCTTCTTTCCATCCTCAGCCAGGACAAGTCCATTGCAAATGAGATTCCTAAATGCAGGTTTCCCAAATAATGCTGTAGACAACACCATGAGAGTATAGAACCTGCAATCCAAAACAAATACCCACGATTAGACTTGCTTAGTTCTTTGAATAACCGCTGTTGCACAAGTAACTAACGGGGAAAATAAACCTCAATCCCAATGGATACAATCTAGGGAAGGGAAATAAATACATAAATGAAACATTCAAGAAAAATATTGTTCCGGAATCATTGCAAAGATGTTTTTTTCTTCTTTGGAGAGAAAAGAACCCAAAGAACATCATCATGTTAAATTCTTTTCTTTGACATAAATGAAATATTGCCACCAATTAGAAGAGATTGCATCTCCTTACATACTTCAATTCTATTGTACTCAGTACAGACTCAATGTATTTTCTTGAAAAAACAGCAATATAGACTCATTTATGGGAGGTACAATGAAGTATTTAAAACTATGGAACCAACCATCCACGAGTTTGGTCTAGCCCTTCAGCCACAAAATGCCCAGGAAAATTTTTCTCAAAAAGTTCAACATTCTCAAACGGGTAATGGATATAAGCATAAGGCATTGACCCACTCTCAAACCAACAATCAAATACCTGCAAAAATTAAAACATTGAATCAGATTATCTGAAACAATGCATAAAATAAACTTGATATTGCACATAAAATAACATCATGGTAGTATAGTCAAATGAAAAACTCTTCAGTAAAACAATGGAGGATGTAGCAGTTAAGACTAAGGTTCCAGTCCAGCCCTGCTTCATTAAGAACCAAAAAGTGTGGCAAGCATGTATGCACCAATTTCTAGGGGACGCAAGTGAACAATCTGACTAAAATTCTCAAGGAAATGATAGAAGTTATAAGCAAGCCAAGTATAGTATTTTCAAAATCAATTCTGAATTAACCCAAGTCCTGCCCCTTGCTTCCTTGAGAACAAAAAAATATGTGAAGTATGCAGGCAATCCTATTTAGGCAAGACAAATGAATATAAAAAGTGAAATTATGAAACCAAGAATAGAAGTTAAAATGAAGCCATATTCAATGGGGTAGAAACCAGCAAAGGAAGTACTTTCATTAAAGGTGCAATGTTGTTAAGGTGAGTTCCTCATTTGAGAACACAAACTGGTGTCATACAGAAAAACAAGAGGGGTGGGGGGGTGGGGTGGGGATAGGACATTCCATTAAAAACCCAGATCCAGTAGCTTACATCCTCTACACGTCGAAGCACACCAAATTCAGGACCACGACTGGATGGGATCGTGATGTGATCAATATTGTGACGATGCAGATCAAACACCTGCAAGATGACAAAAATGTATAGCATGGATAAGCACAACCACAAGCTCAACAGAAATAGAAGAACCAGTGCATGCATGAATGTTTAGATAACAGGTGGGAGGAATGTTGGCCATATGATCACCACTAGGTGATAGAAAACTATTAATAAGGTTATGGAATCATGCTAACTGCGTGATCAAAATTTAGCCATAAGTTAGCACCAAAAAGAATGTGTCTTGTGTGCGTATACGTGTAACCATAAGTCATTGCACAAGATATCCAAGGAGAATAAAAAAAAAAAAAAAGAATTAGCTTGCATCAACAGGAGAGATCATACCTTAACACCAGAAAGCTTTTCAAGTTTAGCGATAGAATCCATGACTATTACTTCTTCACCATCATCACTTATCCATACAGGTAGGGGAGTGCCCCAAAATCGACTTCTGCTAACAGCCCAGTCTCTAGCATTTTCAAGCCAATTGTGAAACCGTTTCTCCTGTTAAATTTGTCCAGAAAAAGAAAAGAAAAAAAGCCAAAACTTCAACATTGCATGAAACCACAGTTTATTATGATTTATTGAGCACAATAACTTAACGACAGACAATTTCGGAACTTATCATGAACCATTTATTCAAAGTAAGATGCTGTTACAGCCATTAATATTAGGAAATGAAAACACTCATGGTCGATCAATTTGGAGTTTCATTTGTGAATATCATTACATAGAAGAAGAAAATGATTCCCAGAGAAATGCAATTTTTTTCAACATTATAAGTCAATTTGATTTCATTGAAGCACATCAGACAAATTAATAATGATAGTTAACTTTTCCTTCTTACTCTTCCTTCCCTGTGTTCCTTCATCCCATGCCTTCTTTGACCATATACAGCAACGAGCTTCCAATTGAATCATCAATTTTCAAGATTCAAATATTGCACTATCACATGTTGGGAGCAAGTAAAAGCGCACCAGTATTGGTAAGCAAAACCTCGGATCACAATTACAAAGGATACATCTCAACCACTACAAGGCTCAAGTATACAGAATCTTTTCACTTGCTCAAGTTCACTTCTTAGCAAGTAAAACTGAGAATTTGGGATGAGGGCTCAGCCAGGAGATGTTGCACTCACAGCGGATATTACAAGCTCTCTTTTTTAATGTGCCCAAGACCCATATTCAAAATTAGATCTCTGTTACCCTGGCTCCCTTTTACTTCTCGAGGGATTTCAGTCCTCCCACCAGAATGAGAACATGCATCAATCGCTTAATTTGTTACATAAGTCAACCTTGACACAGACCAACCTAATTAAAACTCAGCATATGTGTACTCATGATTGAGGTTCAGCTACATAGTGTATCTCTTTTTCCTTTTTGTTGGCAACTTTAAGTCCATTAATCTTCATTCTTTTGAACTTGTACTGGTCAATATTGCTTATATAAAGAAATATAGCATCACTCAGAATTTAGATTCCAATGAGAAGGGAAAAAAACAGAATAATTAAGAAGGGGTAGAAACATTCTACACCAGATATAAATCATCTGACCAGACAAACCATCTCAGCTTCCAATTTAATCTCATAATGAAAAGATGAACACAGCCAACAAAACAGGAAGAGGTACAGGGATACAGTTCTAACCTTTACGTAATCAGGAACCCAGTATGTTTGCTTGTTGTTTTCTAATAATTGCTCTTTTAATTCTTCCACTCTAATAAACCTACACCGAAAATTCAATAGCACAGCTCTGTTAGAATAAATGCACAAATTAGGAAGATAATACACCACATAAAATAATAACAAGAGCAGGATATTGCCTAAGCACAAGATCCATAACAAAAGTGATAAAATAATGCAGCACAAAGTGAAATATGGAAAAGAAGCAAAACTAAAAGGATTATAAAATGCAACAAAAGAAAATAAAAAATAAAAAGTAAGGTGAGAAAACTGAGATTTAAAAAACCCAAAGCAGCATTAAGATATAACCAATGATCTTAGAATGCAAATGCTACCAAATATTGCGCAATAAGGAAAATACATTAAGGGAGAGAAAATGTGAAGGAGCATGAAACAAGCAAACATTCAGCTAACTACAGTTTCTTTTTGTCTATTTGTATGGACAACCTTCTTCTGATGGCAGGCAAAAACATTCATAAAATTCCATTGAGTGCTAATGTCCAATACGCATCAGCACAGATTAGAATTTCCAAAGAAAAGGAAGAAGAAAAACATATTAACACTTCAAAACAAATCAACAAGTATTGTTTGGAAAAACAAATAATTAACAGAAAAACCAAGTGGCAGTGTGCTCTGGGATGAAATGAAATTATAGTAAAAATAATCTTACCAGCTTGGAACAGCTCTATAAATGAGAGGCGTATCAGATCTCCAACAGAAGGGATACGAATGCATAAAGCTCCCAGATTTAACAAGCCTGCCTTTTGCCTGATCAAACAACGAATTTTGGTAAAGAAAAACAATTAGACCAGAAGCCCATAAATAATAGGAATATGGAAGGACCAGCAAACAAAAACCACTAAGTCATAGCATTTGACTTGATATCAGAAAAACAATACTTATTTCACAAAATTTGCCACATTTAGAATAATATCTAGCAAAATATTGAAAGCAACTGCAAAGTAGCTTTACAAATAATCTCATTCAGAGGTATGGTGTGTTCATCTACATCATGAAATCACTTTCAGAATAAATGAGTTGCCTTATCATTATCCATGGGAAAACACAAAAGCCTCACCTTCACTGCTTCAATGATATCCTTGTCCGCATCCTTGACATAGCGCCCACTGAAATCAGTAATTTTTCCAATAAAGCAGCCATCATCATCAACAGCTACAATCAAATTCTCCTGCAAGATGGGAATAAAATGATATGATATGAGAGCATAAGAAACATATATAAGTGCAATAGACAGCTTAACATAAAAAAAAATCAAAGCAAGCTGAACTTATTGGATGTTCAAAACCAGATAACTGAAACCATCAGTTTCGCACATGACAACAACCTTACTGAGTATTTTATTTTCAATGCAAACACGATAATCCTCTTCACCAAATGCAGGAGCACAGTGAACAATACCAGTACCACTGTCATCAGTCACATAATCATCTGCAACAACTCTGAATGCCGTGTCCGAGAACTCGCTGAAGTAATTGAATAGTGGCTCATACCTGCAAAGTATAATCTCTCTCAGAATCTTAACACTGACTGATACCTACCATCCAGTAGAATGTATAACATTATTCCAACGACAAAAGTGATGACAAGAACCATATCCCATCACTAAAAACATTACCAAGAAAAGTTCTTCACGCATACAGGATTAAAGAAAAAAAAATCAGGAGCAACCATCTTAAAGTGATGTGTCAACTGCTAGAAGCACATGTAAAATGGATGAAAGATAAGACATAATATGAAAGCATGGCTCACTTCTTGTTCACCAACTCATTGCCCTTGACTTTCTCCAGTAATTCATAAGAATCCATTAAGTTTTCAGCCTTCCCGCACTTAATTTTAGAATTTGAAGTCTTTGAATCGCCAGCAGATCCAGATGCAGTTGATTTTGGCTTCTCAATAGGAAGTGCAGACAACCTACATTCAGCAACAATATACACTTTTCCAGTGTACCTGTTACGAACCTGGATTTTGTTTCACATTGCATATCAGAAAATCAAGTACAAGCATGTTCATCAAACAATTCAGAAAAGCAACATAAATGAAATCAGCAAAAACATGATGCCAAATGCAACATCTGAAGTTTTCGCCCAAGTGCCAAAACAAAGATCTAAGAATCTTTAAGCACGCCCCAATCAAGATAATTACTACTTCAGCCATCACTTTAAAACTAATAGATAAAAGTACATTTTCATGAGCATGTGCATGCACATGCACATCCCTTGAGCATGTGAAAGAACCTTAAGCACATTTTCACAAGCCTTGTTCTTGAACTTGTGAGCTAGCTTTCCATGACAGAACATGATTAAATGGTTCACCATGTTAATGAGCATTGAGAAAAGAAATGAACCACTAAGTAGAGAGTATATAACCAAGGATCTGGAATTACAGGAATACGAGGCACAATAATTAATTTGCAGACTAAAACAATGTTCAATTGTACGGCACGCTGCATATTTGAAGTGTCATTCATTGTTATTTTTTTCACAATAATCAACATCAAGAAGAAGATCAAGATACCAACCTTAATATAGTCAAAATTCCCATTAACACAAAGGGCAAGATTACTGGGAAGAGTCCATGGTGTAGTTGTCCAAGCAACAAAGGATGCGTTGTGCAGATCATCAACAATTGGAAATGACACCATTATCTCAGGATCAGGCACATCCTGTATCACACCAGGAGTGTCAGATCAGTTACATAAGTAGGTTGATTCACAAAGCAATACACAAAATTAGAAATCACGAACCTTATAATTCTGCTGAACTTCAAAATTTGACAGCACAGTTTTGCAACCTGTACTGTACGGCATGACCTGCAAAGAAACAATAATAACAGCATATGGTAATTAATATATACCACTAAAGTGAACTGAAAACATTCACACGCCAGTTAAGGAAAGGACTCACCCAACATAACCAAAAACTAATAAACCTTAACAAGTGATAAATTACACATTTTTCTGTCCAAAAACAAAGAAGCCCTATTTGACAGAGATCCTATTTCAACAAATAAATTTGAAAAATCTCAAAATCCAATACATATATTATATTATAACACAATGATGCTATGTTGGTACTACTTTCAATTTCGTAAAACCAAAACTTCATAAACAAATGATAACTGCATTTGCAAAATCTCCAATACCCACATAAAAAAATCCACAATAAATCTTATAATCAAACAAAACCAACATCAAAACCTCTATATAGACAGAGCAAATCACCAAAAAACACAACAAGAAACCATCAAATGAAAGCAAAAACACAGAGCAACAAAAACCCACCTTAAAACCCTGGTAAACAAGCCCTTTCTCAAACAACTTACCAAAAACCCACCAAACACTCTCCATAAACTTCAAGTCCATAGTCTTATAATCATTCTTAAAATCAATCCATCTCCCAACTCTAACAACAACTTTCTCCCATTCCTCCACATACCTAGTAACAATTCCTCTACACTCCTCATTATATTTATCAATCCCCAATTTCAAAACCTCATCTCTTCTCTTAATCCCTAATTTCTTATCAATCTCATTTTCAACTGGTAATCCGTGACAATCCCATCCGAAACGACGTGTCACATGATGCCCAGTCATCGTCTGATATCTGGTCACAATATCTTTGATTGTACCAGCTAAAATGTGGCCATAGTGAGGTAAGCCGGTGGCGAACGGTGGACCGTCATAGAAAATATATTCAGGGAGGTCTTTGGTGCGTTCCAATTGGGTTTCAAAGGCTTTGATTTCTGACCAGAAAGATATTATATTTTCTTCTTGTGATGGAAAGGAAAAGTCTTTTCCTTCACAGACTTCTTCCATGGCGGAATTGAAGAAGATTAGGGGTTTTTGAGGGAGGAGGAGATGGTGGCGGAGAAGGGTTTTGTCCCCTGGCTCATGAGCAACGCCAGAAGTTCTGTTAAGCTACCTTAGGTTCTGTAAGAGCCAAATGAAGAATTTTTGGAAACTGTAAGTTAGTGCCCAGAGTCTGATGTAGACTACAGATTCATCCCTAAACTTCTTCCATGGTTCCTCGACCCAACTTTCATCGCCAAGGATCCGGCTATCTTCTTCTTCTTCTTTCTTATTTTTTTTATTAATATAATGTTCGATTACTTTACATATATTTTAAATAATTTTATATGTTTTAAAATTAATAATCATTTAAATCTTCAATAATCATAAGATTTATAATATTTAAAAAATAAATCTAAAATTTCACCTGTTAAATTACGTCTCTTAAAATTTCAAAAATCATCATTCTCTAATCGCATATGTTTACATCAAAATTAACATGGTCTGAAAAATTTCTCCCTGAGAACTCTTCAAGATGGTGAAGCAAGAGGAAAATTCATTTACTACATGCACTAATATCTGAAAGAGAAATCGATTCTAAACCTAACTTTATTGATGCTTATGGTGAGGATCTTATTACTTACTTTAGCTTAGGGGCCAGTTAGACAAGCATGACCTCAAGAGTTAGATTTTATTTACTTTTTTTTTTTTTGTTATGTTAAATTTATTTTTTAAAATGTTTTTTAAATTATTTTTAATCTAGAAAATAGTACAATTTAGAAAACTGATAACGGTGAAAATTGTTTTTCAATACTCTTTGTAGTCTTACCTCACCACCAATAAAACAACTGTGGTGTGTTTAAAAATGATTTTGATTTTGAATTTGTTTGAAGGTGTATTTTAAAAATATTCTTTTATAAAAAAATTATTAAATTAATATTTTTTTGTGTTTTTCAAAAGTTTTTTATATAATAATATTATATAAAAAAA
>Ga0307508_10004344_pt1 | contig 13864 bp, 16 predicted proteins | sample 9_EM_MG_FD_203089 | JGI IMG/M metagenome (GOLD analysis project Ga0307508, IMG submission 203089) | Populus trichocarpa ectomycorrhiza microbial communities from riparian zone in the Pacific Northwest, United States - 9_EM | ecosystem: Host-associated > Plants > Roots > Unclassified | place... | reverse complement strand
AAAGGATAGCTTGACAGTAGGTATAGGGTGTAAAAGGAAGCCCGAAGAAAACCCCTGGCTGGCAGGTTCTCCATTTATCAGCGAGCTCATTGAAGTTTAGAGATTAGAATCTGGCCAATCAACCCCACGCGCCGACCCAGAAATGGTGCCTCCTTGTGAAACAATGTGCCCATCTCTTCTTTGAAGATGTGTCTTTCCACACCCATCCGGGCAATGAATGGTTCCACGTAACACTGTTTCAGGGTGAAACATTTATATTTGGGTATGAAAAGGAAAAGATGGACATCAGAAACTGAAGTAACCGATTCAGTCCTCAAGTTTAGAGAGAAGCGAAAATGGCAAATTTCACTAAGAAGGTATGTATTGGAGTATAATAAGTCTTCTTTTTATGCCCCTTATTTCGGCCTTGATATTGTAAGCTTTAGAAAATGGATTGAAATTCAATTTACAGACGACATGAACTGGGAAAACTTCTCCAGCGTCTGGCAGTTCGACCACATAGTGCCTGTTACTTATTTCGACTTCAGGCAGGAAACTGAACTCAAACTTTGCTGGAACTTTACCAATATCAGGGTTGAAAAGCTTGATTTGAATAAAAACAGGGGCAACAGGGTAGATGTATTGGCGGCCAAGGCCTATTTTAACGACCTATACCAAGTTACTCAATACCCGATTTGCCTTGAAATGGTAAGTAAAATAGCCCGTATTGAGGTATCAGAAATTGCCAGCTGTAAGTACCTCGAAGACTTTATCTTGCAAAACAAGGAACATATTGACACCGTAGCGGATTTCTCCTCCCATGAGTATGATAAACTCAATAAAGGAGTCTCTATAAAAAACATATTGGCTGAGAGAGCATTAATCGCCAAATTCGGCTAAGGGAAGGGGGACTAAAATCATTTGTAATCACGCCTTTATGAATTGTTCCATCCTGAAACAGTGTTACGTGGAACGCTACTTGAAGTAAATCTCCAGATACTTGTCCTCCATCTCCCTCATAAGTCGTACATCCTTAGGCGTCTTATCCTTATACCCACATAGATGTAAGGCCCCATGAAAAATAACCCGGTGAAGCTCCCGACGGAAAGACTGGTCAAAGTCCTGGGCATTATCCCTCACCCTGTCTATGCTAATGTAAATCTCCCCCGTCACCGGCTGGCCAGCCTCGGCCATATTAAAGGTGATGATATCCGTATAGTAGTTGTGCTGCAAATGGGTCTTATTGATTTCCAGGAGGGCCTTATCAGAACAAAAGATATAGTCCATTGTAATAAAGGACTGGCCTTCCTTGCGGAACAAGGTGGCTATAAACTTTTTGAGCCGGCTGCGCTCTGTCAGAGAGAACCCGGTATAAGGAAAATGAAAACGAATGCGGTTGGTAATGTGATTCAAAGGCATTTCCAAAAATCGCAAAAAAGCCTTGTTAAAAGGAACTAGCTTTGCAAAATCATGGTAAAAAGATTGTCAGAAATAGCGGTAGGTTCAACAGTAGTCATCAAGTCTTTCGAAAACAATGAGATTTTTCTCAAGCTCATGGAGATGGGCTGTGTACCCGGAGAAGTGATTAAAGTAGACCAGGTAGCTCCCTTGGGCGACCCGATAGCCATCACCGTATCCGGCTATAACCTTAGCCTTCGCCTCGACGAAGCAGAAAACATCTTCGTAGAAGAAACAACTCCTGTAAAACATTAATTTCTCCTTATGAAGGTCGGACTCTACTTCGGCTCCTTCAATCCTATTCATACCGGGCATTGCATTATAGCAAACCATCTTGCCCAGACAACTGACCTCGACCAGGTTTGGCTGGTCGTATCTCCACAGAATCCTTTTAAGCCTTCCGGTACTTTATTAAATGAATACCACCGCCTGCACCTGGTAAAGACAGCCCTCGAAGGAGAATCCAAACTAAAGGCAAGCGATATCGAGTTTCATCTGCCCCGCCCCTCTTATACTATCGATACCATGACTTATTTAAAGGAGAAACACCCCGGACATGAGTTCTCTATTATCATGGGTAGTGACGGAGTGCAAAATCTTCATAGCTGGAAGAATGCCGAAGTGCTGATACGCGACTATTCAATTTATGTATATAAGCGTCCAGGTTTCGAAGTAAATACCCCCTTGCAGGCAAAGCTTACCATACTCGATGCGCCGCTGCTCGAAATATCCTCTACGAGAATACGGAAAATGATAAAAGAAGGAAAGTCTGTACGGTACCTGGTGCCGGAGAATGTAAGGGAAGAAATAGAAAAGGGTGGGTATTATAAATAATTATACTGCCTAAATGATTAATTATCATCTCAATACACATAGAGCCATCGATGCAACACATTGATTAACAGCATATTAAAGCCAGCGGGCACCTTTTACAGCGCCTCTATCTCCTCTCCCCGTATAGCAGCCAACACAATTTGTTGTGAACGTATCAGCAGCTCCGCCATAAACCCGTAAAACAAATCCGGGTTTCCACCGTATCCCTGTACATCGCCCAGGTACTGATAATAAATCCCTTTTTCTTTATCATTAATATAGATGGGCGGAAATCCATAAGATATCAAAATGAGGTTCGTAAGAATCCGGGCCGTTCGGCCATTACCGTCATAAAACGGGTGTATGACAACATACTCAAGGTGAAACCAAAAAGCCAGCTCCAACGCTTCAGATGGCGTTTTGACTTTATCTTTTTTTGCATTCAGTTGGTTAATGAGCCGGTGCATACGTTCGGGTACATCCAGCGGAGCCACAAAGTCGAAACGCTCATTCTTGTAATTATATATATAGTTCGGCTGGACTTTCCATTGGCCGATAAGCTTTGTCTTTTCAGGATCGGGTTCATACATGATGGCCTTATGAATATCCCTTATACGACTCTCAGAAATATTCAACTCCCCCTTACCCATTTTCAAAATAGCAGAAACAATTTCATCATGCCCCTGCATCTCCCTGATGTCGCGGATGGGCTTTCCACTTACGGTAATAATTCCGACCATGACCGACCGGGTTTCCTGCCGGGTAAGCGTATTACCCTCCATGCTATTGGAGGTATAATTCCATTCCAACCGAAATTTATAATTGATTGATTTAAGAACTTCATCAGGAAGCTTGCCATGCTTTTCAATTGCTTCCCGATTCCGCTCTATTTCTTTTAGTTTATGGCTAAATGACATTTTAATTCGATTTACCTTAATTAATTAATGTTCGCAACTACCCCAGGCTATCCTTTTTAATATCAGAAAAAGAGTTATTCATGCAATTAAGGCTTAGCGCCTTTAGTAGACACAAACAGCTCCCGAAGATCCACGTCAAGATATTGGGCGATTTCATAGAAAGTTTCCACACCTGGCTGTTTAAAATTAGAGCACCATTGAGATACCGTTGTTGGTGTCTTACCCAAAGCTTCAGCCAATTCCTTATTTTTCACACGCTTTTCCGCCAATACTATTTTTAGCCTATTGAGGATTATTCTCTCCATTAAACGATGTATTTATCCAAAATATAGAGCACCCAAATGGTTAATAATTAACATTAATATCCTTATAAGATGTATTTATATCCTAAATATAATATTTTTTATCCCATTACACGCATAATGCACCATTTCCGGCCCGCCACCTAACCGGGCAGGCAACTGCCAGTCATCCCTGCCCGCATCAACGGTGAATACTGCCGCCCCGCCGGTGAGTATTTCAGTTTCCTGCTCCCACTTCCCATTTTTGTTTTTACCTTCCCTTATAGAATTAACCACCACCGAGCGAGCACAGGATATAAGATAAGACAAGCCATAACATGGAAAAAAGATTCATGACCCGATGATACTGCTCCGCCATATACCTTTCCTGAAAGCAGTGTTCCTGCACAGCCTTACTGCCTTCGGCGGACCACAGGGGCATTTTGGTATGATGCTCAAAACATTTGTCCACCGCCGCAGGGATGTTACAGAAGAAGAGCTACTCGACTATAATGCTTTTTGCCAGCTGCTTCCCGGCGCCTCCTCCACACAAACGCTGACGCTGATTGGTTTTAAGAGAGGTGGTATCCCGCTGGCCGTGCTTACCCTTATCATCTGGATATTGCCGGCCTGTACATTGATGGGCGCTTTTTCCTTTTTGCTGCAATACATCGATCAACGAACATTAAAAACAGATATTTTCAAATTCATTGCACCCATGGCCGTAGGCTTCCTCGCCTATGCCGCCGCAAAAGCATTTCATATATCGGTAAAGAATACCGCCACCTGGGTGATTATGATCGTATGCGCCATCGTTTCATTCCTGCTGTTTAAGTCGCCATGGATATTCCCGGTGCTGCTGGTAGCAGGCGGCATCGTTACCAACCTCAGCAGCAAACGCATCCCGCAGGTAGAGCCCACCCATCAAAAAATAAAATGGGCCAATCTCTGGCTTTTTGGATTCATCTTTATTGCCGCGGGCGCCATCAGTGAAATTGCCCGTGTGCACGACTGGCCCAATCGCCGGCCCCTCAACCTATTTGAAAATAATTACCGTATGGGCAGTTTCGTGTTTGGCGGCGGACAGGTGCTTATCCCTTTTATGTACGAACAGTTCGTGGAACGCCCAAAGTCGCCGGCCGTTATCAGGAAAAACGCGGGCAGAAAAGAATCGGTTATCAGCGTGGAAAGAAATGACTTTTATACCGGTGCCGGTATCGTGCGCGCCATCCCCGGACCGGTTTTCTCCATCGCCTCTTTTACCGGCGGCATGGCCCTGAAGGACAAAGGGAAAACAATGCAGGTGCTGGGATGTATCATAGGATCGCTGGCCATCTTCCTGCCGAGTCTTTTGCTGGTACTGTTTTTTTATCCCATATGGCATAACATGAAAAAGTACGCTACCGTATACCGCGCACTCGAAGGCATCAATGCCGCGGTGGCCGGCATCATGGTAGCTTCTACCTTATATATGATGAAGGATATTTCGCTCATCGATTTAAAAACCATCAGCGTGGTAAACATATTGGTGATTGCCGGAACATGGGTGCTGCTCAGCTTTACGCGGCTTCCCTCCCCCGCTATCGTAACCATGTGCCTGCTGCTGGGATGGCTGTTGTAAATACGGTTCTTATTCTTTTACCTCTTAGCGCCTTATTATGGATCTTCAAATCAACCAGCAATTTTTTCTTGTCGGCGGCGCCACCTCCGGGTTCGGCCTTGCCATTGCAAAAGCCCTGCTCGCCGAAGGCGCCGGCATACTCGCCATCGCCAGGGATGAAGACAAGCTCAAAGCATTACAGTCCGACTACCCCGCACAGGTAGATATCTTTGCGGCAGACATCAGCACGCCAGGACAAGTAAAAACCCTGGAAGAAAAAATCGGTACGCGTACCGTACACGGGCTGCTTATCAATGCCGGCGGACCGCCGGCAAAGACGGTGGCCGAAACCACGCTGGACGACTGGGATACAGCTTACCACACCCTGCTTCGCTGGAAAGTAGACATCGCCAAAACCTTCGCACCAAAAATGGCGCAGGCAGGTTACGGACGTATACTATTTATAGAAAGCTCCTCGGTAAAGCAACCGCTGGAAAACCTGGTGTTGAGCAATTCGCTGCGACTGGCCGCCGTTGGCTTTGCCAAAACCTATGCGCAGGAAATCGCCCCCCGCGGCGTCACCATTAACATAATAGCACCGGGCTCACATAATACCCCCGCCATAGACCGGATCTATAAAAAGAAGAGCGAGCAAACCGGTCAGCCGGTGGACGCTATCCGGCATACCGCCGCACAGCAGATCCCGGTGGGCTTTCTCGGAGAGGCAGCCGATTTTGCCAGCCTTGCCGTATGGCTGTTAAGCCCGCATTCAAGGTATATCACCGGCCAGACAATTTCGGTAGATGGCGGAATGGTGAAATCGATATTTGGGTGATACAGGGCATACACCCACTCCCCGCCCATTTACCTAATTAGCTAATTAGCTGCCCCTTCGCATCTTAAAATCCATAAATAGTGTACCTTCAACACAGTTTAGCCGATATCAATTATGACAACGATTAAAGGCCCGGGCATTTTCCTTGCACAGTTTATGGGAGACAAAGCTCCCTTCAATTCTCTTGAATCAATTTGTAAATGGGCGAAAAGCCTCGGGTTCGTGGGCGTACAGATTCCCACCTGGGACAGCCGCTGCATCGACCTTCAAAAAGCCGCCGAAAGTAAAACCTATGCCGAAGAGATAAAGGGAATCGTCAACAGCGCCGGGCTGGTAATTACCGAACTATCTACCCACCTGCAGGGACAGCTGATAGCCACCCATCCCGCACACGATGCTATGTTTGACGGCTTCGCGCCGGCCAGCGTCCATAATAATGTAAAAGCCCGTACCGAATGGGCAGTGCAACAGTTGAAATATGCGGCCAAAGCATCCCAACACCTGGGACTGAATGCCCATGCCACTTTTAGCGGTACCCTGCTATGGCCTTATTTCTATGCCTGGCCGCAACGCCCCACCGGACTGGTGGAAACAGGTTTTACCGAACTGGCCAATCGCTGGCTGCCGATTCTTAATTACTTCGACGAATGCGGCGTAGATGTTTGTTACGAAGTGCACCCGGGTGAAGACATTCATGATGGCGTTTCGTATGAACGCTTCCTCGAAGCGGTGGCCTTTCATGAAAGAGCCTGCCTGCTGTACGACCCCTCGCATTTTGTATTGCAATGCCTCGATTACCTCGAATACATAGATATTTATCATGAGCGCATCCGCATGTTTCATGTAAAGGATGCCGAGTTCAATCCCACCGGGAAGCAAGGTGTATACGGCGGGTACAGCAACTGGCTGGATCGCGCCGGCAGGTTCCGCTCCCTCGGCGACGGACAGGTGGATTTCAAATCAATTTTCAGCAAACTGGCCGCCTATGATTATAAAGGCTGGGCCGTGCTGGAATGGGAATGTGCTATCAAGCATCCCGAAGATGGCGCCCGCGAAGGCGCACCGTTTATTAAAAACCATATTATCCATGTAACCGATAAGGCGTTCGATGATTTTGCCGGAACGGGCAGCGACGAAAAATTCAACCGCTCCGTGCTGGGCTTGCAATAAGCGCCGCCATCATTCAATCTTCGTAAACCAATAATTTCGATACGCGTATGCTTAAAAAAATGCTGGCACTCTCCTTCATCGCCTCCGTATGCTTCGCCTGCGGAAACAACGACACCAACAAACAAACTACCGCCGACAAAAAGGTAGACGCCCAGGCTAAACCCGCCCAGGAAGATCTCAGCAAGAACGCCGATTACCAAAAAGGCCTTACCCTGCTCGCGGGCCAGGATTGCCTGACCTGTCATAAAGTTGATGAAACATCTACCGGCCCGGCTTACCGCGACGTGGCCAACAAATACACCAACGACGAAGCGACCCTTACCATGCTGGCCAATAAAATAATTAAAGGCGGCACGGGCAACTGGGGCCAGGTACCAATGACACCCCACCCCGCCCTGTCGGAAAACGATGCCAAACAAATCGTGAAATATATCCTTCTCCTGAAAAATAAATAAAGCAAATATGAAACCTGCCATACTGTTTACCTTTTCCTGTATACTGGCATCTGCCGTGTGCATGGCGCAAACGCCCAATCAGCTCACTGCCGCAGAAAAAAAAGCGGGCTGGAAATTGCTGTTCGATGGAAAGACAACTAATGGCTGGCACACCTATAACAAGCCCACCGCCGAAGCGGGCTGGAAAATAGCCGATGGTGCATTGTTTGTAGACACCAGCGCCAAAACAGGCCGCGGTGACCTAACCTCCGATAAAGCGTATTCGAACTTTGATTTAAAAATAGACTGGAAGATTTCTCCCAAAGGAAACAGCGGTATTATCTTTTATGTAAACGAAGACCCGAAATACAATGAATCTTATCTTACCGGTCTCGAAATGCAGGTACTGGACAATGACGGTCATAAAGACGGAAAGATTACCAAACACCGCGCAGGCGATTTATATGACCTGGTAAAAAGCACCACCGAACCGGTTAAGCCGACTGGCGAATGGAACACTGCAGAAATCATTTCCAACAAGGGTAAACTGCAGCTCTACCTGAATGGTACACTGGTGGTGACTACTACCCTGTGGGACGATAACTGGTGGGCGATGGTAAAAGCGAGCAAGTTTAAAGCCATGCCCGATTTCAGCAAGTTCAAGACGGGTAAAATAGACCTGCAGGATCATGGTAACCTGGTATGGTACCGCAACATTAAAATAAAGACTTTTTAGATATCAGGTATGCCATACCTGTTTCCCCATTCCTACACCAAATAATTATTCCTATGCTTGCCAGATTCTTAATACGAAAACTGTTTTTGCTGCTCACCCTGGTTATCACCGTGTCGTTTGACAGCAACAATGAAAAGCTGCCCCAGACCAAAGAAAATAAGGTGCTCGTCTTTTCTAAAACCAACGGCTATCGGCACAAAAGCATACCCGATGGTATCGAAGCCATTAAAAAGCTGGGCGAACAAAATGGGTTTGATGTCTTTGCCACCGAAGATTCTACCTATTTTACTACGGGCAACCTGCAACAGTATAAAGCCATTGTATTTTTAAGTCCCACCGGTGAAATATTGGGCGAAGAGCAACAAAACGCTCTTCAAAGCTATATCCATAAAGGCGGTGGCTATGTAGGCATTCATGCTGCTACCGACTGCGGTTATAAATGGCCCTGGTATATTAAGCTGGTGGGCGCAAGCTTCGACTCACACCCCAAGCAACAAAAGGCTAAACTTATTATCGTCGACAAAAAGAATATCTCTACCAAAGGCCTGCCTGCCACATGGGAGCACTTTGACGAATGGTATAATTTCAAAAACATCAACCCCGATATAAAGGTGCTGATCAAAGTAGACGAAACCTCTTATACCGGTGGTAAGAATGGCGCCAAACATCCTATATCATGGTACCACAACTTCGAAGGCGGCAGGGTGTTTTATACTGCACTAGGCCATACCACGGAATGTTATAGCGATTCGCTTTTCCTCGGCCACTTACTGGGAGGAATAAAATATGCGATGCATGTGAAGAAATAATTACAGTTCCCTAATCCAGATATTGCGAAAGCTAATAGCCGGGCTGGGGTCTCCGTGGTCCTGCAACTTAATAGGTGCGGGACCATGCTTTTTATAGGAAGGCTGACCAATGTATTGCGTTACGCCTTTTAGTATGTAATTATTCTGCACCAGCACCCCGTTGTGCAAAACAGTTACCCGTGCGGGTGATTTCAGGGTGCTATCGTCGTTAAAACGGGGAGCAGTCCAAATCACATCATAGGCTTGCCATTCGCCGGGCTTTTTGCAGGCATTGGCAAGGGGAATGGACTGCTTGTAAATACTGGCTGTTTGCCCGTTTACATACGTCTTGTTCTCATAGCAATCCAGCACCTGCAATTCATACCCTGCATCGCCGCCGCCTATTGAGGCAAGAAAAACACCACTGTTACCGCGGGCCTGGTTGGTTCCCGTGATATTGGCGGGGATGCGCCATTCAATATGCAGCTGGTAATCGGTAAAGGAGCGCTTTGTCTGGATATTACCGGTACCTTTTTTTACGGTAAAGAAGCCGTTCTCCACCGTCCATGGAGCAGCGCTCTTGCCATCTTTGGCCGATATCCATTGATCGAGGTTCTTGCCGTCGAACAATATAATGGCATCGGAAGGCGCGTCGGACGAGGTATTGCCCGGGGTAACTATTTTAGGCACGGGCTCCCATACTTCGGTTGCCTTGGGATCGCCTTGCGGTTGCTGCGCCAGTGCGGTAGCCGACAGCATTGCTGCGGCAAGTAGTGTTAATGAAAATGCTTTTGTCATCGTGTTCGTTTATTTAAATAATTACACAACCGGCAGCTTATACCCGTTGTGGTATTCTTTTACCAGGTATTCCCTGTTGATTTTATTATCGGTGAATTTCGCCGCAGCCTTATCCCATTCCAGGCGTTGCGCACTGCGGAAAGAGATATTGCCCATTTGTGCTACCGTGGCTACGTGTGCGCCTGCATCGATGGAACAGTTAAGATCCTGCTTGCGCCCGGAACGGATAACGCCCACAAAGTTCTCCCAGTGTTTATCCAGCCCATTGTCGGCGCTCTTCGCCAGGGGAACGACTATTTTATTCTTGCTCTGCCGTTCTTCTATCACTTCCCAGCCACCGCGGTTAAGTATCAGCGTGCCATTATTGCCAATAAAGGCAATGCCATGGTCGCGGCCATAGGAGCCGTTATCGATACCCATAGCGGAATCCCATACAATGTTGAAATGATCAAACTCGTACAGCGTGGTCAATGTATCGGGTGTTTCCTGCAAAAGATCGGGGTAGGCGAAGCGGCCGCCGAGGGCGGCTATCGTCTTAGGCGTTTCGGCCTTCATGCCCAGCAGGGCATAGTCGAGCAGGTGCACACCCCAGTCAGTCATCAGTCCGCCGGCATAATCCCAGAACCAGCGGAAATGAAAATGAAAGCGGCTGGCGTTGAAGGATCGTTTAGCAGCGGGTCCCAGCCACAGCGCATAATCGACGCCCGCGGGAGGCGCGCTATCGGCCACTACCGGCTGCGGACGCATCCAGCCCTGGTAGCACCATACCTTTACGGTGCGGATATTACCCAGCTGACCGGCGTATACAAAATCAACGGCATCTTTAAAATGCTGCTGGCTGCGTTGCCACTGCCCTGCCTGTACCACGCGGTCGTATTTCTGTTGGGCAGCCACCATTGCACGGCATTCGCCGATGGAATTACCCACCGGTTTCTCTACATACACATGCTTACCGGCCTGGCAGGCTTCTATCATAATCAATGCATGCCAGTGATCGGGCGTGCCGATGATAACGGCATCAACGTCTTTGCGCTCCAGGAGCTGCTTATAATTGTTATGGGTAGATATCCTGGAAGTATCGATGTTCATTTTGCCCAGCTCGGCCATGCGTTTATCTATCACATTTTTGTCTACATCGCAAAGGGCTACGATGTTTACGCCGGGTATTTTGAGGGCCGATTTTACGTTTGCCCAGCCCATACCATTGATGCCAATGGCGCCGATATTGAGCTGGTCGGATGGCGATACCCTAAAAAAGGAAAAGGCTTTGTTGCTGACCGCAGAGGCCATCATACCAGCCCCCAGCAGCAGGGATGACTGCTGCAGGAATTTTTTTCGGGAAGACATGGGCAATCGTTTTTATTTCTATGAGATAAGATTGGTCTTGATATAATCGGCGCTGGTTTTAATACATTCAAAAACGGGATGCCTGTATTGCTCCTGCTCAACGAAGGCATAATCGAGGCCGGCCAGCTCCTGCTGTGCGAATATTTCTTTCCAGTCGATAACACCTTTGCCCACTTCGCAGGTCTGCCCTTTGGCGCTGCCGGTGGCGGCTTCCATGTCTTTTACATGCCACATGGGGAAGCGGCCTGGGTATTTCTTAAACCAGCCCACAGGATCCTGTTCTGCATGCTTTACCCAGTACAGGTCCATTTCAAACTTCACGTATTTGGGATCGGTATGTTTAAGCATGTATTCGTAGGCGGGCATATCGTCTACCATGGAAGTAAACTCAAAGTCGTGGTTATGATAGCAGGTCACCAGGCCTTCCGCCTTGCTCATCTCTCCGCCTTTGTTAAGGCGATCGCAGATGCGCTTGAAGTCATCCGCCGTGCGGTGCTTATCATCTATATAAGGAATGGCCACGTATTTATGGCCCAGGGTATTGGCATCCTGCAGCAGGTGCTTCCAGCTTTCCCACCTGTAGGTGGGCTCAAACAGGAAATCGGCGATACCGTAATGACCGCTGGGGGTCTTGAGCTGGCGTTGCTTCAGCAAATCAGCCAGCTGGGGAGCCGAGCGGCCGAAGAACTGCCGGGTTTTATAATCGTAGCCATACAGCTCAATATGCGTATACCCGGCCGCCGCCACCTGGGTAAGTGTGTTTTCAAGGCTTTTGGTGACCTCGTCGCGCACCGTATACAGCTGGATTCCAAGTACTTTCTTCAGCTTAAACAGGTCGGAGGGGCTAATGGACAAGGCTGCACCAAAAAGAGCGGTCTGCTGGATGAACTGGCGACGTGTAGTCATGACAAGCGGGTTGTGATTAATAAAATGATAAGGAAAATTACGGAATTTTAATTTGTCCGGGATACACATTAATACGTTTTATCTTTTCATTATTCGTTGGGTAAGTCATAAGTTTGGCTTCAATTAATGCAGGCACTCCTTATATGGCAATCGCGGAAAAAATAAAGTCGAATCCCCGGCTCAAGAAGCTGGTGCTCTGGGCCATCACTTCCGAAGGCGGCATACGCCCCCGTTGGTGGGTACGTCATTTTGTAAACCCCTTTTACCATAAAAAAGGGAAAAATATTACCATCTTCCGCCGGGCCCGGGTAGACACCATGCCTTTTACGCCTTTTGAGCTGGGCAATAATGTGACCATTGAAGACTTCACTTTTGTAAACAATGGAATGGGGCCGGTGAGCATCGGCGACTGGTCGTTTATCGGCGCCATGAACGTTATCATCGGGCCGGTCACCATCGGTCAGCATATCATGACGGCGCAGAACGTGGTCATGAGCGGCCTCAACCATGGCTTTGACCATGTACGAACGGCATTTCGCTACCAACCCTGCACCACCAGCGGAATTGTTATCGGCGATGGCTGCTGGATTGGCGCCAACGTAGTTATTACTGCGGGTGTTACGGTGGGTAAGTATTCCGTTATCGCTGCCGGCAGCGTAGTAACCAAAGATGTACCCGAATATTCCATCGTAGCCGGCAATCCTGCACGGCGTATCAAACAATTCAACCACGATACCCAACAGTGGGAAAAAATTCCGGCTTAATACCTAGCGGATTTCACATATAGATTATTTACTACACAAAAAATATCCCTCCGGGCTTTGATCATTAAAAACCGGCTATTATTTTGTGTCGTTATCCTATTAAAAAACCAATACCCTTGTATGAAATTTAAAATCGTATCATTACTACTCCTGGCCGGGAATTGTACGTTTGCACAAAAAGTAGATTTAGACCGTTACAATTTCCAGGGCAGCTACCGCTCACTTCCCCAAAAACCGCTGGATGCTTCTTACAAAACTTATTCTATCCGCGTAGAAGCCACGTCCTCTGTTAAAGACGGTTTCTCTGAAATGAGTATGCGCGACGCCGTTAATGTAGACGGCTTAAAAAAGATTCCTGAAAACGGGCACATCAATGTGTTCCTTATGTTCGACGACCTTATGATTGAAAAGGCGGATGTAAAAGAACGCATTGAAGAGAAAAAAGACAAAGAAGGCAAGGTGACCGGTAAAAGCTCTTATTACCATGTAGAAGTTATTTATTCCTTCGCGGGCAAAGCCAGCGTTACGGATTATAAAGGCGGTTCGTTGTCTAACTGGGCTCTGGCCGACAGGGGCAGCAAACAAACCTATAACAGCAGCGAATACGGCGCGTATTCGGATGCGGCCAAATACTATAACAACAACAAGTACGAGCTGCGCAACCAGTTTACACGCCAGCAGGTGAGCGCTGCATTGCAATCGCTTACCTTTTCGCTCAACAGCAATTATGGTTACCCCGAGCGCCGCGACCCGGATATCTTATGGATACTCGATTCAAAGAAACACCCTGAGCAGGGCGCACAACAAGCGGCATGGACTACCTTTAAGGAAACCATGTCTACGGTAACGGCCGATGAAGTGCCACAGGACGCCAAAGCAAAGCTGCTGGACCTGGTAAAATACTTTGACGAAGTTAAAACGCGGTTTGCCAGCAGCGACAAAGCCGATAAAAAAATGCGTTATTCCAGCTATTATAACAACGCAAAAATATACCTGTACCTCGATAATCCCGAAGCAGCCATTAAAGAAGCCGACGGT
>Ga0307508_10004343_pt1 | contig 13870 bp, 12 predicted proteins | sample 9_EM_MG_FD_203089 | JGI IMG/M metagenome (GOLD analysis project Ga0307508, IMG submission 203089) | Populus trichocarpa ectomycorrhiza microbial communities from riparian zone in the Pacific Northwest, United States - 9_EM | ecosystem: Host-associated > Plants > Roots > Unclassified | place... | reverse complement strand
GTACGCGCGCGGATGGGCCCCGACCTGCGTGAACGAGAGAGTGGAGCCACGGAGAAAGGGCACGGCTCCGGTACCGGCGACACGGGGCGCCGGAACGGAGCCGCCCTGGATCCGCTCCTTCCGTCGGCCGAGGCCGGCGGAAGCGAGGCACGGGGGAACCCGTAGGAACGGGGGAACGACCGAACGGGGGCCCAACGGGGGAAGTACGGGGGAACACGGGGGAGCAGGAGAAGGCGCCGGTTCGAGGTGGCCCGCGGGGGACGCGGCCACAGCGGACCGGCGCTTTCACATGTCATCCCCGGCGCCCGCTCACTCGCCCCTGCAAGAGCCGCGAGAGCGCCGAGTGCACGTCGTCCAGAGAGCGCTCGGGCTGGAAGGACTGCCAGTCCAGGGCGGCCACCAGGACCATGCCGACCAGGGCGGACGCCGTGAGCGAGACGTCGATCTCCTCGCTGAACTCGCCGTTCTCCACCCCTTCGCGCAGCACCCCCTCCACGACCGCCACGGCCTCCTGACGGACCACCATGAGGGTGGACTGCCATGCCCTGTTGGTGCGCCACAGCTCGGCCACGTACAGCTGCGTGAAGGCCGGATAGCGGTCGATGAAGACGAGTCCGGCCCGGATCATCGCGTCCAGGGCGTCCACCTTGCCGCCACCCGCGCGTGCCGTGGCTTCCGACGCCTCGCGCAGGGAGGCGGTGAGGAGGCTCACGCCGTGCCGCAGCAGTTCCTCGAAGAGGACGGACTTGCTCGCGAAGTTGTAGTAGACCGTGCCCTTCGCGACTCCGGCCCGCTCGGCGATCTCGTCGACCGTGGTGGCGGAGAAGCCCTGTTCGGCGATGAGCGTGACGGCCGCCTCGTAGAGCTTCTGCCGGGTGGCCTCGCGGCGCGTGCTGACGCCCGCCGGGGCGCTGCTGCTTTCCATGCTCCTGATTCTCACAGGCGGGGCCGCCCCTGTGGTCGCGGAAGGGCTCACAGGGTCAGCTCCGGGTGCAGCCGGTCGAGCGTCCACACCTGCCGGCGGCGCGCCGAGACGGCCGTCAGCGCGAGGGCGCCCGCGGTGAAGGCGAGGAGCACCACGCACGCGTGCCACACCGGAGTGAGACCACCGCCCGTGATGAGCCTTCTCAGGGCCTCGACGACGTAGCTCATCGGCAGGAAGGGGTGGAGCGCGTTGAAGAAGCCCGGACTGGTCTGGACGGGATAGGTGCCGCCCGCGGACGTCAGCTGGAGCATCAGAAGGGCGAGGACGAGGATCCGGCCCGCCGCTCCGAAGCGGGCGTTCAGCCACTGGACGATCGCCGCGAAGCACGCCGTCACCAGGAACAGGAAGCCCACCGTCCCGGCCGCGCGGGCCATCTGGAGGCCGATCGCCCAGTGCAGCACCGACATCAGGGCCACCGTCTGGAGCACCCCGATCGCCGCCACCGGCAGCCAGCCCGCCAGCGCGATCCGCCAGGCCGGGGCACCGGCGGCGAGCGCACGCCGGTTCATCGGCGCGATCAGCATGTACGCCACCATCGCGCCCACCCACAGGGACAGCGGGATGAAGTACGGGGCGAACCCGGTGCCGTAGTTCGGCGCCTTGTGCAGGTCCTTGGAGACGAGCTGGACCGGATCCGCCATCACCTCGGTGCGCTGGTCGCGGTCCTTCCTGTCGTAGTCGGGGATCTGCGAGGCGCCGTCGTGCAGCCCATTGGAGAGCTTCTCGGAGCCGTCGGTGAGCTTGTACATGCCGCCGCTCAGGTCGTCGGCCCCGCTCTTGAGCCGGCCGACACCCTCGTCCAGGTCCTGCGCGCCGGTCCTGGCGGTGCCGAGACCCGAGTGGAGCGTCCTGGCCCCGGCGGCGACCTTGCCCGCGCCCTCGTTCAGCTGGTTGATCTTCGCTACGGCGTCGTCGAGGTCCTCGGAGAGGCGGGGCGCCCGGTCGGCGAGTGCCCGGGCCTGCTGCTGGAGCGTGGCGAGATTGCCGTCGAGCTTCTTCAGGTCGCCGTGCTGGTCGGCCACTAGGGCGTTGACGTCGTCGGCGACCTTCGCCACGTCGTCGGCGGCCTGCTTCGCCTTCTTCAGGTCGGCGCAGGCGGCGTCCGGCAGCACCGGGTCCGTACAGCGCGCCTTGTAGACGGCGTTCAGGGTGTCGGCGGCCGTGTGGGCCCCCTTGGCGGCGGCCGGGGCGGTCTTCACCAGGGTGTCGAGGTTGTGGCGGACGGCTCCGGCCGAGTCGGCGACGAGCCGGGCCGTGTCGCCGATGGTCTTCTCGTTGTCATCGAGGAAGGGCCCCACCTTGTCCGCGACCCCGTTCACCTTGTCGGCGAGGGTCCGGGTGCCGTCGGCGACCTGCCGCGCGCCGTCCGCCAGGTCGCCCGAGCCCGTGTCGAGCCTGGTGAGTCCGGCGGAGAGCTTCCCGCTGCCGGACTTGGCGTCCTTCAGGCCCGCCGCGAGGTCCTCGGACCCCTGCTCGGCCTTGCCGAGGCCGCCTTCCAGCTCGTCGGCCCCATTGGCGGCCTTCACCGTGGCGCCGTGGATGTCGGAGAAGGAGATGAAGATCCGGTCCAGGAAGGACCGCGAGGCCTTGGTGGACGCGGCCTGGCGGACCTCGGCGAACACGGTCCGCGAGATCTGCCCGACGATGTAGTTGTTGGCGTCGTTCGTACGGACCTGGAGCGCACCCGTCTCGGGCGAGTCGCCCGCACTGGACGCGATCCGCCCGCTGAAGGCGGCCGGCATGGTCAACGACAGGTAGTACCTGCCGTCCTCGACACCCGCGCGGGCCTCGGCGGCGCTCACCCGATGCCAGTCGAAGACGTCGCTGTCCTGAAGCCCCTTGGTGATCTCGTCGCCCGCGGTGACCTTCCTGCCGTCGGCGGTGGCGCCCTTGTCGTCGTTCACGAGGGCCACGGGGATGCGGTCCAGGCGGCCGTACGGGTCCCAGAAGGACCACAGGTACAGGGCGCCGTACAGCAGCGGCAGCACCAGCAGCGCCACCAGGGCGGCACGCGGCAGCTTCCCCCTGCCGAAGCGGCGCAGCTCAAGCGCGGCCAGTCGCGGCGAGCGCATCGGCCTTCTCCTTCCCCCGGGACGTACCCGTGGTCACCACGACGGCGTCCGCGGGCGCCTCACTGCACACCGCCACCACCGTCGTCCCGGCCGCGGCGAGCGACCTGAGCAGCGCCCAGGCCTCGGTCCGTTCGGCGTCGGACAGCTTCAGATCCAGGTCGTCGACCCCGAGCAGCCGCGGCCGGCCGATCAGGGCCAGCGCGATCGACAGCCGCAGCGCCTCCAGCCGTTCCAGATCGCGTACGGCGGTCCGCGCGCCCTTGGGCAGCGCCTCCCGGTCGAGCCCGGCCGCCCTCAGGGCGGAGTCGATCCGCAGCTTCGCCTCGGCCGCACGCTCGTCGCGCGACCGCAGCAGCGCGCGCACCGAGTCTCCGAACCGGCGCTGCAACAGCGCCCGTTCACGCAGGTGTTCCCCCACGGTCAGCGCCGGGTCGAGGTCGGTGACCCCGGGGACATGGGCGGGCGCGCTGAACCGGCGCACCGCGGCGAGCTGCTTCGGCAGCCGCGCCCCGCCCACGGTCGCCGTCCCCTCGGTGGCCTTCATCCGCCCGGTGAGCGCGAGCAGCAGGCTCGTACGCCCGGACCCGGACGGCCCCTCGACGGCGATCAACGCACCGGGCTCCGCGGCGAGGTCGATCCCGCGGAACGCCCAACCGCGAGGCCCCTTCAGCCCGAAGCCTTCGGCCGTGACAGCGACTCCGTCCACGGCCACCCCCTGATCTTCTTGAATCGAGAACTTTTTGAACTGACTGGTCAGTGCAAAAACTAACCCGAACCTTCGACCGAAGCAAAACGCCAGGTCAGAACGGATTGTCAGTGCCATACCTCACGATGGGTACATACGGCACTCCGTAGCGGGAGGTGCCGTCACCCAGACGACAGGAGGTTCGTCATGGCCAACTACCACGCAGCCGCCGCCCGTCGGCGCCGCGCCACCGGCCCTGCCCCCTCACTGACCGGTCCGGCGAGCGACGTGCACCCCGTGCTGCGCCGGACGACGGCCCCACCCGCCGCCCTCGACCTGCTCGCCCAGGCCCGCGCCGGCCTCGACGAGGCGTTGGCGCTGGAGACACCGAACGAGCGCTACGCGACAGCCCATCTCGCGGCCCTGCGCACCGCGGCGGCCGTGCTCGCCGCCCGTGGACGCCCGGAGCCCACCTCCCGACGCCGCGCCAAGATACGGAGCGCCTGGGAAGTGCTCCCCGAGATCACGCCCGAGCTCGCCGAGTGGAGCGCCCTGTTCGCCTCCGGAGCCCGGCGCCGTGCCCGGGCCGAGGCGGGCATCCAGGGCGCGGCCAGCCGCCGGGACGCCGACGACCTCATACGCGACGTGGGGATGTTCCTGCGCCTCGTCGAGCGGATGCTGGTGCTCCAGCCGGTCCTCCCGCAGCCACGCCAGGACACGGACCGGTCGGAGGGCGGCGACAGAGACACCGACCGCGACCGTGACCGCGACTTCCCCGACGCCGGGTGAGCGGCGCGTCGTACCGCGGGCCGAGCGCGGACGGCCTCTCCGCTTCCCATTAGGGTGGAGGGCGCCTGAAGCCTTCCTTCCCGCCGAGGAGCCAACTGCCGTGTCGGACCCGCTGCGACCCCGCGCCTCCCTCCGTACCGCCGTGGTCTGGGAGGTCCTCCAGGACGCCCTCGACCGCCGGGTCAAGGCCACGGGACGCCAGGCGCTGGACGTCCTCGACACCGGGGGTGGCAGCGGCAACTTCGCGGTGCCCGTCGCCCGCCTCGGCCACCAGGTGACCGTCGTCGACCCCAGCCCCAACGCGCTGTTCGCACTGGAGCGCCGTGCCGCCGAGGCCGGCGTCGCCGACCGCGTGCGGGGCGTCCAGGGCGACGCCCACGGCCTCTTCGACGTGGCCGAGCGCGGCGGCTACGACGTCGTGCTGTGCCACGGCGTCCTGGAGTACGTGGACGACCCGGCCGAAGGCGTGCGCAACGTGGTGGCCGCCCTGCGCCCCGAGGGCGTCCTCAGCCTGCTCGCCGCAGGCCTCGGCGGTGCCGTGCTCGCGCGGGCCCTGGCCGGCCACTTCAAGGAGGCCCGGCAGGCCCTCGGCGACCCGAACGGCCGCTGGGGCGACGGCGACCCCGTACCGCGCCGCTTCACCACCGAACAGCTCACCGCGCTCGTCGAGGGCGCGGGCCTCACCGTCGGCGCGGTGCACGGCGTGCGGGTCTTCGCCGACCTGGTGCCCGGCGTGCTCGTGGACACCGAGCCCGGCGCCGTGGAAGCCCTGCTGAAACTGGAGGAGGCGGCGGCCGAGCTCCCCGCCTTCCACTCCGTCGCCACCCAGCTCCACGTGCTCGGCGAGACGCCGGAGACCACCGGGGCCTGAGCCGACTCCTGTGACGGAGTGCTGATCAGGGAGTTGGTCGGCACATGGAGTACGCCACAGGCCCCCCGATCGGGCGCTCAGCGCCGTATGATCGAGGGAGACCGCCCGGCATGACGGGACGGCCGCTGGGGAATGACAAGATTCAGCGAGCCGGAGCGTTCATGGCGGATTCCGGTTGGCCAATTGGCGTAGAGGGGCGGGTTTCACGGGGGCGATTCCCTGCCTATCCTGAAGGGACCCCCCGAGTCGCCCCGGCGACTGCACGATGAGGAGGACGACGTGCCGCTCTCGGAGCACGAGCAGCGAATGCTCGAGCAGATGGAGCGAGCGCTGTACGCCGAAGATCCCAAGTTCGCGACAGCGCTTGAGGGAAGCGGGCTGCGTACGTACACCCGGCGACGGGTCTACCAGGCGGTCGCCGGCTTCCTCGTGGGTATCGCGCTCCTCATGGCAGGTATGGTCGCCAAGCAGGTGTGGCTCAGCGTGGTGGGTTTCCTCGTCATGCTGGGTTGTGCGGTACTCGCCGTGACCGGGTGGCGCAAGGCCCCCAAGCCGGGCGAGCAGCCCGCCGCGGGCGCCCCGAACGCCCGTCGCCAGGGACGCCAGAAGCGCTCGATGATGGACCGGATCGAGCAGCGCTGGCAGCGCCGCCGTGACGAGCAGGGCGGGCAGTAGTCGGCCCGCGGCTCCCACAGATCTCCGTGAGGGGGTGACCACCCGGCCGGGTGGTCACCCCCTCACGTGTGCCCTCAGGACATGAGGAGTGCGCGGGGAGGCGGTTTTCGGCCTTCCTGCGGCGGCTCAGCCTTCCTGTCCGGACGTCTTGCGCAGCGTCGGCCGGGCCGCCGCCGCGCGTGCCTTGACGCCGGCCCACCACTCCGACGTAGCCCACACCACCCGTGCGGTGGAACGCGGCGCGATCAGTGCGCGGGTCCGCGTGCCCCGGCTCACCGAGGCGCGCAGGCCGGCGATCACCTGGTGGACGTCCTGGGCGAGGCCGGCCGTCGGCCGTGGCCGCGGGGCGTAGAGCACCTGCTCCACGGCGTCCGCCACCCGGTGCACCGAGGCCGCGACCGACGGTTCGAGATGCCCGAGCCGCACGATCCGCGCCGCCGCCTTGCGTGGCGTCTGCGAGTCGTCCGGCAGGATCCCGAAGTCCCACGCCGTGTCCGTCAGCTCCTGCCAGGCCGCCAGGGTGTGCGCGGCCGCGTCCGCCTCGCTGCGGCCGTGGCCGCCCAGGCGTACCGACCGGATGCGCAGCCGGCACAGCATCGGTGCCAAGGGGATCGAGAGCACCACCAGCCCGACGGCCACCCAGAGCAGCAGCTTCAGGTACCACCACTGGCCGCCTACGCCCCACCAGGGCCCGCCGCCGTCCTTGGCCGCCACGGCCGCGGGGGAGGCGCTGTCGCAGGCATCCAGCTTCCGCAGCTGGGCCGAGCAGCTCTCGCTCGCCGACGGCGAGGCCGACGGCGCCGTGGACGTCCCGGCGGACGGCCGCGCCACGTCGGGGATCAGGCTGCCGGAGGCATCCGGGACCGTGTACGAGGGCACCGAGCCCCGGGTCGGGGTGGGCTCGAAGCGGGTCCAGCCCACGCCCTCGAAGTACAGCTCGGGCCAGGCGTGGGCGTCCTTGAGCCCCACCGACACCGTGCCGTCCGCCTGCGGGGTGCCGGGCGCGAAGCCCACCGCGACCCGGGCCGGAATGCCCAGGGAGCGGGCCATCGCCGCCATGGCGAAGGAGAAGTGGACGCAGAAACCCTGCTTGTCCCGCAGGAAGTTGGCGATCGCGTTGGGCCCGTCGCCGACCTCCACCTGGGTGTCGTACTCGAAGCCGCCGTTGACCGCGAAGTAGTCCTGGAGCGCGACTGCCTGCTCGTAGGGGTTCTTCGCGCCCGCGGTGACTTCCCGGGCGGTCTTGGCCACCACGGACGGCAGCGAGTCGGGCAGGTCGGTGTACTCGCGCTCGATGGCCGGGGGCGCGGTCGGCGCCGCGGCGAGCTGCTCGGCCGTCGGCTCCACGTCCAGGCTCTGCACCTGGTACGTCAGACCGCGCGTGTTCTGGCCGTGATCGCCGACCAGCGCCATGCCCTCGGGCTCGTAGCGCCAGTTGCCCCGGATCTTGACGCCGCTCGGCGGGTACGGCATCGGCAGGTAGTCCTGGGCGTACCAGTTCGCCGCCTCGATGGTGGTCCTGACCTCGGTGCGCTTGACGTCGGTGCCGAGGCCGATCGGGGTGGGGAAGTCGTTCGGAACGGCGGTGATGGACCGCTTGGACGGCTTCCAGGTCCGGCCGTCGAAGTCGTCGAGGGAGACGATCCGCAGATACAGGTCGGAGATGTCGTTGCTCTCGGTCCGCACGGACAGGACCTGGCGGTCCTCGTCCACGTTCAGGCTGTCGCGCAGGGTCAGCAGCGGGTTCACCGCGGAGATCGTGCCGCCGCTCCCGTTGCCGGCGCCCACGCCCGTCCCGGCGGCGTCCAGGAGGCCGCCGTTCATCGAGGGCAGGGCGAGCGGCACCACGAGGGCGATGCCCAGGGCCACCACGCCGATACGCCGCCCGGTGCGCACCGGTGCCACCGGGCCGGTGTCCCCGCCCGGGGTACGGGCCGCCCCGCCGAAGACACGGCCCCACTGCGAGAGCCGGTCGCGCCCCTCGGCCAGGAGCAGCAGCAGATAACCGGCCGCCGCGACCAGGAACCACAGCCAGTCGGCGCCGCCCTCGGACAGCCCCGCGGCGACGGAGTACAGCGCGAGCAGCGGCAGCCCCGCCGGGGCCGCGCTGCGGAAGGTCACCGCGAGGGCGTCCACCGCGAGACCGATGACCAGGACACCGCCGAACACCATCAGCCGGATGCCGTCGGACTCCAGGGGCGCCGGGATCGCGTACCGCGCGATGTCGTCGCCGCCCTGTTGCAGCAGATCCGCGAAGTGCACGAAGGCGCCCGGGCCGGGGATCAGCCCGAGGAAGGCGTGGTCGCGGGCGAAGATCAGGGTCAGCATGACCAGCGTGACGAGCGCCTGGGCCGCCACGATCAGCGGACGGGCCAGCGGTATCCGCCGGGTCGCCGCACCCACGACCGTCTGCACCCCGAGCAGGAAGGCGGCCTGCACGATCCAGGTGACCGGTTCGACCAGCGGGAGCAGGGCGCACGCGGACATCAGCGTGGCCGCCCACGCGCACAGCGCCAGTCGTGCCCGCCCGCTCATCACGGCCCCTCCCCGGCGCCGGCCGCACCGACGCCCGTGCGCTCGCGGTCCGCGAGGCGCCACAGTTCGTTCAGCGAGGCGCCGCGCGGCACGCCGAGAGCCGTCCAGCCGGCCTCGCGCAGCATCCGCAGCCGCTCCTCGGGCTCGTCGGACGGCCCGGGCACATCGGTCGGTTCCCGCACCCAGCCCTCGCTGTCCAGCACGAAGGCGAGCGCGCCCCCGCTGCGCTGGCGCATCTTGGCGATCACCGTGGCCTGCTCCTCGTCGAGGTCGCCGAAGAAGGCCACCAGCAGCCCTTCGTTCCCGCTGCGCAGTACGTCGTACGCCCGCGACAGGCCGGTGCCGTCGGAGTGGTCGATCACCGCGAGCGTGTCCATCATCAGCCCGGCCGCGTCCGCCGTCTCCTGACTGGCGCCCGCGAACCCGTCCGCGCCCTCGCCGGGCACCGAACTGCCCGTGTCCGTCAACAGCCGTACGGAAAAGCCCCGTTCGAGCATGTGGACCAGGACGGAGGCGGCGCCCGAGACGGCCCACTCGAAGGCCGAGTCCGGGCCCGCGCCCGCGAAGGCGAGGCCCCGGGTGTCGAGCAGCACCGTGCAGCGGGAGCGCTGCGGCTGCTCCTCGCGGCGCACCATCAGCTCGCCGTAGCGGGCGGTGAGGCGCCAGTGCACCCGGCGCAGGTCGTCGCCGTAGCGGTACCCGCGCGGGATCACGTCGTCCTCGCCGGCCAGGGCGAGCGAGCGCTGCCGTCCGTCGCCGTACCCCTTCGCCTCGCCGCTCAGGCGCACCGGCGGCAGCGCCTCCACGCGCGGGATCACGATCAGGGTGTCGTACGACGAGAAGGAGCGGGTCAGCTCGCACATCCCGAACGGGTCGGTCAGGCGCAGCTGGAGCGGGCCCAGCGGATAGCGGCCGCGCAGGTCGGAGCGGACGCGGTAGGACACCTCGCGGCGGCCGCCCGGCTCGACCCGGTCGAGCACGAAGCGGGGGCGCGGGCCGAGGACGTAGGGCACCCGGTCCTGGAGCATCAGCAGGCCGGTGGGCAGCCGGGAGACGTTGTCCATCCGCAGATGGACGCGGGCCTCGCTGCCGGCGGGCACGCGCGCGGGGGAGAGCCTTCGGGTGCCGGCGACCCGGTAGCGGGTGCGGTAGAGCACGGTGGCGCAGACCAGGGGCAGCACGGCCAGCAGCAGGCCGACCCGCAACAGGTCGCTCTGGCCGAGGACGTACGCGCAGATGGCCGCCGCGATGCCGGCGGCGAAGAAGGAGCGGCCCCGGGTGGTCAGGCCCGCCAGCGCCGTGCGGACGCCGCCCTTGTCGCCCCGGTCGGCCTCGGCGGTGCCCACGCCGCCGACGCCCCCGGCGGTCATCACAGGCTCCGCGGCGGCTGCTGCGGATACGCGGGCGCGCCGCGGCCGATCCCGAGGCCGCCGCCCTGCTGGGGTGCCGCGGGAACCGGGGTGCGCTGGAGGATCTCCTGGACGACCTGTTCCGCGGTGCGCCGGTTCAGCTGGGCCTGCGCGGTGGGCAGCAGCCGGTGCGCGAGGACGGCCACGGCGAGTGCCTGGATGTCGTCCGGCAGGGCGTACTCCCGGCCGCTGAGGGCCGCGGAGGCCTTCGCCGCGCGCAGCAGGTGCAGCGTCGCGCGCGGGGAGGCGCCGAGTCTGAGGTCGGGGTGGGTACGCGTGGCCGAGACCAGGTCCACCGCGTACCGCCGGACGGTCTCGGCGACATGGACACCGCGCACGGCCTCGATGAGCTTCACGATGTCGTGGGCGTGGGCCACCGGCTGGAGGTCCTCCAGGGGGCTCACCCCGCCGTGGATGTCGAGCATCTGGAGCTCGGCCTCGACGCTCGGGTAGCCCACCGACACCCGGGCCATGAAGCGGTCGCGCTGGGCCTCGGGGAGCGGATAGGTGCCCTCCATCTCGACCGGGTTCTGGGTCGCGACCACCATGAAGGGGCTGGGCAGCTCGTAGGTCGTCCCGTCGATGGTGACCTGGCGCTCCTCCATGGACTCCAGAAGCGCCGACTGGGTCTTCGGCGAGGCGCGGTTGATCTCGTCGCCGATCACGATCTGCGCGAAGATCGCACCCGGTTTGAACTCGAAGTCCCGGCGCTGCTGGTCCCAGATGGACACCCCCGTGATGTCCGAGGGCAGCAGGTCGGGAGTGAACTGGATGCGGCGCACGGAGCAGTCGATGGACCGCGCCAGAGCCTTGGCCAGCATGGTCTTGCCGACACCTGGCACATCCTCGATCAGAAGATGTCCCTCGGCGAGCAGCACGGTCAGCGAGAGCCGTACGACCTCGGGCTTCCCTTCGATCACGCCCTCCACCGAACTGCGTACCCGCTCGACAACGGCGGTCAGATCAGTGAGGCTCGCTCGATCGTCATAGGTGGTCACCCGGCCCTCCTCGGCCCGTACTTTCCGGGCCGACGCTCTGCGATGCGTAACCGGCCCACCCCGAATCACGGACACCGCCCGGGAAAAGTTCCGCGCGACGCCACACCCGCATTCTTGCTGCCGTTACCGATTCGTGTCACTCGACTGTGGACAACTGGCTGCACTATGCCGGTCTTACGATGCTTTGGGCGCCCCGAGGGCTGAAATCAACAGCCAAACGACAGCTAACGGGGGCGGTTACGCGGGGTCGATCTCGCGCAGCAGGCCCGTCTTCACGTCGAACACGAAGCCGCGTACGTCGTCGGTGTGGAGCAGGAACGGCGAGGTGCGCACGCGCTGCATGGACTGCCGTACGTCCTGTTCGACGTCCCGGAAGGCCTCCACGGCCCACGCGGGGCGCTGGCCGACCTCCATCTCCAGATCGGTGCGGAAGTCCTCGGTGATCGCCTCCAGACCGCAGCCGGTGTGGTGGATGAGGACGACGCTGCGGGTGCCGAGCTTGCGCTGGCTGATGGTGAGCGAGCGGATCACGTCGTCGGTGACCACGCCGCCCGCGTTGCGGATGGTGTGGCAGTCGCCGAGCTCCAGGCCGAGGGCCGCGTGCAGGTCGAGACGGGCGTCCATGCAGGCCACGACCGCGACGTGCAGGACGGGGCGGGCGTCCATCCCGGGATCCGTGAACGCGGCGGCGTACTGCTCGTTCGCGCCGACGAGACGGTCGGTCACGGTGCCGCCGCGTATGGCGCCTTCGGATGCGGTGGTGGCGGATGCGGAAGTCGTCATATCTCCGACGGTACTGGTCACAGCGGTTCCGGTCTTGTGGTGAGAAGGGAAAAAGAGCGTCATCACGCGCTCTTTGTGAGGTAAGCCACATGAGTGAGGGGGGAGCGCCCGGTCGGGTGATTTCCGCCGGTTCGCCGCTTCGTCTCCGGGTCCGGCCGCGACGCGCAGGCCGGTTGATTGACCGCGAGACAGCGTGGACTAAAGTGACGCGAAGCGGGAGGCGAGGCCTCCCTGCTGGACTTTCCCCGGAGTTCCCGGCGATTTTCCGGAGATCTCCCCACGTGCGCGGCGCGTACGTACGGCTCGGCCTCCTCCCGCTCCCGGTCGGCTGACGCTTCCGGCGCCGGCAGGCCACCCCTTGACGAGCGGGCGGGGACCCGGCGGTGCGTACGGCCCGTGCCGGACCTGAGAGGGCCCCTTGAGTCAGAGTCGACACGTCCCGGTGATGCTCCAGCGGTGCCTGGACCTGTTGGCCCCCGCCCTTCAGCAGCCGGGAGCGGTCGTCGTCGACTGCACGCTCGGGCTCGGCGGCCACAGCGAGGCCCTGCTCCAGCAGTTCCCCGAGGCGCACCTGGTCGCCCTCGACCGCGACAAGGAGGCGCTGCGCCTGTCCGGCGAGCGGCTCGCGCCCTACGGCGAGCGCGCCACCCTCGTCCACGCGGTCTACGACGAACTCCCGGACGTACTGGACAGGCTCGGCATCGCGCGCGTGCAGGGCGTCCTCTTCGACCTCGGCGTCTCCTCCATGCAGCTCGACGAGGCCGACCGGGGCTTCGCCTACGCCCAGGACGCCCCGCTCGACATGCGGATGGACCAGACGACCGGCATCAGCGCGGCCGAGGTCCTCAACACCTACCCGCCGGGCGAGATCGTGCGGATCCTGCGCGCCTACGGCGAGGAGAAGCAGGCCAAGCGGATCGTGTCCGCGATCGTGCGCGAGCGCGAGAAGGAGCCGTTCAGCAACAGCGCCCGGCTCGTCGAGCTCATCCGGGACTCCCTGCCGCAGGCCGCCAAGCGCACCGGCGGCAACCCGGCCAAGCGCACCTTCCAGGCCCTGCGCATCGAGGTCAACGGCGAACTCGCCGTCCTGGAACGGGCGATCCCGGCCGCCGTGGAGACGCTCGCCGTCACCGGGCGGATCGCCGTGCTGTCGTACCACTCGCTGGAGGACCGGCTCGTCAAGCAGGTGTTCGCGGCCGGCGCCGCCACCACCGCGCCCCCCGGGCTGCCCGTCGTCCCCGAGCGCTACCAGCCCCGGCTCAAGCTGCTCACGCGCGGTGCCGAACTTCCCACGGAGGAAGAGGTCGCCGAGAACCGGCGAGCCGCACCGGCGCGACTGCGTGGCGCCGAGCGAATCAGGGAGTCCATCGAATGAAGTCCATGAGGGACGTCCGTGGGTTGGGAATCCGGACTCACTGGAGGGTCTGTGAGTAGGAAACCCGAACTGAGGGGGAGGGCGGCCCGGCTCGCGCGCCTCTTCCCCGCCGCGACGGGCCCCGGCCAGGCGGCCCGCGCCCCCTTCGTGCTCCTCGTGGTCCTTCTGCTCGGCGGCGGCCTCATCGGACTGCTGGTGCTGAACTCCGCGCTCAGCGAAGGGTCGTTCAAGCTCGACGACCTCCAGAGGGACACCAAGAGCCTCACCGACGAGGAACAGGCGCTCCAGCGGGACGTCGACGCCTACTCCGCCCCCGAGGCCCTCGTGCGCCGCGCCCGCGAGCTCGGCATGGTGCCCGGCGGCGACCCGGCCTTCCTCGACCCCGACGGCACCGTCAAGGGCGTCCCGTCACCCGCCTCCGGTGCCGAAACGGCCTCCTTGCGGATGCCCCTCGTCCTGGCGCCCGAGGCGATCGCCGACCTGACCGTCCCGGCACCGGCGGACAGCCCGAGCCCGACGCCGACGCAGAGCACCGCGCAGGCCCCCGGGAGCACCCCCTCCGAAGTCCCGCCCTCCACGAACCCGACCCCTACCCCCGGCAGGTGACGGAAGTGTCCGACGATTTCGGCAGGCAACCGCCGCGCCGCCGCGTGCCCGGACCCGCGCGCCCCGAGCGCTCCGCCCGCCCCGTCG
>Ga0307508_10004342_pt1 | contig 13871 bp, 10 predicted proteins | sample 9_EM_MG_FD_203089 | JGI IMG/M metagenome (GOLD analysis project Ga0307508, IMG submission 203089) | Populus trichocarpa ectomycorrhiza microbial communities from riparian zone in the Pacific Northwest, United States - 9_EM | ecosystem: Host-associated > Plants > Roots > Unclassified | place... | reverse complement strand
TACGCTCTAAGAAAAGAGTTTCCAATTACACTGAATATCTGCTAAGGATGAAAGATGATTTTTAGAAGTAGCTAAATGCCACTGCCAATCTCATGATTAAAAGAAGAGTTTCTAACAAGAGAAAGTCTTAAGGTCATGTAAAGACTAAATTTCTAGAAGTTGATGAACCATAGAAGATTTAGATGTATTGGATCCTGCACTTGCTCTATCAACATTTTGCAAAGACTCAATGTTGATCAAAGCATTTGGTGGTAGGAAGCAATACTATGGTCTTGCAGAAGAAGGATCTAGGAAAAAGTATGAATTACAGCATTCTTTTATGAAGTGCTTCTCTCAAGACTCTTGCCAGCATGTCAATGATTGCCAGCTCAAGATTCGTATCATTGTACCAGATAATAGCTCATCAAAAGTGCAAATGCTGCACAGCATTAAGGTTCTCTTACATGGTTCAATACCAATCACTACTAAGGAGGTTAGAAGAAAATGGAGTTACACAGGAGCATATTATTTTCATCCATTACTAATGACAGAGAGACACAAAAAAGGAACAAACATGTGGATATAACATCTCAACATTCAAAATGACAACTGACCTCTAAGAGCTCCAGATAGGAGAGGATAATTATAAATCCAACCACTATTATTAACGCAGTTAAAGGAAAAGGCCCTAGAAAATGAACATAAACCAGAACAATAACTTTTGGTTCTTTAATTCAGATTTACGATCTATAATAAATCTAACTTGTTGAAACTAACATGATCTATATTAAAAAATAAGTACGGAAACATAGCTGTTTTCTTCATGTAGGCCATACAGCTGAAGAATAGCATTAATTGTCCATGCACTGAAATTTTATGTAAGATAGGCGAGTGCATCTAATTAGGAAATAAACTGTTTTCAATATTACTTCCAACTTATCCACAATACATCAAACATATCTCGATGTTACTTCTTTAAATTTGATAATTATTAATCAAACTATTTTTGCCTTAAAAAACAAGAAGAAATGCACAAACCTTCTGAGGATTATAACGATTTTCCTTGTGTTTTCCACAATCAATCACATATACGACATCATCTATTGTTAAACTTGTCTCTGCAATGTTGGTGGCTATAATAACCTGGATAAAGTAAAAGCAAAAATTAGCAATTTTTATTTCATACATCAATGGCCAAAACAAATGGAAACTTAAGGGCCACCCCCAAGAGAGAGGTGTTGGCAAGCTACTAAGAAGATCAAGCATTCACTTAATCAGTTGAAGAATAGCACCATGATATACCAGCATTATGGCAGGCTACTTACCCTGCACTTACATTTCCTCTTATTTCCTCAAGGTTTCTTAAGGTTCAACTTTCAAAAAGCTAGCTTTTCTTCTCTTCTGTATCCCCTTAAGTTTACCCTTTCCTTAGGGTTATGTGAACTTGCTCACAAATTAGGTAAGTCAGTGCCGTGCCCACTTCTATTGAACAAAAGTTGTCCATATTTTTTAGCTTTCTTATTCATTTTTTTTATTGGAGTAGTTGTCAATCTGAACTCCACCCTTTCTTCTGTCATTAGTCAAAACACTCTTAGCCTCACCTTGTTGATTTCATTGCAATTGCAATAAAACAACCACCTCATTCATTCTCTCTTTATATCCATTTTACAAATTTGTGCTACCTTTTTCCAGCTATTTATCTTGCAGGTGATTCTTCTATCATACAATTTCTAGGACATGGTGAACTTGATTCGCGCATTGATGGTCCTTGCCAATCTAAGATAGAAATCCAATTTTAACATCCTTTCTTGGTGATGGCTTCTAGAAATATTTATAATAAGTCACATGAGTAGGTTATTTGATTTCTATAGTAACCACATCCAGTTGTCCAGAATAATTTTCCCAATAATATGCTGTTTGATTTTCACTTGATGACTAATAATGGTGTATTTCAAAACTGTACAAGCCCCTTCTACAAAAAGGAAATCTTGTTTCTTTCCCGGCCTCCTCTGTGAAGAACATGTTTGATGATCTGACAACCCACCTTCCATGAAAGGCTTTTAATTGCTTTTGACACATCAAAAAGGTCATTTGCTAGTCTCAGGGTGGTCTCATTTGCTACAAACAATGGAGGCAACAATTGCAAAGTCAACCCACCAGCCTAACCCAGCTGAAAAACAGGATCACAGCTCTAAATTTTAACCCAAAGTGACCAAAATTTTAGGGTTTAGTTTGGATCAACCTCCAGGTATCCCATCAGTCAGCCACTTTAAAAGCTTCAGAGTTTGAGATCCCTAATTTTACCAAGTATAAAGCAACAACTTAAGAAATGAGTCATTTGACCTCTTGTTTCTTTCTCTTCCTATTTGTAAAACAAGTTTTTGGCATACCATTCAAACCTTCATGTTTGATATATTCAAGTTATAAAAGTTGTTATCTTTCTATTATTTGATTAGTATATCTGCCTTTTGTTATATTTTATATCATTTATGATTTGCCTGTGTTATAGGAATATATGAACATATGAATGCCATGTCTTAAGGCCCCTGCCAGTCTAAAAAATGAACATTGTAATTTTACAATATCATAATTTTGGGTGGAGACACAGCTTATGAACCCAAACCTGAATATGACCGAACAAAAATAACTGGCTTTAAGTTACCTTGCGTATGTTTTCAGGAGGCCATAGAAACACCTTTTTTTGGTCCTTTGATGCTATAGATGAATGCAAAGGAAGAACCCAATCAGAAGATGGTCCTCCAAATCGATAAGAAGCAACCAACCTATCGAGTAGCATATAAATTTCAGACACGCCCTGTTATAGAGCACAAATTGTATAAGAATGACAGTTCTTGAAGAGAATAAGACAAGCCACTCAGTTGTTGATGAAAGAAAAATATTGAACAGACTTACAGGCAAAAAGATGAGTATGGCACCCTCACCACATGTTTCATCAACATAACATATCAAGTCTTCAAGAAGGTCATAATCAATGATTTCTTCATTCAATCTTTTCTGTAAAAAAGATTGAGCATTCAGCAAGCAAAAGAGCATCAAACTAAATGGACTGAACTCTAAGCCACTACACAGAACTGGCACTTTACCAAATTCTTTTGTGTTTGCTCACTGTAAGTTTGGTAGCTAGTTGAAATATAATGGGGGTTAATACAGTCTTCTGAAAGCTGAGAATCATCACCCCATGCAGATAAAACTAGATTCTTCTTCCCTCTGTGGTTATCTACAGGACCACTCTGCAGGTGTCATGCACATGACAAGCTAAAATCAGCTTAAATAACAATAAAGTCATTAATAGGGAGCAAATTAAATTGTTACAAAATTTTAAGCCATTTAACCATACATAAGATGAGAATGCAAAACCCAGTGCAACACAAATTACACCATTTTAAGAAAACTAGAGTTAAAATGTAGGCATGGTTTATTCCTCTTTGCTTCAACCAGACAAATGTGATAGATTCATCTGCTTGCTTCCCTGCTTATTGCTATTGCAGTTGTAGGGTATTCATTGTTGGTTGTACTGTTATTTTAATGAGGTTCAACTTCCAATAGTACGCTACAGTACAGAATCACTATCACTATACAGCTGAGTTATCTACATTTTTAAGAAACATGTTAGCTGACTTTGAAGACCTGACACTGTTAAGGGCGGGGGTAGGAGATGGGAAAAAGGTCGTGATGATCAAACAAAATTACACACACAAACACAAAAAGTGAATGACTGAATTGAATAGATTAAAGCAGACAATCCACATCAGTATCCTACTCGCCAAGCAATCATGATCTTCATCAATGACCCAACCACATTATGCAATAATATACATTACCTAAGTTGAAAAAATTGAAAAAATATACATTACTAGCTTCTTTCTATCATACTTCCCTTATGCTGCAATGATAAAAACTGAAAAATCTTCATCATTAAGTGATTAGTAAAAATTATGGGTCTTCACTATGAAATATGGGTATATATTATTTGCAACACACCCAGCAACCTGCCCATTGGGCATCTCCTCTGCTCTCAGTTTTTGTTCCTTTTTCAGGTCCCAAAAAGAGTAACAGATGAATAAAAATGAAGTTGAGAGAGAGGTATACATGGTCATGATTACTGAATTACTATGTGCATATGCACAATATGGAACATTTCAGAAAAAACAAAGATCAAACCATAGATTAGGGGAAATTAAATAGAATAAAGCAGCAAAACAATATGAAAACAACAACCACATTCTGGAATAAAAATGTTTAAGCACCTTATCAAATGCAGATGTTTCGTATCTTAAAGCAGCTGGAGCATCTGAAGCCAGGTTATAATTGATGTATTCATATATATCCTCAAGAAAGTAATTTGTCACAGGATGTGTACGGCCTTGAGCAGTAAGTACAGGGCATTGTCCAAAGTACCTCGAAAATAAACTTGAATCTACTGTGGCAGACCTGAACAAAGTCATTGATTAAATAAGAACACGTGCAAGATTATAGAAAAACAGAAGTGCTAAGAGAAAACTGAAAATGAACAAACATACATAAGAATAACTTTAAGTTTTGGTGTGTCTTGAGAAGATTGCTTCTCAATCAGGTTCTTCAAAACAATGAGTAGAAAATCACCCTGTCACAGGAAAAGAGTGATTAATTTTGTTTAATTCAACTTTTGGTTCTTCTGATATAACTGCCTTTAGCCGGGAACAGGCCCCTGTCTATTACAAACTAAGTAAACAAATAAAATAGAAAATAAAGAAACCAGTACTGATTAGGCACTTCCCAGATTTAGCAGCAGTAGAAATGCTTCAGGAAAAAGAGGGAAAAAAATTGTAAAGATGTGAATCTAACCCATGTTGAACAAATCGTGATAACAGATTGCTCCTTCAGTTTTCCTTTTCTAGATACTAAATATGCTCCCAGCTAAGTTTTCCAAAACATCAATTATCAAACACTATGAAAGCAAATTAGAAAAGGCTCATAAGCATCACATTTTTCATAACACAGCAATCACATGAATGTCAACAAACCAGGTCAGCATAGCATCAAAGCATCATGCACAGGTTACTGGAGTGTTTAGACTGTAGAGCCATGTTAACAAAGTGGTGATCCCACCTAGACATGTGTCTGAATCCTGGATCACATGAACCAATAGCAACACATTCACAATCCAAACGAACAGGATGATGAGTCCCACATATCAGAGTTTTCCAATATCAGATGAGGAATTGAGAAGGCTAGCAACAGAGGAATCTTAAAATTCAAGTAATGCCTACATTGTGAATCGCTGTGACTAATGGACATGATAAATCTAGTCATATTGCATCAATGGCATCCACTAGTAAGCCCGGTAACATTTTGAATGACAACATGTGGGGTATTGTATATGCTATTAACATTTACAAACTTGCCTAGCCAACTATATATGCCTTCTGCATACGAAAAATCAGTGCTTCCAACAAGATGCAACCAAACTACCTTATAATTCAATTCTGTGTAGGGAACTAACTTGATGAAAATAGCACTGAAGAGGAACACCACATGCATGAGTAAGAGTGCTAAAACAGAAGGAATCCAAAAGAAACTACTTTTCAAAATCCAGGAGATCAAGAAATTAAACTACTAAAACTATGTTAAACTTCACTCACCAAAAGAGATCGTTCATGCACTTCATCAACTATGACATGTGTTATTCCACTCAAACTCCTATCCCCCTGCAATTTATAAGATCCATAATCAGATAATGCCATGCATATGAAAATGCAGTGCCAAATATTTTTTTCTAATATGCAAAGCAATAAACACTTGTCCTCGATACTTGAAGATCTTTCATATCACCAATAATTAATCCTAAATAATTCTTATAATATACTACTTCCAGAAAAACAAAGAAGTTGGCCTCTAAATATTTGTTGGTGAAACATTATTTGAGACAAACTTAAGAACCACAGATTCAACAGAGTTAAGTTAAATAATGGGCATACCGCAAGCTTCCTTAGAAGAATGCCTGTTGTACAAAAGAGAAGTTTTGTTTTTTCATTCCTGAGAAAATAAAGCATGAGCAAAAAAAAATCAATATCAATAGTAAATATTCAATATAATATTAGGAGAATCTCAGAGTCATCTGTGACATAGATCATCATGCACAATTGTTTAAAACTTAAATCAATATGTAAACACAAATTTAATAATAATGTGGAACTTTTTTTTTTTTTTGATAATATAATAATGTGGTACTTAAATTGTGTAGCTTTAAGTGTGAGTTTTGGTGAATATGTAAGCAACAGGAGAATCATAACTGAAGTCATTTTGTGCAAATAGGAGTATCAGATTATATCCATATTTAAGAAATATTAAGCATCTTTCAGGAAGCTATGGCTTTGCTTTTGTGAACCTATAAGTAAAATAATGAGTCAACTTGGTTAGGCTTATCATATTCATATAGCCCCAATTGACTAGGCATTGTAGGGTATCTAAACGAACATGAACTGCAAATATTCTAGTCCAAACCTATAAAGCCAAGCAGAACCAAAAAGAAAACTTTATTTGGTTGTATTCAGTTTTTTCTTTCATTTGGTTTGGTTTTCCACACTTGGAATTCAATACTTCTGTTCAGTGTCACTTTTGCCTAAAAACCCAGGCACAGCAAACCATTTACAACCCAAACAGACACACACAAACACAGAAGAGAGAGAGAGAGAGAGAGCAACCAACAAACAAACAAACGCTTCCCATTAGCTTCTCTTATCTCAAAAGCAAATAAAAACTAGACACTTTTCAAGAGCAATAATAAGACATGAATTGGCATATTTACAGAATTTTTTATTAATAAAAATCCTAGTTTGATATTTCAATTGAATCTTGAAAACAAATGATAATTTCGATAGTATGTATGCATATGCGGTGAGAGGGTTTGAAACAAAGTAATTAAATACAACAATTTGATAGCATCCAAAGAAATGAGGCCAGAGGTATGAGTTTCTTGTTAGTGCATTCATAAAATAATTAAAAACAGAAAAAATAGACAAGGCAGATTAAGACCTTGCGCTATCAAGCCGAACTTGATAGCCAACCAAAGAACCAACTGCACCAGGAGAAGGTTCACAGCGCTCATCAGCAACTCTTTCAGCAACAGATATAGCCTACATGGTAATGCAGCATCACAAATTGTAGATAACAAGTACATAGGGCTTACATGCAATTCCTTAATACAATCAGAGAAGCAGAAAATAATAACAATGGTACTAAATGAGCTTTACTGGATTAGTATTTCATTATAAGCATGAGATGACAACCATTTGCAAGTGTAGGTGAAAAAAGTTGTAACAACCACCAAACCTCAAAAGGAGAGAATTTGTAATTCACCATTCCAGGAAATTAGTCAGGCTCATTTCATAAGTTACCTTAACTGTAACTGACAAATGGATGTAATCCAAACAATTCTTAATGTTTGGTGGGGGGCGAGAAAAAAAAATTTCAGTGAATAATTGAGACACCTCACAAAACCTCAGGGGGATCCTTGAAATCTACCAAAATAAAAACTTTTCAATTTACTAAATTACAGATAAAGGGACAGAAACTCTGATTCTTCTTTTCTTTGGACTGCATCAACATGACTAGGGACCGAAGAAACCTTCATTGTAAAGTCACCAAATAAAGTAACAGGGCTCATCAAGGATCTGGAGGCTCCCAATCATGGGATTTTCACTTTATATTTTTCTCATGAAAAAGATTAAAAGAAGTAAAGAAGAAAAATGTTACATGAAGGAGATAAGGTATCATCCTAAATTAAAAAAGAAAAGAAAAGGGGAAGAAAGAAGGAAAGACAGGTAGGGGAAAGAACTACCAAATGAAAGCAATCAATTTCACCAGATATTAGCTAAAGACATTCCTGGAAACACCCCAGATGCAAAGCACCATAAAGAAGAAAAATGTTACATGAGGGAGATAAGGTATCATACTAAATAAAAAAATAAAAAAAAAGGTAAGGGAAAGAACTACCAAATGAAAGCAATCAATTTCACAGGATATTAGCTAAAGACACTTCTGGAAACACCCCAAAAGCAAAGCACCATAAAAAAGCTATAAAAAGGGTCCTGTCCCACAATAATTTCTTGGAAAAGGAGTAGTTTTTTAGTTCCATTACATCCAAAAACTCCAAATAACCACAAAGACAGCACATCATATTCATTCACATGCATTGCGTCTGTATTGCCATTGAGGAAAGGATGGATTTTTGCTCAATCTTGACATCTAGAAATTCAAAGGTAATATGAAAATGTATCACCTGCCTACTGTTCACACCACCTCACAAACAATCTATTCTTGACAAATTATCATCACTTAACTAGTCCTTGGCATTCTAGCTTTCCCACTGATCCAATAGCTCGAGGGAAACATGAAACGCTCTTATTGCCCATGGGAGTTTAGTCTCCATTTATAAGCACCCAATGACCATATCAAACAGGGAACTCTCCCTGTTCAATTATCACAATTCTCTCTGACAGCCATGGAAACTTCTCAATGGTCCACTCTTAAGAAAACACAACCTTAGATCTTATCTTCTAGATCCTAATTAATCTTATAGAAAACTTGTTTTCTCCGGTAACATTCATTGTACGACCCCCTGACAAATATATAGCTGCATCCAGTATGATAACTTACCCTTCTGAGATTGTGTGAACTAGACAGAATAATATGGATGTTTGATTCGCACCATAAGTTTGGAATAACAATAGCATGAAACAAGATATATATCTAAGAAATGAATACAGTTGAGGATAAAAGCATGCACCCACCGCTATTCTTCTTGGTTGTGTGCATATAATGTTACAGTTTCCACCATGACCTGACTCAATCATGTCATCCAGTATAAATTGTGGGACCTGTATAAAGGTGAGTTAGGGAACACATGGTATGACCATTTCCAAGCAAGAAGATCAACAAATAAAAAAGTACCCTTTCAAGTGCACCGACTTCTTTCTTTAATTAAGACTGGAAACAAGAACAGAGTTGTGTGCAGACTAATGTTTTTTTTTAAGATGTGAATGAATATATCGTAGCAAGGAATATGAGACCTGAGTAGTCTTTCCAGAACCTGTTTCTCCACAAACAACAAGAACATCATTCTCCTTCAGCATTTGTAAAATATCAACCTTCAATCCAGCAATAGGAAGTGCAGCTCTAGAGCACAGCATTTCCTAAAACAAGCATAGAGTTACACATGTGTGAGAGAGAGAGAGATCACCTCAAGAAGCAGATATTCAAAGGAGTAAAATCTTTAAAAAAAAAGGGGGGGGGGGATGTGAATGGAAAGAGAACAAATGGTATTGACAGGATTTGGAATAGACAAACTATGTTCCATTACAAAACAACTGACCATTAGCCTAAACCATGACATATCCATTGATATTTGTGATAAATATAAAATAGGAATTGCAGTCAACAAACACAACAGAACAAAAGGAATGGAGAGCAAAACACACCAACCTTGTATTTCTTCAATTTCCTTTTAGACTCTTGCTCCTGTCTCAAATAAGAACTTTCTGCATCCTTAGCATATTTTTTTCCTAGACATGCAATGGTCAAAAATTATAAAAAAAATCCAATGATAACAAACTAGAAGTACAAATTTCATTCTATTGACTTATACTCACAATTTGCCACATAAACTCCAGCATTGAATCATACTCACAATTTGCCATATGTTGTCCAAAACATTTCATGAATTTAACGATTAGCTTAATCCTTCTAAATATTAACCATTATTCCAGGGTGTCATTATCCTTATATTCACTAATAGGAGAAGACTTTGACCACATATATGGAAATATGATAAAAGGGAAAAAGAAGAAGAGTATAATAAATAAACATGTTCAGCCATTTGTGTTTGAAAATAGCAGTAGAGTAAACCAAATAAAAAAGGACACCCTTTTTTATTAAAAATCAAATTTGAAAAGACAGTGAATCAGTAAAGGATGTTGACTGCGAAATTTACTACAACAAGAAAGAACATACTTTCTACTTTTGCATCAGCACCAGAATCCTTGGTTTCTTCGACATCGGTAATTTTTAAAGTTTCTTGAGAACTAGTTGTAGCATCAACAGCAGATGAACTAGAACCATCTGCCTTCAATAATAGATCCACAAAACCAGCCCTTCGATCCTCCACACTGTCTTCCACTCTTTTTGATGTTTCCCCTATAAGTATTTGTAGATTATTGCATTGCTCAAAACTCCCACCAATACAGAAAATACTTCAATTAATTCAATTTTGTGGCATAGATTTTAAAGAATTACCTTGTTTCCACTGCAAAACAAGAGAAGAGTAAGGGTTGATGATTGCTAGGTGAATAGGAAGATCAGGAAAGAGTTGATGAAGAGCAAATGCTGCAACTCTGTTCTGGGCATCCTGCAATCCAAATAAATTGCAAAATATAAATGTATAACAGCAATCTAAACATCCAATTTATTTTCTTTTTTTTTTCCTTTTCTTTTCTATCTGGGTAATCATTTTTTTTTATAACCTAAATTTGATGAATGTGGGAGTGGGGGGGGTGGATGGAACCAGATGATGAGCACCAGAGTTTCAGGGCCAAGACAACTGATGACAAACAAAAGTTGAACCTTAAAAATCTCCACTAATCAGATTGATGTGATGCTAGCTATAAACTCTCTTCAACTAGAGACAAATACAAAAAAAACTTGATTGCTATTAGTACCACACATGTGTAGGGCGGTAAATGCACATAGTAGCCAATGGCAGATTAGGACATTTTTTAAAGGGGAATAAACCAATTATGTTATTTTCCAAACTAATTATGTTGGGATATATCTAGAAACACCCCTGCAGCAAATTTTACTGTGTGAAATATAAACTGTCAAATCATACAGCAAGAATATATACATATACATGTAAGAATTTAGCAGAAAACATTAAGAAGGAAATCAAAATTGAGTATTGGGAGCTGTCATTTTTTTGTGGGATATGCTAAATTATAATAATTACACACAGCTTGTAAGAAGAGAAACAAGAAAGGGGCAATGGGTAGAGAGACGTGCTAGTAAAAAATAAATACAAACTAAGAGAGGAGGAAAAAAACACAAGGAGAAAAGGGGGGGTCCCATCAGAGAGAGAGAGAGAGAAAGGATACATCGGGATAGTAAATGCATGATGGTAGCATGTGCTTTTAAAACAAAATAGAAGTTTATAATTTCAAGGCCTTTCAGGGAGATAAAATGTTCCTATCTTTAGTTCAAACCAGCTAGGTGTCAGCACCACACAGACTTGCTTTTACCAATGTCACCTTATCAAGAAAATATCAAGAGCATTGAAGCCCAGCTTCCCATGAAGTTCACCATTGGTAAAGCTTTTGGAATCAGGGGCAACACAACCCCACCTCAATCCTTGGCCAAAAACCAATTATAGCAGTTATAAAACCTGCTTATTGTACACCACTTTTCAATCCTTTGATAGTTGTATGGTATCCTAAAGGCACCCCCAAACTCATTAAAGATTGCAAATTAACAGACATGTGTTGACATTTCCACTCCCATTCCCACTTGCACTTTGCAAAAGGAACCAAAAAGAAGGCACCCGTGCCCAAAAAAAAAAGGTGAACATCATTGCGATGCTGGAAAGAATTTCAATCATAACAGTTGGTGTGGAGGAGAATGAATCCAAAATTTATTGCACCAGGATGCTAAGAAAACACATGGATCTCATTCTTGATCGAAACTGAAGACACATTAGCTTTTCTTTATTCCCTTGTGAGATTCTATTACAATTAGGCCAGAGCAGAAAACTTGGTTTGACAACATTATTGCATTCCTTGACTACAGCCTGGAGAGGTGAACATTCATGTGAGGGAAGATCCAAGCAAAGGGTTTATAGAGGACTCTAAAAGTGGAACGGGCATATAACTACTCTCCAATGAGTGTTTGTTTTTTTGGTTGGACCAACTTTTCAAAATACTTTTCAAACTGGTTTTTGCCAGAAAAGGTATAAAATCGATGCTTTTTTAGGGTTTTTTTCAATGATTTTGATGTGCTAATGTCAAAATAAAAAAAAAAATTGAAAAACATCATTTTGATAAATTCTCAACTAAAAAGCACTTTTGAAAAGCAACTTGCACCGCATTACCAAACACACACTCAAGCATCTCCCAAATTACCACTTCACAATTCACTTCTTAAATTGTGCCTTACACCAAGTTCACAGAATGGACCAATAGAGTGATATGAATTGTGCATATGAATTATAAGGGCAGGATAAGAGGAAAGTACCTCAGCAGATTCAAATGTGTCATCCTGATCAGGAAGTTGAAGGCTGATAAGCCCCCCAGCTTTTCTGCTCTTGCCCCTCCCACTAGCTTTGCGTAATATGCTAACAGCATAAGAGAAACCTAGTTCCCTTTCAAGCACTTTATTGAATTTTGGAGCTTCCCAGCCTGATTTTTGACATAGTTGGTGAAGAACAGCTTTAGGAATCTTTTGCGGGTCCCCCTGTAATCATTTTGACTACATCAAAAAAATAGCAGATGAAGAGATGACAATTGCAACAGAAGTATATCAAACAGCCACACAAAGGAAGCAAATAGAGGAGAACATATAGTAATTGCCACTGGATAATCTTCCCAAAAACAAATGAAATGAGAATGATGGGAATTTAAATCCATTAAGATCAAAGAAACCAGCTATGTAGAAAGCACTTTGTATTAAATATTTTACAGCCAAAATCACCCCATAATAAGATCCTTTACAGGTTCATTTCATAGTGGATGTTCTCCAAGAGACATGAGATTAAAAAAAAATAGATAAATAAATTTAAACTACTATCATGTAGGCGTTAGATCCAAGTTTGGTGTTTGAATCCATTGGGACAAACAACAACATTTTTAATGCATCACAAAATGTCCTCAAATCATCCAGTTCCAACAAAAAGATAAATGAATGAATTCACTGCATAGTAGATATTCTCCAAGAGATCTGAGGTTCGAAAAAAAGTACATGCATGAATTTTGGACCAAGTATCATGTATGGCATTATGATCCAACATCAGTAATATTATCCTAACAAGTTTACTACATTTCAGATGTTAGTACCTTCTTCCAGATACCTTCTAATTTCTCTAAATTCTTCTCACTACACAGCTCTCTCATTTTTTCCCTCTTCTGTAACTCCAATATTCCAGGAGGTAAAGCATCATTAGACGATGCATCATCTATGAAGAAGTCGCCAATCTCCACATCTTCCGATTCTTCCGAGACAATTTCTCCCTCAAGGGGCACACTAGAGGGAACAGGATTCAATGGAAAACCAATGGAGCTTGAACTTTCCAAATCATTTTCATCAACTATTGATTCAACAATGGTGGAATCACCTTCCACGTCCAATGATGTTATTGCCTCAAGGTGCTCACAAGGAGTGGAAGTAGAAAACATGTCCTCAGAAACATGCTGGTGCCCAAAATCTTGTTCCAAGAGATCAAGTGATAATCCTGATCAATGAATGCAATACAGGTCATGGAAATCAGAACAATGACCATGTTTTCATACATATCAAGAAAAAAACAGATTTAACCTAGAGCAGACATTTCTTGCTTGAGTTTGCGGATAGCATGGCCTGCCTGTTCTTGGCTCTTCTTGTCCCCTTTTTCCTTGGCCTTTGTAGCTTCCAAACGCACTGCATGGTACTCTTTGGCAATAACATCATAAGTTCTTGGTTGTGGATCCTATCAAAATATAGACAAAAGGAAATAAACACCAATCAAACAAAGTAAGCTTCCAAAATATTCTTTCTCTGAAAATTAAATATCGCATACCATATACATAATATGACTAGTCATCATGTGTACTAATTAAGCACACTGTTGGAGCAAGCAATTAAAGCTAGAATCA
>Ga0307508_10004341_pt1 | contig 13873 bp, 10 predicted proteins | sample 9_EM_MG_FD_203089 | JGI IMG/M metagenome (GOLD analysis project Ga0307508, IMG submission 203089) | Populus trichocarpa ectomycorrhiza microbial communities from riparian zone in the Pacific Northwest, United States - 9_EM | ecosystem: Host-associated > Plants > Roots > Unclassified | place... | reverse complement strand
AGGCGGCGATCCAGGCGGCCGGAGCGCAGAACAGCGGTCTCAAGAAGAAGATCGCCGCCTGGGCGCGCGGCGTGGGGACCGCGGCCGGAAACGCCCGGCAGGCCGGCCGCGCCAGGCCGCTGCTCTATCCGCTCGCCGACAAGCTGGTCTTCTCCAAGGTCCGGCAGCGGCTGGGGCTGGACCGCGCCCGCGTGCTCGCCACCTCGACGGCGCCCATCTCGGTCGAGACGCTGGACTTCTTCTCGAGCCTCGGCCTGCCCATCCTGGAGGTCTACGGGATGAGCGAGTGCACCGGCCCCACCACCCTCTCGACACCCGGCCGCTATCGCCTCGGCACGGTCGGCTTCGCCATCCCCGGCAGCGCGATGCGCATCGCCGAAAACGGCGAGGTGCTGCTGCGCGGCCCGCACGTCTTCCAGGGCTACTACAAAAACCCCGAGGCGACCCGCGAGACGATCGACGGCGACGGGTGGCTGCACACCGGTGATGTCGGCGAGATCGACGGCGACGGTTTCCTGCGCATCACCGACCGGATCAAGGAGCTGCTGATCACCTCCGGCGGCAAGAACATCGGTCCCCAGATCCTGGAAGGCAAGCTGCGGCAGATCCCCGCCATCTCCCAGGCGGTCGTGCTCGGCGACCGCCGCAACTATCTCGCCGCCCTGCTCACTCTCGATCCGCAGCGGGCACCGCAGGAAGCCGAGATCGCGGGAAGCCCCTTCCGCACGCCGCAGGAGCTCGCGGCCTGCCCGGTCTTCCAGCGCTATCTCGACAAGCAGATCGAAACGGTGAACGCCACCCTCGCCCGCTACGAAACGATCAAGAAATACGCCATCCTCCCCGCCGAGCTCTCCATCGAGGAGGGCGAGCTCACCCCGACGATGAAGCTCAAACGGCGGGTCGTCTACCAGAAGTACGCGGCGGAGATCGAAAGTCTGTACCGGTAGGGCTCGCCAAAGCAGTCAGGCGCCGGCGCCGTTGCGCGACGTCCACCATCAGCACCGTCGCCAGCACGGTGCTGACCGGCGCCACCCGGTCTTCCTTGACCGCACCCTCCATTCCCAGAGACTCCGCGAGCCGTTGCCACATGGTCGTTCCCTCCGCAAAGGCACGATAAGGGATTGAACTTACAGGCGACATTACCGGGGAGAGAACAAACAAACACCCGCCGGCCATCAAGGCACGGCGGGCGGGAGAGAAACCTGTCCGGCGGTGGGTCAGACCACCGGAGCGGTGGCCATCTCGGGCATCGAGAGGGCTCTCTGGTCGTAGGCCATCCGTCCGCGCTGATAGAGAACCTCGTCGGCGCTGCGTCCCTTCATGGAGCGCACGTGCGTCAGGTACTCATACTGCGACGGCAGGGTGGCCACCAGGTGCTCGGTCCGCTGCTTGATGCGGCGGAACATCTCCTGGGCGTTGCGGTCGTCGAGGAAATCGAGGACCGGCAGGCTCGCCGCCGGCTCGTAGTTGAGGCCGAGGAGCATCACGGAGTAGGAGTACGACTCGAAGCCGTGATAGTCGGTGTTGATGTTCTTCGCGTTCGGCAGGCGGCGGGTCCACAGCTTCAGCCGCTCGGCGAGTGAATCCGGCACGGCGACCTGCTTGGTGGCGCGCCAGAACTCGGTGTCCTGACGATCGGACGCGATGTAGTGGAGGGTGAGGAACTCGCGGACGCCGTCGATGCACTGGGCGACGACCCGGTTGTAGCTCTTCACCATCTCCTCGTCGATGGCGCCGTTCGGGAAGTGGTGGACCAGCTCCTCGATGCCGTGCTGGATGAAGAAGATGCCGGTCGACTCGAGAGGCTCGACGAAGCCGCTCGCCAGACCGATCGCCACGCAGTTTTTCACCCAGGAGTTGCGGCTGCGGCCGATCCGCATGCGGATGTGGTTCGCCGTGCAGCCGTCGGCGACTGGGCCGATGTGGCGGCGGAACTCGGCCTCCGCCTCATCCTTCGAGATGAAGCTCGAGGAGTAGACGTAGCCGGTGCCGACGCGGCCATAGAGCGGGATGTTCCAGCTCCAGCCGGAGCTCATCGCCGTCGCCGTCGTGCACGGGTCGATGCCGTTCGTCTTGATGTCCACCGGTATCTGCAAGGCCACCGCGCTGTCGCAGAGGAGGGAGTCGTTGAAGGAGATGAACGGCTCGCTCATGGCCTTGTTGATCAGCAGGCCGCGGAACCCGGTGCAGTCGACGAAAAGATCGCCGGAGACGGCGCCGTGGTCGCGGGTCTGGAGATAGTCGATCGAGCCGTCGTCCTTGAGGACGACGTCGAGCACCTCGTCATGGATCTGCTCGACGCCCCGCTGTTTGCCCCACCCTTCGAGGAAACGGGCGAGCAGGCCGGCATCGAAATGATATGCGTAAGGAATTTGAGCTTTGTGATCGGACAGGAAGGCGTTCTTGGTGCCCATGCCGTCGGTGAAGAGGTCCTGCGCCTTGTCGTCGAAGACCCGGCCGTCGAGATAGCGCGGCGCCCGCTTGGCGTCGCACATCGCCGGGATCGCGAAGCAGGAGTAGTCGAAGGCCTCATCATCCCGCTTGAGCTTCATCCACCACTCTGCCATGTTGTAGCCGTCGACCATATCGTAGCGTTGGAAGGGATGATAGAAGTGCTTGCCGTCGGCGCGCCAATTGGAGAACCGGATGGCCAGCTTGTAGGCCGCATTGCAGCTCGGCATCCATTCGTGCTCGGCGAGGCCGAGGAAGTCGAAGAAGAGCTTGACCGTGCTGAAGGTCGCTTCGCCGACGCCGATGGTCTTGATGTTGGGGGCTTCGAGGACGGTGATGCTGATCGAGCGATCCAGAGCTTTGCGCATGTAGCTGGCTGTCATCCAGCCCGAGGTACCACCGCCGACAATAACGACGTTCTTGGCCATGACCAGTTCCCTCCAAAAGAAAAAACAGTAGAACTTCTACAAAACCCCCGGGGCCGACATCCGAGATCCCAAGGGCTGTATACGCTCACTTCAGAACTTCATTCCACCGCCGCTGTTCCAGACCCGCGCGAAGGGTGAAACAGCGCTTGGTCGCAGGTAGAGTGCGCCCGCTAACGGAAACCGGGACAACCGCCGGCAAAAAAATTTCAGACCGGATGGAAGTCGAGCCCGGAGCGGGGCGCCTGGGAGAGGACCTGGCGCAGGGAGTCGAGATCGACCGGCTTCATCAGGTACCTGTCGAAGCCGGCCTCCCGCGCCTCGCGCTGATGCCCCTCGCCGCGGAAGGCGGTGACCGCCACGATGAGCACCGAAGCGCCGCCGCCGGGCAGACGGCGCACCGACCGGGCGACCTCGAAGCCATCCATGCCGGGCAAGCCGAGATCGAGCAGGATGACGTCCGGCATCGCCTCCCGCACCGCCGCCAGGGCGGCAGGGCCGGCTTCGACCAGGACGGTCTCGTATCCCCAGATGCCCAGGAGAGCGCCCATCATCTCCAGGCTCTCGGGATCGTCCTCCACCACGAGAATGCGCAGAGATTCTTCAAAGCTGGACGCCGCCGATGCCGCCGATCCCACCAAAGAATTCCCCCTCCTCGCTCATTCTATTGGGAAAAGGCCCGCGGTGCTACTCTTTGCGGACGTGAAACCTGTTCCGATCCACCGCTGCACGTTCGAGGCGACTCCCATGCAGAAAGACCGCTGTGCTGTCTTGTCCGGCCTGACCTTCTTCCTGGCCCTCCTCTCAATGGTGTTCGCCGGCGCCGCCGCAGCAGCTCCGGCGCCTCCCCGGCTGGCGCTCGAGCAGATCATGGCCCGCGACTGGATCGGCACGTCCCCCGAGAGCCCCTACTGGGCGGACGACGGCAGCGCCGTCTACTACGAGCTGCGCCGTCCGGGCAGCGAGCTGCACGACCTCTATAAGGTGCCGCTGGCCGGCGGCGAGCCGGTGCTCGTCCCCCTCGCCCAGCGGAGCGCCGTCGATGCTCCGGGCGGCGACATCAGCCACGACCGGAAGTGGAAAGCCTACTCGCGGGCGGGCGATCTCTTCCTCAAGAACCTGGAGACCGGCGCCGTCCGCCAGATCACCCGCACCGCGGAGCCGGAGATCAATCCCCGCTTCCTGGTGGGCGATCAGCGCATCACTTTCCAGCGCGGCCCCACGGTCCTGATCTACGACCTGGCCTCCGGCCTCATCGCGCAGCCGGCCGAGCTCCGCCTGGAGAAAGATCCCGCCGAGGAGAAGAACGACGAGTTCCTCAAGGCGCAGCAGCTCCGCCTGTTCGACATCGTCCGCGAGCGCAAGGAGACGAGCGACGCCGCGCGCGCCGAGGACCGGGCCGAGCGCCTGGCCGATCCCGCCCGCCCGCCGCTCCCCTGGTACCTCGGCGACAAGGTCACCGTCGCGCGGACCGCCCTCTCCCCCTCCGGCGACTGGCTGCTCGTCGTCACCCTGCCGAAAGACGCGGAGGCCGGCACCAAGAAGTCGCTGATGGCCGCGTTCGTCACCGCCAGCGGCAATGTCGAGACCAAGGACGTGCGCGCCAAAGTGGGCTTCGAGGCGCAGGTGACCCCCGGCCTGCTGCTGCTCGATCTGCGCAACCATGAAAAGCACGAGATCGAGCTCGCCTCCCTCCCCGGCCTCACCGACGACCCGCTCAAGGAGCTGCGCGAGAAGGCGCTGAAAGCCAAAGAGAAACCCCCCAAAGACACTGCGAAAGACGGGGACCCGGAGAAGAAGGCCGAGGAGAAGAAGGCCGAGGAGAAGAAACCGCGCCCCATCGAGCTGGTGGACGCCCAGTGGTCCGACGACGGCAGCCGCCTCGCCCTGGAGCTGCGGGCCTATGACAACAAAGACCGCTGGATCGCCACCGTCGAGGCGTCCGCGCACCCCGTCCTGGCGAGCCGCCACCGCCTCACCGATCCGGCCTGGATCGGCTTCGACTTCAACGAGATGGGCTGGCTCAAGGACAACACCACCCTCTGGTATCTCTCCGAGGAGAGCGGCACCTCCCACCTCTATCTCCAATCCGTGCACGACGGTGTCGCGCCCCGCCAGCTCACCCACGGCAAATTCGAGGTCTCGAACCCGGGCCTGTCGCGCGACGGCCGTTTCCTGTACTACACCGCCAACGCCGACCACCCCGGCCAGTACAACGTCTTCCGTGTCGATGTCTCGAGCGACGCGAGCGGTGCCAGCGAGCAGCTCAGCCGTCTGGGCGGTCTCACCACCTACCTCCTCTCGCCGGACGAGAGCCGTCTCCTGCTCGCCAACTCACAGCTCCTGCGGCCGAACGAGCTCTTCGTCCAGGACAACAACCAGCAGAAAGCCGAGGCGAAGCAGCTCACCCACACCGTGAGCGCGGCGTTCACCGCCCAGCCCTGGGTGACGCCCGACATCGTGCCCATCCCCTCCTCCCACCAGGCGGAGCCCATCTACTCGCGCGTCTACACCCCCGCGACATCGGCGGCCACCGCCAAGGAGAAGCGGCCGGCCGTGGTCTTCGTGCACGGCGCCGGCTACCTGCAGGACGCACACGCCGGCTGGTCGTCCTACTTCCACGAATTCATGTTCCACACCTACCTGGCCCAGCGCGGCTACGTCGTGATCGACATGGACTACCGCGGCTCGGCGGGCTACGGCCGGGCCTGGCGCGCCGCCATCTACCGGCAGATGGGCCATCCCGAGCTCGAAGACCTGCAGGACGGCGTCGCCTGGCTGGTGAAGCACAAGAACGTCGATCCGCAGCGCGTCGGCGTCTACGGCGGCTCCTACGGCGGCTTCATGGTCTACATGTCGCTCTTCCGCGCGCCCGACCTCTTCGCCGCCGGCGCGGCCCTGCGTCCGGTCTCCGACTGGGCGCACTACAACCATGGCTACACCTCGGACATCCTCAACACCCCCGAGGTCGACCCCGAAGCCTACGCCGCGAGCTCCCCGATCGAATTCGCCGCCGGCCTCACCAAGCCGCTCCTCATCTGCGACGGCATGCAGGACGATAATGTGTTTTTTCAGGATAACGTCCGCATGGTGCAACGCCTGATCGAGCTCAAGAAGCAGAGCTTCGAGCTCGCCGTCTACCCGATCGAGCCGCACGGCTTCCGCGAGGCCACGAGCTGGCTCGACGAGTACCGCCGCATCTTCAAGCTGATGGAGACCTACGTGCGGGAAGGGAAGAAACCGCTGGTCGTACCATAGATCGCACCCCGTTTTGCTAGACTGGACGTTCTCATGGCAGAAGAGACCCGTGACCTGACGGCTCAACACGTCTGGGGCGGCCAGTCTTCGCCCGAGGGAGCGCGAGCACGGGTCCAGGTTCTCACGATCCTCTATCACCCGGAGCTGGGGCGCATCGGGGAGCGGGCCGTGCTACCGGAATTAGCGGCTGGACGCAGCGTCCTGCTGTCACGGAGCAGTCCGGACTTTCTCGGCGCCGACGGCATCTCGCGGCCGCTCGCCGACCTCCATCTGAGCCGCAGCCCGCTTCGCCTGTCGCCGGGCGGCGAAGCCGGTGGCGTGCGCCTGCTGGTCGGCGAGAGCCGCACCCGGGTCGTCTCCGAAGCTGGGCCGGTGCAGACGGCGTGCGAATTCGGCGCCGGCGCCCTCCAGCGGGGGGTGGTTCTGGAGCTGGCCGAACGGATCGTGCTGCTCCTTCACGAGGCCGTGGAGACGCCGGTGCATGCCGGCGCTCCGCAGCTCGCCGGGCTGATCGGCGAGAACGAGGGGGTCCAGCGGCTGCGCCATGAGATCTGGCGCGTGGCGGACCTCGACCTGCCGGTCCTCATCCGCGGCGAGACCGGCACCGGCAAGGAGCTGGTGGCGGGGGCGATCCACGCGACGAGCCGGCGGCGGAGCGCCGAGTGCATCGCGGTCAACATGGGAGCGGTGCCGCAGTCACTCGCCTCGTCCGAGCTGTTCGGCGTGGTGCGCGGCGCCTACACCGGCGCGGTGCGTGACCAGGCCGGCTACTTCCAGCGCGCCCACGGCGGCACGCTGTTCCTCGACGAGATCGGCGAGACACCGCTCGACGTGCAGGTGATGCTCCTGCGGGTGCTCGAAACCGGCGAGGTGCAGCGCGTCGGCAGCCCATCCACCCAGAAGGTGGACGTACGGCTGATCACCGCGACGGACGCCGACCTCGAGTCGGCCATCCTGGAAGGGCGCTTCCGCGCGCCTCTGCTGCACCGCCTCACCGGCTACGAGATGTGGCTCCCGCCGCTGCGCGAGCGGCGCGACGACTTCGGGCTCCTGCTGGTCCACTTCCTGCGCCAGGAGCTGGCGGCGGTCGGCGAGGAGCACCGCCTGACCGCGCCGGGCGGTGTTGGCGGCGCTGCCGGTGTTGGAAACGTGGGCGGCACCCCCGCGCCCTGGCTCCCCGCCTCGCTGGTGGCCCGCCTGGCGCGCCACGAGTGGCCGGGCAACGTCCGCCAGCTCCGTAACGCGGTGCGCCAGATCGTCATCGACAGCCGCTCTTTCGACACGGTCCAGATCGGACCGCAGATCGAGCGCCTGCTGCGCGATCCGAGCCGGGCCGCCCTCGCCGGTGTCTCCGGCGGCCCCCCCGGCGCGGAGATCGGCTCCCGTCGCAAGGCGCCGGCCGGCAGCTACCGCTCCCCCTCCGACGTCCCGGTCGAAGAGGTCCTCGCCGCTCTCCGCGCCAACAATTGGGAGGTCAAATCGGCCGCCGCCGAGCTCGGCATCTCCCGCCCCTCGCTGTATGTGCTGATGGACAAGCTGCCCGGCATCCGCAAGGCCGTCGACCTCGAGCTGCCCGAAATCCAGCAAGCTGCGGACCTCTGCCACAACAACCTCAACGCGATGTCGGAAAAGCTCCAGGTATCGAAGCGCGGATTGATCCAGCGCATGAAGCAGCTCGGGATGGAGTAAGCCGATGCCCGATCGCCGCAGCCCGGCTCTCCCGGCCCTTCTGCTCTTGGGCGGCCTCGCCACCGTGCTCGCCGGCGGCGTGACCGGCTGCCGGCGCAACCTCTTCCAGCCGGAGCCGGCAAAGGGGGAGACGAGCCCGGCGGGGGTGTCCGGCAAGTCCGAGCCCACCGCGCCGGACCGCCTCTTCGACCTCGCCTTCGTCCGTTACAAGCAGGGGAACCTCGCGGAAACGGAGGCACTCCTGCGCCAGCAGATCGGGCTCACCCCCTGCCATGCCGGGGCGCGCAGGACACTGATCAACCTGCTGGATCAGAAGGATCGGCCGAAGGACGCCCTCGCGGAGGCGAAGGCCTGGGTCACCGCCTGCCCGGACGGATCGGTCGAGCCCCACCGGGCCTACCAGAACGCAGCGGTCGCGGCCGGCCAGCGGGACACTCTCCTCAAGGAGTACCAGGCCCGGCTCACCGCGCATCCGGAGATCGGCGCCAACCATTATCTCTATGGCCGCCTGTTGAAAGACAAGGATCAGGCGTACGCCGAATATGACGAGGCCGTGCGCCGCGATCCCAAGCTGGCGCCCGCTTTCGCCGCGAAAGGCTATTCGCTGCTCGGACGCGAGCGTTACGCCGAAGCCTTGGAAGCCCTGCAGAGCGCGATCGACCTCCCTGGGCATGATGACCAGGTGGACCTGCTCTACGCCCGGGCGGCGGTGGGCGCCGGAGCCGTGGAGCGCGCCGAGGTGAGGCTCCGCCGGGAGCAGGACCCGGAGAATTCACTGGCGTTCTGGCAGGCGCGCTGGGCTCTGGCTTTGGCCGCCGGCCGGTTCGACGACGCAGAGCGCCTCTTCGACAATCGCTACCCCACGCAGCCCCTGAGCCCGGACGCCTGGGATCTGCGCGTGCAGCTCGACCGCCTCGCCGGCCGCAAGCCCGACCTCGACAAGCTGCTCGCCGGAGCGCGTCTGCGCAAAGACCTCGCGGCCTCGCTCGCCGCGGTGCATCTCGATCAAGCCCTTACGGAGAAGCGCTTCCGCGACGCCGCGGCCGTGGTCGACAAGGAATTGCCCCCCGTCCACGGCCGGCCCACCCTCAGCCACGTCTACGGCGCCGCCGCCCTGCTCCTCGCCGGCGACCGCCAACAGGCGGACGCGCGGCTCGCCGAGCTGAGCACCGCGCTGGGTCCGCCGCGTCCCGGAGAATTCAACCTGCTCGCCGCCTTGACCGAGGCCCTGCGCAGCCCGGTATCTGGAGAAAAGCCAGAAGAAAAGCGGGCCGCCGACCTCATCCGCGCCGCGGGAGATGCCGACGCGGAGCTCCTCCCCCACGTCTACTTCATGCTGGGAGCGCGCGCCGCCGCCGCGGGGGACGCCGCCGCCGCGCGCGAATTCTTCGCCAAGAGCCAGAAGACCGCCCTCACCCGGGACTTCCCCTACCTGGCCGCCAAGGCGCTCGCCGCATAGACTCGGCCCCATAGACTCGGATATCCCCCATGCCGACCGGCCGCACCCCCGACGCTCTCTGGCACAGCCTCCGCCTGCCGCCCGGCGGCGAAACGTTCGATCCCGCCGGCATCCAGGACCTCCCGGCGCCCGCCCGCCGCTACTTCCAGCACGCCCTCGCTCCGGGAACCCCGCTCGCGCGCTCTGTCGTCCTCACCATGCACGGGCGCATCGGCCTGCGCCCCGGCGGCGACAAATCGCCCTTCACCGCGCGGCAGATCCTCTCGACCAGCGGTCTGCTCTGGCAGGCAACCGTCGGTCGCGGCTTGATGCGGATCAAGGGCTACGATCAATATGCCGACGGCGAAGGCGCCATGCGCTGGTCCCTCTGGGGTCTCCTCCCGATCGTCCACGCCACCGGACCAGACCTCACCCGCTCCGCCGCCGGCCGCCTCGCCCTCGAAGCCCCCCTCTGGCTCCCCTCCGCGCTCCTCCCCCGCTCCTGGTCCGGCTGGAAGCCGCGCTGGGAGGAAGTGAACGACTGCGTCGCCCGCGTGCACGTCAAGATCGGCGCTGAAGAGCTGGCGCCCGTCCTCTTCATCTCCCCCGAAGGCCGCCTGGAACGGATCGAAATGAACCGTTGGGACACCAAAGGCCTCACCGGCACGCCCGACTACGTCCCCTGGGTCGGCGACCAGCTCGGCGCCGAGAAGACCTTCGGAGGCCACACCGTCCCGACCGTTCTCCGCGCCATCGCGAAAGCCGGCACGCCGCAGGAGAACGCGTTCTTCGAAGCGGTGATCGATTCGGCCGATTACGGGTAGCCGTAGATCCCTGACGAAGCCACACGGACATCCACAGACGAACACGGACCTGCACGGACCGAGGGACGATTCGCGTCCCCCGTCCGTGCCTGGCCGTGCTCGTCCGTGCTCGTCCGTGTTACAGCCGCCCCCGGTACGCGCTCGGCGTGAGGCCCACGGTGGCCTTGAATTGGCGGGTGAAGGCGCTCTGGTCGGCGTAGCCGCAGGCTTGGGCGATCTCGGCCACACTGCGCCGGGGGTCGAGGAGGAGGGCGGAGGCCGCGTCGATCCGCGCTTTGGTAAGAAGCTGGCGCGGAGTCAGTTGGAAGATGCGCCGCACCTGCCTTTCGAAACGGTCGACGGAGAGGCCGGCCGAGCGCGCCAGTTGCTCGATGCGGAGCGGCTCGGCGTAGTGGGTCTGGAGGTGCTCCATGGCCTTCGCCACCTTTCTGTAGTCCTCCTGGGCTTCATCCGGCCGTTGCAAATCCTTCGAGATGCCGGCGAGAGCCACGATGGAGCCGTCGATGCCGAGGAGGGGGAATTTGTGCGTCAGGCACCAGCCGCGACGCCGGCCGGGGCCGCCAGGATAAATGTGCAGCTCGAGCCGGTTGCGGATCGGCTCCCCGGTCTCGAGCACGGCCTGGTCCTGCTCCACGTATCCCTCTCCCAACGGCGGCGGAAAAACCTCGGCGGCAGTCCGCCCGAGCATTTCGCTCTTCCGGCGCAGGCCGCACCGGGCGGCCAGGGTCTCGTTGACCATGAGATAGCGGGCCTGTCGGTCTTTGACGAAAAAGACGATGTCGGGCGTCTGGTCGAACAGCGCGGCGGCGAACCAGGGATCGGCCAGCTCCGGCGCGGGGAGCGGGAGCGGGGGAGCGGCTTGAGATTTTGGCATTGTGCGGATTTCCGTTGTGCCTGACGACTCGCGCGGTTCGCGGTGGCGAGCCCATGATATTCTGCCTTAATGACAACGAGCTTCCTTCAACCCGCGTCTCAGGGAAACCCGGAGGGCGTGCGCCGCATGGTGGCGGGGTGGCAGGCTGTTGAAGAGCGGGAGCGAGAGGAACGCCGCCAAGCGGGGCCTGATGTTGCTATGGCCATCCGGGGGGCCTTGGAGCTGATGGATCTGTTCGGCGAGATGCATGGCTGGCCTCCTCCCGAAAACGAAGCCCGCCGCCGCGACGACGACCTGGCTCGGCGCCGCTGGGTCCGTGTCCGCAGCTTCTACCAAGCCCATGGCCAAGCGGCCCAGCAAAAGAATCCTTGAGGCTCTCGCCGACCTGGCGAAGGCTCTCCGGCGAATCGAAGCCCCCAGTATGGTGATCGGGGGAATCGCAGTCATCGCCCACGGAGTCGCTCGCCAGACCGTCGATATCGACGCCACGGTTCTCGCCGCGCGGCTCGATATTCCCCAGATCCTCGAAGTCCTGGCAGATTGCTCGATTCGTCCGCGGATCCCCAACTTCTTGGAGTTTGCCCAGGAGAGCCAGGTCCTCTTGCTCGTGCATGAGAAGACACAGGTCACCCTGGAGATCAGCTTCGCCTTCACCTCCTTTGAGCAGGAGGCCCTCGCTCAGGCTGTCGAGGTGAGGTTCGGAGGGGTGAAGATCTCGGTCGCGACTCCCGAAAACCTTGTCATCTACAAGGCACTCGCCTGGAGGGATCGGGATCGGTACGATATCGAACAGCTCCTGACGCTGCACGGGGACCGCATCGATCTGGAGAGAGTGCGTGCTTTTGTCCATGAGTTCGCACAGATCCTCGACGCACCAGAGCGGATTCCCGAGTTCGAACGGCTGCTGCAAAAAGTCCTGGCACCAGAGGGAGACACCAGGTCGCCGAGGTGAGCGCGATTCCATTGTGCCGATTTCCGCGCGGGACCGGGGGTGATTCTACAAGACGGCCGGCCCCCCGGTCTTCTATCGTGCGTTCATGCCCGGAACGCCCAACAACAACAACGGAGAGGATCGAGGGCTGTCGTCGTCGGGAGGGGGCGCCCTCTCCCGCTCGGGGTGGGGGGCGGTGGCACGCGCGGGGGAGGGACGGGGAGGGGGCGGACGAGTGCAACGAGTGCGCGTGCTCGACTCCCACACCGCGGGGGAACCCACCAGGGTAGTCCTCGACGGCGGCCCTGATCTCGGGGACGGATGCCTGGCGGATCGGCGCGAGCGGTTCCGCCGGGAGCTCGACTCGTTCCGCTCGGCGGTGGTCAACGAGCCCCGTGGCTCGGACACTCTGGTGGGGGCCCTCCTCTGCGCGCCGGTCGATTCCGCGAGCACCGCCGGGGTGATCTTCTTCAACAACGTCGGCTATCTCGGCATGTGCGGCCACGGCACGATCGGCGTCGTCGCGACGCTCGCCGCCCTCGGCCGCCTCGCTCCGGGCCATCACCGGCTGGAGACGCCGGTGGGGACGATCCCGGTGGAGCTGCACGGCGACGGCCGGGTCTCCGTACACAATGTCCGCTCCTGGCGCCACTTGCACGGTGTGACGCTCGACGTGCCGGGCTATGGGACAGTGACCGGCGACGTGGCGTGGGGCGGCAATTGGTTTTTCCTCGTCAAGGAGCACCCGCACTCCATCGCTCTCCGGCATGTGGAGACGCTGACCGCGCTCACCTGGGCGATCCGCCTGGCGCTGGAGGCCGGCGGGATCACCGGCCCGGACGGCGAGACGATCGACCACGTCGAGCTGTTCGTTGCCGCGGAGGGCGCCGACAGCCGCAATTTCGTGCTCTGCCCCGGCAAGGCGTGGGACCGCTCACCGTGCGGCACCGGCACGAGCGCCAAGCTCGCCTGCCTCGCCGCCGACGGCCGGCTCGCGCCGGGCGAGGTGTGGGTGCAGGAGAGTGTCCTGGGCAGCCGTTTCGAGGCGTCGTACCGGCCGGCTCCAGAGGGCGGCATCCTCCCCGTCATCACCGGCCGCGCCCATCTCATGGCGGAGACGACGCTGCTGCTCGACGAGAGCGATCCGTTCTGTTGGGGGATTCCCAAGGGGATCGGAGAGGGGGTCAGGGGGTGAGGGGCGACGTCCTCGTCCTCGGCGCCGGAGTCGCCGGTCTGTGCACGGCGTGGGACCTGTGCGAGCGGGGCTACCGGGTGACCGTGCTCGACCGCGAAGGGCCGGAGCGCCAGAGCGCCTCGCACGGCAACGCCGGGATGATCGTGCCGAGCCACTTCGTGCCGCTCGCCGCGCCGGGCATGGTGGCGCTCGGGCTCAAGTGGATGTGGAATCCGGAGAGCCCATTCTGGGTGCGCCCGCGGCTCGACGCGGACCTCTGCCGCTGGGCGCTCCTCTTCGCCCGCGCCGCGCGGCCGGAGCGGGTCGCCGCAGCCGCGCCCCTGTTGCGCGATCTGAGCCTCGCGAGCAAGGCCTGTTTCGAGGATCTCGCCGCTCGGCACGGCAACGTCTTCGCCCTCCAGAAGCGCGGCCTCTTGATGCTGTGCAAGACCGAGCACGGCCTCGCGGAGGAGACGAGAACGGCCGAGCAGGCACAGCGGCTGGGTCTCCCCGCCCAGGTGCTTTCAGCGGCGGAGACGGCGGCGCTCGACCCGGGCCTGCGCATGGAGATCGCCGGCTCGGTCTATTTTCCGGAGGACGCTTTTCTGGTCCCCGGCCTGTTCATGGGCGCGCTCGAACGGTGGCTGGAGGACGCGGGCGTGCAGATCCTCTGGAATACTGAGGTCCATGGATTCCAGAGGCAAGGGCGGCGCATCGTCTCCGTCGAGACCTCGCGCGGCGGTCTCAACGGTCTCGGGGATCTCACGGCCAGTGAGATCGTGCTCTGCGCCGGCTTCTGGTCCGACGCG
>Ga0307508_10004340_pt1 | contig 13875 bp, 14 predicted proteins | sample 9_EM_MG_FD_203089 | JGI IMG/M metagenome (GOLD analysis project Ga0307508, IMG submission 203089) | Populus trichocarpa ectomycorrhiza microbial communities from riparian zone in the Pacific Northwest, United States - 9_EM | ecosystem: Host-associated > Plants > Roots > Unclassified | place... | reverse complement strand
ACGGCGACCGGAATGGCCGGACTACGGGCAGGCACGGAAGCCACCGTCCTGGTAGGCACGGCAGGCGACTTCACCGCCCTGACCCACTTCTGGCGCACACACACGGACACGCCCCCGGCCCCGCCGGACGGCACGGCGCCTGCCCGTGGCCCCGGCGGCTCGACGTCTGCCGGTTCCCCCGGCGGGGCGAGGTCCCCCGGCTCCCCTGGGGGCGCGGTGCCTCCCGGCTCCCCCGGCGACGCGGCGTCCGCCAGCTCCCCCGGCGGCGCGAAGCCCCCTGACCCCCCAGGCAGCACGACGCCCCCCAACTCACCCGACACCACAGAGTCCCCCGACTCCCCGGGCAAGACGGCACCACCCGGCCCGTCCGGCGAAATGCCGTCCCCCGACTCGCCCGGCGGCGCGGCGTCCGCCGGTTCCCCCGGCGGAACGGCGCTCCCCAGTTCACCCGGCGGCGCGGGTGCTCCCGACTTCCCCAGCGGCGCGAGGCCCCCTGGCTCCCTCGGCGAAACGCCACACCCCGGCCCGCCCGGCGGACCGGCACCCCTCAGCCTCCCCGGCGGCACGCCGATCCCCCACGGCGCGCCGTACCCCGCCCTCCCCGGCAGGGGCACCGCGCCGTACCCCGACCTCCCCGGCAGGGACACCGGCACCGCGCAGAGCCTCCCCGACGCCGCCGTCCAGACCGTGCCCGCCTGGCAGGCCGAGGCACTCGGCGACGCGCTCGGGGTTCGCGGGCCCCGGCTGGCGTTCACCAACGCGTGTGTCGCCTCCGCCTCCGCCATCGCGTACGGCTGCCAGCTCATCGCCTCCGGCCGGGCCGACGTCGTGATCTGCGCGGGGGCGTATCTGGTGGAGGAGGAGAACCTGGCCAAGTTCGGCTCGGGCTTCGCCCTCTCCCGCGACGGCGTGGTGCGGCCGTTCTGCGCCGACCGCAGCGGGCTGCTGCTCGGCGACGGAGCAGCAGCCGTCGTCCTCGAATCGGTCGAATCCGCCCGGCGCAGAGGGGCGCGTGCGCTCGGCGCGCTGACCGGGTGGGGCGCCGCGTCCGACGCCCACCACATCGCGCGCCCGCATCCGGACGGCACCGGGCTGGTCACCGCCGCCCGGCGGGCCCTGCGACGGGCGGGCGGGCCCCGCGTCGACTACGTGAACGCACACGGCACCGCGACCAAGACCAACGACCCCGCCGAGACGCGCGGACTCCACACGCTCTTCGGCACGGACGCGCCCCACATCCCGGTCAGCTCCACGAAGAGCACGACCGGACACCTGCTGGAGGCTGCCGGAGTGGTGGAACTCGTCATCACCCTGCTCGCGCTGCGGGACGGCGTGCTGCCGCCCACCGCCGGGTTCACCGAACCCGATCCGGACTGCGACCTCGACTACGTACCGAACCGCCCCCACAAGGCCGACATCCGGCGGGCACTCACCCTCAACGCCGCGTTCGGCGGCGCCAACACCGCGCTGCTCCTGGAGCGGGCATGATCGCCGCGATGTCCGATCCGGCGACGGCCGCGCCGCCCGTCGCCGGTTTCGTGGAATCCGCCTTCAGCCCGCTGGTGTACCAGACCGTCGAGCGCTGCCTGACCGCCCGCCCCGGCGACGGCTCCCGGACCGCGATCGTCCTGGCCAGCACGGTGGGCGACGCCACCACCCTCGACCTCGGCAGCCGTCTGCTCGTCGCCGGGCAGGTGCACAATCCACTGCTGTTCATGCAGAGCACCGCCAACGCGATCCTCGGCATGCTCAGCCGCGAGTTCGCCATCACCGGCCCGCTGCTGTGCCTGTCCGCCGCGACCGACCTGGCCGGTGAACTGCTCTCCACCGCCGAACTCCTCCTGGACGACGAGGACTTGGACCGCGTCGTACTCATCGGCGTCGAGCTGGCCGCCACCGAGCGCACCACGGCCGCGTACCGCCACCTGCGCGGCATCGGCCCGCCCGCCACCGATCTGGCCGTGGCGATCGTGCTCGACCGCGACGACACCCCACTCCCCCGTCCCTCGTACGACGCCCCCTCCACCGAGTACGGCACCCTCCGCGGCCTGGCCGAACTGGCCGCCCGAATCCAAGGAACCAACCCATGATCACCAAGGAAGAACGCGCGCGGATCAGCGAGGACGCCGCCTTGGGTGCCGGAAACGTGATCCACCGGCTGAAGGCATACGGCAGACCACTCGACGACCAGGTGCTCTGGACCGATGCCACCTGGCAGGCCCCGGACGGCGGCCACCCCGAGGTGCTGACCCTGGGCGAGCTGCACGAGACCGTCGCCACGTACGCGAGCTGGTACCACGCACACGGCGTCCGGCCCCGCGACCCGGTGGCGATCCAGACGTACTCCAGCACCGAGTTCGCCATCAACCTCCTCGCGCTCACCTCCCTCGGCGCGATCCCCTCCTTCGTCAACGGCAACCTCCGCCCCGAGATCGCCCGCGAATACGTCCGCCGCCAGGGCGCGGTGGGCGCGCTCACCGACCAGGCCCACCACCCCGTCCTGGCCCCCCACCAGGCCGAACTGGGCCTCGCGTTCTGCGCCACCGCCGCCGACATCCGTACGCAAGCCCGCACGTCGCCACTCCCCGCGTCGTACCCGTACGCCCACCACCCCACCGACCCGATCATCATCTCCCACTCCTCGGGCACCACCGGCATGCCCAAGGCCGTCCCCCACACCCACCAGACCCTGCTGTACGCGCAGTTGCACCGGCTGAAGCTGTCGGTCGGCTCCTCGATGGGCAGGCTGCTGGTCGCGATGCCCGGCTCGCATAACGCCTCCATCTCGGTCATGCTGTTCGGCTTCCTGCTCCGCTCGCCCGTACTCCTGCTCTCCAGCCAGCAGGGCACCGACGTCCTGGACGCCATGGAGTCCTTCCGCCCCACCACCGTGTTCGCGTTCGCCGGAACGTACGGCGAGATGGCCGCCCAGGACCTGGTCGCCCGCGATCTGTCCAGCGTCGAGGCCTGGTACAACACCGGCGACGCGGCACACGAGGCACACATCAAGGCGCTCATCGCCCAGGGCAGCCACGACACGGTCGGCCCGGACCTCAAGCGCTGCCGGGTCCCCGGCTCCGTCTTCACCGACGGACTCGGCTCCTCCGAAACCGGCTACTCGCTCTTCCACAACGGCCACAAGCCCGGCCGGTCGTCGTTCTCCCGCTGCGTCGGCAAACCGATGAGCTTCGCCGAGGCCGCGGTGCTCTCCGAGGACGGCACGCCCCTGCCACCCGGCGAAGTGGGCCGACTCGGCGTACGCTCCCCCACCCTCACCCCCGGCTACTGGAACGACTCCCTGACGTTCCACCGGCTACGGCTCGGCGGCTACTGGCTCACCGGCGACCTGTCCTACCGCGACGAGGACGGCAACTTCTACCACCTCGACCGCGCCCCCGACGCCATCCGCACCGCCGCGGGCCTCGTGTTCAGCACCCGCACCGAGGAGTTGCTGCTGCGCGAACTGCCCGAACTCGACGACTGCACGGTGGTGGCCGTCGCCCCCGAAGGTGTACGCGCCGACTGGGACGGCGACGGCACCGCCGACGCGTACGTCCTGCTCCAGGTACGCCCGGACGCGGCGGACGCGGACGACTGGACGGTCCGGGTGAACGAGAAACTCACCGCCGAGGGCTTCCCGCCCCTCACCGGAGCGCTCCGGATGGACGCGAACGACGTGGTCAAGGGAGCCACCGGCAAGGTACTCAAACGCGAGATGCGCGAACGCTTCCGGGCCCGCCTGGCGGGCGGGCGCGAGCTGGGAGAGGCGGGGCGATGACCACCACCCCCACCCCCAAACCCATGGACGTCTACCGCCAGTGGTGGCTGCACGACGCCCGCTGGTACCAGGGCGTGGCGAAGCGGTTCGGCCACGCGGTGGCCAACGAGATCAACGCGGAGGCGCTGCGCTACGTGGCCGTCCAGGTCGGCAAGCGCATCGCCCGCCAGTACGGCGGAAAACCCGCCGCCGACCTCGAAGAACTCCGCTGCCGGTACGACGCCTGCTCCGAGTGGATGTTCCCGAGCGAGCTCCGCGACGGCGGCACGGCCGTACTCCCGGACGGCGACATCGAGCTGACCATGCGGCAGAACTTCGCCGTGGCCATGGTCCGGATGGCCGGGTCGCTGGACGGCTACGACTGCCCGTGTACGGACATCCACGCGGGCTGGTCGGAGGGGCTCGGCGTCGAACTCACCCGCAACTGCGCCACCGCGTGTCTACGCGACGGCGACCCGGCATGCCGGTTGCTGATGCGGGTCGGCTGAGCCCCTCCCTGCGCGCTCAGCCGCGCGAGGCGAACCGCACGAACCGCGTCCAGCCGTCGCGGGTGACGGCGAGGTGGGGACGAGCCGTGTCCTTGGAGTCCCGTACGTGCACTGCCTCCACGGAGACGGCCACCTCCACGCAGTCGTCACCCTGGGCGCTGCTGTAGCTGGACTTGAACCAAGCGAGTTCGGGCGTGCCCATAGGGCTCACACGCCCGCCGCGAACCGCACGAAGCGTGTCCAGCCGTCAGGGGTGATGGCGAAGTGGGGGCGCGCCACGTCCTTTGAATCACGCACGTGGACGGCCTCTTGGGTAACGGCCACCTCGACGCAGTCGTCGCCCTGGGTACCGCTGTAACTGGACTTGAACCAAGCGAGTTCCGACCTGCTCATAGCTCTCCTCGCATCCGCTCCAGCAGGCCCCGCGAGTCTTTGGGGTTGAGGGCCTGTGAGCGCAGTGTGTCATAACGCTGTTGGAGGAGAGAGACCTCATTCCTGTCAGCAATCAGCCGTCCGTTCTGCTGCCCCTCGGAGTAGGCGAAGCGCCGTCCGTCCCGTGTCTCCAGCAACCGCATGGGCCCATCCAGACACGCGTGGAACTCGGCTTCCAGCGGCATGATTTGGAGGCTCACATTGCGCGGCGCGCTGTGCTCCAATACGTAGTTCAACAGCCCCCGCATCACCTCCGGGCCGCCGAGCTTCTTCCGGAACACGGACTCTTCCACGATGAAGCTGAACGGTACGTTCGGCCGCTCGTACAGCAGCGTCTGGCGCTCCAGCCGACCGATGAGCTGTGCCTCCAGCTGTTCGTCCGTCAGCAGCGGGATGCTGTTGTCGAACACCGCCCGCATGTAGCCTTCGGGCTGCAACAACCCAGGCACCAAACGGCACTCGTACGTGTGCAGCCTCACCGCCTTCCGCTCCAGCCGCGCCCACCGCTGGAACCATGCCGCAAGCCCCGGGTCGCCTCGCGACAGGAACCTGGCAGCTCTCCGCAGCGCGCCCGTGTTACCAAAGACCTCCTCCGCCCGCTCCACGAACGACTCCTCCGGCATTCGCCGTCCCAGCTCCACCGACTCCACGGTGTGCTTCGAGAACCGGACCAGCTCCCCGAACTGGGCCCGGCTCAGGCCCGCGTGTTCTCGCAGGGCCTGGACGACCGCTCCGAACGTCCGCAAACTGTCCGAAGGATCGGGCTCCCGGTCCCCGTCTCCAGCCCCACAAGCGTGTTCAATCGTCATACGCGGCCACCTCCAGGTGCGTACATTCGAGGGCCCCCGCGCTCGACTGACTCAGAGTGACGGACGGAACACCGTACTGTCCACCGAAAGTGCCCGTACGCTGACATTGCGTACGCCGCGCGCCGCTGGCGAAGCCAAGCAGTCGCCCGCCACCGTGGCCCCATGAACGCAAGCACACCCCAACTCCCCACCACCCAGCGAACCTTTGCCCAACGCTTGTCCTCCACGCGACGCGGGGCCCGCCTCGCCCGGCTGCTCGCCGTGGGACAGCTCCGCACCTGGCCGTTGTCACCCGGCGTCACCGAACGCGCCGAGCGGATCGTCGCCGAGCTGGCGGCGAACGCGGCGATCCACGGACGCGTACAGGGCCGGGACTTCCGGCTCGCCCTCACGCTCGACGAAGCCCGTGGCACCCTGCGCATCGAGGTCGCCGACACGCGCGGCGAGAGGCTGCCCGTTCTCGGCCCCGCCCCAGGGCCGGACAGCGAGTCGGGGCGCGGCCTGCTCCTGGTGGCCGCGCTCGCCGATCGCTGGGGTACGGAGCCGCGCCAGCCCGTGGGCAAAACCGTATGGGCCGAGCTGGATTCCCGTTAGACGTCGGACGGATAAAACTGGGCGTACCAGCGGCGCAGCGCCCTGATGCCCTTCTCGTGCGGGAGCAGCACAGGGCGCGGCTGGTGGATCTTGTGGTCCCAGATCCGTACCTCCTCGCGCACCTCCCCCAGGGCCTCCGCCCGGAACACCAGCTTGAGGACGGGCGCCAGGAACGGCAGCCCGGCGGGCTTGCGGACGTGATACAGCATCCGCATCTCGCTCGTGCGGTCGTCCACGGGGGTGGTCAGCGCGACGGCGGTGACCGACAGAACGGGGCCGAGGACCCGCACCACCATCACACCCGGCCCGTACATGAACACATCGAAGGTGTTGTTGATGTCCCGGCCGAGCACACGCCGATGAAACCGGCCACGGACCTCGGCGAACGGACCGTCCGGCCGCAGTTCCTGCACAGGCGGTTCGCTCTGGCCGTGGATGAAGTGGAAGTGGGACTCGTCCACGATGTTCTCGCGCATCTCCTGGATGTGGATGCGCGCCCGGCACACGTCGTCGATCGGTGCCGCGAAGTCCCGGGAGGCCGCCTCCGGGATGTCCGGCACCTCCCACGCGGGCGCGGTCGGACCGTGGTACACGAAGATGAGCCCGCTGTGCTCGCGGACCGGGAACCCGTCGAGGGACACCTTGGGGGTGCGGACCGCGAAGGGGGCATGCGTACACCGGCCGTCCGCCCCGAACCGCCACCCATGAAACGGACACTCCACCGCCCCGCCGACGACCTTCCCGCCGACGCCCAGATGGGCGCCGTAGTGCGGACAGTGCGCGTCCCGCACGGCCGCCTGCCCGTCCGCTCCACGGAAGGCGATCAGGGCACGCCCGAAGTAGTGCAGGCTGACGACCCTGCCCGCCCGCAACTCGCCGCTGCGGAGCACCGCGTACCAGCCGTGGGGAACGGGCGGCATCGGGTACGCGTCGGCTCGCGGGTCGCGCGGTAAGTCGGCAAGCCTGTCATGGCTACGACGAAACAACATGCGCCGATGCTAGTCAGGCCCCCTGCAACGCCCGGCGCCAGTACTCGGTGACCGAGTGCCGCAGCCGCTCCGTGTCGACGGCCTCATGGTCGAGAAGCCGTTGCAGCCCGATTCCACGGAGCTGCCCGACGATGGCGATCGCGGCCTCGTCGGGTACGACGCCGGGGCGGATGGTGCCGTCGGCGAGACCGGCGGCCACGTCTTCGCGCAGATCGGCGCGGAACGCCTCGTCCCGCTCACGGAAGATCGGGGCCAGTTCGGACGCCGTGGCGGCCTCGGCCCAGAGCAGCAGGAACGCCCGGTTCCACACGCCCACCTCGCCGAGTGCCCCGACGTATCCGTCGATCAGCCGCAGAAGACGGTCCAGGCCGGGCGGCAGGCCGTCGAGCCCGGGGACGAATCCGGCCTGGGTCGCGCGTGCCAGACGTTCGAGCAGCGACTGCTTGGACCCGAAGTGGTGGGTGACGAGCCCTCGGCTGTACCCGGCTCGCTCGCTGACGCGCACCAGCGTCAGCGAGCGCACTCCCTCTTCGACGACCAACTCGGCGGCGGCGTGGAGCAACGCGGATTCGGCCTGGTCACGGCGCTGCTGCTGGGTGCGGCGGGTGCTCGTCATGGAAAGAAACCTACAACAAACTTGTCAGTCGACCAACAAGTACGCAAGGATCACGGCATCGACCCGACCACTGGAGGTTTCCGATGATCGAGATAGACGAGCGCGCCGTGGATGCCCTGCTGGCCGAAGATCCGGGTGGTCCCGTGGTGATGCTGAACCTGCTGCGGTTCCGTCCGGACGGCGGCCGCGAGAGCTACGGGCGCTACGCCGAGGCGCTCGGCCCGGCGATCAACGCGCGGTACGGGGTGCGGGTGGAGTACCTGGGAGACGGCGGGCGGGCGCTGGTCGCCGAGGACGGGCAGGCCTGGGACATGGTGCTGCTGGTCCGCTACCCGAACCGACAGGCGTTCGCCGACATGATCCGTGACCCCGAATACCAGGCGGTGTCCCACTTCCGCAGCGAGGCGCTGGTGGAATCGGTCCTGCAGCCGACCGTACCGCTGGCCGGACTCGCCTGATGCCCGTTGCCTTCGCCCCCGTTGTCTTCGTGCATGGCAACCCCGAGACGGCGGCGGTCTGGGACCGGCTGCTCCCCGAACTGGAGCGCGCCGGTGCGGCACACCGGCGTCTGGTGTGCCTGTCCCCGCCCGGGTTCGGCGCCCCGCTACCGGCCGGGTTCGGCGCGACCGTCGCCGACTACCGCGACTGGCTGATCGACGAGCTGACCCGTTTCGACGAGCCCGTCGACCTGGTGGGACACGATTGGGGCGGCGGGCACGTCCTGAACGCGGTGATGAGCCGCCCGGATCTCGTACGCAGCTGGGTCAGCGACTCCATCGGAATCTTCGAACCCGACTACGTCTGGCACGAGTTGGCCCAGCGGTGGCAGACGCCGGGAGCCGGAGAGGCCGAGGTGACCGCCCGGTTCGGCGCGCCCCTCGGCGAACGGATCGCGACACTCGTCGAGCGGGGGATGCACGAGGCGGTGGCCGAGCAGGTCGCCCGGGGCCAGGACGAGGCGATGGGCCGGGCCGTGGTCGCGCTCTATGCCTCCGCCGCGCAACCGGTCATGGCCGAGCTGGGCCGGGACCTGGAACGCGCGTCCCAGCGACCGGGGCTCACGCTGCTCGCCACCGAGGACCACGCGGTCGGCACCGTCGAACAGCGCCACCGCGCCGCGCACCGCGCCGGCGCCGGGGTCGAGACCCTCGACGGCCTCGGCCACTGGTGGATGACCCACGCCCCCACCCGTGGCGCCCACGCCCTCACCCGCTTCTGGGCCTCGCTGGACCACGGATAGGAACCACTCACCCCACGGCGTCCCTGACAGCGGCCCGCGCGTCCTCCCCCAGCACCTGGCGCACGGCCATGCCCGGCAGGGCGGGCAACTCCGCCCAGTGGGTGACGGGTTCCGCGCAGGGACGGCCATGGGGCAGCCGGACGACCCGGTCGGAGTCAAGCAATCGCGGTACTCGGTCCCGTCCGCACCGATGTGACGGGAGGTGAAGTACATCGGCAACACCAGCCAGAAGTCCTCCCCTTCTACTCGACCGGGCTCGGGCGGATAACAACCACACACCGCCCCCGCCACGGACACCCCATCCCCCGGCAACCTCTCCCGCACGTCAACCCACTCCACCACAGCGTCCATTGCCCGCCCTCCCCAACTCCGACGCCCCGCCAGATGACCATTCTCGCCCTATCAGGCCTCCGCGACGCCGACGCGGCTCTCCTTCCCTGCGACATGGCTCAGCGCGATCACGGCTGCCACTTGCCTCAGGACATGTACTACTTGGCGACCGACACCACGCATCGCTTCAAGGGCAACCTCATTCGCCGGAAGCGTTGCGCCGGTCCGTACCGCGCAGGTGCTGGGTGAGGTATTTGAGCGCGGTCCAGGTCTGATCGTTGATGCCGTCGCCGAGGGGGTAGTGCAGGGCAGGCCGGGAAGCGGGGCCAAACCGGGCAGGGGTGAGGTTGATGCGTGGGTGCTGCGCGTGATGGGCGCCGATGTCGTGGACGGTGTCGGGGCCGAGGGTGAGGGCAACAGGGTTGGGGGGTGCCGCGATGCGTGGGGGGATGGTGAGGTCGCGCGGGCCGCGGCTCAATGAGGTGAGCATCGAGGTCAGGCCGTGCTCGGTGGCAAGGGTCTCGGCGAGGCCAGGGATGGCGTCCAGCGGTGGGGACTCGTCTTCGCCGTAGCCGAGGGAGAGGGCGATGTCCTCTTCGACTCCGCCAGGGGTGCGGGCGATGCGGACGGTGGCGAGTGCGGGGCGGTCGGGGTGGCCGATGGCGATCAGCCAGGTGGGCTGGGGTGCGCGCTGGCGGGCGAGGTCGGTCAGTTGGCGGGTGGACCAAGGCAGGTTGACGGGTTCGGCGGTGCTCCATCCAGCGGGCGGGGCACCGGTGAGGTGGACCCAGGCGGTCTCCAGCGCGCGGCCGAGGACGAGGCGTTCGTCTGCGGGGTGGCGGGTGCGGATGGCGAGGATGAGTTGGCGGTCGCCAATGTCCGCAGTGCTGGTGAAGGCTTTGGCGATGGCCGTTGCGCCGGAAGCGGCGCCGGCAGGAGCGAAGGTGCCGTTCTGCCACTGCAGTACGGCACCGGAAAGGCCGTCGTAGTACCCGTCCTGTGAATCTTGGACGACCCAGCGGTGAGGGTGGCCGCCCAGGGCGTGGCGGGTGGGGAGGGTGAGTTGTGCGGTGTTGGGGGTGACGATGTGGAGGGCGCGGTCGCTGGTGATGGCGGTGCGCAGGGCGTCGGAGAGCCAGCTGGTCATGGGGATGACGGGGCGGTCCTGGAGGACCACCGCTATCGAGTCCGTGAGGACGTCGATAGCGGGGTGGGTGTTCGCTGGGGCGGCCGGGCCATCGGCGGTGAGGGGGATGACGTCGGTGGTCGCCGCTTCCGGTGGCCAGGTGGTGCCGTTGAGGACGGTGGCGAGGCGTCCGGCGAAGGAGCCTGCGAGCTGTCCGGCTTCGGGTACGGCGGTGGTGGCGCGTGCCTCGGTCCACCAGACAGGGCTGTCCGGGGCGGTGTTTCCGGTGCCGAGAAGTCGTGCGGTTTCGCCGGGAACCTGGATGAGGATGGGGGCCTCGATGGAGACGAGCGTGCTCCCGTTCGGAGCGCAGAGCTGGATGAGGGCGCCGTCGGCGACCGTTCGTACGTGAAGGTCGGGGCCGCCCGCGTAGAGCCCCGCGAGCAACGTGGGCACGTCGGGCATAGTCGGGGTGAGAGCGATGACGTCCTTGGTCATGTGGCACTGTCCGGTGTGGTGTCAGGGGGGAGGGCGGGCTGAACGAGCTGGTGGAGGGCGGCCTTGGCGTAGGAGTGTGCCGCGGCCGGGCGGCTGGGCCGAGACCATAAGGCCGGGGAAGGGCCTAGCAATAGGACATGCCGCATCCGTCGGCGCCGCAGCCGTATCGATTCCCAATCCTCCACTGCCCCAGCACCTGCCCACGGCCCCCAGCGGTGCGGATCAACCAATGTTGTCCACAGCGGCCTTGGCTCTGGCAAGCGTCGACTGCGCGGTTAGGGTCAAGGCCTAGTGATTACCTGGACATTGCCGCCCTTCTCCCTTATCCATTCTTCCAAGGCTGTGCCGCCCAGCGTGCGAGCAGAGCCTTGCTCGAAGATTTCCACAGGCCCAAAAACTGAACCCGACGCTCCCTGGAGGTTGGTCGCATGGTTCACCATCACCTTGAATGAATTCTCCCGCAGCACGGTATCCGTCAAGTCTGCGTCGCGGAGATCCACATCGAGCAGCGATGCCCCCATGAAATGTGTGCCACGACAGCTTGCCCCCGAGGCATCGACATCACACAGAGATGCCTTGACGAGGTCGGCACCGTCGAGGACGGCACCCCGCAGAACCGCGTCGTCAAAATTCACCCGTACGAGAGATGCCCGGGTGAGATCTGCCCGGGTGAAGTCCGCACCCTGCGCATCCGAGCGATAGAGGTCTGCACCGATCAGCTTTACGTTCACCAACTTGGAGTCGGTGAACCAGGACTCGGAGAAGTCACCTTGCGACAAATCGGCGCCGCTCAAGTCGAGCCCGACGGCATCAAGGCCGCCTTCCTCGTCCTGTAGCCATTCTCGCAGGCGTTGCGCTGCTTCCTCGTCACCCGGGAGTTGAGCTGGGGACCAGCCCTTACGGGTACCAAATGACATTGTCTTCCCAGCCATTCTTCTGGACAATGGACTTAACGTCGTCTATTGCCGCTTGATTTGCATTTCGTACATCAATGATAACGGTACGCCGCCTCTCGGCGATCTGCTCCGAGAGCTTCTTGACCCATTTCCCGTTATTGGCTGGATTGTATGCGCCTCGGAAGGGTTGGGACTTGTCGCGCACGTTGTTGAAGGGAGGCCAATCCGAATGGACACCCTTGATGTCATAGTACTTCCCAGTACTTGGTGAGTAGAATTCTCCGAGATCAGCTTCAGAGGGGCGGCGGATATCTTTTGGTAGACGTCCGTGGTCACGTAGATCCAGCCCGACTCTTGCTTCGTCCTTCGATGGCTCGGAGATGCCGCCGTTCTTGTCTGGATCACGCTGAAGGTGATCGAAGTCGTCTTGGCTTCGTTTCTCCACCTCTTCCAGGTGCCCCCAGTGCGCCGCCTTCTGTGCCGCGGTCATTTCGGGCGGCGGATCATTCACATGCTCAGCAGGTGACGCGCCAGACGGCTCTCCTCCCGTTGGAGTGTTTGCATTATCGCCTCCTCCGCCGTCGTGGCTTGGCGTCGGATTGCTGTCGTGACCACTTGAAGTGCCACCGCTGCTACCAGAACCAGCGGCACCGCCACTCGTCTCTGTGTGGGCGCTGCCGTGTGGCGCGTCGCGGTGAGCGGCTGGGCTTTGAGCACCGTGGTGATTCCCGTCGGGTGCCTGCCCCGCTGCAGGGCCCGCCCCTTCCTCCGGAGTGCTCCCGGAATGGGCGGCCTCGGCCCGCGAGCGGCCTCCGACCGTGGCGGGCTCCCGCTGTGCGGGGGCCTCCTCGTGCTGGGGCGCCCGCTGGTCCGCTCGTGGTTCCTGGCGTGGTGTGTCGTGGATGGGGTTGCCGTCGGCGTCGACCCGGATGAAGGCGCCGTCTTCGATGCGGACCCTGGAGCCGTCCGAGAGTTCGATCTGGCTGTGGAGGCGGTGGGCGTCGGGTGCGTTGTCCAGGGCGCGGATGTTGGCCGTGAGCTCGGATAGCTTGGGCAGGGAGCTGGTTGCTTTGCCTCCTACCTTGAGGGCTGCCGAGAGCGGGTCGAGATACTCGCCGATCTTGGCCGCGCCTTGGGCTGCCGCACCGATCTTGCCTCCCTTGATGGCGCGGGCGGCCGGAGCGGCGCCGAGCGTGAGGGCGTTGAAGACCACGGTCCCCGAAGCCCGGGCGGGGTTCTCGTCCCACATGTCCCAGGCGACCAGGGACTTGCCGAAGTCCTTGGCAGCCTGCTTCTGCCGTACCTCGTCGGGGCTTTCCTTGTCCTCTCCGATCGTCCAGTCCATGAGCATGTCATAAGGCTTCATGCTGTACTGGCCGATGCCGCCGGCGATGTCTCCGAGATGCCCCCAAGCCTTGCTCGCGTTGTCACCACCGTCGAATCCGGTGAGCGTTTTCAGTCCCTTGAGACCGCCCCAGATGTTGTCGACGACGATGCCGTCCCAGGCGAAGCTCTTGAAATGGTGGCCGAAGTCCAGAGCGTCATAGGTCTGGCTGACAGGACTACCCCAGGGGAGTTCCTTGGCCTGGTCGAGAGCGTCGAGGTCGTAGCCGTACATCACCTTCTTGCGGTTCTGTGTATGGCTGCCGTCATCCGCCACGAACTTCGGGCCGCCCACCAGGCCGGAGATCGTGGTGGAGGCCTTGCGCTCGGCCTCCTGGAAGGCGGCGACCGCGGCGTTCACGTCGTCCCAGAGCTGCTGGTGACGGTCGACCTTGTCCTCGTCCTCGGTCCAGTCGTCATCGCCTTCCACGCTGGCGACGAACGTGAAAGCATCCGCCTTGAGTCGCACCAGGCGCTTGACCAGCGGGCGGATCTCGGAGGCGAGCGTATCCAGCGCGTCGGCCACCGACTCCAGGTCACTCGCGAAGGCATCGGCCTTCGTAGCCACCGGCCAGGTGGAGGACAACAACTGATCCGCCTCCGGAGCCTTGTAGAAGCCCTCCAGCATCTGGAAGCGGGAGTACACGTCCATGCCCCCGTCGCGGATGGTGATCGCGTCACCGCGCAGCCCGGAGA
>Ga0307508_10004339_pt1 | contig 13876 bp, 14 predicted proteins | sample 9_EM_MG_FD_203089 | JGI IMG/M metagenome (GOLD analysis project Ga0307508, IMG submission 203089) | Populus trichocarpa ectomycorrhiza microbial communities from riparian zone in the Pacific Northwest, United States - 9_EM | ecosystem: Host-associated > Plants > Roots > Unclassified | place... | reverse complement strand
TCACGCGGCGTGATATGCAGGGCCGCGTGCTCGCGCTGCAAACGGTGCTGATTGGCGCAACGGCGCTGGTGGGTGGACCCATCGTCGGACAGCTCGCCGATCTCGCGGGCGCACGTGCACCGATTGCGATTGGAGGCGTCGTGTGTCTCGTGGCGGCTGGGCTCGGAGAGCTGGGCAGACGGCGCTTTTCGCAGACTGGCGCTCCGGCAACGTGACGCGGACTCTCGTCACATGGCGTCTTGCCGCGCTCCCGTGCGAAACCGTGCAGCAACGCGGGCTCGCGTAGACTTGCGCTGGTGACAGAGCCGTTCATTCGTCCTTTGCCCCGTCAAAAACTGCAGCCGCACAACACGGCGCTGCTCGTCATCGATATGGAACGCGACTTCGTCGACGAAGGCGCGGTGCAGGAAACGCCCGGCGGGCGGGCGCTGATTCCCAGCGTGAACCGACTGACGAGCTGGGCGCGGTCGCAAGGGCTGCCGGTGATTTTCACGTTCGAAATGCATCGAACGGATGGCTCCGACTATGGGATCGAGCTCGAGTACGATCCGCCGCACTGCCTGGAGGGGAGCTCGGGCTGTGAGCTCGCTGCCGGCCTCGAGGTTCTGGGCAGCGACTATCGGATTTTTGGCAAGCGGCGCTACGACGCCTTCCTGGGCACGGATCTCGACCTGCTGCTGCGCTCGAAGAAGGTCGAAAATTTGATCTGCTGCGGCGTGACCACGCACGTGTGCGTGATGAGCACGGTGTTTACGGCGCGCAATCTGGATTATCGAGTGCTGCTGGTGCGCGACGCCGTGGCGGCGGTGTCGCCCGAGCATCAAGCGGCCGCGCTTTTGTGCATGAGCGACGTATTCGCGTACATCACGACCGGCGCGGACGTGACGGCGCTTTGGGCTTAGCATCGTGTTGAAAAACGGGCCGCCACAGCGCAGATTTTTCACAAAGAGATCAGGAGAGATCGGGAGGCGAGAAATTTGGGGCTCGAGCCGAGCGAATTTTGCGCAAGCTCCGAACGGATCCGCTCCGCTCGAACAACAAAAACTCCCGATCTCCCGATCTCTTTGTGAAGAAAATCTGGTCTCGTGCGTTTCGGCCCGCTGCCGGCACGAAAGCTTCTGCGAGTTAGGCTGCGGCTCGGCAGCCCAGGGGTGTGATGAATCGTCAGGGGCCGCAGTTGGGCAGCCCACTTTTTCGAGCACGCTGTCAGGGTGAAGCAGCAGGCGACGAGGCGCTGCCGTGCTTAGGCGCTGAGCGAAAGGCCAGCAGATCTTTCCCAGTCTTGAACGACCTCGTCCACGCTGGTAAGCGCGCCCCAGATGCCGCCCTCTTCTTCGATCATTTTCTCGCAGGCGCGCCGGATTTCCGGATCGAAGCAGGAGATGGCGTCTTTGACGTAGAAGCACGAAAACCAGCGATCGTAGGCCTCGCGCAAGCTGGTGTGCACGCACACGTCGGCCGTGACGCCGGCGAACACCAGCGTGTCGATACCGCGAGCGCGCAGCATGGGCTCGAGGTTCGTGCCGCAGAAGGCGCCGTAGCTGGCCTTGTCGATCACGATTTCGCCCGGCACGGGGCTGAGTGCGTCGATGATGTCGTGCCCGTGCTCGCCGCGAATCAAGAGCCGTCCCATCGGGCCCAGGCTTCCGATTTCGCTGCCCGCCTTGCGGCTGCGCAGCAGCTTGCCCGGCGAGCAGTCCGACAGATCGGCGGCGTAACCTTCGCGCGTGTGCACGACCAGGTGCCCCGCGCGACGCGCGGCGTGCAGCAGGCGCCGCGCGGGCGCGATGATGGGCAGCACCCAATCGAGGCCTGCAAAGCGATCCGAATAACCGCCTTCAGCGCAAAAATCGCGCTGAAAGTCGATCATCAAGAGCGCCGTGCCGCCGCCCGCGCTCGGCTCGTCCGTCGCGCTCATTTGAGGTACGAGGCGTCGAAGAGCGTGCTCGTATCGACCAGGGTGTCGTTCACTTTGTGGTCTTTGAAGAACTGGGCCACCTGCTTGGAGGCCTCGGCGGCGGGGCCCGCCAGCAGCTCCAGGTTTTTCTGCGGGCTGTACAGGTTGACCTTGTCGAGCATCGGCTTCACTTCCTCGGGCTTTTGTTCGAGTGCTTTGCCGGCGAGCGCCGCGGCCTCGTCGCGGTGTGCCTGAACGAACTCGTAGCCGCGATTGAGCGCCTTGAGGAACGCGCGCGTTTCCGAAGTTTTTTTGGCCGCGCCCTTGGTGTTGACGGCCAGCACGTCCAAGATCAGATTGGGCGTTTCTTTGGAGCTGAAGATCACGTGTCCGGTTTTTTCGCCGGACACCTTGGTGATCCAGGGCTCCCAGGTCACGGCCACGTCGATCTGACCTGCCGCAAAAGCGGCACCTGCGTCATCTGGGTTCATGTTGACCAGGTTGATGTCCTTCTCGGTCAGGCCGGCTTTCTCGAGCGCCTTGTCGAGCAAGAGCTGATTGCACTGGCCGAGCGTCGCCGCGACCTTGCGGCCCTTCATCTCCTTGATGGTTTTGATGTCCTTCTTGGCCAAGATGGCATCGGCGCCCGCCGAGGTGTCCGTGAGGTAGACGATCTTGAGCTGCCCGGGCGCCTTGTCGACAACCGTCAGCACGCTGTCCGCAGTACTGAGCACGGCGTCCAAGTCGCCGCTCAACAGCGGCTTCAGACCGTCGCCCGGCGAGCTGAAACTCTTGGTTTGCACGTCGAGCCCTTCCTCTTTGAAGAAGCCCTTCTGTTGCGCGACGAAGAACGCGATCGACCCGATCCACGCATTGAAACCGACCTTGTACGGTTTGAGCGGCGGCGCCGCCTGTGCGGGCAGCACCAGAGCCCCCATCGCTCCGACCAGAATTGCTACCAGACCAGATCTGCGGTGAATTTTCGTCATGGGTGCACACTCCTCAGTTTCGGGTTTACGAGCCTGTCGAGCAGCGCGCCGCGGCCCTCGTGCGAGCGTGAGCCCGGATGCAGCAGATTGAACAGCTCGCGCTTGAGCTCGGTAAATTCCGGGCTCAGTTTGAGCTCGGGCCGGCGCTCGTCGCTCGCGCCGAACGGCACCGCGACGTCGCTGATGATGCGGCCGGGCCGCGCCGAAAACACCAGGATGCGAGACGACAGATAGATCGCCTCTTCGACATCGTGGGTGACGAAGAGCACCGTGGTCGCCTCGTAGGCGTGCAGCAGCAGCATCAGCTCTTGCATCTCTTCGCGCGTCTGCGCGTCGAGCGCGCCGAACGGCTCGTCCATGAGCAGCACTTTGGGGCGATTGGTCAGGGCGCGGGCGATCGCTACCCGCTGTTTCATGCCGCCGCTCAGCTCGCGCGGGTAGGCGCGCTCGAAGTCCTTCAGCCCCATCAGCTCGAGCAGCGAGCGTGCGCGCTCCAGAACTGCCGCCGGTTGCTCAGTGCCTGCTCGCGCGCGATTTCGGCCCAAATGCGCGCTAAACCGCGTATTATCGAACACGTTGAGCCAGGGGAACAAGGTGTAGCTCTGAAAGACCATGCCGCGCTCGGCGCCGGGACCTGTGACCTTCGCCCCGTCGAGCAGCACCTCGCCACAGGTCGGCTCCTCGAGGCCCGCGATCAGCTGCAGCGCCGTGGACTTGCCGCAACCAGACGGCCCGAGCAGAGTTACGAAGGCGCCATCCTCGACGCTGAACGACGTCGGCATTAGCGCCGGCACCCGCCCGCTTTTGCCGGCGTAGGTTTTGGCAAGCTGCCTTAGCTCGAGCTTCATCGCCGTCCCGTATCTGCCCAATGGAAGAGCTGGCGATTGACCAAGCGAAACAGCACGTCTAGCCCCAGGCCAATCACGCCCAAAAGCACCAAGTACACCCAGATCTTGGGCGTCTGTAGGAAGCGCGAAAACTTGAGCACGCGGTAGCCCAGCCCTTCATTGGCCGCGACCAGCTCGGCGACCACCAGGTACGTCCAGGCCCAGCCGTTGCAAAGCCGAAGCGCGTCGAAGATGCCCGGCATGGCGGCGCGCCACATCACCAGCCGCAGCACCTCGCGCCGCCGGGCGCCAAGTGTGTAGCTCACCTGGAGCAGCTCGTAGGGCACACGGCGCGTCTCGTCGGCAACCATCAGCACCAGCTGAAAGAACGTGCCGACCCAAATCAGCATGATCTTCGACAGCTCATCGATGCCGAACAGCACCATGAAGATCGGGATCAGAGCCGGAACCGGAATGTAGCGAACGAACTCGGTCAGCGGCTGCAACAGTCCCTCGAAGACTTTGAACGAGCCCATCAAGATGCCGAGCGGCACCCCGACGAGCGCGGCCAGCAAGAAGCCCGCGCTCACGCGCAGGAAGCTGGTCTTGAGGTCCGGCCACAGGTTCTCGTCTGCCAGAGCATCGCGCGCTGCCGCCCACACTGCTCCCGGCGTCGGCACGAACACCGGATTGACGAAAGAGCGGTGACTGAGCCACGCCCAGAGCGCGACGACGGCCACGAAGCCGCCCACCGCGAGCACGCGATAGCTCCAAACCGGGATGTCGCGGCGCAGCTCGAACCAGCGCGTCCGCTCGTGCGTCGCGGGCGCCCGCGCCGCCTGGCTCGCGGCTTGCGTGAGCGGCGCCTCGGGCTCCAAGGCCAAATCTTTGGGTGCTGAAATCGCCATGGGGGGCGCTGCGAGCGGCGGGAGAGACTATGACCAGCGCGAAACGCGAGCGCACCTGCCAGCTCACGACAAACGAGGAACCGCGGACGACACGAGGCCCGACAGCGCTGAGCGCTTCGCACGCCACTCTCCGGGCGTGACGCCGTTCCAGCGGCGAAACGCGCGAATGAAAGAATTGAGACTGCTGTAACCGAGGCGAGCTGCGACTTCTTTCTCGCCGAGCTCGAAGCGCGCCAAGAGCTTGTGCGACTCTCGCTGCAAATACGTTTCGAATAGCTCCCGAAACGAGCTGTTCTCGGCGCTGAGTCGGCGCTGAAACGTCCGCGCCTCTAGCCCCAGCGCGTGTGAGACCGAGTGGATGGTGGCGTTGCCCAAATTCGCGCAGGTTTCGATGCTGGCCAGGACCTGATCGCGGAAAGTCGCCGAATTGGCGGTGCGCGGAGCGTCGCTGCCGGTGACGGTCTCGGCAAACCACGAGAGCAGGTGGAACAGACGCTCGTCAGCCTTGGGATTTTCATGCGCCGCCGATGCCTGGTCGAACCAGACCGTGTTGGTTTCACGGCTGAAGCGCAAGGGACAGCCCAGAATGCGCTCCAGCTCCTCGGCGTTGGGCGGCTGCTCGTGTTCGAACCAGACAGCGTCAGGCTTCCAGCCGGGTCCAATCCAGTCCCGAATCAGGTACACGATCATCGTGATCACCTGCTCGGCATCTTGTCTCCGGGGCCAGCTCTCCGCGTCGAGCACGTGGTAGGTGAATGACGCCCGACCGTCGCGACGCTCGAAGCGCACGTCCGTGGCGTCCCCGAGCAGGTAGTAGTAGCGGGCAAAGCTTGCGAGCGCGCGCTCCACGCTGGGCGCGAAGTTTGCCAAGTAGCCGGGTAGGCCAAGCTCGCGCAACCCGCAAATTTGCCCCAAATGTGCACCGAAGCAAGCGTCGCCCGTCGCACGACTGGCGGCCTCGATCAGCGTCACGAACTTACGCAGCGGAAGACGCTGCTCCGGGCGCGACAGATCTTCGAGCGTGAGCTTGGCTTCGCGGACGATCCAGGCCACGTCGCCGCCGCCGGCGGTCGCGAATTCGAGGATGCCGGCCGTGGCCGCGACTTGAATGGTGGGGATGGCTGAGCTCACTAGGACTGCGCCCAGTATCGGCTGGCAAGGTTTCCGTCCAGTTGCGGCAAGCGGTCCGAAAGCGAACTTGCGTCAGCGCGGGCCGCAGCCCAGCATCACCGAGTGCCATGACGTTACCGATTGCCGAACAGTGGTTTCGCCGTGAGACCTTTGCCGACGGCGTCACCTTGCTGTCGGAGCCCTACGTGGATGCCTTCGCGCGCTGCAACGTGTGGCACGTGCGGGGCCGCGGGCGTGATTTGGTGATCGATACCGGTTTGGGCGTGTCCAGTCTGCGCGAGGCCGCGCGCGACTTGTTCGAGCGCGCCGTGACGTGTGTGCTGACCCACAGTCACTTCGATCATATCGGCGGCGCCTACGAATTCGAAAGCCGCATTGCCCACGTGGAGGAGGTTTCTGAGCTTGCGGAGCCTTGCGGCTTTCGCGGGCTCAGCGCGCACGCCCTGGGCGATGAGCTCGTGCAGCGGCTGCGCGCGGCCGGCTACGCCGTGCCCGAGCACTTCTTGACCGCGCTACCCAGGGCCGACTTCCCGATCGACGCCTATGTCGTGCAGAGCGCTCCCCTCACGGGCACCGTGCGCGACCGTGACATCGTCGATCTCGGCGACCGCGCGTTCGAAGTCCTGCACCTCCCCGGCCACTCGCCGGGCAGCATTGCGCTCTGGGAAGCTTCGACCAAGACTCTGTTTTCGGGCGATGCCATCTACGACGGTCCGCTGCTCTTCGACCTGCCTGGCTCGAGCATCGACGACTACGCCCGCACGCTGCGACGTCTGCTCGAGCTCGACGTAGCCGTGGTGCACGCGGGGCACGACCCGAGCTTCGGCCAACAGCGGCTGCGCGAAATCGCTCGCAGCTACTTGGCCAAGTGGGACGCCTAGCGAAAGGCTCCGCCTGCGGCGGCGCTCAGCACTGGCAAAAGCGCGAAGGTCGCGTAAACTGGCGGCATGGCACGGGACTTTTCGAGCATCTCGCCGTCGGCGCGTTGGCTGCTCTTGGCAAAGGCGCATTCGGGTTTGCCGTACGCGCGGGAAGTCGCAGAGCTCGTCTTCGGTCACGACGCAGTGACGGCAGCAACGCTGCCGTCGTCCCCGCTGGCCGCGCTGCGGCAGCGACATTTCGAGCTACGTGCGCGCAGCATCGACGAGGCGCTCGACCTCGTGGCAGCGACACGCATCGTCGAATTCGCGGCCGGGCTATCGTTTCGAGGGCTCGCGCGGGCGGGACGCGACGCGGTACACTACCTCGACACCGATCTTCCCGAGCTCGTGGAGCTCAAACGCCACGTCTTGGCTCAACTGTCACCTGCCACGCTCGCTGGCACCTATCGTATCGAGTCTCTCGACGTCATGGACGACTCCGCCTTGGCGCGCGCGCTCGAATCGCTACCCGACGGGCCACTCTCGATAGTGCACGAGGGGCTACTGATGTACCTCGCCGCCGACGAGAAGGCCCGCCTCGCGGCGAGCATCCACAGCGCGCTCTGCTCACGAGGTGGCCGGTGGGTCACAGCCGATGTGTACCTTCGACGCGAGGCGACGATTGTTCGCGAGCAGCAGCTCGAAAAGTTCCTAGCTGAGCATCGCGTCGAGGAGCAGAAGTTTGCCAGCTGGGAACAAGCCGAGCTGTTCTTCACGAATGCGGGCTTCGCCGTCGAGCGCAAGCTCGTGCCCACGCATGATCCGGCCCTGCTGCGCCAGACTTGGGTTCTGATGGCGCGTTAGGGCCCGCGAATGGCTAAGTCGGTCGACGATCGCGGCCGAGGCGCCCGGATGGCGAGGCGCGACGAAGGCGCATACTGCAGTATGTAACTGAGGAGCAACGAAGCCAGCCGGGACTCATCGGCCGCGAGAGCGATCGACTTGGCCTTTCGCGGGCCCTTAGTGCCCTGAGTCCGTAGTTCTTTGCGGAACTCCGGACCGCCGCTGACGCGGCGCTCGCCGCTTCGCGGCGAGACACTGGCCCTTTCCTCGGGGCTTCCGCCCCGAACCCCGCGTCCGCTTCGCGTCCGCCCTAGTGTCCCTACTGTTTTCCGTTCTCGATTTATCTGGCGATTCTTGGAGACCGGACACTAGGCGCCGGCCTTCAGGGTGGCGAATGCCAGATCCTGCTCCCGAGCAGGTGCCGCGGCCAGGCTTGCTGCAACGCCGGCCTTGTCATAGCGAACTGAGGCGATGCCGCGCTCCGCCAGCGCCTCGGCCAAGAGTTTCAACGTATCTACCCCGCCGCCGTCCGCCGAGTTGCCATCGCGATCGGTCGGACCGGAACCTGCGAGGATCAAGACCGTGGGGAACGGCCCGCAACCCTCGGGCAGCTCGAGGGTTCCAGCAAGCGTGCCGAAGTCATTCGAGACTTAGCCGCCGACACGCGGCGCGCCGGCGGCTGGGTAACCCGCCAAGAAGTCCTCAAAAAGAGCTACCTAGAAGCGCGACTGACACGGCAGCGCTCGCGCGAAAGGGCGCGCACCTCGGGCCATTTGTCGCAGTCGTAGCGCAATGCCACCGGCCGCGTCAGCGCAGCCCAGCAAAGCAGTGCCTCACCGGCTCAGAACAAACCGCTGACCGTGAGAACGCCGCCTTGAGCTTGCTCGCGCTGGACGGTAGGCGAGAAGCCCACCCACACGCGACGCTGCTGGACTTCCGCGGTGCGGTGCAGGTGAGGAACCACGACGCCGATGCCAGCGCCGGCGAAAGCACCAGCGATCACGTCGGTGGGAAAGTGGGCACCTGCTCTCACGCGCTCGACCGAGACGAAGGTGGTCAGGCTGGTGGCCAGGGCGAGCGTGAGCCAGGGCCGCAGCGGACTCTTGGCGCGCGCGAACGCCAAGTACGTTGCCGTAGCGCCGAGCGCGCCGACCATCGACGCATGGCCCGAGAAGAACGACAGCGCGCTGTCGGTGCTGGTATTCGCAACGCCGGGGTGAGCTTCGGCGTCGATGTACGCCTGGGGTCGCGGGCGCCGTACCGCCATCTTGACGACGTTCGTGAGCGCCATCGTGAGCGCAGCGGTCTCCGAGTACATGATGGCGTCGACCAGCCCCGACTGGACGTTCCGCTCACGCACCCCGGTCAGCACCGGATCGATGATCGCGAACGCCGCCGCCGCACCGAGCCCCAAGGTCGAGAACGAGGCCGCCGACTTGCTCGGCGTCTGATTGACGGCGGCGCGATCGATCCAGATGAAGTTGTTGCGATCGAAGTTGGGAGCGATTTGCTGCGGGCGAATCTCGCCCGTCGAATTGATCAGCTCGAGGACACCGGCCGTACCGAGCGACACGACGATGATCGCGCCGTCGGCGATGGGGTCGGACTGGAACGTGACATGCTCCTCGGGCTGTTGTGCAACCTCCGGCTCGAGCGAGCTTTTGCGCTCCGGTGCCTTGGGCGGAACGACCTTGGCTTCTGCAACAGCTGCCGGAGCGGCGGCTGGCGAGGCGACGTTGGCTTCTGCAACGTTCGCCTGAGCGGCCGCTGGTGCCGCATAGAGAAACCCGAGTAGTGTGATTGCGCAAAGGCTTGAGGTCTTGAACATCTCGAGTAGCAGATAAAGCACGGCACGTGCCAAGCCCTCGTTCGCGAGCGGGCGCGACAAACCGCTGGACTTCCAAAACCGGCTGCAAGTACGCCGCCGCAGGCCTTTCGCGCGCGCGCAAAGCTTGCGTCGACCAAGCGACGTCAGGTCTCCAATTCCGCGAGCCGGCCGCTAGAATTCCGCGCGCATCAGGCAACGTGACTGCTTGGCTCGGAAGATGCAGTCGGCGTTGGCCGCAAGTAGCCGAGGCTGCGGCGCGACGACGTTCGACTACCAACCAGGTCCGCATGCGCGTGCGTTTCCCCCAACTCGCAATTGTACTTGCCGGTCTAGCTAGCGCTGGTTGCGCCGAGCGAGCGTTACACACCCTCACCCTGTCAGGATCGACGTCCCTGCAGCCGCTAGCCGAAAAATGGGCGGAGGCCTATCAGTCGCACCACCCTGGGCTGGCCATCGCCGTGCAAGGCGGAGGTTCGACCGCGGGCGTTCAGGCAGCGCTCTCGGGCGCGGCGCAAATCGGTTTGTCGTCGCGCGCGCTGACCAGCGTCGAGCTGCGCGACGTCCGCGCCATCCAGGTGGCTCGCGACGGCATTGCCGTCGTCGTGCACCCTAGCAATCCTCTGGACGATTTGAGCTTGGATGCCGTTAAGTGCATTTACTCTGGCAGCATCAAAGACTGGCGGCAGCTCCAGGGGCCGCCCAAAGCCATCACCCTCATCACGCGCGAGGAAGGCTCCGGCACGCGAGCCGCGTTCGAAAGCTTGGTCATGAGCAAGCTTTCAATCAGCTCCAGCGCCTTGGTCCAGGATTCGACCGGCGCGGTGCGCCAGATGGTGAGTAGCGATCCCGCCGCGATCGGCTACATCTCGATCGGTCTGGTCGATGCGAGCGTGAAGGCGCTGCGCCTGAGTGGGGTGGCAGCCACCGAGGCCAACATCGACCGCGGCGCCTACCCGCTGGTTCGGCCGTTCTTGTTCGCGTTGCACGGTGAGCCCAATGCCCAGACGCGCGGCTTCATCAGCTGGGTTTCGGGCCCCGAGGGCCGAGAGCTGGTGCGCCGGGAGGGCATGCTGCCAGCGACCCAGGAAGGCAGCGATGCGCGTCGCTGACAAGACCGTCGAGCGAACGCTGGGTTTGATTGCGCTCAGCAGCATCTTGGTGCTGGTGTCGATCACCTTCTTCATTTTCAAGGAGGGCGCGCCTTTCGTCTATCGGATTGGCCTGGGCAACTTCTTTTCGACGGAGTGGCACCCGACGGCGCAGCGCTACGGCATCAGCTACATGATTGTGGGAACGGCGGCCGTAACGGCGGGGGCTTTGGTATTCGGTGTGCCGCTCGGCATCGCCTGCGCCGTCGTGCTCGGCGAAATGGCCGGACAGACGACGCGCACGCTGCTCAAGCCGGCGATCGAGATTTTGGCTGGCATACCCTCGGTGGTATTCGGCTTCATCGGCATCAGCCTCGTGCTGCCGTGGATTCGCGAACACTTGGGTGGGCCGGGCGCCTCGGGCCTGGCGGGCGCGCTCATTCTGGGCGTGATGATTCTGCCGACCATCATCGCCATCTCGCTAGATGCGCTGCGCGCCGTACCGCGATCCTACCGCGAGGCGTCGCTGGCGATTGGCGCGACCGAGTGGCAGACGATCTGGCGCGTGGTGCTACCGGCGGCGCGCTCGGGCATCGTGGCCGCGGTGATTCTCGGCATCGGTCGAGCCGTCGGAGAAACGATGGCCGTGGTGATGGTGACTGGCAATGCTGTGCAGCTGCCACACTCGCCGCTCGACCCCGTGCGAACCCTGACGGCAAACCTGGCGCTCGAAATGGCCTACGCCTCGGGCGACCACCGTGCAGGGCTGTTCGCCACCGGCATCGTGCTGTTCGTGGTGATCGTCGGGCTGAACACCATCGCCGCGCTGGTCCGCACCCGGCTCGCGCGCCCTGCCCGGCGCCGCCACCGCTGGCGCTTGACCGTGGCCGAACAAGAACCAGAGCGGATCGAACCGGCGGTGACGCCGTGAGTGCGCGCCTATTCACGCCGGTCCGAGCGCAACTGGTCGCGCGCGCCGTGCTGTGGTCGATGATGAGCCTGGCGCTCGGGATTCTAGCGCTGGTGTTGTGGTTCGTCTTGCGACGCGGTCTCGCACACATCGATTGGGCGTTCGTCAGTACGGCGCCCCTAGACAGCGGGCGCGGCGGCGGCATTTTCCCGATTTTGGTGGGAACCCTGGAAGTGACGCTGCTCGGAGTGGCCACGGCCGCGCCGCTCGGCATTGGCACGGCGATCTACCTAGCGGAATACACCAAAGAGGGCCGGCTCACGCGCGCCATACGCTTCGGCAGCGAATGTCTGGCGGGCGTCCCGTCGATCATCATTGGTCTATTCGGCTTCGTCTTGTTCGTCACGACCCTCCGGCTCGGCTGGTCCATTTTGGCCGGCGCCCTCACCCTCGCGCTGATGACGCTGCCGCTCGTGATTCGCACCTCGGAAGAGGCGTTGAAGTCGGTGCCGACCGCCTATCGCGAGGTGGCCTTGTCGCTCGGCGCCAGCAAATGGCAAACCATGCTCGGGGTGGTGCTGCCCGCGGCGCTGCCTGGGATTTTCACGGGCCTGATTCTGGGCCTGGGGCGGGCCATCGGCGAAACCGCAGCGCTGATCTTCACGGCCGGTTCGAGCCTGCCACACCAGCTGCCCCGCTCGCTGCTCGACGGCACTCGCACGCTATCGATTCATTTCTACCAGTTGGCGCGCGAAGGCATTTCTGCCGATCATGCCTACGCTACGGCCGCCGTGCTGGTGCTCGCGATCTCGTTCATCAACCTGAGCTCCAGCTTCGCGATGCATCGCTTCATGCGGAGGTACGGATGACGACCGAGCCCAAGCTGGACATCGTGTCTCTCAACATCCGCTACGGCGAAAAAGCCGCGCTGCGCAACCTGAGTCTGTCGATACCTAGCGGCTCGATCTACGCGGTGATCGGCCCGTCCGGCAGCGGCAAAACGTCGCTGCTGCGCAGCATCACCCTGCTCTCCGTCGAGCTCGATCAGGCCCGCCTCAGCGGCAAGATCCTGCTCGATGGCCGAGACGTGCTCGCGGCGGGGGTGGACCGCGCCACGCTGCGGCGCAAGGTCGGATTGGTAATGGCAACCCCGCAACCGTTGCCAGGCTCGATTCATCACAACCTGACCTTCGGTCCGCGTCTGGCCGGGCAAACGCAGCGCCAAGAGCTCGACGCCCTGGTCGAAGCTGCGCTCCGCAGCGCAGACCTGTGGGCTGAAGTCAAAGAGCGCCTGAACGGTCCCGCGTCTGCCTTGTCGGGTGGGCAGCAGCAGCGCCTCTGCATCGCCCGCGCCATCGCGCTTTCACCTGAGGTCATCCTGCTCGACGAACCTTGCTCGGGGCTCGATCCGATTTCGACCGCCAAGATCGAAGAGATGATGCGTGCGCTACAGACGCGTTTCACCTGGGTGATTGTGACCAACAACACCAAGCAGGCGGCCCGCGTCAGCGACCGAACAGCGTTCGTTCTGTCCGGAGAGCTGATCGAAGATGGCCCAACCAGCCGCATCTTCACCACGCCAACGGACCCGCGCACCACCGGCTACGTCGAAGGCAGGTTTGGCTGACATGCAGGGCCCGGTCAGCGTTCGCACTGAACACTTGGACGTTCATTATGGCGCGTTTCAGGCGGTCAAAGACCTGAGCATCGACATCCGAGAGCGCCGCCTCACTTCGCTGATTGGCCCTTCGGGCTGCGGTAAGAGCACGCTGTTGCGCGTCTTCAATCGCATGAACGACGCCATACCGGGCTGCCGCATTCGGGGCAAAGTCGAGGTGGGGGGTCAGGCTGTGTATGCACCCGGCGCAGACACCTACGCCCTGCGCAAGCAAGTTGGCATGGTTTTTCAACGCCCCAATCCGTTCCCACTTTCGATCTACGACAACGTCACTTACGGTCCCCGCATTCACGCCAGCGCCAGCGGCCAGGCGCTCGATGAGCTGGCGCAACGCTGCTTGGAAGCGGTCGGGCTGTGGGAAGAAGTGCGTGAAAGACTCGACGACGGCGCGCTTTCGCTCGCGCCTGAGCAGATGCAGCGCCTGTGCATTGCCCGCGCGCTCGCCGTCGAACCAACGGTGCTATTGATGGATGAGCCATGCTCGGCGCTCGACCCGGTGGCCACCATGCGCATCGAAACCCTGATGCGAGCTTTGGCCAAACGCTACACGGTGATCGTCGTCACCCACAACATGCAGCAAGCCGCACGCATCTCCGACGAGACCGGTTTCATGCTGCTCGGCGAGCTGATCGAGGTCGGGCCGACCGCGACGCTGTTCACTCACCCCCGCGACAAGCGCACCGAAGACTACGTGACAGGCAGGTACGGATGACCGACACCACTTACGACTCCGAAAAACACCGCCATTTGAGCACCAGATTCGACACGGAGCTACAAGAGCTCAAAGGCCGAGTCTTGAAAATGGGGCGACTGGTGGACGCCCAAGTGGCCGCGGCCGTCGAAGCCTTCGTTCGACGCAACCGAGTCGCGGCCAGCGCCGTGGTTGCCGGCGACCACGAAGTAAACGACCTGGAGCG
>Ga0307508_10004338_pt1 | contig 13877 bp, 8 predicted proteins | sample 9_EM_MG_FD_203089 | JGI IMG/M metagenome (GOLD analysis project Ga0307508, IMG submission 203089) | Populus trichocarpa ectomycorrhiza microbial communities from riparian zone in the Pacific Northwest, United States - 9_EM | ecosystem: Host-associated > Plants > Roots > Unclassified | place... | reverse complement strand
ACTTATTTCATTTCTCTCATTTATGTGCAGCTGACTAGTGCTGATAAACTGCTGGCAAGAATCATGTGAAATTTTGATTGGACAAGTTACCAAAGTTCATTGGAAATTTTTTGTTAATTTTGAAATGCAAGATCTTGAGGATATACAAGACCTCTGCGCATTATATGACCCTTACTCTTTCATGATTTTGGAAATGGAAAAAATTACTATGACCTTAGCCTTTCAATTATAATTTTTCAGGGTAATACTTTGTACACAAGGTTGGAATCTGATACACATGCTTTGTTTTTGGAGCTATCTCGTTTATTCTTTGATGGTACTCCAGAATTGCACTTGGCAAATTTCCTTCATATGATTACAACCATGGCTGAATCTGGCTCCACAGAGGAGCAAACAGAATTCTTCATTGTGAACAGCCAGAAGGTGTCAAAGCTTCCTGACGAAGAATCTTTGTGGTTACTCTCCTCAACTCAGTCTTTGACAACGAATGAGGAATCGCTTCAAATAGATGTTTCTCCAACATCAATAAATGAACAGAAACCCTCAAACTTGAAGTTGAAAGCCAGTGTCAGTTCATATTGGCCACCTGCAGACTGGAAAACTGCACCAGATTTTCATAGCAGCCGATGTAGCATAAATGATGAGGAGATTGTCACAGAAGCAGTTAGTGTAGTTCCAGCTAAAAACAATGCGGATTTCACCGTTGAAAACAAAGCAGATGAGTTGCTAGAGTCTGATAATGTGGACACCCAGACTCCTAAGTTCAATGGTCCTGAATTGGGTCCATCTAAAATATTCAGGACAGATCAGCTTCGTCCTGGGACAGCTAATGCAATACAAGCAATGGCTACTGGGAGAGAAGGTGAGCAAGTTGCTTTCAACCATTTGACTCAAAAATTTGGTCAAGTCGTGAAGTGGGTTAATCAGGATAATGAGACCGGGTTACCCTATGACATGGTTATAGAAGTGGGAAGTAGTAAAGAGTACATTGAAGTTAAAGCTACAAGATCCGCTATGAAGAACTGGTTTGAAATATCATCTAGAGAGTGGCACTTTGCAGTTGAGAAGGGTGAATGTTTTAGCATTCTTCATGTACTTTTAGGTAATAATAAAGCTAGGGTTTCAACATTCAGAAATCCCGCAAGACAATGCCAATCAGGGAAGCTCCGATTGGTTGTTCTGATGCCCACTGTCTCTGAGACGTGGGAGGATGTTTCTCTGCTGACTTGATTCGTGACACCATTGAACACCAAATTGACATGATTTCTGATCCATTGTCTAGGATACAAATTTCGAGATAGCGGATGATTGAGGCTTGTCTGCAAAGTTTTCTTGAGATAGCTGGGACTTGGGATACAAAATACTACCTCCAATAGAATCAATGCATTGTTTCTGCAATTTTGTCATTGCCAAAGAAAATAATTGAGCAGTAGAATCTATTGCCAGAGGAACAATAATTTGGAGAAGGGTTATAGATTTTCCAAGCTGAAACCTAAAGCTGGAAATTGTTGTGTTCACCACAGTAGAGATGACCTGTGCACATAGTTTTCTTTTTCACATCTGACAGCAGTGTTATTAACCTCCCCTGTACTCATTACAAGTTTCATCTGTCGAGCAACAAGGCTGTACAGATTTTGTACCGTAACAGTGATTCAACAGTAGAAATATTCGAATTCCTTGATAGTGAATGATATTATTAAGTATGAATTCCAAGTGAACAGTCGGTCACATTTACACTATAGGTCATCTGTTGATCATCGTTAACCTCATTTTACAGTAGTACCGTGAATGCTGTGGTGTCAAATTCTCTCCGCTCTTTTTTTTTTTTTTTGGAAATTTTATTACTCAAATTATCACTCGGACATTTATTTAAATTTTAAAAGGTTCCAGTGATGATTTTTTTTCAACTTGGTTACCATCCCCACCTGGAACTCAAAACTCGGTCCAAGCTGGGTTTATAACAAGCTAGGTAGGAGCTATCCGGTTAACTTTGAAAGTTAATATAATTCGATTTTTTTAAAAAATCAATGTTATTTTTAGATTAATATAGCTTAACATGAGTTGGTTCAAACTTGAGCCATCCAAGTCATAAACCTACAGGGGATATGTTTGTTGAACTATTTCATGCAATTTTGAAATGATGAATACAGTAAATTTATAACCAGATAATGAGAAATGTTATATATATTACAAAATTTTAAAGGCTGTGGCTAAATCTCTATATGGAATAGTAAAATTAAGGTTTTTCCTTGAAAAAAATCAAACCAACTAGCCTTGCGCTAAAAAATATATATTTGCTAGGGGTAAATCAATTGTTCTTAAAAAATAATATCTAGACATTAGAAAACTTTTAGATATTATCATTAGAAATGATACAAAAGTTTAAACTTTAAAACCCCCAATTGAATTCTTTGCTTAACTCGAATTATAAATTAAATTGTAAGGGGTTGTGCACCCTGATCTTGTTGGCTGGGCAAGTTTAAAGAAAAAAAAATCAGCCACGTTAACCTTAGTCAATAAGCTAAACTCGCAATTCATGTTATGGACTCTATTAGAATGAACTAATTTTTTTTATTTTATTATATGATAAAAAATACAAAAATCGATTTACAATAAATCCAATATACTAGCATAAAATTCAATAAAAACCTAACATTAAAAGATAAAATTAGAAAAATAAAATCAAACGATAAAAAAAAAACCAACAAAACTCAAAAGACCAGTTAAAAAAGAGCTTAGACATGCGATCTTGAGTGGCTCAATGCAATTAGGTTTGTTACAAAAAAAAAAAAAACAAAAACCCCTAAGGTAAGCTAAGCATCAAGCTAGTATTTTTTTTTCTTTTTTATATCAATTTCCCCTTATTTTTTATTTTAAAAATATAACAGGTAATATATTTTATAAAATATATCTAGATTCACGTGCTAACCGATTTAGCTATAAACAAGAATGTCATAAAATATTTTAAAAATATATTAACTTGGTTAATTGTTTATATGAACAATTAAACCTACCCATACCATTTAGTTGTTTTTGTTAGTTATCATATGCTTTTAAGCTATAATTTAGGAAAATCCAATTTCAAAGACCAAAACATACTACTGCTTATTTTTCTAATTCTTGAAACAAAAAGAAAAAAACTCAAATAGGCCGAGCACTCTCTACTTATGTGTACATGGCCTAATCTCAAGCCCAGCCCATTTACCAAACACCCTTCAATCTTTCCTCTCTAAAATTTCTGAAATCCCAACTCTCGCTCTCCCTCTCCCTCTCCCTCAGAAATGGCCACCGCCGCTTCTCGCTCCTTACTCCGCACGACCCGTCGTTTGTTCTGCACGAACGCCACACCTAAAAACAACCATCAAAATAACCACAAATTTTTAGAACCAGACTCCTTTATTGGAAGCTGGGAGACACCAAAAACCCCAAAAGAAGCAGAGGCAAAACTAGCTAGATTAAGAAGAGAATATGCAAAGCAAGTCCAAGTATTGAGAAAGGAATATATAGTGGAAGTCGAAGCTTTGCGTATAGAGAAACAAAGGAAAGAAGAGGCTAGAAAAGAAGCTATTCGAGTTGCTAATGAAGAGAGGAAGAAATTGAAAGCTGAAGCTGCTAAAGTCAGAGCTGAAGAGAGGAAGATTGAACAAGAGGAGTTTCGAAAGCTTCTGGTAATATTCGTGTTTTTAATTTTTTATTATTGATTTTTTCGAAGATTTAAGTAAATAATAGATTCTCGGAATGCCCTTTCGAAAAAAATGGAAACTGTGTATTTTGATGTTTAACTATCGATTGCATCTGTAAAAGAAATAATGGGTTCTTTTTATTGATGGGCTGGGAAAGGAATTGAATAAAAAAATTGTTTTGATTAAGATTGTTTGGTTGGTGTTTTTAGGGTTTTTTTCAGGGTATTGGTAGCAAATGTGGAGCATTTGATGCCATCTTAAGGAAAACCTATTCCTTCTGTGTTTATTTTTTAATTGTTATTGTTGATTAGGGTTTCAGAGGTTTGAGCAATGTTGGGTTTTCAGACAAAATGTGTTTTTATGATGGTCTTAAGCTGCATGCTTTAAATGGTTAATGGCATCGAAAGCAGTATTAGTGATTAGTAAACAGGAGATAGTCTAGGTAGTACGTTTACAAGCTAGAACAATGCAAGCCAGGTTAAGGACTTTGATCAAATTGGATGTGGAACGGTGGAGATGCCTTTAGGTATACACACGTATGCAGATTTGTGGTGATAGAGTGCATTTTTGAAACTGTAAAGATTCCATAAAACCAGATATTTATTCCTGAATGTTTTACACATTCTACTTGGATATTCATTTTTTATGCTACTATACTATTAAGTATCTGTGGAGGCTGAAGGGATTTGATTGAAAATTTTCCGTGGTTTTGTTGGGGGGCTGGTTAACTGGGGTGTGTGTTTGTTCTTACGTTGTTCTTGTATGTTGGGACACCAGTTAGAAAGCTAGAATGTATACTGACAACAGGAGTTCGAAGGAACGTAGATGAATTTTTTTATTTTTTTTTAATCTATGGAGTTAAGTTAATTTGCTGCAATTGTAGAGGGTGGTTTGCAGCAGTCTGTATGCACGTGTAAGTGCTGGGTTTTTCAGCTTGTGCCTGTGTATAGTTGTGTTTGCATGTGAATGCACTTGTTTTTTAAGCTCGTATAGTTCTTAAATACCATGTGGATAGTGTCAAAGGTTTACATTGACAAAGCTGCCTTCAATGCATTGCTGATGTGATTTGATCTGTTCTATGCAGTTGAAAGAAAGAGCAGAGAAGCTTGAGAATTGGAGGATGAAAGAAAAGAGGCAGGAAGAGAAGAAGAAAGTGAAGCATGAACTCTTACACCGACAAAGTTCAAACTGGATTGATGGCCGTGAATTGGAGAAGAAGATACTGGAAGTCATGGTTGACGGCACACAAATTTGATTCCTCATGTTTTCAAATTTTGCATCTGTTTGCTGCTTCTGGATAAATGAGTTTGGAACTTAAAATTTGACCAAGAAATAACTCGAGCTTTGTTCAATCGGAACTTGGAACTTCCTTGTTGATGTAGCTCGGTCATGTTGCAATCGAAGTTAGTTTGTCATCTTTAGCAAATGCCCGCTTGCTCCGAAAAGTAGAAATATAGTTCACCATTCCCATTTACAAAACCACTTTGAATTATGGCCTGCTAACTGTCATGTTCTCAACTTTCTTTTGTTTGAACAAATGCGTGGTTGGCCTTGCGATTATCAGTATCCCTTCTACTGTTATAGAAGTTCAATAACTATACCCACTGGTTTCTCGCATGGATTGCTTCCATTTCTTCTTTGCCAAGATGGTATTGTCATAAGAATCTGTAATTGGAGGGGGGCAGGGATCCTAAACCTGCATTGAAAGTGAGGCAGAGGAAGGTAGCATGTCAAATTTGAACTTGGGACCTCTTCATTAAGTGGTTTTCCAGGTTCAGATTTGGAGACCATTCTCATCTCTTCTTAACGAACTCTCTAAGCTGCACTATATTGTATGTGACATTCATCCATGGCTGCATCTTCCTCTTGCTCCTGCAAATTAACCGACTCCTTTACTTTTGGAGAGTTTCCCAGTTTCTTTATTATTTTTCTAGAAAATAGAAAACATATTTTACTGAATGAAAACGAAAACTTTCTCCAGAATACATTAAAGGACAAACAAGGAATATGGATTCAATTCAACAAACCTCTAGTGTATAGTGTACATGCCAAGGAAAAAAAGAAGAAACGTCAATGAATGACAACTTTCCAAAAGCTTCTCATATGTGTTTGATGACTAAGATTAAAGGATAACAAATTAGCCAATTTACATTTTTAGGCTAAAAGAAAGAACTTTGACATGCGAGAAAATTAGAGAACCCTCCAAGCAAATTTTCTTCAGAGCAAAACCCCACTAATTATACAAATTAAATTAACCAAGCTGGCAAAATCCAACTAATGATGTCAAGATATTCAACTATCATTTACAACCATTTAGAAAATTGAAGGAGAAAAGAATTGTGTTGCTAGGGGTTGTTAATCTTCCAAAACCATGTATCTGCCTCCAAACGAGGTGGAAAAGAAAGACGCCATTTGCTTTGCAGCGCCTGTCACTGGGTCTTTGGTTTTTGAATTTTCACATATGGGAAAAACCCCATGAAATGGGCAACTTTTGGATTCCAACCCAACTGCTGAGCACGCCAAAACATCAGGAATGTGTTTGCAAAATATGAATTGAACCCCATCAATACATGCCATAAAGCATGCCCCTGGGGGTTGAAGTACCACTGAGAAATGTTGTTGCAGAACAAGCGATCAAAAAGCCAACAAAGACTTCCTGTGGTTATGGTAGCCAAATATAGTTTTGCAAGCCGCTTTGCAGATGCATCTTTTGTGTAGATGTAGTATTTGTACATCCGGGGAACACAGAGAAGACAAAGAATCACATAATGTACCTTGAAACCAATTTCAAAACGGACCAGTGCATGGAAAATTGCAAATGCAGCTCCATAAAGGAACAAGAAGGTGGGCATCACACTTCGGTAGTGCCAATCTGGTGAGTAGAGGATGTAGAAATACAAAAGCATTTCCCAAACCATGGGTGTTTCATCACCTTGCTGCTGCCTGAAGATAAATTAAGAATACTAGCAACTTAATCAACATGATGAATAAACCACCAAACAAAACATCCAACACAATGTCATGCAAGTTCACATGATTTGGGAATGAATTCCGACACATCAAAATACAGGTCCCGAGTCCCAGCATTTTCAATAGAAGAACACATACTAGAAGTCTATATTACCAGACCCTACTCTTAAAGCTTTGGAATAAGGAAAATAGATGTAGACTAGATTCAATGAACCGATTATCAAATTTAAGAAGATGCGGGAAAAATTAGGAACTTCAATGCTTTTGCAATCCTGGGGCATTCATTTGCAAATGCCAATTAAGTGAAGATATGACAACATGCATAAATTTTACAGAAAATAAAACCCTATCATCCAGCAATAAGATATGGCATTGAAACACTTCTTTAAATCATTACTACCAGCACCTCATCAAATCTATCAGCAATCTGAAGAATGACACCTATTGAATTCTAGCAAATCACATCAGACATCCAATACAATGTCCCGCTCATTGACATACTAAATAACAGCTCTTCCATGTCTCTCGATTATAAAACCATTTCAAATACCAAGTAACTTGCTCCCCTTTATTGTGCCGTCAGTCAAGCACTTCCATACAGCCAGCAAGTATAGGGATTGAATAAGAGGCAGGTTAGATAAGTATTTTTTTCGATTCTATTTTCGCTTTTGACAATCAACTAATAGGGCATTCACACAAGAAAAAAGACAGAAGATTGGGAAGCACTAAGTTAGGGCCTAACTACAACTTCTAGCTGTTGGCCCACATCGACCTAGAAAAATCCAGTTAATTGGAGTTCTAATTCTTTGAAAGTACTTAAAAGAGCCAACTTTTCATCTGAATTTCATTCCACAAACCGCCTCAAAGTATATGTGCTAGTTGCTTTACATAGTTAAAAAAAAAAAAAAAGACGACTATAAAATGAAGGGGCAAAAAATTCAATATATAATATGATCACCCTTGATGAAAACAATAGATTGAGAACTTTAAAAAGAACTTTAAGGGTAAAAGTCAACGGGCTTTAATTGATTGATCCTTGTTGTTCTTTTGCTTGGGATAGGAAAGCTCAAGGGCCCTTTTACACATGCACTCCTTCAACCGTAGCCCACAGGCAGAGGATTGTATATTTTCTCTTTAAAAGGCCCAAAAGGTTAAAAAGATTAAATGGGAACTTAAAATCAACTTATGCAGAGACATAAACACCTAGAACAATTTTTTGTCAAGAAACAGTCTAACATCTTACAGTATTGTATGCCATAAATTCAAAGCCAGACCTTTTTATGAATATAATCCAGCTAAAACAAGACATACTTCAAACTACACACCAATTAGTTCCAAGGGAAACGTATAGGAGCTGCTAACCATCCAAGAAATTAGTGAAAAAGTTTTTTAGAAGAAAATGATGAACAAGATAGGAGAATACACAAGTGTACTTACATGCGTTGCAGAGTGGCATGGTATAGCATACTTCCAATGGCAAGTATCATATTAGATATGTGAAGTACGCTAAACCTCTTCTCAAACCGTTGTCTTAAAGCATTTATAAGGCCGATGAGTGCCAAGAGAATGCCTGGGATAATTGAAACGGTGTTGAAAAATTCAGCAATATAAGATGAATAGACATAATTTTTTTCACACCACTCTGCAGATGTTACAGGTCCCCAAAAGCTCGATATTGCTTCAGCCATTCTTCGATGTATATGCACAAAGTGTAAGATAATTCAACTGATAAACTTTCTGCTAGAATATTGAAGAGATCATAACCTGCATTATTTTGTTATAAAAAGATGAGACAATGAACCTTGGAATGAAAAACAAAAAAGAAGAGGAAGAAAACACTGGAAAAAAAAAAGAGATCTTGTCCCTAATAACCCCCTACTCATGAGGTGCCCTCTCTTCTCTCAGTTTACCATAAATACATAATTGTAAGTTTCCTTGCTCTCTCAAGCCTAAAAACCTATTTCTTTTCATTTTAATGGCCTACAAAAATAGGGATCAGCATCTATAGCCAATTCAGTTAGTAATACCAGAACTAGAAAGCATCCTATTAAGCGATACTGATACTGAATCCATACACTATAACCAGACAAAATAAGAATAATTACGTGGATCTTTAATCAATTTATGAAGATAAAAGTTCCAAGGTAGTTTGCATATTAAATTCTTTGTAAAATTGATGGGCGTGGCAACAGTAATACAAATATATGGGAAAGAATTAAATATAGAACATCTCACAACGATTTGCAAAGTATGGAGGCAACTTTAAAGCATTCATAACCAAGACGATCCCAGAAAAAAAAGGTCCTAAAGTTAAGTAAACTTACGAAGTACTGGACACCAAATGAGCTATTTACCAATCAAACATAGTCGAAACTAGCAACTCGGGGCAAAGGTTGCATTCACGAAAAAGAAGGAAAATTTTCAGGATAAGGATCCATCTGTTTTCCGATGTTTCAAGGTTTCCAATATGTCAAAATCCAAGTGCGATCTCATACTACATGGTAACTCTTCCTAAATTAGAATTAAACAGAAGAAATTCAAATCCACTAAAAACAAGTCCAGAATTTCAAATAAGTAAAGCATAAAAAGGTATCAATGGTTTGAAGTACAACCACACTGACTACCATTGTGCTTCTCAAAGTTACTTTTATTGCTTCAAGATATTACAGCAATGCAATTCTCTTTAATCAAGAAAAGAAATTTTCGTATACAAAATCACAAACTGAGCAATGAAACAGTCGTAACAAAACAAAAAGGGAGAAGTTACCAGATTTGCAAATGCTTCGAAAATGGAGTTACTTATCTGTTGATCGATTCGATAAACACTATCATGACATAATAACAACTAAAACGGAGGCATTAAAGTCTAATCTTCATAGCATTCATCTCCTTAGTTTTTTTACTTAAATCATTCACTACCATATGTATACATACATGCATGCATACATACACACATACATATATAAACAGCTAATGGTGTTCATTCAATGGAGAAAACACATCCTACCCTAAGCCAAGCCAAGCCGAATCAATAATGTACAACGAAAAAAAAACCCTTAACAAAACAGAAATCAATGTACTTCCAATTGTGTCCGAATCATAACAAAAAAAGAAATCCGAATCACTAAATTATGCATTGTACTACCCGATCCACACTATTTACTTATTTTCTATAATTCTCTCAACCTTCTAAAAAAGCCTAAACACATTAAAAAATAAAAAAAACTACATCCAAATTTGGCTATTCTTCTGCTACATTGCTAAGGGAAGAGGGAAATTCATAATAAGTGGAGTAAAAAAATAATAATAACCTTCGTAAAAATCAGATCTATTCTACAGTTCTTTCTTTCTTCTTCGAATAATAATAACAACAACAAACAGCACGGGGCTAAAGCAAAACGGACCAGTGCTGCCCGATGCCGATTCGGGAACGGTTTAGGGCTTTTCATAGTGACTGTGCTGAGCACGTGGAGAAAAAGGTTTTATTTTAGAAACGAGTGTTTTGACAACACTTGTAAGGCGATGGATTCGTTGGATTAGGTTTTTGAGCGGTTGGGATTGTTCTGGTAGAGAAACTTTACCATGCTTCTTTTTATTGTTCTAGTGAGTTGATCTTATTTGGATGTCGCGTGTTGCACACGTGCCTCATTTTATTATATTATTATAAAGAATCTAAACTAAGAAAAAGTTGTATGTTTCCCTATTTCTTTTGCCGTGGACTGGGAGACGATTGCAACGTGGGCTGCTTTTAGAAACTTTAATTTTTTATTAAAAAAATATATTTTTTAATATTTTCATATTATTTTAATATTTTGATATTAAAAATAATTTTTAAAAATAAAATAAATAAATAAAAAATACTTTAAACTACAACCATGATGATGTCTCAGAAACTACAACCGTCATGCTGTCTCATGCTGTCGTGGTTAATAACTTCATCATTTGGAGGCTAAACTATGAGCTAATATGGGATATAAAATCACATAATATTTTCTTCTATAGAAAGGTAAAGAGGTATCTTCAAATTAGTTGAGAAACCTTTTATATTTAAAGAAATTGGATAAATTATCTTTAAATATTGACTCTAAAGTTTAAACCCACACTAGGGCAACCCTTTATTTATTTGCAAACAAATATCCAAATTTTTGCATCCAGTGGGAAAAGAATTTCCGCGGAGATACAAATTTCCCTCCCAACCTTTTGACAAAAGTCCCTGCAGAGGAGTCGCTTTTACATAGAGATGATTATTTATAGAGTAAATAAGCGGTTAAGCATGGGTCCTTCAATTTTAGAGGAGACCATCCGCTCAACTGCTCTCCAATATTTTCTGTGGCATTCAACCGCCCAACAAATAAACAAAAACATGGAACACTTTCCATGCTTCCTACAGCATTGTTTTTGCAGTTCACTATGAAGCGAAGTCATTTTTACACGAAATGTTAAAGTGGTAATGGCAAACACTAGGAGAAACAACGAGAAAAAAACTGAGGCTTTATCCTGACTTATCAATAGTCAAGAGCTGGACCTATCTTACCTAATGGAACCATTGTTAATGGTTGCAACCTTGCACACACCAGCAGATGTGGTTAGTGGGATATCTTTGTAGCAGGCTACCAGGTCACTGTTAGTTTGCAGATCCACCTGTAGTGTCTCCCAGACTTTCTTCTTAGGGTTTAGGACATCGTCAGGTTCTCCTTCAAACCCTGGGAATGTCACTCTCTCCCCAACAACGGCAGATTGGGGTGGATCAACCAATTCAACCTACCAGATCACCGGAAATGGTAAAATTGGACCAGCAATTAAAAAACATTTCAACAGCTAGATCCGTGCGCCGCTTGTGGTCATAGGTTAATAGTTCATATTACAAGTCCATTATGAAGGTTAGAATGATTTCATACTTGGAAGTGTGACCTCAGGAAAGTGCATATATGATGCAATGACAATTCAAAAGGTATTGATCGGTTTGCTTACCTTGGTGTGGTCACTACTGGAAGCAGCGAGAACCATAGCCTCTGACTTGATGCCCCTCATATTTGCAGGCTTTAGGTTGCAAAGGATGCAGACCTTCCGATTCTGCCAAATGATCACAATAATCAACAACCTAGTATACTGAGTGGCATTTTCTAAACATAAAAAAGCATCCTATTATTAAGAGCTATGGTGGCAGAGATTTATACCTGCATCTCCTCAAGAGGTATATACTTGACAAGTCCACTTACAACCGTTCTACAGTCTCCTTCACCCAAGTCGATTTCTTCCACATACAGGGAATCAGCATCAGGATGCTTCTGAGCTTTCTTAATTAGGCCAACACGAATATCAAGTCTTGTGATGGAGATTTCTGGTTCAACAGCGCCCCTTGATTTGGCTTCACCAGCAGGTTTTTTGGTCTGCTGCTTCTTCCCACCAACTGTTGCATTAAGTTTGGTAAATAATATGGAAATAAACTTCCCGACAGTGATCATAAGCAGGTGCAAGCACTCAGGTTGATAAGAACATGTATTTTTTCAACCACAATAAATGACTTGGTTCAAATTAGCCACCATCAGAACTAATCAGATGAGCACAATGGCTGCAAGCAGATCAAAACCTGTAGCTTTTTTCTTCAGTTCCTCAGCAAGCTTAGATGCCTTTTCAACTTCTTCCCGCTCAAGTCTGTCAGCCTGACTTCCAGCAAATTTCTTCCTGTAGTCCTCCACTTCTTCTATTTTCTGTATGAAAATGAAGTTACTTAAATTAGTTGCAGGCCCAAAGAAAAGGTAAAATTATGCTGATCTTCACCACCATCTCCATCAGCATCAAAGCACAAACACACACATGCAAACACCTGCAAAATCAAACCAACACCCAGACGCACACATGCACATAACCATATGTGACATAACATATTATACCAGTTCCTTGAACAAGGGCTCTGGTGTCCCAATCTTGTGCCCAGCAGGTAGGATCTCCCAGGGTCTTTTTGCCTTATCCATATCACCTTTCTCATCACATAGTGAAGCTTGTTCAGGGGGCATATTAAGCTGCTTGAAGACCTTATATCCAATTTAAAAAAAAAGTCTCAGCACATAAAAACAATGAAAGACATTCACATGAGTGCTGAGTATAGATGAATAAGGTAGCCAAGATACCTCAACAGAGAAAGATGGCATGAAAGGTTCTAACAAACATGCGAGAAGATATACTAGACCCAATGAAGTCTTTATAACTATAGAACAAGAAGGTTGGTCTTCCTTGTAAAGCCTCCAGAATTGGCTTTCCTACAGGGAAATGGAATAGAAATCAGTTCCCACCTTGAAGAACAGAAAAGTTAGAAAACACACAACTAATGAAACTTTTGAATCCAAAAGATCAAAAATATTCCAGGCTTACTTGCAGATATGCATTTCCCTCACTAGAAATGCTCATTGCGGTTTTCAATCCATGCTTTAATTTAACCTAGAAAATTACAAACAGGGGTGTAAGAACGATGCCCAGTTACATGCAACCACATCCTGCAAAACAATGATTGACGGATACCTTTTCCATGGCTTCCAGGTATTGCTCCACATATTTACCAACTTCTTCAGCCAATTTATTTGTCAGGGGATGAGAGCCTGCACCTGGAGCATCTGGGATAACAGAACCATATCCTGAACCTGTAGATCAAAACAGTCAGTCACTATGGTCTGAGGATACAATGCTGGTGCTTTGTTACACCCAAAAAAATGCATAAAAAAATGAGTGTAAAGTGATAAAATAAAAAAACCACTACAAGAATTTACAATCCTTCATGTTCCTAGAGGATCAGTTTGGCACTAATGTGATGCAGTGCACTATGTCCCAACAGTGTTTTGGCTTGCATGCTTCAAGGAAAAACAAATGGGGTCCAAAAGGGTATCAAGCATATTAGAGGGATAAATTGGCCCTCCCACAAACTCCAAGAACCATCCATCTTTCTAAAGATTTTCAAAAGAAAATGAAAGAGAAACACACAGCTGCTCAATGAAGCTTCAAGTATATCTATTATAGTGAGGAGACGGTTCTTAGAAAAAAATGCCACTTCACAAGCACCACCAAAGCTCAAATAATAGCAACATACCACAATTGAAAGGGAGGGAAAGGCTATCAAAACTCAAATGATAAGAATTCTAATAATTATAATTAAAACCAAACAAATAAATATCCTGCTATTGGCTATAGAAATCTACAATTCAGCTCTCCCACCAACAAAAAAATTGTCAT
>Ga0307508_10004337_pt1 | contig 13878 bp, 7 predicted proteins | sample 9_EM_MG_FD_203089 | JGI IMG/M metagenome (GOLD analysis project Ga0307508, IMG submission 203089) | Populus trichocarpa ectomycorrhiza microbial communities from riparian zone in the Pacific Northwest, United States - 9_EM | ecosystem: Host-associated > Plants > Roots > Unclassified | place... | reverse complement strand
CCCTACTTTGCATAAAATAATGATTTTTACGGGCTGAAAATTCCATTGAAGCTTTATTAGTATATATTCATGATGTATGCCAACTACTGAGACTTTCTAAATTGTGGTTGTGGGGATCGAGAAGGTTAAGTGAGGGCATCATGGGCAGTTGTACCTGGGTGTACGGAAACTTTTGGCCTAGTACTTTAGAGCGCGTATCTGGAACTGGATCGCTCTCCTCACGGGGAGGCTTTGGCTGAGACGCAGAGCGTCACTTCCAGCAAGCTTTTATAACACAAGAGGATGGTCCAGAGATATCTTCAGAGGTGGTGACCAATGTGGTGATGGGCGGGTACGCTGTCCGCAGTCACTGAGAGGGTCAGTATGGTGGGGGTCAAAAACGGAACTCGGGCAAATCGGCTTTCCAGCTAATGAGACTGTAGGCCGAGATGCAGGGAACGTTTCAAGAGGGTTTTTATCAAATTGATGGCGGGAGAGAAGAGTTCTATTCGAAAACATTGGGGGGGGGTCGGAGTGAGATAATAGATTGCGTGGAGAAGAATCTCCAGACTAGCTACCGTGCTCCTCCTTTATACTTTTCCCATCCTTCTGTGGAATCACAGCTTGCCCGTAAGACAGGCACAGTTCCTCCCATCGTGACTCAATCGCTGCGCCCAAGGAAAACACATGATTGCACTCGGCCGCCGTACGGCCAACACTCTACTCGTGGCAACAGGAGAAAGGACACGCAAGCAGTAATGGTAAGGAAACGGGAAGAGTGACGTACAACATAATCAAGAGGAAACAGTACTTCGTAACGGTCATAGGAGCAGGACGCACAGCTTAATCAATGGGAGACAACAAAGGTAGCGGACAGGAGAAAGAACGCGCAAGCATAATAAACAGGAAACGACATACGTAACGATAACAAGAGAAGGACGCGCAAGCAACATAACGGAGACGAAGGAGCGAGGTCTAGACTGGCCAGCGGTTGGGGATACGATCGCTACCAGAGCGATATGGCGGAGATCGGTCGAAGCGCCTAAGCACGGAGGATGACCGCGGCTACGGCAGCGGAAACGAGGACGAGCCACAGGGAGACAAGGGTGAGAGTGGCACCGGCGCCAGTGCCAAGGAGCCTGTCGCGCCAGGTTTGTGACAGTACATCCCCTGTCCAGACCGAAGCTCTGGCGAGGTCATGTCGGGTCGTCAGGGTCTGGCGACGGATGGGGGTGCGGTAGATACGGACGGGCCGGCTAGCCTGCTGCCGGGCTTGGAGTTGTTTCTCCATTTGCTGTTGTTCAGTGATGATGGCTCCCAGGGTGTTGTCCATCTGCTGGAGTTGCTGTTGGTCCGCGTCGTAGAACTCGTTCATCCGTAGGGCGAGCGTCCGTTGTACGACGTGATTGCGGCGAGCGTTCCAGGTGGTTGTTTGATGTATCATGGTGACGATTTCTCCCAGGAGGGTGAGTTGTTCATCCTGTAGTTTGGGGGTCATGGTTGCCACAGCGATGGGATCGGTGGCAGGGTTGGGAGCACCAGGAAAAAAAATCTGCTTCCGGACGCACAGGCTACGTCCGGATGCACCAGGCTCTCGCGACGCTCTGGATGCACCCTGGCAGGGCACATACTGCTCCCAATGTGAAATGCACAGGCAATATGAATTCGGACGCAGCACGCCATAGCACCGTGCATTTGGACACCATATGCCAGGGCGCCATGTGTCTGGACGCAGCTCGCCATGGCATCTGCTTACCAGACGGAGCGTGTCAGGGTATTTTCCTTCAGGACGCAGCCGTGTCAGAGTATTTTCCTTCTGGACGCAGCCGTGTCAGAGTATTTTCCTTCTGGGCACAGCTGTGTCAGGGCAAATGGCGTCCGGAAAACGCTGTCACGAACCTGGCACCACAGGCTCCTAGGCGCCACCGCAGGCGCCGCACTCACCCGCGCCACACTATGGCTGATCCTTGTTGTTACACTGGAATATTATCACGGGTCGGCACGGATCCTTGGAGAGGTACGATCCGGGATGAGGACCACGGTAGTTAGCTATTCAGGAAAGATCGGCTCTGAGAGTCTAGGAGGGAGATAAGGAACGGAGTTAGAACTTACGGCCGAGACCGGACGTAAGGACCTAACTCCGGGAGTTGAGGGGGTTGCGGGGAAAGCAAACGAGTGGAAACCGGCAGACTCGGGTAGGTTCCCCGAAAGGGAGCTGCCACGTCACCTGAAAGGTATACGAGAAAAAAGTCTGACGCGGTTACCCCGCTCAGCCGCAGGAAGACCCTGCCGTGCGAAACCGACAAAGCTCATCTCTCCTTACCTACACCCTGCCAGGACCAATGAGTTGCCCACGGGGTCGAAAGCCTCGGAGAAATAGTTAGCCCAAGTCATTTGATCTCACGACAACTCCAAAGGTAACATATAACCAGGCTCTTCCCTCCCAAAAAGAGAAAGGAGACAGACCGAACACTACCCCCGAAACCCACACACAAGATCTAAGATTATTCCACTGTGAATTATCGGAAGTAGCCTGATTACCTTTGATTCCGTTTACACTCTGGTTACGATACAACCCCAGTGTCACACTATAATCTTCGATCCAAAAATCACCCTACACAAGAAATTCAGCAACGAATGTCCTACCTCGACACAACATACTTCGAAGACCACCTTTACCTACTCGAATTGCACACCCTAAAAGAACCTCAATCACAATACTCCTTTGATCATACATTCCAATCAATCGACAGCGAGCTCGCCTCATATGAACAGTGGGATACATTCAGCGACGGACCTATTACTACTCCCTACCAAGAAGGCGATCACGAGCCCTGGAACTGGTATACGCAATACTGGCTCAACTGCGCCTACAACCATAAAAAAGCCGAATTCACAGAAGACGAGCTCCGAGATCTCTGTGACTATTACTTCACCGACGACGAAACAATCTACACCAACAACTGTCTTCACCTATACTAAGAAATGTCGACATCTGACTTCAATATGCTCAGGCTCGAGGCCCTGCGGGACCTGCTCCAAATCACCGACAGAGCCTCTGGACCGGAACAAGCGGTGGAAATAGCCAATCCCGCAGTCTGGGTTAGAACCCTGGTGCGCCAGCAACGGCAGGCCGAAAGCGACTTACAACGGCTTACGGAGCTGTGCGGGGACACCTACGATTGGACGGACCGACGAACAAGGGAAATCGAGCAGGCCTACCAGACCTTAGCACAAGGAACTAGGTACGTATATGACCGAGCCAACGCTAACGAAAAAATCGCAGAAGAATGGATACGCAGCGAGCTGTCGAGCGCAGCAAATGCGTACCAATCCGTGGCCACGAACGTTTGGCAAGCCATCATCGAACGCACCAACGAGGCCAACGAACGACAAATATGTCAGGCCACTCAGCTGGCTCGAGTGAACGATGCCCTGTCCTTCCTGGCAGAAGCAAACACAGCCCGAAATCAACATCTGGCCAACTTTCAGGGCAACGTGGAATTATGGGCGGCGGCACACCAGAACCGGGTATCCACCCTGGAAAACCAACTCCGGGAAGCAAGAGCAGAAATCCAATGCATTGCGACCCGGATCCCACTACCCACAACACCACCAGTGCCGACAGCACCCCCTGCGTGGAGAAGCCCTGTGAGGCAGACCAGCACCAGCACCCCAACAGCCCACTCAGAACCAGCGCTGGAAAGCCCGCTACGCCTGAACCCAAGACCAACGCTCCGACGACCGAGACCCCCGGCAGTACACCCGACGCCGGAAATGAGGCAGCGGCTGGAGCAGCTCAGGCGCCACGTGTCCCCAAGGCCACCAGCCTTCGGGCCAGCGGCAGGACAAGGAGGAAACCCCCCTTCTACACCACCTGGATCGACAGCAGGACCTCCTTCGGGCCCACGATCCGAACCACCCTGACCGCCTCTCCAACGCCTCCGCTCTCCGTCGCCACCTAGGGACCCTGCGCCTACAATTACCACGCACGACCTAGTACAACTAGTGGCAGAAGGAGTAGCAAGAGCCACAAGGGGTGCCACGGCCGAGCCAAACCGAATCCGAACCTCCCGCCTAAAAATGGAAAACCCCGAGATGTTCGATGGCAAACCAACGACCCCCTTCAACAACTGGTGGAAAACGGTAACGAAATACCTGAGTTTCTATCCCGAAACCTCCGACCAACAAAAAATCGTCTGGGTAGGAATGCTCCTCACCGGTACTGCCAAAGCATGGGACCTACACCGATACGATACGATGGGCGAAAGCAATACCTGGGCAAATTATTCCGCAGCCATCCGAACCGAATACTTTGACTCCCGGGAGGCAGCTGGCGCCCAACTCAAGCTGAGCCAGCTTAGGTATACCAGGGACATTCGGGCCTATATGACCGAGTTCCGAGTGCCCAACAACCTCGCTCGAGCCACGGGAGAAAGTCTGCAGGAGAAAATTGACCTGGCAATGCCCGAGGCAGTAATCGACATGCGGTTCGTGCACTACCTCGGGGAGTTCGCGGACGATGAGGGGTTCCTGCACGCCACCTATCAGGCAGCACTCCAAGTCGAGAGAAAAAGGGCCCTGAAGCAGGCCAAGAAGCAAATGAGGGGGCAGACAGGAAGCACAGGAAGTGGTCGGACAGAGAAAAAGGAGGACAAAAAGCACGAGAACCGGACGAGCTCCAGGCAAAGAGAAAGCCACCCCTGCGAAAGCCCCGGTAACATAGCAACCAAGCCCACCTGGTTCGGGAAAAAGGACACCTGGCCGACCATGGATGAAGCCATGAAAGGCTTGCCCAACAACGAAAAAGAAGAATACCACCAGAGCCGAGAAGACTGCTGCCGATGTGGACGAACGGGGCACAAAACCTACGAATGCCTGTCCTTCAAAACTCAGAAAGGAACGGTGCTTCCGCCTGCCCCGTGGAAGGTGGGGGCAGTCTCGGACGGAAAGAGAAAACAGGACGACGAGGAAGACGTGACTCCTGCGGCCAAACAGCGAAAGGTAGCGGCTGTGGAGACAATGGAAATCGACACACTACCTATGTGGGAAAGCAAAGAGGAGGATTTTTGAAGGGCCCGGTCACGCCGCAGCTGAAGGCCTTCCTAATAGTTTGTGGAACCTCCAGGAAGCGAAGGAGGGAACCAAGTGCTGGAACCTCACCTAAGAAACCTCGAATCTCCACTCGCGGCACCCGACCAATAATAGAAATGTTGCTACACCAAGGGAACCACCAACACAGGATCAGGGCCCTGCTGGACACCGGCTGCTCGATAGCCCTGATAAGCCAACGTACGGTGGAACGACTAGGCCTCGAACAGAGGCCTCACCCTGAACCGGTCAGAATCGAAAACTATACCGGAGAAGCAGTACCTGGCGCGGGCCAATATTATACGAAGCCCCTGCGCCCGCAACACAGGAAGCACTACATGATGGAAAGCTTCGAAATATCTCCCATGGACATGGACATTGACATCTTCCTCCCCTTCTGGTGGGTAACGGAACACCCGCCTCAGGGAGCCTGGACCTCACAGGAGGTACGCTTTAACAGCGCCAAGTGCCTAGAACAATGCACGAAGTATGAAACCAATGAATTCTCGCTAACCTGGGATGAATCGGTGAGCGCGGAACCTTCCACTCAGCTCATAGGCTACGTCACAGCCGTTGATGAGAACCCGGACCCACTGGAGCAAGTACCCTTGGAATTCCACCAGTACCTATGCATCATGAGCAAAGAAGCCGCCGACGCACTTCCGGAACACCAGCTGTACGACTGCAGGATCGACCTTAAGGAAGGAAGCACGGCACTGTGGGGACCCATTTACCCACTCTCCGAGGTAGAGCTCCAAACCCTCAGGGAGTGGCTGAAAGAAATGGAAAGAATGGGAAAAATCAAGAGATCAACATCATCGGCAGGATCTCCCATTTTGTTCGTTCCCAAACCCAGCGGCCGGGGACTCCGATTGGGCGTGGACTATCGAGGCCTCAACAGCATAACGATCCCAAACCGATATCCGCTTCCGCTCATGCAGGAACTCCAGGACCGAGTCCAGGGGGCTCAATGGTTCACAAAAATGGATCTCAAAAACGGGTTCAACCTCATCCGAATGAGAGAAGGAGATGAGTGGAAAACGGCGTTCAGGACCCGCTACGGATTATACGAATTCCAGGTAATGCTGTTCGGACTTACCAACGCGCCGTCCACCTTCCAGGATATGATGAATCATGTGCTGTCAGACCTGCTGGACGTAGGAGTACTGGCCTATATGGACGACATCCTGGTCTATGCGAAAACCCGAGAAGAGCACGACCACCTTGTGCAAGAAGTGCTACGGCGATTGCAGGAAAACGGGCTAGCGGTGGCCGCAGAAAAATGCATCTGGCGAGTCCAGGAAGTGGAGTTCCTGGGCTATGTGATAGGAAGAAATGGAATCGAGATGGCAAAAACCAAAGTGGAAGCAGTCCTGGACTGGAAAACCCCCAAATCCCTCACGGAAGTACAATCGTTGTTAGGATTTGCTAATTTTTACCGACGTTTCATTCGGGATTACTCCAGGATAGCACGACCCCTCACAGAGTTAACAAAGAAAACAGAAAAATGGACGTGGAATAACGAGGCAGAAACAGCTTTCAGAGAACTTAAACACAGGTTCACCTCGGCACCAATACTAGCCCACTTCGATGCCGAGAAACTGGTGATCATGGAAACCGACGCCTCGGACTTTGCTATTGGAGCAGTGCTATCACAACGCGACGAGGAGAACCGCCTACACCCAGTGGCGTTTCACTCCAGGAAGTTCACACCAGCGGAAATCAACTACGAAATCCACGACAAGGAACTACTGGCCATTGTGGATGCCTTCAAACATTGGAGACATTACTGCGAGGGAGCAACCCACAAGGTACAGGTGTTCTCTGACCACCAAAACCTAGAATACTTCACAACGACCAAAGTACTCAACCGAAGACAGGCAAGGTGGGCCCAAGAGCTGGCTGAAATCGATTTTCAGATCCACTATCGACCCAGAACACAGAATGGAAAACCGGATGCATTATCCAGGCGTTCGGAGTACCGCCCCGAAAAGGGGGGGATAGAAAAGCAGCCAATCACAACGGTTTTGCAAGAAAAGCAATTTGCGGAACCAAATCGACAAGGCAGGTCGTTCATCTGCTCGTCGGCTCGGCTCGCCTCGCTCCCTAGCAGAAAGTGGTCGGACAAGTTCCTGGCAAAAGTCAAGGAAGAAGGGAAGAAGGATGAAGCCTACGAACAGGCAAGGAAACAGGAAGCGGCGATAGGAGAGCTATCGTCGAAGGTCCGAAAGGACAAGGAGATAGAAAACCAGGACGACTTGCTATACCGAAGGAACCTGCTCTGGATACCCAAGGGCATGGTACAGCAAATATTGGAATCAGAACACGACACGAAGGTGGCCGGACACATGGGACAGGATAAAACGATCGAACTGATACGACGAAACTTCTGGAGGCCAAAAATGAACGTGCGAATTATTGACTTCGTCAGAAGCTGCCCGGAGTGCCAGAAAAACAAGGCGTCCCGACACCAACCCTACGGACTATCCTCTCCACTAGAACTCCCATATGCGCCATGGCAATCAATTGCGATGGACTTCATCACGGAACTCCCGCTCTCAGAAGGATGCGATCAGCTGTCGGTGGTGATCGACCGGTTCACGAAGATGGCACACTTCATACCACTCCGCGAAAAAACCACAGCAGACCTAGCAATCATCTTCGCCAGGTAAATATGGAAACACCATGGGCTACCCACTGACATCGTGTCGGACAGAGACTCATGGTATACGTCAGAAGCATGGCAGGAATTCCTACGATTATCGGGAATCCGACCCCGGATGTCCACCGCTTTCCACCCGCAAACGGACGGACAAACAGAACGGCTCAACCAGACCGTTGAGGCATACCTATGAGCGTTTGTCAGCTGAGAACAGGACGACTGGGTGTCACTCCTGCCCATGGCGGAGTTTGCCTACAACACCTCGGTCACGGTAGGGAACGGGATGACACCATTCTTTGCGAATTACAGCTTCCACCCGGCAACCATCGACCCCCCGACCGGAGAACCTCTAAATCCAGCAAGCACGATTTACGCGCACTGGATGCAGGCGATACAGGAGGAGTCACGACAAGGACTAGAAGCGGCGCAGGAGCGGATGCGCCGATACGCCGACCCGGCACGAAAAATCCTTCCTGCATATCAGGTAGGAGATCTGGTCATGCTCAACGGACGCAACATCAAAACGCGCCGACCCACGAAGAAGTTGGACCACAAAAATCATGGTCCCTTCCAAATTGAGAAAATAGTTTCCCCGCTTGCGGTCCGTCTCACGTTGCCTCGAAAGTGGAAAATTCACAACGTCTTCCACGTCTCGCTACTCGAACCCTACCGAACCAGCGAACATCGAGCAGTGCCGGATCCCTCAATGGTACTCCGAGAGGCGGACGACATCGAGCAAAGTGAGGAATACGACGTGGAGGAAGTTATGTCCTCAGTTGAGCGCGGTCGGGGCAATAACAAGTGGGTTCTCTATCTGGTTCGATGGCTCGATTACCCGGAGCGCAAGGACTGGACGGAGGAACCTTTGGACAACTTTTTGGTAGGCGGTGTGGAGAAACTACGGGAGTTTCATCAACAGAATCCGGGTGCGCCGAGGGACTACTGGCTCACCGAGGGCTAGACCAGATCCCCCGAGGACCTGGGGGTAGTGGGCTGACGGGGCGGAGGATGTCAGTACCACAGTATCACGATCCAACAAAAAGACCCGCTTCAAGGGCAACCACGAGAAGCCGCCATCCGGGCGCCCAACGAGGAGTGCACACGGCCGAAACTGTTGAGAATCAGGAAAACCGTTCAGAACAGACGTATTGACCTCTCAGCGACCGACTCGGACCGATGGAACCGGTGCAGAGGACCCATAAACGGTGAAGTGAGTCCCCGACGGCGCTGTCACTGCTCCAGCATACTAGTCTCCCCCCGGAAGGATGTGGGTGCGGTCACTGCCGAGCATACAGGTCACTAGCGCGAAGGACACCATGCCTCTCCCGATTCCCGGGGCCCAATGCGATCCCGGAACCTCACCGAGCCGGCCAAGCCTTGACGCAGCGTGGCGGCGAGTACGATTCAATATGACCCGATCAGTAAGAGTACGCACCGGCCTACTCTAAGGGCCCCATCGTCCGAGGCTCCCCGGTGCCGAACCGGCTGGCCAGCAATGGGGAGGGATGCAGGGGTGGAGGACTGCATTCAGCGGCAAGTATCATGACAGAGAAGATCTTCGGAAAGAGACGGGCTACTTAGAAAAACATTCATTAGCTTTGGGACGAAGCTAAGAAGAGGGGGAGGTAGTGTTACACTGGAATATTATCACGGGTCGGCACGGATCCTTGGAGAGGTACGAGCTGGGATGAGGACCGCGGTAGTTAGCTATTCAGGAAAGATCGGCTCTGAGAGTCTAGGAGGGAGATAAGGAACGGAGTTAGAACTTACGGCCGAGACCGGACATAAGGGACTAACTCCGGGAGTTGAGGGGGTTGCGGGGAAAGCAAACGAGTGGAAACCGGCAGACTCGGGTAGGTTCCCCGAAAGGGAGCTGCCACGTCACCCGAAAGGTGTACGAGAAAAAAGTCTGACGCGGTTACCCCGCTCGGCCGCAGGAAGACCCTGTGGTACGAAACCGACAAAGCTCATCTCTCCTTACCTACACCCTGCCAGGACCAATGAGTTGCCCACAGGGTCGAAAGCCTTGGAGGAATAGTTAGCCCGAGTCACCCGATCTCACGACAACTCCAAAGGTAACATATAACCAGGCTCTTCCATCCCGAAAAGAGAAAGGAGACAGACCGAACACTACCCCCGAAACCCACACACAAGATCTAAGATTATTCCGCTGTGAATTATCGGAAGTAGCCTGATTACCTTTGATTCCGTTTACACTCTGGTTACGATACAACCCCAGTGTCACACTTGTCTCCACCGCCATGGCCACCATCATCCTACGTGCCTAGCTGCAGTACTCCAGCCCCTGCCAATATCGCGCCGGTAGCGATATTCCTCAGAACCTGGTCGCGGGCCGCCCAGGATTTTCCCCGCTTGTTTCCTTACTGTCTGCGTGTCTGCCTCGCTTTACTCTGTGTTATGTTTATTGCTTACCACATTGCACTTGACGTTTCCTTACTGTCTGCGTGTCTGCCTCGCTTTACTCTGTGTTATGTTTATTGCTTACCACGTTGCGCTTGACGTTTCCTTACTGTCTACGTATCTGCCTCGCTTTACTCTGTGTTATGTTTATTGCTTACCACGTTGCGCTTGACGTTTCCTTACTGTCTGCGCGTCTGCCTCGCTTTACTCTGTGTTATGTTTATTGCTTACCTTGTTGTTTCCCTACTGTTGTGTGTGTCTGCCTTGCGTATGGCGGGAGGATGAAGGGGCGAGTAGGATCGTGTATTTCCTTGGGCGCAGCGATTGAGTCACGATGAGCTAGGGAGGAACTGTGTCAGTCTTGCGGGCAAGCTGTGATTCCACAGAGAAAAGGAAAGGTATAAAGGAAGGGCGCAGTAGCTAGTCTGGAGATTCTTCTCCATGCAATCTATTATCTCTCTCCACAGACCTACCTCTCTCTACCAGTGAACCGGCGCTGCAACCACCACCCCGATAAGAACAACGAGCCCACGCAAGGCATGTGAGAAGACCACGACGAGACCATGCCAGGCGTGACGAATACCGCAAGAACAACGAGCCCACGCAAAGGCATGTGAGAAGATCACGACCAGACCACGCCAGGCGTGATGGATACTGCAAGAACAATGAGCCCATGCAAGGCATGTAAGAAGACCGCGACGAGACCTCGCCAGGCGTGACGAATACCGCGAGAACAACGAGCCCATGCAAAGGCGTGTGAGAAGATCATGACGAGACCACGTCAGGCGTGACGGATACTGCGAGAACAACGAGCCCACACAAGGCGTGTGAGAGGACCGTGACGAGACCACGCCGGGCGTGACGGATACCGCGAGACGACAAGTGGCGCGTGAGTACGCCGGAAGTGTGACTACGAGTGGTATGTGAGTACACTGGAAGTGTGACTACGAGCGGCGCGTGAGTATGCTGGAAGTGTGATCACGAGCTTGCCCCGAAGAACTGAGCCTACATTACCTGTCGAGCAGCATGGAGTAGTCAAGGCAGGATCTTGACACTAGATTGCGTCTCCCTATCGACACCTGACATAGCAACAAGAAAGACACGGTGGAGTCCCCGGACCCCCTCAACCTGAGCGAATTTAGGGACGTCTCTGACGACCAGCGAGCACCGAGTCCAGTAACCCCAGAGCAAAGATCCAGGCCACAGACCCCCAAGTCACCAGAACAGACCAGAAGAATGATTGAAGGACCCCACCTGTTGACAACGGAAATGTTGCAGGCCCTCCTAGCAGCAGGCGACAGACCGCCGCAGACCAGTTACCCAAAGCTCCAGGACCCCGAACTGTTCGAAGGAGAAAAAGCAAAATTCAAAACGTTCCTGGCCCAGTGCGAGCTGAAGTTTAGAACAGAGGGAAATCGATTCGACAACAATGAGAAAAAAATGGGATACGCATCCTCCCTACTCCGGGGGGTGGCATGGAACTGGGTGGAAACCTTCCTGAACCAGGAGGGAGGAATCAACCTAACATGGGAAGAACTGAAAACTAACATGAAGCACACCTTCGGCCAGGTGGATGCCGAGGAAATAGCCTTCGAAAAATTCCAGAAAATCCAGCAGGGAAATCGGACAGTAGCAACCTACTGGGAGGAATTCCTGCGAATCAAAGCAGATCTCCCGTACGCGGACAACGTATGCATTGCGCGATTTCGAGACGGATTACACCCAGAAGTAAAAAGGCACCTGGTCATGAGCGAAGTACTAGCCACCGTCCTGGTAGACTACGCCACCGCGGCCATCAAAACAGACAGCCGCCTATGCAACCTTGGAGTCATTAGTCGGCACCCTGCAGCTAGTCCAGAAGCGCGCTTCCATGCCCACACGAAAGAACCCGTCAGCGCCCCGGGGGACCCAATGGACCTAGACGCCACCCAACGGTTCAAGTTCGCACCAAGAATGCCGACTTGGTTTCCCCGACGACCACAAACGGACGAATGCTACAATTGCGGGAAAAAGGGGCACTTTGCGAAAGAATGCCCCCAGCCCAAGAAAGCACGAGTCCCATGGAGGAGGCCATAACGGGCAGCAGAAGCCACGTACGAAGAAAACACCATAAACAATGAAGCAGGGAACGAACCCGAACCGGCGGGAAACGACAGCCCTCGGGAATAGGCCTTGGCAACGGCCACCCGAGGGAGAAACCAGTTGCAGAACCAGACCCACCCTACAGAATACGAACAACCAGGTACGACTGCGAAGAAAAAATCATGATCAAAGTACGAATCATAGGAACCGACGGAAACGAAGACAACACCACCGCCCTAGTGGACAGCAGGGTATCTGAGAACTTTGTTGACAAGGCTTATGCTGAAGCAAGCGGAATCCCAATGCAGCAAAAAGTGACACCAAGATGGGTCCTGACCGTGGACAGGAGCGAGGTCACCGGCGGACCTGTAACCCACGACACCCTAGTCCACCTCACAATCAATGATCACGAGGAAGACATCCGGCTACACTGCATCACAATCGGAAATGCACCAATCATCCTAGGACTTCCATGGCTCAAACTCCATGACCCGGTGATAGGGTGGAAAAATCATACTGTGAAATTCCACTCGGACCACTGCGCCGAAAAATGCTTACCTAGCTCACCAAGAGCGAACACGGTCCCGGAAGAAAAGGCCACGGAGCAATACTACAGAAAAACACCGGAAAATTGGGAGATTGGCGAAACGGACCCATGGGAAGTATGCCAGACCGTCATCAACAAAATCAAGGAAACCTCCAAGACCAGCAAAAATCCAATTCCGCCGGAATATCACGAGTTCCTCGAAGTATTCACCGAAAAGGAACCTACGGCACCTCCGCCCCACCGCACTCACGACCACCACATTCCACTGGAGGAAGGGAAGATGCCCCCGTACGAGCCCCTGCGACCCCTGAACAAAGAAAAAATGAAGGCTCTCAAGGAATACCTAGAAGTCAATGAGAAGCGGGGATGGATCCGGGCATCCACCTCCCCGGCGGGGGCGCCAATACACTTTGTCAAGAAGAAGGACGGGGGACTACGCCTATGTGTGGATTATCGACAACTGAATGAAATCACAATCAAAGACCGGACGCCATTGCCATTAATCGGAGAATCCCTGGACCAACTATCCAGTGCCACCATCTACACCAAACTCGATATCCGAGACGCCTACTACAACCTCCGAATCACAACAGGAGACGAATGGAAAACAGCCTTCCGAACCCGGTACGGACTATACGAGTACTGCGTCATGCCTTTCGGGTTGACTAATGCACCGGCGTCGTTCCAACGATGGATGAACGAGATTCTGAGCGAATACCTTGATATCTTCTGTGTGGCATATCTGGACGACATCCTCATCTTCTCGCAAAATCTGGAAGACCACCGGAGGCACGTCCGGACAATCTTGAGACGAGTGGAGGAAACCGGGCTCACGCTGAAAGCATCCAAATGCGAATTCCATACAACGGAAATAGAATACTTGGGATACGTCATATCACCGCAGGGACTGCGAATGGACGAAGAAAAAATCCGGACCATCAAAGAATGGAAGGAACCAACAAACGTCAAAGGAATCCAGAGCTTCCTTGGCTTTGCCAACTTTTACCGGCGCTTTATCAGAGACTACAGCAAAATCACGACACCCCTATCCTCCCTCACAAGGAAGGAAAAAGGATGGGAATGGAGTGATAAACAA
>Ga0307508_10004335_pt1 | contig 13880 bp, 13 predicted proteins | sample 9_EM_MG_FD_203089 | JGI IMG/M metagenome (GOLD analysis project Ga0307508, IMG submission 203089) | Populus trichocarpa ectomycorrhiza microbial communities from riparian zone in the Pacific Northwest, United States - 9_EM | ecosystem: Host-associated > Plants > Roots > Unclassified | place... | reverse complement strand
ACTTCCACCCCCCCCCCCCCCTCCACCCCCCCCCCCCCCCCCCCCCCCCCCACCCCCCCCCCCACCCCCGGGCACCCCCCCCCCCCCCCCCCCCCCCGGATCGAAACGGTCGACCCGATCGCTTACAGTCCTTTTCGTCCCGAGCAGCGTACATACGGATGTTGTATTTTCCTCTGCTACCCGTCCGATCCGCCACGCGTGCGGATTCGGGAACCATCGTCGCCATCCCCCCCACGCACATCTCCGGTAGATGTCTACTGCACGAAACGAACGACCGAACGACGCATTGCTGCAGCAGCAGCGCGGCAGCTCACTGGTCGCCCCGCCGGATACGGGGAAGCCTCCAATTCCTGATTCTTGGATATCTACCCATATATCTACTATACACGAAACGGGATAATCCGGACAACCGCGCTTGCCCCCATCCAAGAAGAGGAAGAAAAAAAAAAGAAAAAAAGAAAGAAAAACAAAAAAGGAAACCCGAAAAAGGGCGGAGTATGTACCTGATCGTCCGCCCCCCCCAGTGCGTCGTTTTTGTCCCAAACTGTCCTTGTCAATCCCTCTGGATCCGCACTTACATTTCCTCATCGTTCGAGTCTTTATCTCCGGCTACTGCACCAAACCCCCCCCCCAACCCCAAGCCAAAAAAAAAAAAAAAAAAAAAAAGTCCCACGCCCTCCCCGACATGCAAGAGGAAAAGTCAAGCAAGGAGTCGTTCACGTTCGTCCAATCAGAAGCTCCACCCGCCACGCGCACGCCAGCGATGAGCATGCCGTTAGCCCGATGAGTCCGTTTCCGCCCATCCCAATCCTGTCAGGACGCGGATCGGCTTCGAGTTCCAGCCCTAGTAGCGCGTCACGGCTGCCGTCGACGACGCTCTTGGGGCGAGGATGGCCTACGCGGCTGCCAAAGGAGCGGCGGCGGCGGTCCTACCACACACTCTGCCCTGGTGGAGGTTGTTGGACGTATGTATGACGACAGACCGGCGGATCGTGTTGGAGCGTCACCCCTCCGTTTCTCGAACACCTTCCGCCAGAGAAGAGTGACAGGCCTTTGCCCAAGCCACCGGCGTCCGAGTCTCCTTTTTGCTTATTCCTACACTTGTGCCCCCCCCCCGTCCCCCTCGCTCCAGGATCCCAATCCAAAGCCCTCTGCTGTTTTTAACTCCTACCGTCCTCCTCCTTCTCCGCTTCCGTCCGTTCTTTGCTATCCACTCCGCACGCACGTATAAAAAACACACATACACACATACTTCCTGCACTCCGACATCACGCCTGATCTTCCTTCAGCACTTGGCGTATCCACCGCATACCACTGCTCTCTCTCTCTCTCGGCCGTACCCTACAATCATTCCTGTCCCTGTACCTGATTTCGTGCTTGTACCCGCTCCTGCGCACGACTGCGCTCTATCGATTGCGCTTTTGAGGCTCCCGTAGGTTGCTTTCTCTGCTTGTTCCGTAATCTCGCACCCTGCAGGATCTCGGGGTCAGGCCATCTATCTCTCTACGGCCGGGGTGCAGTCCAGGAGACCACGATTGACCACCATACCTGCGGCGCATGTCTCATGTGTCTTCGTCGTTTCTTTTCGGCTCCCAGCTAATACATCCTCCAGGCCTGGTTTGGGCTCCGTCGTGAAGGAGCGCAGCCCCAGCGACCGCAACCCGAGCGGCGGCTGGACAAACAAATAGTTCTCGAAACTGCTGGCCGGCCTCGACGAACCAGTCCCTCTATAATACCCGACCCGTCTCCTCCGCCGATCCGCAGCTGTAACTACATCATGTTCGCCGCATCGCTGCCACCGCGCCGGTCCCAGTCCTCTCCCTCGAAGGCCTGCGCCACGCACAATCACTCGGATCCCTCGTGCAGCCACGCATCGGCGCTCGCCCGCTCGTTACTGGCCATCGCCACCACCAACCTTGCCGCGAAGAGCGAGGAGGACGACTCCTGGGAATCCGGGCAGGAGCTGCCCCAGTTTCAACTGAACAGGGAGCCGGCGCTCTCAGAGTTCCTGGCCAGCCCGCAGAGTCCGTTCCCTTCCTCCGCGTTCTCGGATTACGGCTCCAGCGAGTGTTCGTCGGCTGCATACACACCCTCGGACTCGGATGACTCGGACGACGACCCTTTCGAATTCGACGATGGCTCTCACAAGCCGAGCGCGAGCCTGGACGGCAGTGTCGGGGCGACCAAACAGCCTCCTCCTCCTCCTCCGCCAGACAACTTTAGACTCTTCGCGGCGGCCATCCAGATGAACTCGTTGACCTACGACTTTGTGCTGCCCAGTTTCCCGCCCCAGAAGCTGGTCGAGCGACGCCCTAACAGGTTTGGGGGCGACGACGCGACCCAGTCTGCCGTTGCTTCTCCTGCCGCAGCAGCGGATCCGTTCGCGGCGAGCTTCGCCAACGAGCTGCGGTTGCCGACCCCATCCTCGCGACCGCCTTCGCCGTCACAAGAGGTACTGCCTTCCTCCTCTTCTTCCGACCCCACCATGTACAATACCCTCGCTGCACGACGTCGGAGACCTGACACGGATGTTTTTCTTCTCCGCAGCAACTCGTTCGCTGGGGTTCCGGATAGCAGGCAGACCCCGCGAACGGTCCCGATTCTTCGCCGAATAAACACCGACGACGCCAACCTCGGTCGCGTGTCCAAGTCCCCATCGGCCGGTCCGACCCCGGACGACACATGGCCCGACACATCTATCACCGTTCGGCCGCGCCGTCGGTCTTCCTCCGCTGGGCCGAGGCCTCTGTCCGAGATTCTGCGCGCAGGCCCGCTCACCCCGATCTCGCCCCCCAGTCCCGAAGACGAAGCGGCATCCCAGCCTCTCGCGCCGCCGTCCGAACCGCAGAGCAAGCCACAGCAGACGCACGAAATGTCGCCACCGACGACGCCGCAGATGCCTGCGACGGCCCCAGACAACGCATCGATGCTGCGGCGACTCGTCTGGTACCCCAACAACTGCAGCAGCAGCAGCAGCGACGACGAAAGCGCGTTCGCGTTCGACTTTTACTCTTCGCCGCTGCCGTCGTCCGGGCCGCCGGCGCTGTTGACGACGGCTTCGATAGCGTCGTCGACGACCTGCGGCGATCGAGCGTTCTTCTAATCTCCAGTAATCTCTACTTTTTGTATTCCAGTTGATTCCATGTTCCCGTCACGCCATGCTCTCGCTCCGATCTTTCTTACCGTCATGTACGCACGCATATATCCTTGTATTTAGGGATGGAAGGGGGCTGTCGTCTTTCTTTTCCGTGGAGTCTTTTCTTTCTACATCGTATCATAGCACATTATGGGGGGAGGGGAGTTTTCTTTTTCATTTTTTCATTTTTATTTTTATTTTCGTTTCATTTCATTTCATTTTGTTTCTTCTCAAAGTACTTACATACTTACCTTACATGTATTAGTCTGCGTATTAGGTGGTCTGTGTAGTGGTCCGTGGGGGTGCGGGATGGTCGGTGAGGGGTCTGAGCAAACAAACATTGGGTCGTACATACATACATACATACATTATACATACATACATACATTATACATACATTATGTACTTGCTTACTTACTTACCAGGTATGTATGTATGTATGTGGTTATTACAATTGATGGTCAAGTGACTGGAAACACGGAGACGTGGCGGGATCACACGCTCGGCACGAATCCCGAGATGCGTATGTATGTACGCACCGCGCTGGAGCTGGAGGTGGAGCTGGAGGTGGGGCTGCGGCTGGAGTCGTGGAGTCGCGGGGGGGGGGGACATCCTGGCAATCGGGCTTTGTTACACGGATGGGGTGCATGAGTTTTCCGGCGGCAAAGTTAGACAGGCCCTCCTTGCTGCCTTGACCGGTGCGGCAGGCACGGCAGGCTATGTACTTAGATAACAGGTGTCTGCTCTGGGAACTTGTGTATCCCACCACAACCGCTGCATCTACATACATACATACATATGTAGACTTTGAGATGAGTCAAGCAATGCACTCGTTTACCGGACTGCGGGGACGGGACAGTGGGCAGTGGGGGGGGGGGGGGGGATGCTTTACATATACATACTACAGGGGTGCACTTTGGCACATAACTACCGTATGCATGTATCTATCCTGTCCTCCCCCCACCGCCGCGTACACGCATGCCCAGCAGCTATCTACAACATATCTATGTACTTGGGCTACAGCCAGTCACATACACATCACTCACACACCCCGGGCGTGGAATGCTTACTGTACATATGTGTACATACATAATGTATGCATACGTATGTATGTATGTATGTATGTATGTTTGTATGTATGTATGTATGTATCTATAGGTCCAGCCTTCTTCCCCGCAAGCTTGGCGTGCGCACGGCCCACACTCGCGCGTGGACTGTGCTTACATAAGTATCTATCTATCTACTTATGTACGCACAACACGCAGCAGGAGTGTGGCCCCATCAAGCAATATCCGCAACCGACCGTGTGTGTATGTATCTGTCATATCCACATATATAACTACAAAGTGTGCGGACTCCGGCTCCCGCGCTCGCCGCCAAACCACCGTCGGTGCGACTGTTGGTGCGGGGGGACGCGTGGGTGGCTGCTAGTCTACATAGTTATCTAGATATCGGCACATAACTATGTACACACATGTATGCACTTCACCTGCGTGCTGGAGGGTAACTCATACCTAAGTATGTAGCGTGCGCTGGAGCGGAGAGGGCGGGGGCTCACGTGCTAGCACACTACATATGTACATACATATCTAGCCAAACCACCTGGCGGGGCATCGGTGCTGCAGGCGGAATTGGGTGCGGAAACTCTGGTAGCGAGTTGTATCCATCTAGATGTCTAGATGTCTAGATATATATACATGGTTGTCCCCCAGTTTTCCGCTGCCCATGTGTATGTGCATGCTGTAACTAACCTATATGTATAGTGGCCTGTTTTCCGTGCAGTCTGTATCCAATAGATGCTGGCGGGGGCGGGGGGAGAGGGGGCGTATCCAGGCTGTTTGGAAGTCCGCGCGGTAACTACGTAGATGGGCCTTGGGGGGCACGGCGTCGGTTTTTGCGTCGATACTATAACTTGCATATTATACTGTACCTACAACAGTTGTATCTCTGCACGTAGCCGGCCTGCGGAGTAAACGGAAGTGAGCGCCGCAGATTCTTGCAGTCCAGCTTCCACGTACATACATAACATGCTGGTACATACTTATGTATGTATGCATGCAGCAAGGGAAAGTGAGTGTTCGGAAGCGGCATCTAACCATGTATGTGTGCACTCTAGAGTTGTCCACGGTACAGCGAAACGCGCAGCCACCCACCCAACACCACCGCCAACACCACGACCACCACCACCACGATTACGACGACAATCCGGTAAACGTGTTCTCTTCCCTCGTTTCAAACCCCTCCCCCCCCTGGGGAGCGCGCGCGCAAGAGAGAGAGAGAGAGAGAGAGGTGGTCCGCGCAACACGATGAATTTCCTACAAAAGGGCCTGGCCGGGCTCGAGAGTCGGCTCGATAAAGTTCTTCTCGACGACGGCGGCGGTGCGGCCACCACAGCGCAGCCGGCGAGGAACAGCATGCACGTGCCAGCGGAGGCGGCGGAGGCGGCGCGGCGGGGGAGCGGCGAGAGCGTCCGCCGCAGCGGAGAGTCGGCGCGCGGAAACATGGCCGAGCGGCTGGCCGCTGTCGTTGCCGCGAAGAGTGTGGCTCGCAGCGGCAGTCCCGCCAAGAAGGCCACGGTGGCCGTCGAGGAGGAGGAGAAGGACGGCGAGAAGAAACCCCCCGAAGCGAAACGGAACGGAGCCGCGGCCCGGGAGTCCCCCGCGCCGCCGCCCCCCGGCGACTGCAACGGCGGCGACAACAACGACGACAATGACTCCCAAGACCCCGGCGACCTCCTCGCCACCATCGCGCTGCTGCGCGAGGACCTGGCCGCGTGCGAGCTCCGCCGGCAGGAGGAGAACGCCGCCGCCTCGGAGCGGATCGACGCGCTCAGTGAGAAGGTGCGCTACCTCTCGCAGGAATCCGCTGCTGCGGCGGCACGCGAGCGCGGCAGTGCCCCTACCCCCGCCGAACGGAAGATCGCGGAGAAGGACGAGAAGATCGCACTGCTCATCGAGGAGGGCGAGCGCTTGGCGAGGGGCGAGCTGGAGCTGAGGACGACCATCAAGAAACTGCGCGCCCAGGCGAGAGAGAGCGCGGAATCGAAGAAGAAATTGGAGGCCGCCGAGAGGAGGTGCGCGCAGGAGCGGGAGAAGGGCAGGGCGGCTGCGGAGGCGGAAAAGAGGGCACTGGAGAAGGTCAAGGCGCTCGCGAAGGTCGAGAGCGAGGTCGAGGGACTGAAGCGGGACAAAGAGGCCCTGGCGGCCGATGTCAGGGGGCTGGAGGAGAAACTGGGAGAACAGGCCAGAATGGCGGCGGACGCGGAAGGTCGCGTTCAGGACGAAGCGTTGGAGAACGAGAGGAAGGCTGCGTCGGAGCTGCGGGCACAGATCGAACGAGTGCGAAGCGAGGCAACCATGGTGGAAGAGAAACTGAAGGGGGAAATCGAAGACCTGAAGAGCAAGGCCGAGAGGATCTTGGAGAAAGCACGCACGAGAGAGAGGGAGATGAAGGCGGAGCTCTCGGTTGGTCCAATCCCCACCCCCCCTCTCCCTCTCGCTGTTCACGGAACATCACTCGCTGATTGGTTCGTCAGGCAATGGAAGGGAAGGTGGAGGCGTTGCGGGCAAGGGTAGAAGAGGCTTCGTCCGGCTCCGCGGGAGATGCGCACGCAAAACTATTGCGACAGGTCGAGACCCTGCAGACACAGTATTCCATCGCCAGCGAGAACTGGCAAGGCATTGAGGGCAGCCTGCTCGCCAGAATAGCGGGCTTGGAGAAGGAGCGTGACGACCTCTCCAAGAGGGAGGGCGACATCCGCCGGAAAGCACGAGAGATGGTGCCGATCCACCCCCCGTCCCGCTTCAGCAGTGACTGACGAACCCGCCAGAACCTCAAGTCCAAAACCCTCGAGTCGGACCTCGACACGATGCGCTCCCAGCTAAAAGACCTCGAGTCCGACCTCGCCTCAGCTAACGAACTCACAGCGACTCTCCGCGCACGTCTCGCCGCGGCGGAATCCGCAACCGACTCACTCACCACCGCACACTGTGCCGAACGCGCCACCTGGGAGCGAGAACTGCAGGCCCGCATCCAAGAGGAACGCCTCAAGTGGGAGGAAACCACGATCCCGACGACACTTACTCCCGCCACAGGCACCAACTACTCACCTCCACCGGTCCTCGGCCCCTTCCGTCCCAACCCACCGGCCGCAGGCTCAACCACGGAATCCTACTTCCTCGGCTACTCCCAGCCGATGCGGAAATCCACCAGCCGCGCGCCATCGATCGACCCGCCACGCAGCAGTGGCGGCTTCAAGACTCCGCCGGTACGCCCGGACAGTTTCCCGTACCTCAACACGTCGCTCCCAGCCGGCGACGTCGACGACTACTTCGATAGCATGAATACTCCCTCATCGCCCCTCCGCCACCCGGACCTTGTCTCCGTCTCGACCGTTGCCGCCGGACCCTCCGTCCAGCTCGTCGAGCGCATGTCCGCGGCGGTCCGTCGTCTTGAGAGCGAGATGGCGGCGAGCAGGGAGGAGCTAGGACGTGTCGTCTCGCAGCGGGACGAGGCACGGGCGGAAATGGTCGAGCTCATGCGCGAAGTCGAGGCCAAGCGGAGTGCCGAGGCCCGCGTCAAAGCGCTGGAGAGCGAAGTCGCCGATACGAAGATGCGGCTCGAGACCACGCTGGAGATGCTCGGCGAGCGCGAGGAGCGCTTGGGGGAGCTGTGCCAAGACGTCGACGACCTCAAGGCGATGTATAGAGAGCTTGTGTTGGCGACGAGTGGGGGGAAGTAGGTCGCATTGCGGATTCGCGTGTTTTTTTTTTGTTTCTGGCTGGCTTTGTCACTTTGTGGCACCCTTGTTTTTTTTACAGGTTGATGCTCTTACTTTTTTTTTTCTTTTCCGGGGAATCTGGGGCGATCGGAATGGATGGAGTACATATATATGGTCACATTTTGGGCTCCGAACGGGACGTAATTCGTATGAAGTCTTGTACTCGCGTCCGAATGATCCTCTGAACTCCCGTGAACACCGTGTTCAAACAGATATCCGTGCAGACACTCCTGGCTCTGGTCGTCACGCAGCCGGCGTCCATAGGTATCTCGTGCGGACCGGCTCTCCAGCACTGAGCCACTGGAGTCACATCTGCGCCCCGCTCGGCATATCCAGGCGGCGATTAACCGTATCCACAGTGCCGCCGCTCGCGGTGATTACATAGATGCCATACGAAGTGCCTACATAGACGCCGCATGCATGTGAGGGGCCAGCTCTGCATACATGCCTACCGGTGGTTTTTGGCGGCGTACGTAGACGGGTGGGAGAGGTCGTCGCGAGTGGTGGCTATGGGGGCCGGGTGTTGTCGCCGAGAAAGCGAGCGATCCATAGGCTGTTCGCCACATGCCCACGTAACGCGGCGGAATCTTCTAGATTACATACCTAAGTATGCAGGTTGCAGGTATATACTTGTGTACGAATACAGGTACGTAGATAGTCGAAGAGGCCTGGTCCGGTCTGGTGGGGGGGGGGGGGGGAGTATCGAACAGCTCGTCCACCGAGTCCTGGGGAGGAACATCAATCTGTTCGGAGTGTGCTGTTGTGGCATGTATCACACCGAATCATGAACGGTGACACGCTCGATCGCCAGTACATACATATCTTCACAGCGCACCGAAGAAAAAAAACTGTCCGGAAAATCGCCGTCGAGAGAGATCGTTGTAGGCCGCAATGATTGGGAAAGTCATCATCCACCACGTTGCAGAGTAGGTACTTATGTACTGTGCTGTAAGATTGCCTACAGTTTTGCTGAGAAGAGGTCGGATCACCTGAGATTTAGCCCATCTTGGAGGGGGAGGAAGGCGGGCAACTCGTCGGCAGAAAAGTTTGTGGGGGGGGGGGAGAAGATACCTATACAAAGATATACTCTTTTTTCCCTACGTATTCGCGTCCTAGATGGAAATCCCGCGATCTCGATTACAAAGAGAGGGAAGGAAAACGCGCCGAAAACCACAAACAACATTCCCACACCAGAAGCAAACACCACGAAGATTCGATTACGGAGGAAAGACATAAAAAGATGGAGGAGGGCAAATGAGACCATCAGAACCTGTATACAGCGCCTTTTAGGGAACATGACAAGAAAGGAAAACACCGATGTCTGACTCCCCACCGAAGTAGTACTGCAAGCCATCAATGCTGATGTAAGGTTCCCCAAAGCAACGAGCAAACCCTCCACTGCTGTAGACCCGTATCGTGACGAAAAGCAGGCGCGTCTAGGACGAGACGCCGCCGCCGATCTGCTCCTGATGAACTTCGAGAGTATCGCCGTCCTGCATGTCCAACTGTAGAAAGAGAGAGAGTTAGCATGATTCTGCGATAGCGGGATGACGATGGGTGGGGATGATTGTACACGCGAGGGGCGGTCAAGAGTCGCCTCCACCTCGCTAACACTACTGAATCTTTCGGCCGTCTCTCGACCTGCGTTTGAACGAGCAGCCACGATGCCAAAGAGGAGCAGCTATGGACGGGCAAGTAAAATGCAGGAATGTCTGAATTATACTAACCGTGTGAGGCGAGTCGGTTCCCGAGACTCTGGATCCATCGAAGAGGAACCGAATGCTAGCGGGGGCCTTTCCCTGGCGGTCGCAGAAGGCATCCATCAACTTTTTGAGTTGAGTGGACCTCTTGATCTTGAAGAAAACCTCATTGTTACCATCGGTAACCTTGATGTTGAGGTGTTCAGACTCGGCTTCGGGCTTGGAGGAAGTATTGGGCTCGGCATCCGACATGGTGGGTGTGTTTGGTCGTGTGTGTTTGGTTTTCGTGGTTGGAGGTGTTGGTGGTGGGGGAAGTTGTTGGTAAGGAGTGGGCTGTAGGGAGGTGGGCGTTACGAGGAGGTGATGGTGGGGGAAGGATGCTGCGGGATGGTTTGGCTTTAAGGGTGATGTGCGGCGCCGACTGAGAGAAGCTCAGAGCGGCAATAACGTGGGGAGGGCTTGGAATTGACGCGACCAACCCAGCAACAGGCCGCGGGAACAAAATGTATGGATTGTCTTTGTCTTTCCGGAAAGCAGCACATAGAATGCCTAGATCCTTCTAGCGATAAGAGACCCTTTATGCTTTTTTCTCCCCCCCTCTTTGAGACTCTGCTAGATACATACTCTGCACACCTCACCGGCGAGATTGAGACTGGATAGATGAGGTCACAGGACGGAGCGCAAGAGCCGCCTCCTCAAGACACAGCCAACCTTTTGGACAATCGCAATCCCCCATCACAATCGGGCTCGGCCAATAGTCATGGTAAGTGCTGTATGCCCATATTTCGGGCGCGCGGGACCCTGCTGATTGATCGCAGTCACCATCTCTCGAAGAGGCGTTAAGGGCTAATCCTCCTTGCTATCCGCGCGCAGTACGTTTCAGAACCGCACTTTCTTGAGGGGCTCTTGACTGATGGCACGGCGCCTTGTCCCGCGGCACAGTGTGCCATACAGAACTGTCTGCAGAAGAATGGATACAATGAGGCACGGTGCTCAGCATTGATAGACGCGCTGTACGAGTGCTGTACCGAGATGTATAAGCGCAAGGGACTTGCCGAGAAGAATGTTTGCTGTCCCCAGAAGTCTCTGCTCGAACTCAAGATCAAACAACGGGCGGACGAAAAGGCCACCGGCGCAGAGATTCTCGCGACGAAACGGCGGTAGGAACCGTCAACTGGGGGGGGGGGGGGATTGGGCATACATAGGTCTGTAGTATGGGCATGTGCATTACTATATATAGTCTCGGCACAAATATTGGCCCTTTAGTGACTGGCACAAACTTGCCTGTTTGCTTTGTGACCGCCAAATCCTCTGACGAGTTCATGGCTTGATGCTTCCCTAGAACTTTCGCTCGACGAAACGTATGTGGCATTTGATCGTTTACTAATCTCACAACTTCCCCCACGGGGGAGGAATTGAGACAGTTGGGGACCAGATGATGCGAAAGTCGCTCTCTATATGATCACTGGTAGCGCGCGAGGACCTTGCAAGAGCAAGCCGAACAAACACCGAAAGTTTGCTCCGTGACTCTAAACAGTGCCAAAGACATGAAGAGAGAAAAAAAAAAGAAGCGAGAATTTGTGCACACAGCTTTGCCTTTATGCGAGCGCCAAGTCATTTTAGCCGATGGGGCTAACAGAGGCGTAGTTATCGCTTGGCACAAAGATCATCTGATTACGGCGCGTTCACTGGACATGGATGAGAGGTATCTATGTAGAGAAACCACCAACGAAGCAGACAACGACCCGACTCAGTGAAACTCGCCGCACCTCCACGCTTCCTGCCTGTTCCTTGATATCCTGTCAGCTCCATCACTCCATAACACTTCAGCACTCACATCCAACATGGCGCCGATCTTTGGTGATTCTTCGCGTCCAAAGAGGAAGAGCACTACTACTACCAACACTGCAGCCACCGGAGAGAAACCGGTCTTCGCGTTCAAAGCGCCGAGTACCTCCGGGAGTAACGGCTTTTTTCGTACAGAAGCATCTTCCCTCGCGCACCACCGGCCTCAGCAGGTAAGTGGTGCTTCACCCGGAACGGTCGGGTTTCCGATGGGTTTCGGCGACTGATCACTGCTCGTTCAGACAGAGGACGGCTGGGACATGGGAGACGACGTAAGGCAGTCCAACGAGCTATTGTGTGGTGATGGCTAAACGGCTAACTCCTCGCAGAGAAGCGACGAGAGCCAAGGCGAGATGGACGATTCACAGGCAGAATACGACTCTGAAGGTGTGCTGCCGGTATCCCGTCTTCATTGTTCCGTGTTGCTGACGGCGTGACCATAGAGGAAGAGGTGGAAACTATGAAGCCCGATTTTGTCGCCTTTGCGAGCCGGCTAGATAAGTCAGGGCTGCTGCAACAATCACTGGCGAGCAATCTCGACGATAGTTCGGAAGTCGTGTTTAATTTGATCACAGACTTCCAGAACTACTCAGCTGAAACTATGGAGGCAGCTGAACGGGGCATGGAGGATATGGCTGACATCACTCTGAACAATCCCGGGGCGGAGTGCGATTTCGACCGTTTCAAGCAGTTGGCACGGTACTGGCAGCTTGAGCATCAAACCTGGGAGCTTTTTGGGGTACTTATGAGACGTCGTCTGGCCCCTGGCGATCACCCCGTCGCCCACTTGCCTAGTGACCTAGCAAGGAACAAGTTTACTAGCGACGCCCGCATCAGAGAACACTACTTCAATGCAGATCCAGTATTCGCGGAGTTGACCGCAGTGCTGGAGTGGCTACGCCGCTACTCGCCGAAACCCACCGCCGACGAAATCGAAGTTCCAGGGCTTTACCGCGAAGGGGGGGGTTGGATTTACACGAAGGAGGAGATCAAGAAGCAAAAGCGGATGAACCAATCCAAGCAGCTGTCGCTTTTTGGTGGCAGGGGTAGTGCTTTCGCGCCGGCATCATCACAGTCTTATGTCACCGAGCTCGACCCTGACGCACCTAGTCGTCAGGGACGCCAATTGGAAGAGCAGGACAAAGAATGGGAACAGTACCTGATGAAGCTAGTGTGGAGATTTCTGAGGAGAGGGGAAATAGAAAACGCCTGCGACTTGTGCGAGGACGCTGGCGAGTTTTGGAGAGCAGCAAGTTTGAATGGCGGGCAGGATGCATGGGATCCCATGATTGATGGCACTCGGGAAAACGACGACGGAGATCTTGCCGTCAAAGGGAACAGAAGGCGAGAGCTTTGGAAGCGGATGTGTTATGCTCTTGCACATCGAAGAGGAGGAGATGAGTATGAAAAAGCTTCCTACGGAATCCTGTGTGGCGACGTTGAAAGTGTAAGTTCTACCCTGATGATCTCGTTGGTTGTTGCTGACAAAAGCAACAGGTGTTGTCTGTGTGCACGACCTGGGAGGATGCCCTCTTCGCCCATATCAATTCTCTTGTCGAAGGATACTATGCGGCCAAACTTGCCGAGCTATCCAGGATTCCCAAGACGGTGACACAATTCCCTAGCTTTGACGCAATGGCCGCCTACCACACCCAGAGCTCTCTGAACGATGACATGATCATGCCTCGGATATTGGACGAAATAGCAGCCAGTGGCAACATCAGTGAAGCGAGGCTGCCGCTCCGGTTGATTCAAGGCTCATTAATTTCCCTCCGTTTCCCGGAACTCGTACAAGAGCTAGCTAGACAGCTGCAACACTTTGAAGAGATCCCAAACTATGACCCACAACAGGATGAGCTCTCAAGCGGCTTGGATGCGACCGATCCACAGATGCTGCGTGTCGTCGTTCATATCCTCATAATCCTCCAGGTTGTGGGTGCCAGTAGCGAGGAGGGTACGAAGTACCACAAGGCTGCGGAGAGCGTGATTTCGGGATATGTCACTACTCTGGGCGAGTGCGACAGGTTTGAACTGGTGCCGCTGTATGCGTCACGTCTGTCGCCGGAAAACGCGACCGCTGTCGTAGGCAAGGTTTTGGTTCACTTTACGGGCGATGATGCCAAGCGGGAGGAACTCATTCGGCAAATGTACCAATACGGAGTCGATGCGGAAGCATGTCTGAAAAAGACCATGGATATTACGCTGGAGCAGACGGAATCCTGCTATGCAACATCTATCCTTGAGAGAGGAATGGTCTTCAATGGCTTCGGCGGCGAACCCCAACCAGAGGATCGGCAGCTCATCGGTGGCTTGGAGTGGTTGATGTTGGCTGGTGCCCCACTACGAAGAGAGCTCATTCATAGCGTATGCGAAGTGTACAAGCGATTCTTGCGTCAGTTTTGGGGGGGGGGGGGGGGCC
>Ga0307508_10004334_pt1 | contig 13884 bp, 13 predicted proteins | sample 9_EM_MG_FD_203089 | JGI IMG/M metagenome (GOLD analysis project Ga0307508, IMG submission 203089) | Populus trichocarpa ectomycorrhiza microbial communities from riparian zone in the Pacific Northwest, United States - 9_EM | ecosystem: Host-associated > Plants > Roots > Unclassified | place... | reverse complement strand
GCAATCTCCAACAGACGACGACCGTCATCCCGCTCCGGCATCAGACCCCGACCGCGGAACGAACCGGCGTAGTGACCCGGCCACACGTGCACGATCTTCAACCGCGCTCGGAGGAGTACCGCCTGGGCCGCAGCGAGGTCGAGAGCGGACAGGCCCATACGCGAGCCGTCAACCGCCGCCACGACCGGAAGCCGATCCTGTACCGACGCCTCGATGTGCATACCCAAACGCTAGGACCGCCGGTTGCGCAGCGACATGGCCGCAAGACCAGCCTATCCGGGCCCTTCGGCCTGCCCGCCATCACAAGATGCGACCGTGTGGGGCGCGAGGCTGGCTCAGGCTCCCGCGGAGCCGGTCTCCGGCGGGATCGCCAGCGGGTGGCGTTCGTCGTCGCGGGCGGCGGCCTGCTCCATCGGCCTCCGGTACTGGCGTCGGGTTATCTCACCGCCGACCAACTGCGCGACGAGCCCGCCCTCCAGGCTCTCCGGCTTCCGGGGCCGCCCGGCCGTGTGCGGCTCCTCGGCGGCCGGCCCGCCGAACCGCTTACCCGCGGCGGACGAGCCGCCGCGCATCGGCCAGATCGCGTACAGCCAGGCACCGGCCACGGTCGCGATCAACATCGTCAACAACAGCATCGCGAGCACCTCCTCGCGGTTCATGCTCGTCGGACCGTGGCCCGATCGGCAGGGTCCTACGTCCCGCCGGTCGGTGGCGAAATGCCCGCCGCCGCCAGTTCGACGAATCGCTCCTCGAGCGTCGCCACGGCCCGTCCCAGAGTCGCCGGCAGCCCGCCGAGCGCCTCGCGTACCCACTCCGCCGGCGCCCCGGGCACCCGCAGCCACCGGCCGACCAGCGCCGCCCGCAAGCCGGCGGCTTCCAGCAGGCCGAAGGCCGCCGCCCAGTCCGCGCAGTCGACGGTGGTCACCTCGGCGGAGCCCACGATGCCGGCCACCGTCCCGGCGGCGACCTGTCGGCCGGCCGCGAGCACGACGAGCCGATCGCACTCCTGCGCCTCCTCCATGCTGTGCGTGGTGACGAGCACGCCGGCGCCGGTCTCGGCGGCGTCCCGGATGACGTCCCACAGGCGGGTCCGGGCGAGGGCGTCGACCCCGGAGGTGGGCTCGTCGAGCACGAGCAGTCCCGGCGAGTGGGCGAGCGCCTGCGCGAAGGCGAGACGGCGCTGCATGCCCAGCGGCAGCCGGCCGACCGGGATCCGCTCCGGCACGCGCAACGCCGCCGGCGGCGGGGCGGCCGCCACGCCGAACGCGGCCCGGGCGAAGTCGAGGTTCTCCGCCGCGGTCAGATCCGGGTAGAGCCCCATGCTCTGCGGGACGTAGCCGATCCGGCTGCGGGTACGCCGCGACGGCGGGCCGCCGAAAAGCCGGACCACGCCGGCGGACGGCTCGATCAGGCCGAGCAGGAGACGGATGAGGGTCGTCTTGCCGGCGCCGTTTGCCCCGAGCAGCCCGACCACCTCGCCCGCACGCACCTGCACATCGACGGCGTCGACCGCGACCGCCGTACCGAAGCGGCGGGTGACCCCGAGTCCTTCCGCAAGCGCCTCGGTCATCGTTCCGCCTCGCTACGCAGTGCGGCGACCACGACGGCGTCCTGCAGGTCCGGCACGACGGCCGTACCGTCTCCGCCGCCGTCCGGGCTCCACTGCCGCCAGGCGCCGCCGCGCCGCCAGGCGAAGGACGTGGCCGGCCGCGCCGCCACCGCCCGGACCGTTCCCGGCACGCCCGCGACGACGTCGCCGGGGCTGCCGTCGACCAGGACCCGGCCGGAGTCGAGCACGAGCACGTGCGCCGCCCGCTCAGCCTCGTCGAGATAGGTCGTGGCGACCACCACGGCACAGCCGCGCGACGCCTCCCGCGCGATCAGCCACCACACGTCGGCCCGGCTGACCGGGTCGACCCCCGTCGTGGGCTCGTCGAGGACGAGCAGATCCGGCTGGTGAACCATGGCCTGCACGACGCCGAGCTTCTGCCGCATGCCGCCGGACAACTGGCCGGCCAGCCGGGCGGCCACCGCGCCCAGCCCGGTACGCGCCAGCAGCTGATCGATGCGTTCGCGGGCGACCGGGCCCGGCACGCCGTAGGCGGCAGCGGCGAACCGCAGGTTCTCCGTGACGGTCAGGTCCGGGTAGGTGCCCGACGAGGCGGACAGGAACCCGATCCGATCTGCCGCCGGCGCGCGCACCACGCCGGCCTCCGGCCGGAGCGCTCCGGCCAGCGTCCGCAGCAGCGTCGACTTCCCGGCGCCGTCGCCGCCGACCACCGCGACGACGGCGCCGGGCCGGGCGGTGACAGACACGTCGTCCAGGGCGACGACCTTGCCGAACCGCAGGGTCACACCGGTCAGGCCCCAGCCGTCCCGGTCGGCGGTCGTCACCGCTTCACCTGCTCGGCGGCCTTGCGCCCGGCGGGCGCCAGGAAGCGGCGGAAACGCAGCGTCGCGAAGACGACCACCACGGCGCCCAGCAGGGTGAGGTAGAGGAAGGGCTGCCAGAGCGACCCGATCGGCGCGCCCCGCAGCATCACGCCACGCGATATCTGGGTGAAGTAGGTCAGCGGCAGCAGGTAACCGATCCAGCGGACCCCGAGCGGCATCGAACGCAGCGGGAAGATCAGCCCGGAGAGCAGCACCTGCGGCAGCAGGGTCATCATCGCGAGTTGGATCGCCTGGCCCTGGTTCTGCGACACGCTGGAGATCAGCACGCCGATGCCCAGGGTGACGAACAGGAACAGCAGCGCGCCCAACGCGAGGACCAGCAGCGACCCGCGGAACGGCACGCCGAACAGCAGCGTCCCGGCGGTCACCACGACCGCGAGGTCGACCGCGGCCACCAGGAAGTACGGGGCGATCTTGCCGATGAACACGTCGCGTGGCCGCAGCGGCATCACCGCCAACTGCTCCAGCGTGCCGCTCTGCCGCTCCCGAACCACGCCCAGGCTGGTGATCACGGTGCCGACGAAGAGCAGGATCATCCCGGCCAGCCCGGGCACCATGACCGCGGAGGTCTTGAGCCCCGGATTGAACAACACCTCGACACGGATCGCGCCGGCCCGCGCGAGCGCCGCGCGGGCGGCGTTCGCGGTGAACAGCTCGGAGCCGTCAAGCAGGACCGTCGTTCCGCCCGCCTCGGCCACCACCGCGACCGGAACGACGCCGTCGCGCAACGCACGCACGGCCGCGGCCCGGTCCTCGCCCGGAGTGACGTCGTGGATCTCGAACGGCGCCGACAGCCGCGCCGAGGCCGACGCGGCCAGCGGCCCTACCACCTTGGTCGGAATCGAGGTCACGTCGAAACTCGCGGCGTACCCGAACACGATCAACAGCAGGATCGGCAGGACGATCATCATGGCGAGCGTGCGCCGGTCCCGCCGCAGCTGCCGGAACTCCTTCACAATCATGGCCCACATCGCGTACGCCGCTCAGCTCGTGCCGCACACGGCGGCCACCGGACAGTGGGCGTGCCTGGCGGACGGGGAGCCGCCCACGCCGGTTCTCCGGCCCGTCTCTTCGTGCGACACCATCACGTGCCTCCCATCGATCACGCGGACAGCCGCCCCCGGCCGGCGCCGGCTCGGCCACAGTGCCACCATGCGAGTCGGGCGACCCCGCGCGACAGGGTCGAAAGACCCTCCCGAACGTCTGTCGCTTACCCTGGAAGCCGTGTTCGCTGGGGCATCACAACCAGGGAGGTGTGGGCGAGGTAACCCCTCTGCGGTTCGTGAACTGGGACGAGGCGATCACGCGGACGATGACACTCGCCGTGGGAGGGCCGCTGCCGGTTGTGATCGACGAGTTTCCGTTTCTCGCCCGCGCCAGTCCGGCCCTGCCCTCGATTATTCAACGTGCGCTCGATCCTGCCGGGCAGCGCTCGAACACGCAGGTCCGGCTATTGCTGTGCGGTTCGGCGCTGTCGTTCATGGGTGGCTTGCTTTCCGGCACCGCGCCACTGCGTGGACGGGCTGGCCTGGAGTTGGTGGTCCGGACGCTGGACTACCGCGCCGCCGCCCGGTTCTGGAATATCGACGACCCGCGCACCGCCCTGCTCGTCAACGCGATCGTCGGTGGAACTCCCGCCTACCGGCACGAATTCACGCAGGACGACTCGCCGACCGGGCCGGACGATTTCAACAGCTGGGTCGTGCGTGCCGTGTTGAACCCGGCCCGCCCGTTGTTCCGGGAGGCGCGGTACCTGCTAGCGGAGGAGCCAGACATCCGTGACCCCGCCCTCTATCACTCGGTCCTGGCCGCGATCGCGGACGGGCGTACCCGCCGGGGAGAGATCGCCAACTTCCTGGGACGGCAACCGTCCGACCTGGCCCATCCGCTGGGGGTTCTGGAAGACGTCGGGCTGATCGTGCACGAGGACGACGCGTTCAAGAACAACAGGGGCGTCTACCGGACCGCCGAGCCGCTGCTCACCTTTTACCACGCCGTCATGCGTCCAGCGTGGGGCGACCTCGAACGCGCTGGCCGTGCCCGGCAGATCTGGCCCCGGCTCCAGCGCACATTCCTGAGCAAGGTCGTCGGCCCGCACTTCGAGACGATCTGCCGGAACTGGGCTCGCTGGGAAGCCGACCCCGACGTCCTCGGCGGCTTTCCGACCCGAGTCGCGGCCGGTGTGGTCAACGACACCGCCGCGCGTACTCAGCATGAGGTGGACGTGGCGGTATTCGGTCGCGACGACCAGGGCCGTGAGGAGCTTCTCGCAATCGGCGAGGCCACGTGGAATGAGACCGTGGGCTTCAGCCACCTGCAACGCCTGACGCACATTCGCAGCCTGTTGCGCGGCCGGGACGGTATCCGCGCCGACCAGTGCCGGCTGCTGCTGTTCAGCGGAGCGGGTTTCGCCGACGACCTTCAGAGCACGACCACCGCAAACCCCAGCATCCAACTCATCGATCTGAATCAGTTGTACGCACCGAACTGACTCGCACATCATCGGGGCGTTTGCCGGTTACAGGTCGTTGCCGGCGTACGAAAGGTTGAAGCTCTTGTTGGCGAGGGGGAAGTCGGCGACGATCGTGCCGGCGAGGGCGACGGGCAGGGCTGGCCAGTTGAAGAACGACGGGTCGACGATCTTGACGCGGGACAGCCGGCCGTCCGGAGCGAGTTCGACGCGGTGCACGATGGCGCCGCGCCAGCCTTCTACGATGCCGACCCCGGATGCTGTCGGGTTGCCCGCCGGCGCGTGGTCAGTGGTGAGTCCGTCACCAGAGGCGCCCGGTGCGGCTGCTCGGACGAGGGTGTCCAGCGCGGCCAGGGAAACGTCGATCTCGGCGGCTCGTTGCCGGAAGCGGGCCATGACGTCGCCGGTGGTGTGCATGGGGACGGCGGGCAGATCGGCCGGTTCGTCGGTTCCGTCGCCGGCCGGGTGGTCGCGGCGGGCGTCGGTGTCGAGGCCGCTGGCGCGTGCGACGTAGCCGAGCGTGCCTAGCTCGCGGGCCTGCTGGGTGGTCAGGATCGCGGTGTTCGTGAAGCGTTCGGCGACGAGGCTGTTGTCCAGGGCGAGCGCGACGACCTCGCGGATGTCGGCGCCGATCGCGGCGAGATGCGCCGGGTCCGGGACCGTACGCAGGGTGGCGCCGCCGAGTTGGATTCCGCCGCGCAGAAGCCGGTGCCCGGTGGTGTCCTTGTTGAGCCGCAGCAGGGTTTCCCTGATCCGTAGCGCGTGGGTGTTGAGGATGCTGTGGCCCACGTCGTTGCAGAGCGCGCCGAGGTCGCCGATGTGGTTGTAGAGGCGCTCCAGCTCGAGCAGGATCGCTCGGATCCGGCGGGCTTCGATGGGCACGCTCAGCCGCAGGGCGTCTTCGACCGCGTTGGCGTACGCGAGACAGTGTCCGACCGCGGTGTCACCGGAGATCCGTTCGGCCAGCGGCAGTCCGGCGGCCGGCTCGCGGCCCTCGAAGAGCTTCTCGATTCCTTTGTGGACGTACCAGAGGCGGGCCTTGAGTTTGAGGATGGTTTCGCCGACGACGGAGAAGCGGAAATGGCCGGGCTCGATCAGTCCCGCGTGCACCGGGCCGACCGGAATTTCGTAGACGCCGGGGCCCTGCACGGTCAGGAACGGGAAGGGTCCGTCGTCGTCGGTAAACGCCGGTGGTGGGCTGCTGTCGCGGCGCATCGGGTACCAGCCGGAGGGCCAGTGCCGGTGGCGCACAAGACGGCGCGGCAGGGGGTGGTCGACCGGTTGGATGCCGTACAGGTCGTGCATCTCGCGTTCGAAGCGGCTCGCGACCAGGGACAGCGCGGCCAGAGTCGGCACCCTCGGCCGCCCCGGGTCGACGGGCAGGTGAAGTTCCACGCGCCGATCCGGGTTCGCCGCGAGATAGAGGTAGACCGCGCGGAGCGTGTCACGGTCCTCGTGCGCGGCGACCAGGGCCAGCCGGAAACCCTGGCGTTGCAGGTCTCCGGCGTACTCGCTCAGCGTGGTGGAGGTGGCTTGGATGGCGACGCGGCGGTAGCCGGCGGGTTCACCGCCGGGTAGCGGCGGGCCGAGGATTGTCCTGTCGTCGGTCATGGCGCTCCCACGATGGCGGCCGCGGCGTGCAGCAGGTTGGTGACGGGGCCCAGGGTGATGCCGAGGGCTGCCACCCCGAGCAGCCCCGCGATGAGCGGCATCGCCGCGGCCGCGCCGATGGCGGCCGGCAGGCTGCCCGTCGTGGCGTCCGCCGCCGGTACTGGGCCGAGCAGCATGCTCGCGGTATGCACGGCGATCGCGGCGAAGGCGGCCACGACGAGGGCGAACGCCGCGGCGGTCGCCCAGCCCAGCCCGGCATCCGCGCCGGCGCGGGCGATGCCCAGCTCGCTGGCGAACAGCGCGGCGGGCGGGAACCCGAGCAGGGCGAGGACGGCGAGGCCGAACAGTGCGGCCAGGCGCGGCATGCGGGTGGCCAGAGCGCGTACGTCGGTGATCCGGCTGCTGTGGTGGCCGTGCAGGATGTGCCCGGAGCTGAGGAAGGCGACGGTCTTCGCCAAGCCGTGCCCGGCCATGTGCAGCAGCAGCGCCGCGACGGCCAGTTGGCTTCCGATGGCGGCGGCCAGCGCGATCAGGCCCATGTGTTCCATCGAGGAGTAGGCCAGCATCCGTTTGAAGTCGCGCTGCCCGATCAGGAGCACGGCGGCCAGGGCGAGGGTGGCGAGGGCCAGGACCGCCAGCAGGGTACGCAGGTAGCCGGCGCCGAGAACGGGATCGGCGACGGCCTTGACCCGCAGCACCGCGTAGAGGGCGACCGGCAGCAGCACACCGGACATGAGAGCGGAGACGGGGGCCGGGGCCTGGGAGTGCGCGTCGGGCAGCCAGGCGTGCAACGGGACGAGGCCGGCCTTCGCGCCGAACCCGAGGACCGCGAGGCCGATCGCGATGCGGGTGACCGCCGGGTCCAGCTGATGGGCGTGCCGGGTGAGGGCTGCCCAGTCGAGCGCCTGGTCGGACGCGAGACCGGCGTGCCGGGCGGCGTAGTACAGCAGGACCAGGCCGAGGAAGGCGATGGCGATGGCGGCCGAGCAGATCACCACGTACTTCCAGGCGGCTTCCAGTGCCGTACGGCTGCGCTCGTGGCCGACCAGGAACGCGGTGACGATCGTTGTCGCCTCCACGGCGACCCAGAGGACGCCGAGGTTGCCGGCCAGAACGGCGGCGGCCATCGCGGCGATGAACAGGTGCAACAGGATGCCGTACCGGCGGGCCGACCGCGGGCTGGTGTGCCCCGCTGAGAGATAGGCGGGGGACGCCCAGCAGGCCAGCAGCGCGACCGCCGCGACGCCGAGCAGCATCCAGGCGGAGAGGGCGTCCGCGCGGATCAGACCACCCGCGGCCTGGACCGGTCCGTGCCGGGTGACGGTGACGGCAAGGCTCAGCGCGTCGGCCGCCAGCAGGGCCGTCGTGACCACGCCGGCCCAGGCGCTGGTGCGCGTGTGCCAGCCGACGGCGGCGTAGGTCAGGGCGGCGGCAAGCGGCAACCCGATCGGGGCGAGCAGGACGGCGATGATCATCAGTCGTGCAGCTCCCGAAGTTCGTCCAGATCGCTGCTGCCGAAGGCGGTTCGCAGCCGGGTGGTCAGAACCTGCAGGACGAGGACGACCAGCAGCAGGTCGAAGGAGACGCCGAGCTCGACGATCAGCGGCACGCCGTCGGCCGCCAGGAACGCGGTGGCGGTGATCCCGTTGTCGAGCAGCAGAAAGCCGACCACCTGGGACAGAGCGCGCCGGCGGGTGACCAGAGTGAAAAATCCGATCAGCACGACCGCGACCGCGGCGGGCAGGATCGCGGTGGCCGGTGACGGGGCCAAAGCGACTAGCGGCCGGGTGACCGCGTAGGCCAGCAGCGTCAGGGCAGCGGCCGCCAGCAGCGAGGCGGCGACGTTGACGACCGGCCGGGTCTCGCGGGCCTCGGCCGGAGTGTCGCCCAGCGCCCGCCGCGCCAGGTACGGCAGGAGCCCGGCCCGCAGCGCTCCCAGGCCGGCGGCGACCACGATCAGTTCGAGGCTGTGCTGGTGGATGCCGAGGATCGTCACCATGGCGGCGAGGGCGGCGCCTTGCAGCCCGAACAGCCGGATCATGGCGGACAGCTGGTGACGCCAGAGCACGCCGACCGCGGTGAGCAGGAAGAGGCCGGAGGCGAGGTCCAGGTACAGCGGGTAGCTGATGTCGGTCACGGGCTCCCCTTGGTCAGGCGAGGAAGAAGCAGGGTCGCGCGAGGAATAGGCATCGTCAGGCGAGGAAGAAGAAGGAGGTGGCGACGGCGAGGACGGCCAGCACGAACGAGCCGGCGAGCAGTTCCGGCACCCGGAACAGGCGCAGCTTGGCGATGAACACCTCGGCGGCGCCCAGCGCGACGCCCAGCGCCGCCACCTTCGCGACGAACGCCGCCAACGCCAGCGGCAGCATCGCCAGGTCGGCCCCGGCGATGCCCCACGGCACGAACAGGCTGGTGAGCAGGCCGAGCAGGATGCTCAGGCGCATCGCGGCGGCCAGCTCGACCAGCGCCAGGTCGCGACCGGCGTACTCCAGGATCATCGCCTCATGGATCATGGTGAGTTCGAGATGGGTGGCGGGGTTGTCCACCGGCAACCGTCCGGTCTCGGCGATCACCACGATGAGCAAGGCGGCCGCCGCGAGGAGGCTGGCCGGGGAGGCGACCCGCAGCGGGTCGTGCAGGGTGGTGGAGACGATCTCGGAGAGATTGGTGGAGCCGACCCGGGCGGACAGGGCGAGGACGGCGACCAGGATCGTCGGTTCGACCAGCGCCAGGATCGTCACCTCGCGGCTGGCGCCCATCCCGCCGAACGCGGTGCCCGTGTCCAGGGCGGCGAGGGCGAGAGTCACAGTGCCCAGGGCCAGCAACCCGACGACGGCGAACAGGTCCGCGGTGTGGTCCAGCGGTGAGGCGGTGCTCAGCAGCGGCGTCACCGCGGCCAGCACCGACGAGGTGCCCACCAACAGCAGCGGGGCCAGCCGGAACGGCCAGCCGGTGCCGGTCGGGCTGGCCGGCGCGCGGCGCAGCAGTTTGCGCAGGTCCCGCCAGGGTTGACCGATGCCGGCGCCGGCGCGGCCTTCGAGCCGGGCCTGGACCTGACGCATCAGCCCGACCAGCACCGGCGCCCCGGTCACCACGACCACCACCTGGACGGTCGTGGCGATCAGTGCGGCGCCGTTCACCGGGTCACCGCCAGGACCAGCAGCAAGCCGGTCACGCCGAAGAATCCGTAGGCGAGGTAACGGTGCACGCTGCCGTTGGCCAGGACCGGCCCGAGCCGGCCCAGCCGGCGAGCCGCGGCGCCGATCGGGGCGTAGAGGGCGTGTTCCACCCGGTCGGGCACCCGCACCCGGTAGGCCATCCGAGCGACCAGGTACGCGGATTCGGTGTGCGGGGTGACGTCGACGTCGGTTTCCGGGGCGAGGACGTCGTCGAAGACGCGCTGCAGCGGCTCGGCGAACGAGGTGGCGGTGTATTGCATCCGCGACGTGGGCGGGCCGGCGCCGCAGTCCCACAACGGCACCGCTCGGCGCCGGGCGACCCGCCCCGAGGCCAGCCGTGTCGCAAGGGCGCAAACCACGATCGCGACCAGGACGGCGACCGCTATCAGCAGCGGAGACATGGTGCCCGCGATCCCGGCCAGGCGCAGGCTGACCCCGCCGCCGATGACCGTCGCGGGGTGATGGGTCGCGGCGCCGACGGCCCGGGAGAGCGCCGGTCCCACCGCGGTCGGCGCCAGAGCCAGACCGACGCAGGCGGCCGCGAGCAGACCCATCGCGGCGAGCATCGGCGGTGGGGACTCTCGCGCCGAGGCCGCGGCCCCGCTGCGGGGGCGGGCGAAGAACCCGACGCCGAGCGCCTTGACGAACGCGGCCACGGCCAGCCCTGCGGTCAACGCGACGACCGCCACCGCGACGGGCATCGCGACCGCGACCACGGCGCCCCCGGCGGGCAACGCGTGCACCAGGGACTGCAGCAGCAGCCACTCGGAGACGAACCCGTTGCCCGGCGGCAGCGCCGCCGCGCCCAACGCCCCGACGGCGAACAGGACGGTGGTGGCCGGCATCCGCGTACGCAGCCCGCCCAGGGCGTCCAGGTCGCGGGTGCCGGTCGCGCGCAGTACGCCGCCGGCCGCGGTGAACAGCAACGCCTTGAATCCCGCGTGGTTGAGCACGTGCAGCAGGGCCGCGGCCAGGGCCAGGGCGGCCAGCGCCGGCGCGCCGGAGGTGGCGAAGGTCCCGGCGGCGCCCAGCCCGAGGAAGACCAGGCCCATGTTCTCCACCGTGGAGTACGCCAGCAGCCGTTTCAGGTCGGCGGCCACGGCGGCCTGCAGGATGCCGTAGAGCGCCGAGACCGCGCCGAGCGCGAGGACGAGCAGCCACCACCAGCGTGACCCGCCGCCGAGCAGGTCGAGCCCGACCCTGATCACCCCGTACGCGCCGAGGTTGACCATCGCGGCGGACAGAATCGCCGAGACCGGCGACGGCGCCTCGGCGTGCGCGCGCGGCAGCCACACGTGCAGCGGGACGAGGCCCGCCTTCGACCCGAAACCGGCCAGCACCAGCACGAACACCACACCTCGAAGGGCCGGCGACGGATGGGCCGCGCGGAGGTCGGTGAACGAGTCGCCGCCGGCGTCGGCGCTGTACAGCACGAGGCCGAGCAGGATCGCGACGAAACCGGCGTGGGTGAGCACCGCGTACCACCAGCCGGCCTCGGCCACCGCCGGCCGGGTTCGGTGCTCGGCCAGGATCAGCACCAGCGAGGCCAGCGCCATCAGCTCCCACAGCACCAGCAGGGTCGACACGGCCGCCGCCGCGGGCGCCAGGACCAGCGCCGCCGCGAACACCGGCAGCGCGGCCTGAGTCGAGCGTCCGGACGGGCCGTGGCCGCCGCCCGCATAGCCGATGCCGTACAGCGCCGCCGCGGCAAGCACCCCGCCGCTCACCGCGACGAACCAGCCGCCGAGCGGATCGACCTCGAGCCGCACCCCGACCAGCGGCAACAGGCCGGGCAGCCGCGCCTGGAACGCCTGCCCGGAGAGCGCGGCGACGCCGGCGACCAGGCCGGCCACCCCGATACCCGCGGTGGCGGCGCCGACGAATACCGGGCGAGCCCGCCGCGGCGTCACGAGGGCGGCAAGAACGCCCACACCGGCCAGGACCGCGACGGCGGCCAGGGACCATCCGATCACGGTCACCGGCAGGTCAGCCCGCGCAACGCCGCCACGATCGCCGCCGGCTCCGGCGGGCATCCAGGCACCTGGACGTCTACCTGCACGACATCCGCCACCGAGCCGTACACCCCGTAGCCGCCGGCGAACTCGCCGGCGTCGATCGCGCAGTCCCCGATCGCCAGCACGATCCGCGGCTCGCTGACGGCCTCGAACGTGCGCTTCAGCGGAACCGCCATGTTGCGGGTCACCGGCCCGGTCACCAGCAGCGCGTCAGCGTGTCGCGGCGACGCGACCAGCCGGGCGCCATAACGTTCGGCGTCGTACACAGGGCCGAACGCCGAGCCGATCTCGATCTCGCAGCCGTTGCAGGACCCCGCGTCCACGTGTCGCAGTTGCACCGACCCGTGCAGCGCCACGGCCTTCGGGCAGGTGGGGCCGTTCGGGCGGGCGGGGGCGGGTTCGGCCGTCCGACCGGTCCGGCGGATCTTGCGCCACAGTTTGAAAGCAGACATTTCTCGCACCCTACGCCGGCGGGGACGGACGCGCCGCGGGCGCCGCCGCCTGCAGGTCGGCCAGCAACTCGACCTGGCCGGCGAGAACCTCGGTGAGGATGCGCCGGGCCACCGCGAGAAGCTCGGCGACCTCCGGGCTGGCCAGCGCGTAATAGACCGTGGAGCCCGCCTTGCGGAAGGTGACCAGGCCGGCCCGGCGCAGCACCGCCAGCTGCTGTGACAGGCTGGCCGCCTCGACACCGACCTCGGGCAGCATCTCGCCCACCGCGTGCTCGCGCTGCGAGAGCAACTCCAGCACCCGGATCCGCACCGGATGCCCGAGAGTCTTGAAGAAGTCCGCCTTCGCCTGGTAGAGCGGTCGACTCACCTGTCCACCTCGCCTCGGTACTGCATGAGATCACCCATCGGATGCAGACTTTAGCAACTGCATAGATGCTGACTACAGCAGGCCGGCAACTCGCGGACCTCGGGCCCTCGGGCGGCCCGGGATCTAGTGGGTGGCGCGCGCGACTCTCGCGGTGAGTAACTTCCAGGCGCTCACAACGCAGCGGCCGCCCGCCGGTTTCATCGAAGGTGGACACAACCCCGGTGAATCCGGACGGACGGCCGCCGTACGCGTTGTCGCCCGACCGAGAATCGGCCGGCCCCTCTGTTACACGTCCAGGTTCTGCTCGATGGCCCTGAGCCGATGGCGGGCCATGGCGAGGTTGGCGCGCGACTTGTTCAGGGCCAAGTAGAGGAAGAGGCCCCGGCCGGCACGCCCGGTGAGCGGACGAATCATGTGGTACTGCGTTTCGAGTGTCACGAGAATATCCTCGATCGTGTCGTTCAAGCCCAGCAGTTCCATCGCGCGCAGCTTGGCGGCGAGCACGTCGGTATTCGCCGCCGCCGCGACCGTAGGGTCAAAGTCCTTGTTGCCGCCCGTGGTCCCCAGCGCCATTCCGCTGGTGCGGTCGACGAGCGCAACGCCGATCGCGCCGTCGATCTGCATCGCGTCCTTGAGTGCCACGTCCATCTCTGCCATGTCGAGTCCTCCACCGGTCGCATAGGTCTACGGCCGAGAGTGAACCCCGATGCCCGCAGCCGATCGGACAGAGTGTGCGGCGGAGCCTCTATCGAGACGTGCGAACGTAAAGCGGCACGAGTTGTGGTTTGCAAACTTATGCAAGTTCACAGATTGTCATCTCGGCACTTTCACGACGGACTGTCCGGGTCAACGGTCTCTCCTGGTCAGCAGCCGTGCCGTGGCGCTCAGTTCCCGTTCGGTGCGCCACGGCGCCCCGACCGCGTGCAGTTCACCCAGCGCCTCGTCGAGCAGATCGTCGGCGCGGGCCTGGCACCAGGCGCGGGCTCCGCACTCCTCGATCAGAGCGGCCGCACGTTCGGCATCCGAAACGGACAGGCCGCCGCCGCGGTACAGGTCGGCCAGCCGCCCGGCGGCCGCGGCGCCGGAGTTGAGCGCGGCGACCACCGGTAGCGACTTCTTGCCGCTGTGCAGGTCCGAACCCACCGGCTTACCGGTGACGGCCGGATCACCCCAGATGCCGAGCAGATCGTCGACGAACTGGTAGGCCAACCCGACCAGCGATCCGAAACGGGACAGCCGCTCGCAGACGGCCGCGGACCCGCCACCGGCGAGAGCGCCGAGTTCGGCGGACGCGGCCAGCAGCGCCGCCGTCTTCGACCCCGCCATCGTCGTGCAG
>Ga0307508_10004333_pt1 | contig 13886 bp, 9 predicted proteins | sample 9_EM_MG_FD_203089 | JGI IMG/M metagenome (GOLD analysis project Ga0307508, IMG submission 203089) | Populus trichocarpa ectomycorrhiza microbial communities from riparian zone in the Pacific Northwest, United States - 9_EM | ecosystem: Host-associated > Plants > Roots > Unclassified | place... | reverse complement strand
GATTTCGTCTGGCATGGGAGCTACTCTATATGACACTCTCGGCCTCCAGGCGTAGGATCTCAAGATGCCTCGTCGACTCGTCCTCGCGCTGTTCCTGATCGCCTCTGCCGCTGCCGGCGCGGAGCCGGCTGCCCGTTCCCAGGGCAAGGTCATCCATGTGGTCGTCGCCCTCTGCGACAACCAGTTCCAGGGCATCGTCCCGGTGCCTGCGCGGATCGGCAACGGCGACGATCCGGCCAACAACCTCTACTGGGGTGCGGCGTTCGGCGTGAAGACCTTCTTCCGCAAGGCGGGAGACTGGACGCTCATGGCGGAGCCGCGGAGCACGAGCGCCGCGGTGCTGGAACGGGCCGTGTTCAAGCACCGGCAGAAGGACGTGTTCCTGGTCGCCGACGCCTACCGCGGCCGGGAGATCCGGCAGGCGATCCTGGACTTCTTGCGCTTCGCCGCCGGCATGGGGGCCGAGCAGGTCGACATCAAGGAAGGCACTCAGCGGCGACGGGTCACCGTCGGCGGCGGCGGCGACCTCGTCGTCTACGTCGGGCACGACGGGCTGATGGACTTCCGCCTGCCGGACACGCCGCGCCAGGCGAACGGCCGGCGGCGCGACGCGGTCATCCTCGCCTGCGCCAGCAAAACCTATTTCCAGGTCCCTCTGCGCCGAACCGGCGCCGCGCCGCTGCTCTGGACCACGGGCCTGATGGCCCCCGAAGCCTATGTGCTGAAGGCGGCGGTGGACGGCTGGCTGGCAGGAGAGGATGGCGAGCGGGTGCGGCGGAGGGCGGCGGCGGCCTACGACAAGTACCAGCACTGCGGCTCGCAGGCGGCGCTGCGTCTGTTCGCCAGCGGGTGGTGAGGGGCTCGCGCTGACCGGGTGGTGGGAGAGCGGGACGTGGGGGATGGAGAGCTCAGCCCTCGACCAGCTCGAGCTGGTCGAGAGCTGAGAGGGCGTGACACCTAAGCGCCTGGCAGCCAGGTGAGCAGCCCGCCCGCAGGGTTGCGTGAACCTTCCTCTTCGGTCCGTCTAGAAAGACTAGACGCGGCTCTAGGCCGAGGAAGGAGAATCAATGGCAGACGATAGCGAGCAGGACCAGGAACTCTCAAGGGCTTTCGAGGATGCGCTTCGCGGTAATGCGCAGCCGGCAGCGCAGGACCCGTGTTCGACCTACCGCCGAGTTCCCCAACATTTGAAGGACCAGTTCGGCAAGTTGATTGAGAAGTATATCGGAGGCTTCGGAACGCAGTTCTATAAGCTACTGCTCTCAATCGCTGACGAGCACTGTGGCAAGGACTAGGAAGCCTACGTAAGCTGCATGATGCTTAGGCCGATGGCAGAGTAGTCGGCTGCCATCAGTTCTTCTCAAAGGCGAAAGCTAAGAGTGATAGGAGACGGCGTGCGGCCAACGGTTGACATGAGAAGCTTGGCCCGGCTTGCCGGGCCAAGTCCTCTCGACGGAAGGGTTAGACCTCGCCTTCAATGCGTGCGGAATGTATTCCGTGTGCCGGTGTCCAGGTGCATCGCGGCGAACACTTCAAATACATACAGCTCCAGATCGTTGTTAATCTCGACAAAGGCAATCGTCGTTTGGCGAAGTCGGCCTTGTGCAGCCAGGAATATTTTTCCGAATTGATCGTCCTTCATAGCTTGGTCTCTCTTCATCTCGTGCGGATAGCCTTCAGTGGCCATCTTGTAGACGAGACTAGCTGTGAGGTGAGATTCAAAGTTCAGGTGCTGGACGAGACGCTTTACAACCCCTCTGGAAATCCCTACGTACACAGGGCAATTCTGATCGATGAACACATAGCAACCCGGGAAGTCGGTTGATCGGTCCACTTTCGAGAGTGCTTCCCTTGATGCGCTCTTGAAGCCAACAAAGGTCGCAGCAGGAATTGCGTTTTGCATTGCCGCATTCAGCCTAACCAAGTGCGCTGGAAGCACGGTCAACGTGAGCTGCTCGAAGGTGTGAAGGCAGTTGTCGATTGGCATAGGAATGTTCTTCCGTGGCAGCTAGGTCTAATGCGACATAGACATCATTCATTCTGCCAGCAGTGGTTACTTGCACCTACATGTGGAAGTAAGTGGGCAGGTATGGATTCCACATGTAGGCGCTTTTGAAACGGCGTTTCCTGTGGAAGCCTCGCTGGTTGGGTTACGCCCCAGCTTTGACGAGAACGTAAGTCCTTGGGCTCAGAACGGCGAGCTGACGTTCAAGCTCGGGAAGGAGCGGTAGCAACGCGGAAAGCTCGTTCGACAGAGCGTCCAGCACAATGACGGCGACAGGAAGAGTCGTCAGGTTCTGCTGATACGGCAGATTCTTGTCCACCGTGATGAACGCATCGAAGTCGTTGGCCGCGAGAGCGAGCAGCTTCCCGTTCTTTACGCCGGACCAACCGGCTTCGACGACCGTTCGAACGGCGTGACCTGGCAGCGACCGCCGCAGCTTGGCTGGAACCGATTCGTCAAGCAGCAGTCGCATCTGCGAACAGTCGCTCTCTGGCCGCTTCAAGAACCGCGATCGCCCGCTCGCGCGGTATGGACGGAAAGTCTTCCAGGAACTCCTCGAGGGATGAGCTCCCTTCGAGATAGTCGAACAGGTTCTTCACAGGCACGCGTGTACCAGTGAAACAGAGTGCCCCGCTCATGATCTCGGGGTCGCTGCTGACGAGAGATGCATCCATGGTTGCCTCCTGCAGTGCAAGTATACCTGGCTGGGAGGGGAGCAACAGCTTCCGCGCTTGAACGAGCGGACCTCGCACGTAGAGATCTCCCCATGGCGGAGATCCAAAGGACTCGGATCTCCGCGGAGGAGTGGAGGGCGGCGGAGGGGTGCCCGAAGCCCCTCCGTCCGTTCCTGTTTCGATTGTCAAAGAACTCTCCCGCCACCCCCGGCCACCCGTCATCCGCTCACCTGTCTCCTGGATGGCCTAGCTTTCTCCCAAAGACATCGGTACTATACGCACGTTTTCTGCTGTTTGTCTAGACCATAACGCCATAGAGAGTTACTGATCGGCAGGAGAGAGCGTCAAGCCGTAGAAGAGAGTCTCTGATTCATGGAGAGACTCTCCGGGAGTGGAAAATGACTGGCGGATGGCTCAGTGAGTGTCTCGGCGGCGGAAATGCGCTGGCGGGAGGTTCAGAGAGTCATTTCGCCGGTCGAGAGAGTCTCCGGACGGGGGACGTGGCGTTCCGAACGAACGGAAACGGCGTGTCGTCCGCCGAGAGACTCTCCGGGTTCTTTGACAACTCAATCGTGTGAGAAGGGGGCTGACCGCGGCTCCTGGGCCGTGCCGCGTCAGCCCGGGGTGAGCTGCGCCCTCACCCCCGACACCTTTCTTTCCTGCGGGACGAGTGAGAGGTGCCGGGAGTGCGGGTGCGGCGGCTACTCCGCTCTATCGACGCTCTCTCTGTAGAGATGAAATGCGTCTCGACCCCAAGAAAGTTGTGAGATTGGAGAGCCATTTTCCGTCTTATATGGGGGTGGAACGCGAATCCAGGTCGACTGGGCGACCGGATGGGCGCTCCCACGGAGCGCCATGCCAACCGAACACGATCGGCTGTTCAAGACATTGCTGCGCACATTCTTCCCCGGCTTCCTCGGTCTCGTCGTCCCCGAATTGACCGAGCGGCTGGACGCGGCGCGAGCCAGCTTCCTCGACAAGGAGTTTCTCGCGGAGGAGCCCGCCGGGAAGCGAGAGGCCGACCTCGTCGCGCGCGTGCCGGTGAGGAACGACGGCGTGCTTCTCGTCCACGTCGAGATTGAAGCTCGCGCCGGCTCGCGGATGCCCTACCGCCTCCGCGCCTATGCAGGGCGTATCCAGGCGGCCTACGGCGAGCAGGTGCTCTCAATCCTCGTCAACCTCCGGGGAGGGCCGGCCGGAGTGCATCAGGCGACTCTCGACAGCGCGCTGGCCGCATCGGTGCTTTCGCCGTTCCGCTACGTCGTCTTTGGGCTCGCCCGCTGCGCCGGAGCGGCATACCTGGCCAGACCGGAGCCCGTCGCCTGGGCCTTGGCCGCCCTGATGAGCCGGGGCGAGGAGAGCAGGGCCGTCTACAAGCTTCGCTGCCAGAGCCGCATCGTCGAGGCCCGGATGTCCAGTGATCGGCGCATCCTGCTCCTCGATTTCGTCGAAACGTATCTCCAATTGACACCATCAGAGGCCGCGGAGTATAAAATTCTCAGCGCGCGGAATCGCCGGAGGACGAGAGCAATGCTGATGACATGGTCGGAGCGGCTGAAGGCGGAAGGGAAGAGGGAAGGCCTTGAGCTTGGGAAGCAGAAAGGCCTCAAGCTCGGGGAGCGGAAGGGTCTCAAGCTCGGCAAGCAGGAGGGCGCCCGCTCCCTCCAGCAGGTTCTCCTCCGCCAGCTCGCTCAGCGCTTCGGTCCGCTTCCGGAGAGCGTCCACTGCCAGGTGGAGGCCATCAAATCCCTTCCCCGCCTGACCCGGCTTGCGGAGCAGGTGCTCACCGTCGGCTCGCTCCGCGAGCTCCGGCTTCGCTGAGCGGTTCACCCTTCCCAAGCTACTCCGCTTCCGATTCGGCGGCGAGCAGGCGCTCGACGTCTTCGTCGCTCAGCTCGTCGAGGTTCTGGAGCATCTGGGAGAGCTCGACTTCGTCGACGGCCTTCGCCTGGTAGCCGGCGATGGCGAGGGCTTGGTCGGCGAGGACGGGGTGCTCGAAGATTTCGCGGAGGGGAAATTCGACGTTCATCTCGTCGCGGATGGCAGCGATCAGGCGGGTGGCCAGAAGGGAGTGGCCGCCGAGGTCGAAGAAGTTGTCGCGGACGCTCACGGCGGTGAGGCCGAGGAGGCGTTGCCAGAGAGCGGCGAGCTTCTCTTCGACCGGATCGCGCGGAGGCACCAGGGTGCGCGGCGGGGCTTCCGGAGCCGGCAACGCGCGGCGGTCGACTTTGCCGTTGGCGGTGAGCGGGAGGCGCTCCAGGGTGACGATCTGGGTGGGCACCATGGGCTCGGGGAGGCGCGATGCGAGGGCGGTGCGGAGAGCGGATGGATCGGGTGCGCGGCCGGCCGCGGGGACGATGTAGGCGACCAGGCGGCGCTCTCCGGTGGCGGTGAGCGGCGCGGCGGCGACGGCTTCGTGGACGTCCGGATGCGCGGTCAGGGCGGCTTCGATCTCTCCCAGCTCGATGCGGAAGCCGCGGATCTTCACCTGGAAGTCCAGCCGGCCGAGGATCTCGATGGTGCCGTCTGCAAAGTGGCGTCCGAGATCGCCGGTGCGGTAGAGACGGCCGCCCGGCAGACCGAAGGGATCGGGCACGAAACGCTCGGCGGTGAGGTCCGGCCGGGCGAGGTAGCCGGTCGCGACCCCCGCGCCGCCGATGCACAACTCGCCGGGGACGTTGACGGGAGCCGGCAGGCCGCGGCGGTCGAGGACGTAGATCTGCTGCGCGGTCAATGGGCGGCCATAGGGGATGCTGCGCCAGGCGGGGTCCACGGTGCCGATGGGGTACTGGATCGACCAGACGGAGGTTTCCGTGGGGCAGCCCAGGCCGAACACCCGGGCGCCGGGCACCTGCCGGCGCACCCGGCCGGGCAGGGAGAGCGGGATCCAGTCGCCGGAGAGCATCACCAGGCGGAGGCTCGGCGGCAGGGGCGATCCTGATTCGACCAGCATCTCAAGGAGAGCCGGGGCGGAGTTCCAGATCGTGACTCCTGAGCGCGCCATGATTTCCGCCCAGGCGGCGGGATCGGGCTTCGCGGCGGGAGCCGGCAGGACCATGGCGGCGCCGGCCGCGAGGGAGCCGAACAGGTCCCACACCGAGAGGTCGAAGGCGAGCGACGACACAGCGAACACCCGGTCCCCCGGCCCGACGGAGAATCGGCGGTTGATGTCGAGCAGGGTGTTGATCGCCTGAGGGTGGGAGTTCATCACGCCCTTGGGCACACCGGTCGAGCCGGAGGTGTAGATGACGTAGGCAAGGGCGTCCGGCGGAACGACGGGCAGGGTGGCATCCGTCGGATCGGTTGCATCGAAGCTCGCCAGGGTCTCGCTGCTCAGGACGAGAGAGGCTCCGGCATCGGCGGTGAGGAGCGCCAGGCGCTCGGCGGGGTGCGCGGGGTCCAGGGGCACGTAGGCGGCGCCGGCCTTGAGGATGCCGAGAACGGCCACGACGGCGGACGGGGAGCGCTCCGCGAGCACGCCCACGCGGTCGCCGGGACGGATGCCGCGGCGCAGCAGAGAACGGGCGACCCGTGAGGAGCGATCGTCCAGCTCTCCGTAGGTGAGGACAGTGCCGTCGGCGGCAAGGACGGCGGGCGCGGACGGCTGAATCGCTGCTTGTGTCGCGAACAGCTCATGCAGGCAACGGCTCGAATGGCCCGGACGGCGCGAGCCCGTGTCGTTCCACTCCGTCGTGATCTGGTGGCGCTCTCCGTCGCCGAGGAGCGGCAGGTCGGACTGGCGTGCCTCGGGATGGGCCGCCATGGCGCCGAGCACGGCCGCGAAGCTGTGTGAGATGCGCTCGATCGTCGTCGTGGCGTAGAGATCGGTGGCGTACTCCCAGGCGATACTGATCCCCTCGTCGCTTTGCGTCACATAGCCTTGCAGATCGAACAGGGACGAGCCTCCGCCCGGCGTCAGCGGGGTCATCGTCAGTCCATCTTCAGGGGCTTCTCCGGTCTGACCCGTCGGTGTGTTGAGCAGGTTGAGCACCACCTGGAAGAGCGGATTGCGCGCCAGATCGCGTTGCGGTTGCAGCTCCTCGACGAGCTGCTCGAACGGCAGATCCTGGTGGGCATAGGCGCCGAGGCAGACCGTCTTCACCCGCTCGATCAGTGTGCGGACGGCCGGATCACCGCCGAGATTGGTAAGATCGGTGCGTAGCACGAGGGTGTTGACGAAGAGGCCGATCAAGCCTTCGACTTCGCTGTGCCGGCGGTTGGCGACCGGTGTGCCGACCACCAAGTCCTCCTGCCCTGTCCAGCGCGCCAGCACGGCGAGAAAACCGGCCAGCAGCACCATGAACGGCGAAGCGCCACTCCGTTGCGCGAGCGATCCGACCGCGGCGGCGATGGGGGCTGGGTAGGACACCCTTCGCGTGGCGCCGCGGAAGGTCTGCATCGCGGGGCGCGGGAAATCGGTGGGGATCTCGGTGATCGGCGCTCCGGCGAGGTGATCGCGCCAATAGCCGAGCTGGCGCGCCAGGACCTCGCCGGTCATCCAGACGCGCTGCCAGACGGCGAAGTCGGCGTATTGGATCGGGAGGGCCGGCAGGAGGGATGGCGTCGCGGTGACGACGGCCGAATAAAGAGCGGCGATCTCGCGCAGGAGGATGCCGAGCGACCAGCCGTCGGCGACGATGTGGTGGATCGCGTAGAGAAGGGCGTGGGCGTTTGAGTCCCCCAATCGCAGAAGCGTCCCACGCAGGAGCGGCGGCCGGGCGAGATCGAACGGCTGGCGCACGCGGTCGGCGGCGATGCGGCCGGCTTCGTGGTCACGGCGAGCGGCGGGGAGCGCCGAGAGATCGATCAGCGGCAGAGCGAATCCGACCTCCGGCTCGATCCGTTGCAGCGGTCCTCCGGCGACTTCAGAGAAGCCGGTGCGCAGGACCTCGTGGCGGCGCAGCAGGGCGGCGAAGGCGGCGCGCAGAGCGGCTGGTTGCAGGGGGCCGTTCAGGAGCACGCCGCCGGCCAGGTTGTAGAACGGGTTGCCGGGCATCAGGCGGTCGAGGAACCAGAGGCGCTCCTGCGGCGACGACAAGGGGAGGTCACCGGTGCGCGGAACGGGGACGGGGCGGGCCTCGGCCGGCGGAGCTTTGACCTTATCTAAATGCCGCGCCAGGCCGGCGGCGGTCGGCTCGGCGAACATCTCCGGGAGCTGCAGCTCGACGCCGAAGCGGTCGCGCAGGCGCGCCAGCACCTGGGTTGCCAGCAGGGAATGGCCGCCGAGATCGAAGAAGCTGTCGTGCGCTCCGACTCCGGCGATCCCCAGCAGGTCTTCGAAGATGCCGGCGATGCGGATCTCGGCGGCAGACTCCGGGGCGACGTACGCGTTGGATAACCGCGGCCGGGCATGACGGCCTCCGAGCGTGGGGCGAGCCGGCGCGGGCGTCTCGGCCGGCAGGGCGGCGGCTTCGGCGGCGGTCAGCACCACGATGTCGGCGCCGAGAGCTTCGAGCTCGCGCAGGCGGGCGATGCGGCGGGCGGTCTCGTCGTCTTCGATCAGCACCAGCCGCCGGCCGGGGGCGAGATCGCGGGCGCGGGCGAATCCGTCGCCGCCGGTGAGGGCGTCCGCGAGCTTGGCGGTTTCTTCGCGCGGCTCGCGCGGCGTGGTCGCAGTCTGGAACGGCTCCGGATCGATCCGATCGATCCAGAAACGCGAGCGCTCGAAGGGATAGCCGGGCAGGCGGACGCGGTGGCGCCGTTCGTGCCGCCAGAAGCCTTGCCAGTCGATCTCGACTCCGGCGAGCCAGAGCTTGCCGAGGGCTCCGAGGAGGAAGGCTTCGTCGGGCTGGTGGTCGTGCTCGTTGCGGAGGGAGGGGAGAGCGAGGCGCTCGGACTGCCCGGCGGGGTCCTCCCCCACCGACTGGATCGCGAGCGTCGACAGCCCGAAGCCGGGACCGACCTCCAGGAGCACACGCGTGGGATCTTTCCAGAGAGCCGCGAGGCCGGCGGCGAAGCGGACCGGGCGGCAGAGGTGGCGCGCCCAGTAGCCGGGATCGGTCGCTTCGGCCGGGGTGATCCAGGCGCCGGTGATGTCGGAGAGGTAGGGGATCTTCGGCGGCGCCAGGCGAAGACCCCGCGCCAGGCGGGTCAGAGCCGGCGCGATCGGTTCCATCCAGCGTGAGTGGAAGGCGTGCTCGGCGGCGAGGAGACGGCTGGGGATTCCTTCGGCGGCGAGCTGGTCGCGCAGGCCGAGAACGAGATCCTCGGGACCGGCGGCGACACAGACGCCGGGAGCGTTCACTGCTGCGAGGTCGAGCCCGGCGGCGGCGAGACGGGGTGTGATCTCGGCTTCGGAGAGCGGTACGGCCAGCATGCGCCCGCCGGGGAGGCCGTCGAGCAGCCGCGCCCGTTCGGCGACGAGGAGCACGGCGTCTTCGAGCGGCATCACGCCGGCCAGGCAGGCGGCGGTGTATTCGCCCAGGCTGTAGCCGAAGAGGGCGTCGGGGATGACTCCCCATTCCATCCAGAGATGGGCGAGGGCGTATTCGATTGCGAAGACGGCGGGGTGGGCGTAGAGGGTGTGGGTTCGGGGGCGGGTCCCCGGCCGAGCAGGCTCCGCAGATCCGGTCCTGCCGTCGCGGTTTCCTCGGCCCCTTCGATCCCCAGTGCCTCCCGCAGATCGCCTCCCAGCCGCGGCTTGAAGAGATCGCAGAGGCGGTCCAAATGCTCGCGGAAGGTGGGCTCGGCGGCGTAGAGGCCGCGCGCCATGCCGGTGTAATGGTCACCGACGCCGGGAAAAAGGAACGCGACCGGCCGCTTCCCCGGCTCGCGCACGGCGGTGAGAAGGCGCTTCGGATCTCGCTCGGCGAGCGCGTGGCGGGCGTCCTCGCCGGCACGGCAGACCAGGAAGCGGCGATGGGCAAAGGCGCGGCGCCCGACCTGCGCGGTGAACGCGACGTCCGCCAACGAACGCTCCGGATGCGCGGCGAGATCATCCGCCAGAGCATCGGTCGCGGTCTCCAGGGCCGTCTCGCTGCACGCCGAGAGAACGAGGAGCTGAACGGGACGGCTGGGACCGGACGGCTCCGGCTCCGGCGCCTCTTCGAGCACGAGGTGGGCGTTCGTGCCGCCGAGGCCGAAGGAGCTGACTCCGGCGCGGCGGGGATGGCCGTCCGCCGTCCAGTCGGCCAGGTTCCGGCTGACGTAGAACGGGCTCGCGGTGAAATCGATCCCCGGATTGGGCTTTTCGAAGTGCAGGCTCGGCGGAATCTGCCGGTGGCGCACGGCGAGGGTTGCCTTGATCAGGCCGGCGACTCCGGCCGCCGCCGAGCAGTGGCCGATGTTGCTCTTCACCGAGCCCAGGGCGCAGAAACCGCGGCCACGGCTGCCTCCGGCGCGGAAGGCGCGGGTCAGCGCGGCGACCTCGATCGGATCGCCGAGCGCGGTGCCGGTGCCGTGGCATTCGACGTAGCCGATGGTCTCCGGATCGACGCCGGCCAGGGCCTGCGCGTTGGCGATGACTTCCGCCTGCCCCTCGACTCCCGGCGCGGTGAAGCCGACACGGGCCGCGCCGTCGTTGTTGATGGAGCTGCCGAGGATCACGGCGTGGATCGCGTCGCCGTCGGCGAGGGCGTCTTCCAGCCTTTTGAGGACCACGACGCCGACGCCGCTGCCGTAGACCGAACCGTCGGCGCGGGCGTCGAAGGTGCGGCAGCGGCCGTCCGATGAATCGAGGCCGCCGGGCTGGTAGAGATAGCCGCTCTGCTGCGGCACCTTGATCGAGACGCCTCCCGCGAGCGCCATGTCGCAGTGGTAGCCGAGGAGGCTCTGGCAGGCGAGCACGGCGGCGACGAGCGAGGTCGAGCAGGCGGTCTGTACGTCGACGCTCGGGCCGCGCAGGCCGAGCTTGTAGGAGACGAGGGTGGTCAGGTAGTCGCGGTCGGTGCCGAGGGCCACCTGGTAGCTGCCGAGCGTCTGCAACAGGTCGGGATGGCTTTGCAGATGGAAAAGAAAGTAGCTGCTCAGCGTCACGCCGCCGAAAACGCCGATCGAGCCCGGGTAGCGCTGCGGATCGTAGCCGGCGTCTTCCAGGGCGTTCCAGGAAGTCTCCAGGAAGAGGCGGTGCTGCGGGTCCATGGCCTCGGCCTGGCGCGGCGGGACGTCGAAGAAGGCGGCGTCGAAGAGGTCGATCTCGTCGAGCACGCCGCGCGCCTTGACGAAGCGGGGATCGCCGCGCAGCTCGGGCGGCGGCGGGACCTCCAGCTCGTCGTCGGTGAAATCGGAGATGCAGTCGACGCCGTCGCGCAGGTTGCGCCACAGCTCCTCGATGGTGCGGGCGCGCGGGAACCGGCCCGCCATGCCGATGATGGCGATGCCATCGATGCCATTCATCCCTGCCCCCCTCGCCGCGCTCGCGCCTGCTCTTTCTGCCGGCGCGCGGCTTCGATCTGCCGTTGCGCCCGGTCACGCGCCGCCTCTTCGCGCCCCGGTGCACCGCCACCGGTCTGCGTTTCGAGATGGCGGGCCAGCGCTTCGACGTTGGGATGCATGAACAGATCGACCAGCGGCAGCTCGCGGCCCAGCTCTTCCTGGAGGCGGGCGTGCAGGCGGACGAGGAGCAGCGAATGGCCGCCGAGGTCGAAGAAATTGTGGCGCACGCCGACTTGCTCGATGCCGAGCACCTCGCGCCAGAGCGCGGCGATGCACCGTTCGAGATCGCTCGACGGCTCGATGTAGGAGGCGGCGAGGCCGGCGTCCTGCCCCTCGGGTTCGATCCTGGCGAGCGCCCTGCGGTCCAGCTTGCCGTTGGGAGTCACCGGCAGGCGATCCAGCGTCACGAAAGCCGACGGCACCATGTAGGCGGGCAGTTGAGCGCGCAGGCCGTCGCGCAGAGCCGAAGTGTCCGGCGGCGATGTCTGATCGGTCGCGCTGAGCGGCGTCACGTAGGCCACGAGGCGCCGCTCTTCGCTGCCTTCGCCACGCGCCAGGACCACCGCCTCGCGCACTCCCGGCAGGCCGCCGAGGATCGCTTCGATCTCGCCCAGCTCGATGCGGAAACCGCGGATCTTCACCTGCTGGTCGGCGCGGCCGGCGAAGGCGACCTCGCCGTCCGGCAGATAGCGGCCGAGGTCGCCGGTGCGGTAGACGCGGTCGCCTGCAAGTCCGGTGAACGGATTGATCCGGAAGCGCTCGTCGGTTAGCGCCGCGTCTCCCAGATAGCCGCGGGCGAGGTGCGGGCTGCGCACCTGGATCTCCCCGATCTCTCCGATCCCCGCGAGCTGACCCGTGGGATTCACGATCAGGAGCTGGACGTCCTGCATGCCGCGGCCGAGCGGCAGGATCTGGCGGGCGCGCTCACCGGACTCTTCACGCTCCGCGATGTGATACCCCACCGCTCGCTGGGTCTCGGTGCTGCCGTAGAGATTCACGCAGGTGGCCAATGGCGCCAGGCGGCCGATTCGCTCCACGTCCAGCCTGGTGAGCACGTCACCCACCAGGAGCACGTAGCGCAGCGCGGTCAGAACTGGCTTGTCGCCGGCCGCCGTGGTCTCAGTGAGGAGCTGCGCCATGGCGGGGGTGAGATGGGCGACGGTGATCCGCTCGCGGGCCGCCCAGGTCGCCAGCCGGCCCGGGGTGAGCACGTCTTCGGCCGGCGGCGCGATGAGCGTTCCGCCGGTGCACAACGGTGTGAAGAGGTCGCGCTGGAGTGGATCGTGCGCCAGGCCGGAGAGCATGCTGTAGCGGTCTTCCGCGGTCAGGCCGAAACGCTCGCACTGCCAGGGGAGGAAGTGGGAGAGCGGGCCGTGCCGGCCGAGGATGCCTTTCGGCACGCCGGTCGAGCCGGAGGTGAAAGCGAGGTAGGCGAGATCGTCGGGGCCGAGGGTGGGCAGAGCGGACGGATCGGTCGGATCCGACAGATCGGTCTGATTTGGACCGCCGCCCGGCAGAACCTGACGGCAGAGGAGCGTGCCGGCGATGGCGCTTTCGTGGAGGTGCTCCTCGACCGCCGCCGGCGGCGGGCCGGCGGCGGCGATCTCCAGCCAGGCTTTCGGCTGTGCGAGACGGAGGATGTCGACCAGACGGTTTGACGGATAGGTGGGATCGAGCATCACGAAGGCCGCTCCGGCGCGGAGAGCTCCGAGGACCGCCCAGGCGGCCGGCGCGCTGCGGTGCGCCCAGACGGCGACCCGATCGCCGCGTTGCACTCCCGCGGCGTGGAGACGGAGGGCCAGGCGATCCATCGCTGTGGCGAGATCGCCATAGGACCAGACCGCGTCCGGATCGATGACCGCCGGCCGTTCTGGATGAAGCCGAGCGCGTTCGGCGAAAAGCGTGTGGACGGCGCCCCGCCACTCTGTTCCCAGCGGCGCGGTGGGATCGGGCAGCAGAGTGGCCGCTTCCGCGGTGACCAGCGGGAAGGAGCCGACTGGCGGCGCCGGATCGCGGGCGACGTTCGCGAGGAGCAGGTGGTACTGGCGGAGCAGCTCCTCCATGCGCGGCGCATCGAAGAGATCGGCGTTGTAGACCAGATTGAAGCCGATCCCGCCTTCTCCTTCGGCGGCGTAGACGGTCAGGTCGAACTTCGATTCGGCATCCCCTCCGCCGAGCGGCTCCAGGGTGATGCCGCCCGGCACCCGGATCTCCTCCTGCGCGAAGTTCGCCAGGTTGAAGAAGACCTGGAACAGCGGCGTGCGCGACAGATCGCGCGCAGGCTGGAGGTCGGCCAGCAGCGCTTCGAAGGGGACGTCCTGATGCGCGAAGGCGCCCAGCGTCGCCTCGCGGGTGCGGGCGAGCAGATCCCGGAAGCTGGGATTGCCCGCCAGATCGCCGCGCAGCACCAGGTGATTCAGGAAGAAGCCGATCAGCCCTTCGGTCTCGCGGTGCCGCCGGCCGGCGATCGGCGCGCCGACCAGGACGTCGTCCTGGCCGCTCCAGCGCTGGAGCAGCACCTGGAAGGCGGCGAGGAGGACCATGAACAGGCTCGCTCCGGCGCCGAGCGCGAGCGCGTGCAGCGCCCCGGACAGATCGGTGGGGATGTTCAGTCGTGCCGAGGCGCCACGGAAGGTCTGCACCGCAGGGCGCGGTCGGTCGGTGGGTAGCTCCAGGGGCGGCGGCGAGCCGCCGAGCTGGTGCCGCCACCAGGCGGTCTGCGCGGCCAAGACGTCGCCGCGCAGCCAGTCGCGCTGCCAGCGGGCGAAGTCGGCGTATTGGACCGGCAAAGACGGTAATGTCGACGGCCGGCCGTCGACACCCGCCGCGTAGAG
>Ga0307508_10004332_pt1 | contig 13887 bp, 8 predicted proteins | sample 9_EM_MG_FD_203089 | JGI IMG/M metagenome (GOLD analysis project Ga0307508, IMG submission 203089) | Populus trichocarpa ectomycorrhiza microbial communities from riparian zone in the Pacific Northwest, United States - 9_EM | ecosystem: Host-associated > Plants > Roots > Unclassified | place... | reverse complement strand
ACCTGGCCGCCGGCGAGATCTGCGACTCCGCTGGATCCAACACCCCTCAGTGCAATGGCCCCCTGTGCACGGTTCCGGCGTGCGGCGACAGCTACACCAACATGGCCGCCGGAGAGGAATGCGACAGCGGAAGCGCCGACACGAAGACATGCAATGGCAAGAACGCAGGACCCGCGAGCTGTCACGCTCCGTCTTGCGGCGATGGCCACGCGAACCCCCGGTTCACCCCCGCCGACGGCAAGGCCGAGGAACAATGCGACACGCTGGGCGGCAGCAACACCCCCGAGTGCAACGGCAACAACAACGGCAGCAATGGCCCCGGCAGCTGTCGCTTCTCGTCGTGCGGCGACGGCTATACCAATGCCGCGGCCAGCGAAGACTGCGACGTCCTGGGAGGCGCCGATTCGGCCACCTGCAACGGCAGCGGCGCGGGTCCCGTCGCCTGCAAGCACTCCGCCTGCGGCGACGGCCACCGGAACGCCGCTGCCGGAGAGACCTGCGAGACCACCGGAGGCGTCGACACCGCCACGTGCAACGGCAAGACGGCCGACCTGGTGAGCTGTCATGCCGCTCAGTGCGGCGATACCTACGTGAACGTGATCGCGGGAGAGCTCTGCGACCTCGGCCCCGACGATACGACCACGTGCAACGGCCGGAGCGCGACCCCGAGCACGAGATGCCATCCGGCGGCCTGCGGCGACAATTACATCAACATGGTGGCCGGGGAGCGTTGCGACTCCGCGTCTGGCGCCGATACCAGCACGTGCAACGGCAACCAGGCGGGCCTCGCCAGCTGTCAGGCCCCGCTGTGCGGCGACGGCTACACGAACACGATGTCCACGCCCAGCAACAGCAACGCCCCCGAGCAATGCGACACGCTCGGCGGCGGCGACACAGCCGCGTGCAACGGCAACAACAACGGCAGAAATGGCCCCGGCAGCTGCCGGAATTCCACATGTGGCGATGGCTACGCCAACAGCGCGACAGCCGAGCAGTGCGACGACAACTCCGATGGCTCGGACTCTGCCAGGTGCAATGGCAAGAATGCAGGCGATGTCAAGTGCAAGCTCTCCACCTGCGGGGATGGCCACCTGAACACCGAGGCCGGAGAGACCTGCGAGACCCCCGACGGGATCGACACCGCAGCGTGCAACGGCAAGACGGCAGGCGCGGTGAGCTGCCATGACTCTCAGTGTGGCGATCGCTATACAAACATAGAGGATGGAGAGAAGTGCGATGTCGGCGCCAACGACACAGGCAGCTGCAACGGCAGCCGCGCAAACCCCACGGCCGTGAGGTGCCAGCTCGTTGCCTGCGGCGACGGTCATGTCAACACCGCAGCCGGCGAGCAGTGCGACCAGCCAGGCGGCGCCGATACAGCCACGTGCAATGGCAGCGGTGCCCCCGACGGCGCGAAATGCCGCAAGCCGGCATGCGGTGACGGCTACATCAACTCGGCGGCGGACGAGCAATGCGAGCACGACAGCGATTGCGCCAGCGGCAAACACTGCAATAATTCCTGCGTGTGCATGTGACAGCCGATGCGCGCCGGCCCTGGCGGGTGCGGCAACCTCCGAGCTGAATCCAGACCTCCTGACCTACCCAGCCGGCGAACTGTCCGGATCCCGGCTATGTCCCACGACGGGCCCGGATCGTTTCGACCACTTGCGGCCGTCACGTGCCGAAGCACCGGACAGGTTTGGGTCCGCACCCCATACCGATCGAACGGGAGGCAGCGAGTGAGCCCGTGCCGGCATCGGAGCGACGGCTTGCGATGGACCTTCGGTGCGCCGGGAACGGCAGGCGGACCCGCGTCCCGGTGGACGCGGATCGGGTCGGTCCGGTTCAGCGGTGTGACGCACGCCGCGCCTCGACCGCAGCGTAATGCTGCAGGCGCCCGGACGGCGCACGTTCGTGCAGCCACGATCCCGCCGGAACGGAAGTGCTCACTCACGCAGGCCCCCAGTGAACGCGAGCCCTGGAAATAGGCTCCCAGGCAGCATCATTCCCGGCACCGAGATCACGCTGCGTGCACCTCGGGTCAAGAGACCGTTGCAGAAGCCGGCGGCCTCCGCGACCATTCGGGCCATGCGAACCTCCCTTGTCGTCGTGGTCCTGGTTGGCTGTGGCGGCGGCGACAGCAAGGCGACGGACGCCGCGGTCTCCGTCGCGCTCGACTGCCAGTCCTATTGCGCCGAGATCCAGGCGAACTGCACCAGCCCGAACGCGCAGTACCCCGACCTGGCGCATTGCACCACCGCGTGCAAGTCCTTCACCGTCGGGACCAGCACGGTCAACGACCCGTCTGGCAACACGCTCGGGTGCCGCATCTACCACGCGGGGGCTCCGTCGATGATGGCGCCGGAGACCCACTGTGCGCACGCCGGGCCGGGCGGCGATCGGATCCCGGCCAGTCCGCCGGCGTTCTGCAGCGGTGGCGACGTCTGCGCGAGCTTCTGCGCGCTCGAGATCATGGCGTGCGGCTCGCTGGACGCCCCCCTTCCCGGGGATCCCACGGATGCCACCGGTAACCCGCTCTTCCAGTACCGGAACTTCAACAACTGCATGGCGGCGTGCGCCAACTTCGACAAGACGCGTGAGTACAGCACGACGGTCGTCGGCAACTCACTGGCGTGCCGGCTGAACCAGGCGGTCAAGGCGGCGATCGCGGTCACTCCGGACGGAGAGATGTACTGCGCGAGCACGGCCAGCGCCCCGCGCGGACCGTGCGCGCCCATCCCCTGAGCGACCGCGATCGAATGCCCGGCCGATCGCCGCACCGGCGGTCACGCCAGCCGCCGAGGCTGCCCCGAGCCACAACCTCGATACTCCGGATTGCGTCCCGCACCGGAACATGACGCAGATGGTCACTGTGCGCGCTCGGAACGCGCCGTCCCGACTGCCAGCGTGGGGTGTATACGTCGGGCTCAACCCGAGAGACGCGGAGGACCCTCATGCAAGCGCAGTTCATGATCGTTGCGGCGGTGGGCTCGTTCGCGAGCCTGGTGGCGATTCCCGCACGCGCCCAGCCAGCGGCGCGTGCGCCGACGGTGCTCACGGTCGACGTGTCCAGGCCGGTCAAGCCGGTCGACCACGCGGCGTCGGGGGCGCTGTACGGGATCGGCGACGCGGGCTGGCCGCCGGACCAGTGGATCGCGCCGATCCGACCGAAGATGTTCACCCAGCCGCCGCCGGGCGCGGGCCAGCTGCCGAACCTCGAGCCAGCGCCGGTCGGGGACACCCTGAAGGTGTGGCCGACGGCGGCCCGCAACGGCGCCGTGGTGACCGTCCGCTTGCCGGACATCTTCCCGACGTTTCCCTATCAGTGGCAAGGCGACGACTTCTGGTACGCGCAGGTCGCGAACATGGTCCGCGCCACCCTGGCGTCGGGCGCGACGAACATCTACGGCTACGAGATCTGGAATGAGCCCCAGTGGACCTGGAATCCGAGCTGGGGTGACTACTTCGTGATGTGGCAGCGCACGTTCCACCTGATCCGGTCGCTCGACCCCACGGCGGCGATCATCGGTCCGAGCTACGACCGCGACTACGAGAATGGCCTGCGCCAGTTCATGACCATGGCCGCGGCGTCCGGCACGGTGCCCGACATCGTGTCGTGGCACCAGCTCGGCCCGGTGGACGGCCTGAACATCGGCCCGCGGGTCGCGTTCTACCGCGCGCTGGAGCAGCAGCTCGGCGTCTCGCCGCGGCGGATCAGCATCAACGAGTACGGCTCGCCCCGCGACGCCGGGGTCCCCGGCTGGCTCGCGCGGTTCGTGTCTCGCATGGAGCGCGCCAAGGTCGACACTGCCAACCTCGCGTTCTGGCACAAGCCCGGGCGGCTGGCCGATCTGCTCGTGCCCGTCGGCGGCGGCTCCGGCCCGGCGTTCCAGGCCGAGCCGACCGGCAACTACTGGCTGTTCGAGTGGTACGGCGACATGACCGGCCAGATGGTCCAGACCACCGGGCCGACCGACACCGGTCGATTCATCGAGATCGGCAATCCGCACCCCGCGCTCGCCACCCGGATCGCCGGCCAGGGCGGCTTCGGCAACGCGCTCCAGCTCAACGGCTCCGCGCCGAACCAGTACGTCGCGCTGCCGCCGGGCGTCGTCGCCGGCCTCGGCGACTTCACGATCGCGACCTGGGTGAACCCGAACGTCCAGCGCGACTGGCAGCGCGTGTTCGACTTCGGTACCGGCCAGCAGGTCTACATGTTCCTGACCATGCGCTCGGGTCCGACGGGCGCGGCCAACTCGCCCCGGTTCTCCATCACCGCGAGCGGCGGCGGCGGCGAGCAGCAGATCAACCGCACCGCGCCGACCCCGCTGCCCAGTAACCAGTGGACGCACGTGGCGATCACCAAGTCCGGGACCACCGGCACGATGTACGTCAACGGCGAGCCGGTGGGCACGAATCCAAACATGACGCTCAGCCCCTCCGCGCTGGGCACCACCACCCAGAACTGGATCGGCAAGTCCCAGTACGCCGACCCGCTGTTCGACGGCGCGGTCGACGAGCTCCAGATCTACGACCACGCGCTCACCGCGCCCCAGGTCCGGTCGCTCCTGATCTCGCCCGGCGGCGACGCCGGCGGTGGCAACGTCGCGTGGTACCGGTTCGACGAGCCGAGCGGCGCGACCGCGGTCGACGCGTCCGCGGGCCACAAGGACGGCAGCGTGGTCACGGCCCTCGAGGGCAGCGTGCTGGTGCCGGCCCTGGACGGGTTCGCCAGCGCCGACCCGAGGACCCGGACCGTCCGGGTGATCTTCGGCGGCGGCGACGGAGACCTCCAGCTCAAGGTCGTCGGCCTCGCGGCGCAGCGGCGGCACGACGAGCGTGGCGGAGGCGGCGCTGCGCACGTCCAGGTGTTCACCACCGAGTGGACGGGGACCGACGGCGTGTCGGACGGACCGGTCGCGCTGTTCGAGGGCGACTACCCGATCAGCAACGGCTCGATCTCCGTCCCGGTGTCCGGGCTGGCGGAGTCGAGTGCGTACCTCGCCGTGATCCAGCCGGCGCCGTCGCGCTGCGACCTCGAGCGCCCGGCTCGCCGCCACGAGGCCGAGGACGCGCTCCGCGGCCCCGGCGAGCGCTCGCTGTCGGCCGCGACCAGCCCGCTCGCGTCCGGCAACCGCTACGTCCAGCCGAGGCGGGCGGGCGGCGGCGAGCTCACGTTCGCCGTCCGGGCCCCGGTCGCCGGCGCCTATGACCTGGCCATCCGCTACTCGAACCCGTCGGGCGCCGCGGCCTCGGGCGTGCTCGCGGTCGATGACCGGCCGCGCTCGGCGGTCGCCTACCCGCCGACCGCCTCGGTCGCGCCGTTCGCGACCCTCGCCACGCACGTGGTGCTGCACGAGGGCGAGAACCAGATCCGGCTCGGGCTCGAGTCCGGCGCGGTCGGCGTCGACTACATCGAGGTGACGCCGTTCCGCGCCCGGTTCGAGGCCGAGACCGGCGTGTGGTCGGGCGCGACCCTGGTCACCCTGGACATGTCCGAGTCCAACTTCTTCGCCGCGTACGTGTCCGGCAACGCCTACGTGGCCAACCTGAGCGTGCCGACCAGCAACCTGCGCCTGCCGGTGACGGTGCCGGCCGCCGGCGCCTACCAGCTCCGCATCGGTTACTCCACCGAGGGCAGCGAGCCGGAGCGCCGCGCGCAGACCCCCGCCGGCCACCTCTTGCGCGTCAACAACGGCGCCTGGCAGCCCGTGGTCTACGCGCCGACCCAGTTCCGGGAGATGATCCGGCAGGTCACGGTGACCGTCCAGCTCCCGGCCGGGACGTCGACCGTGACGCTGGCCAAGAGCAACCTCGATGTCCCCGGCGAGGTCCAGCCGGGGATCGTCGATCTCGACTACGTCGACGTCGAGCTCGTCCACTGAGCGCACCGCGACACGGTCGCGCGCCGACCCGCGTGGCCCCCCCCGCGCGCGCGACCCGCTGAAGACCGCGTTGACTCGCCGGTTCCCGTCGAGCTGACGGCGACCGCCGAGCGGCCTCGCCGGACCCGGCGCGGTCAAGCGCGCCAAGGCCGGAGCGCTCGGCGTCAGTCCTCGCCGCCGTGCTCGGGCAAGAACACCCGCATCGCCGCCGGTCCCCGGTTGGCACGGGCGTAGAACGGGACCAGGTGCAGCGCCTGCGCCGCCGCGGCGATCGCGCCGGGCCGGTCGAGACCGTATGGCCAGCCCGGCGGGTCGCCGGCCGCCGCGGCGATCACCGGCACGTTCACCCCCAGCGGGGCGGTCGGATCTCCCCGCGGCGCGTCGACCGGCGGCGCGCGAGTGACGACCGCGACGCGATCGAGGTCCAGGCCGGCGGGCAGATCGACCGACTCGACGCAGTAGACCAGCGGGCCGCGCTCGACCGCGACCGTGCCGCGCACCGCGTCGAGCCGCGGATCCGGGAACGTCCAGCGCGGGGCGATCGGGAGCTCGAGCACCAGCTCGTCGCCGGGGCGCCACGCCCGCTCGGCCCCGGCGTACTGCCCGGCCGGCGCGCCGCGCGTCCCACCGTCGACGGTCAACGTCGCGCCGCGCGCCCAGCTCGGGACCCGCACCGCCACGGACCACGGCGCTCCGTCCGACTCGGTGATCTGCACCCGCACCCGGCCTTGCCAGGGATACCCGGTGGCGACGTGCAGGCCGACGCGGCGGCCGCCCGGCAACACGGTGCGGATCTCGGCCCCCGCGAGCAGCTCGAGGCGCACGCCGGCGCGGTCCGCGGTCGCGGTGTAGCCGCCCAGGCTGGCCAGCGTCCGCGCGAAGTTGGTGGGGCAGCACGAGACCTCGAACCACGGCGCCCGGAGGCCGGTCGCCGCGCGCGGGCTGAGCGCATCGGGAGCCGGCGGCGTGCCGGGGATCCGCTGCTGCAGCGGATTGACGTAGAAGAAGCCGTGGCCGTCGGCGGCCGCCGCGCCGGCGATCACGTTGTGGAGCGTGCGCTCGGCGAGCTCGGCGTACTGGGCCTCCCCCGTGGCCAGCAGCAGCCGCCACGCGAGCATCACCGAGGCCACCCCGGCGCAGCTCTCCGAGTAGGCCCCATCCGGCGGGAGCTCGAAGTCGTCGCCGAACGCCTCGCCCTCGTGGCGCGCCCCCATGCCGCCGGTGAGGTACGTGCGCGCCGCCACCGTGCGCTGCCACTGCTGCACCACCGCCGCGAGCAGGTCGTCGTCGCCGGTCTCCACCGCCACGTCGACCGCACCGCTGGCGAGATAGAGCGCGCGCACCGCATGGCCGTCGAACACGCGCGCCCGGCGGACCGGTACATGATCGCAGAAGTACGCGGGCCCGAACGGCGCCGCGGCCAGCAGCCCCGCGCCGCGTCGCTCGACGAACAGCCGCGCCTGTGCCAGGTAGCGCTCCTGGCCGGTCGCCCGGTAGAGCTCGACCAGCGCGGTCTCGACCTCGGGGTGGCCGCAGATCGCGTTGCGCCCGGTCGCGCCGAGCTCGCTGCAGATGTGGTCCGCCGCCCGGCACGCCACCCCGACCAGATCGTCGGCGCCATGGCCACGCAGCCGCGCCACGCCGGCCTGGATGAGGTGACCGAAGCAGTACAGCTCGTGGCCCCACTCGAGATCGGTGTAGCGCGCCGCCTGCCCCGGCCGGCCGAAGTTGGTATTGAGGTAGCCGTCGGCGGCCTGCGCCGCGGCGAGCGCGGCGCCCCAGTCCGCGATCACCCGGCCGGCCGCGGGGTCACCCGAGCGCGCGGCTTCCCAGGACCAGGCCTCCAGCAGCTTGTAGACCTCCGAGTCGGAGAACTCGCGACCCTTGCGGCCGCCGGCCGGACCGCCTGCCGCGAGCACCCGCACGTTGTCCATCCAGCCCGCGCGCTCGAGCCACGTGGTGCAGTGCGGCAGCACGGCCGCGGCGTTGAGCTGCTGGCGCTCGGCCCACAGCCCGTCGGTCAACCGTACCTCGCCGAGGCCGAGCGGCCGGCGCGCGCCGCGAGACGGGTCTGTCGGGCCAATCATCTTCATGGCACTACCACGCACCGCCGGGCGCCGCCGCCGAGCGACCCGCGATTCGACCGGCGCGCACTCCCGGCGACCGATCACCGGGAGCGGTGATGCTCCCACTCCCGACCACCGAGCTGGCTCGTGCGCAGTCCGACCATCCCACATCGCGCTCGACGAAATTCGCAGCGGAACCGGTACCGGCCCAGGGAGCGCTGCTACGCTCCCCCGCGCCACCACCGTGCACCGACGAGCGCGCCTCGCCGGTCGGGTGCATCCAGGGCGATTCCCGCGCTGGTCCACGAGAGGACAATCCATGTCGAAGACAAGATACAAGACAATCTCGCTGTGGCTGGGAGTCGGCATCATCGCCGCGGCGCTGTGCAGCTGGGCGATCTCGCCTGCGCTGGCCGCGCTGGGCGCCGCCAACGAGACCGTCACCGTCAACTTCGCGCTGAACGGCGGCGCGCCCAGCTACCGGGCCTCCGGCTTCATCTACGGCCTGTCGCAGAACGCGACCACCCCCGCGCAGACCTTGCTGAGCCAGATCAAGGTCAGGTTCATGCGGGCCGGTGGCTCGCAGATCGGCTGCCCCAACGGCGGCTGGATCAACGGCGGCTACACGGCGCGCTGGAACTTCGTCAAGGCGTATTACGCGAAGGCCAAGGCGATCGGCTCGAAGTACATCATGCTGCTGCCCGGCATCTGGGGCGCCGACGGCAGGTGCACCGTGCCGCGCTACCCCGGCGACAACGGCAGCTGGACCGAATACAGCAATTTCCTCACCCAGGTGATCAATGATGCCAAGGCCAACGGCATGACCGGGTCGGATGTCCGCTGGGATATCTGGAATGAACCCGAGCTGACAGCGTTCTGGGGGGGACGCAGCCAGAGCCAGTACTTCGAGATGTGGCGGCGCGGCTTTCAGCAGATCCGCGCGGCGCTCCCGGGCGCGGTGATCGAAGGCCCCAGCTTCGCCATCGCGCCCAGCGGCGGCTGGTGGCCCGCCTACCTCGACTTCATCAAGGCCAACAACGTCATCCCCAACACCCTGAGCTGGCACGACGAGGGCGGCGGCAACGATCCGGTCACCGACACCAACAACCTGAACGCCGCGCTCGCGGCGCGCGGGATCTCGGTCCCGGGCTACTCGATCAACGAGTACGGCGCGTTCGGCAACGAGCAGCAGCCCGGCCCGTCGGCGTGGTACATCGCGCGCCTGGAGCGTGCGAACGGCGGCGTCGACGGCGCGCGCGGCAACTGGGGGAACGTCGGCCAGACCCCGTCGCTGTACGACACGCTGGGCTGGCTGGTCACCGCGAACGCCAACCAGACGATGGGCCAGTGGTGGGTCTACAAGCGCTACGCCGACCAGACCGGGGTGCGGACCAGCATCACGCCGGGTGGCTCGGTCGACGGCGTCGTGTTCCAGGATGCGTCCGCCCGCAGGTCGATCACGCTGCTGGGCAAGAAGAACGGGGGCGGCACCGGCACCGTCACGGTGCAGTTCACGAACGTGCCGGCGTTCCTCGTCACCAGCGGGAGGTCCCACGTGCTGATCGAGCGGATGCCGTCCACCAATGCGTTCGTGAGCGCCCCGACCGTGGTGTCCAACACCCAGGTGACGCTGAGCGGCACGACGCTCACCACGAGCATCAACTGGAGCACGGCACTCGACGCCTACGCGATCACGCTGACCCCGTGATCCCGGCGGCGGGCCGGGCCACTCCATCCATCAAGACGAGTCACACCAAGCGGTTCGGGATCTGCCGCACGTCACGGGTCGGGTCACAGTCATCGTCGAGGACGAGGTCAACGCTGGCGGCGCGGCTGTGGGCTCTCCGCGCGACGCGCGGATCGATCTCCGCTGGCTCCCGACCAAGGCGAGATGGATCAGCTCGGCGCGGCGAGCGCCTGCAGCACGAGCTCGTGGACGGCGCCGTTCGAGGCCACCGCGTGGCCGGCCTCGAACGACGGCGTGCCCTGCCAGTCGCTGAACCGGCCACCGGCCTCCTCGATCAGGATCGCCGGTGCGGCAAGGTCCCACGGCTGCACGCCGCCCTCGATCCAGACCTCGGCGCGGCCGTCGAGCACCATCGCGCAGCCGGCGAGGTCGCCGTAGCACCGGGTCGACGCCGCGCGGTCGATCAGCCCCTGGATCCCGCGATGGCTCGCCAGCCGCCGCAGCTCACCGAGCGACAGCGTCGCGTCCGCCAGCTCGGCGATCGCCGAGACCGCGAGCCGGGTGCCGTCGCGCCACGCGCCGCGACCCCGCGCCGCCCAGTAGGTGCGGCCGAGCGCGGGCAGCGCGAGCGCGCCGACCACGAGCGCGCCGTCGACCTCGAGCGCGATCATCGGGCCCCACATCATGCCGCCGCGCGCGAAGCCGCGGGTCCCGTCGATCGGATCGACGATCCAGCGCACCGTGCCGGCGCCGCGCGCGCCGCCTTCCTCGCCCAGGATCGCGTGCTCGGGAAACGCGGCACGGATCACCGCGATGATCTCGTCCTCGGCCGCGCGGTCCGCCGCGGTCACCGGTGACAGGTCCGGCTTGGTCTCGACGACCACGCCGCGCCGCAGGTGCGTCAGCGCCGCGGCACCGGCCGCCGCCACGGCCTGCAGCGCGACGTCGAGGGCTCGGTCGAGATCGATGGCTTCCACGCCGGGGATGCTACCGCAACCCGCACCCGTCCCGGCGCCGGCGTTGCCCTGGACCGGCCTGCGGACCTACGGCAAGAACCGCCGGCGCTGCTCGGGCGTGACCAGCCCGCACGCGTCGCCGCGGCCCCAGATCCGGTAGCGCACCGCCGCGACCCCCCGGTAGGCGAGATCGAGCACGAAGCCCGGCAGCCAGCGCATGGCGTGGCCCCAGCGCCACGGCGCGCGCAGGTGAGCGGCCGCGTACAGGAACGCCTTGCTGCGCAGGTGGGCGCGGCCGCCGGTGAGGTAGACCACGGTGTCGACCGATCGCGGGATCACCGGGTAGCGCTGGCGTGCGAGCTCGGCGGTCGCGCCCTGCAGCGGCGCGAACAGGATCGCGTGGTCGCGCTCGTGGTCGAGGATCCAGCGCACTGACCTGGCGCACAGCCCGCAGTCGCCGTCGTACAGCACGAGCGGCGCGGCCGGCAGCGGGTCCGGATGTGCCACGTGGGTCGGCTCCCCACCGTGTGGCTCTGCCCCGACCAGCATGCGTCAAGCATGCCGCATGCCCCGGTAGCCGCAAGCCCGGCACCGCGCGGTCGTCCTGCTATGGTCAGCGGGTGCTCGCCTTGATCGCCCGGATCCTGCTCGGCAGCCTGGTCTCGGCCGGGATCCACACCTACCTCTGGCTCCGCCTGGTGCGCCCGGCACAGCTGTCGCGGCGCTGGTACCTCGCGGCGACGGCCGCGATCGCGATCATGTTCCTGTCGATCCCGGTGACGACGACGAGCCGGATGTACGCGCCGGGCCTCGCGGCGACGCTCGGCTGGATCTCGCTGCCGTGGATGGCGCTCGCCGGGTTGACGCTGGTCGCGCTGGTCGCGATCGACCTGACGCGCCTGGTGTCGTGGCTCGGCCGGCGTTCGCTGTGGCGCGCGCCGGCGGCGACGTCGCGGTCGCGCCGGCAGTTCCTGACCCGGGTGACCGGCGGGGCGGCGCTCGCGGTCGGCGGCGCCAGCGTGGCGGCCGGCATGCTGGAGGCGCGCGGCGAGCACGAGGTGGTCGACGTCGAGGTCCGGCTCGCCAAGCTGCCGCGGGCGCTCGACGGCTTCACCATCGTCCAGCTCTCCGATCTACACGCCGGCATGACGATCGATCGCGGGTTCGTCCAGCGCGTGGTCGATCACGCCAACCGGCTGTCGCCCGATCTGATCGCGCTGACCGGCGACCTGGTCGACGGCAAGGTCCCCGACCTGCGCGATGACGTCGCCCCGCTCGCCCAGCTCCGCGCCCGGCACGGCGTGTTCGCGGTCACCGGCAACCACGAGTACTACTCCGGCGCCGACGCGTGGATCGCCGAGATCACGCGGCTCGGTGCTCGCTACCTGCGCAACCAGCGGGTCACGATCGGCGACGGTGACGCCAGCTTCGACCTGGCCGGCGTGGACGACTACAGCGCCGCCGGCTGGCCCGGCCACGGCGAGGATCTGCCGGCCGCGCTCGCCGGCCGCGACCCGGCCCGGGCGCTGGTGCTGCTCGCGCACCAGCCGCGCCAGGTCCGCAACACCACCGGTCACGGCGTCGATCTCCAGCTGTCCGGCCACACCCACGGCGGCCAGATCTGGCCGTGGCACTTCATCGTCCGGCTCCAGCAGGGCGGCTTGCTCGCGGGCCGCTACGACCACCACGGCACGCAGCTCTACGTCACGCGCGGCTGCGGCTACTGGGGCCCACCGGTCCGGCTGCTCGCGCCGCTCGAGATCACGCGGGTCATCCTGCGCGCGGCGTGATGGCCCGCCGCCCGGGGGCCCCGGACCGCGCGGCGTAGTACAACGCCAGCCATGCGCTCGCTCGTGATCGGACTCCTGATGTTGCCGAGCCTCGTCCCCGCGGCGGTTGCCGCGCCCGCCAAGCTCACGCTCGAGCAGGTCATCGCCAGGGCGCTCGCGAGCCCGAAGGCCGAGATGGCCGAGGGCGACCGCGCCGCCGCCGCGGCACGGGTCGACGAGGCCGACTCCGCCTGGCTGCCCAAGGCCAAGCTGACCGCGTTCGGGACGCTCAGCCCGGAGATCCACTGCCTCGACGCGGCCTGCGACCAGACCTCGCCGCGCAACTTCGCGCTCCGGTTCTCCGGCCTGTTCGGCAGCGCGCAGCTCGACGTCACCCAGCCGTTCTACACGTTCGGCAAGATCTCGCACGCCCGGGCCGCCGCGCGCGCCGGGCTCGACGCCGAGCGCGCGCTCGCCGACGAGGCCGCCGGGGACCTCGCGGTCGACGCCGCCAGGGCGTACTGGGGGGTCAAGACCGCGCGCGAGCTCAGCGGCATGCTCGACGACGGCATCGACGAGATCGCCAAGGCGCTGGCCGACCTCGAGGACCGCGCCGGCAAGGGCAAGGGCAAGCCCGACGCCTCGATCCAGGATCGCCAGCGCGTGGCGGTGCTGCTCGCCGAGGCCAAGGTCCAGCGCGCCGACGCGCTGCAAGCCGAGGCCGAGGCGCTCGCCGGGCTGCGCGCGCTGATCGGGGTGGCCGATGCCGAGCTCGATGACGCGGCGCTGGCCGCGATCGACCGGGCGCTCCCGCGCCGCGCCGCCGCCGACCACCGGCCGCAGACCGTGGCGGCCCGGACCGGGGCGCGCGCCGCCGACGAGCTCGCCGCGATGGCGGTCAGCCAGTACTTCCCCGACCTCGCGCTGGTGGCCTCCGGGGTGATCGCCCGCGCCCAGGGCGCCGATGACCCACCGAGCGTGTTCGCCAACGATCCATACAACCGTAGCGGCGCCGGGCTGGTCGTAGCGCTGTCGTGGACGCTCGAGCCCTGGACGGTGGCCGCGCGGGTCGAGCGCGCGCGCGCGGAGGCCCACAAGGCGCACGCCCAGTCCGAGCTCGCCGCGCTCGGCGCCCGCTACGACGCCGACAACGCGCTCGCCGACGCGACCGCGGCGCACGACAAGGTGGCGGCCGCGGCGCAGGGCGAGCAGGCCGCGCGGACCTGGCTCGCGTCCGTGCTGCAGGCCGAGGCGATCGGGACCGCCGAGTCCAAGGATCTGGCAGACGCGTACATCGCGTGGTTCCAGATGCGGGCGCGGTGGGCGCAAGCGGTCTTCCAATGGAACGTCGCCGTGGTACGCCTCGATCGCGCCGCCGGTGAATTTCACGCCGGGGCCCGCCGTCCCTAGCCAGAGGAACCATGATGCTGCGTCGATCGATCGCCCTCACCTTCGTCCTCGCGTCCACCGCCTTGGCCCCGGTCGTCGCCAGCGCAGGCCCCAACGACGCCGCGGCGCCTGCGG